>Ga0335076_10007133_pt1 | contig 11266 bp, 7 predicted proteins | sample Lox_Sample_25_FD_206717 | JGI IMG/M metagenome (GOLD analysis project Ga0335076, IMG submission 206717) | Soil microbial communities from Loxahatchee National Wildlife Refuge, Florida, United States - Lox_Sample_2.5 | ecosystem: Environmental > Terrestrial > Soil > Wetlands | place: USA: Florida... | reverse complement strand
GAGTCGTGTTCGCGTTTTTGGCCTGTGTCCTCCGTCGCGACCGCGATCCGGCCGAGCGCGGAGTACGAGGCGCGTCCGTCAGCGAGTGGGTCGTGCTCCAGCCGGAAAGCTCGGCCGAGCCGGTGGAGGCGTGAGCTTGCTGCCCTCGGCCCAGGTCCGGATCGCGATCGTCGGGGCGGGCTTCTCGGGCCTTGGCATGGCGATCCGTCTTAAGCAGGCTGGGATCGAGGATTTCCTGGTGCTCGAACGGGAGCGCGACGTCGGCGGAACGTGGTGGCTCAACACCTATCCCGGCTGCCAGTGTGACATTCCGTCGCATCTGTACTCGTTTTCGTTCGCCCCCAACCCCGATTGGAGCCGGACCTACTCTGAGCAGCCGGAGATTCAGGAGTATCTGCGCGACTGCAGCCGCCGGTACCAGGTCGAGTCCAAGATCGCCTTCGGGTGTGAGGTGACCGCCGCGGCCTGGGATGACGAAAGCGGTTTGTGGCGGCTTGAGACTTCGCAAGGCTCACTCCGGGCCGACATCCTGATCGCTGGGGCTGGCGCGCTCGCCGTCCCCGCGATAACCGCGATCGAAGGTCGTCGGGACTTCGCCGGCATTTCGTTTCACTCCGCACGCTGGAATCACGACGTCGATCTCACCGGCAAGCGGGTGGGCGTGATCGGGACCGGTGCCTCGGCCATCCAGTTGGTGCCGAAGGTCCAGCCCAAGGTAGCCGCGCTGTACCTGTTTCAGCGCACCGCGCCTTGGGTGTTGCCGCGCACCGACCGCTCGATCACGGAGCCTGAGCGGCGACTGTACCGCCGCGTTCCGCTTGCGCAGAAGCTCGTCCGCGCCTCGGTGTACGCCAACTTCGAGTCTCGCGCCGTCGCGATGACGGTGGACACGCGCCTGCTCACGGGCTACCAGGCACTCGCTCGCTGGCACATGCATCGGCAGGTGCGCGACCCCCACCTGCGCGCCAAGCTTCAACCGAGCTACTTGATCGGCTGCAAGCGGATTCTCGTCTCCAACGACTACTACCCGGCGCTGGCCCGACGCAACGTCGAGGTCGTGACCGAGAGGATCGAGAAAATGACCCCGCGCGGGATCATCACCAGCGATGGGCGTGAGCGCGGACTCGACGCGGTCGTGTTCGCCACGGGCTTCGAGGTCGGCAATTGGCCGACGCTTGGCTTCATCCAAGGACGCGATGGAGTCACCCTGGCGGATCGCTGGCGCGAGCGTGGCGCGCAGGCGTTCCTCGGCACGGCGGTGAGTCGATTCCCCAATTTCTTCATCCTGCTGGGACCGGGCACCGGCCTCGGACACAACTCGGTTGTCTACATGATCGAGTCCCAGATTGGCTACGTACTGGACTGCCTGGGCATGATGGACGCCCGCCGGATCTCCACGGTCGAGGTGCGCCCCGAGGCGGAAGCGGCCTACGACGCCGACATCCAGTCCCGCCTCGGCAACACCGTGTGGGCATCGGGATGCGCCAGCTGGTATCTGCATGCTTCAGGGCGCAACCCGGCGCTGTGGCCGACCTTCACCTTTCGCTACCGCCGGCAGATGCGGCGCTTCGACCCGCGCCCGTACAAACTGCGAGCAGGCTCGCCGCGAGACGCTTCGCTCGTCCCGGATCGAGGAGGACTGGATGATGTCGTCGTATGACTACGTGATCGTTGGCGCTGGTTCGGCGGGATGCCTGCTGGCCAACCGGCTGAGCGCGGCAGGCGCCCGGGTGTTGCTGCTCGAGGCGGGAGGGTCCGACCGCCGGCCGGAGGTGAGAGTTCCGGCGGCGTTCCCGAACCAGTTCCAGACGGCGCGAGATTGGAATTACATGTCCGAGCCCGAGCCGGCGCTGTTCGGACGGCGGCTATCGCTCCCGCGCGGCAGGATGGTCGGCGGCTCGTCCTCGATGAACGCGATGCTGTACACCCGCGGTAACCCGGCCGACTTCGACGCGTGGGCGAGCGAGCATGGCGCGAGCGGCTGGAGCTACGCCGGGGTGCTTCCCTACTTCAAGCGTCACGAGTCGAACGTGGAGATTCACGACGATTTCCACGGCAGCACCGGGGAGTTGCATGTCACGCAAGACCGGTGGCTCTCGCCGCACTGGGACAAGTTCATCCAGGCAGCCGAGACGATCGGGATCGCGCGCAACCTCGATTACAACGGCGTCTCGCAGGACGGGGCGAGTCTGTTTCAGACCACCACCAAAGAAGGCAGGCGCTGGAGCGCCGCCAATGCATTCCTGCGCCCCGCGCTGAAGCGCAAGAACCTGGAGCTTGCCTCGAACGCGCTCGTGCACCGCGTCGTGATCTCGGGCGGCCGCGCCGTCGGCGTGGAGTACGAGCAGCGAGGAGCACATCAGGTCGCCCACGCGGAACACGAGGTCGTGCTCAGCGCGGGCGCGTATGGATCGCCTCAGCTGCTGATGCTGTCCGGGGTCGGCCGGGCGGATCACCTGCGGGAGTTCGGGATCGAGCCGCACGTGGACGCATCGAATGTGGGTTTGCACCTGCAGGAGCATCCGGCTGCCTTTTGCAACTGGCATTCCAAGGATCCGCGAACGCTCGATGACGCCGCTCAGCCGCGCTACCTGCTGCAGTGGCTGGCGAGCAGGAAAGGGAAACTGACCTCGACGGTGGCCGAGGCGGTGATCCATTGGCGCTCGGACCCGAGCCTAGTCGCGCCGGACTTCCAGATCTACTTCGCGCCGGTGTACTTCTGGGAGCACGGGTTTCGCAAGACCGGGACGCCCGCGATCACGATGGGGCCGGTATTGCTGGCGCCCGAGAGTCGCGGCGAGGTGCGGCTGCGCTCGGCAGACCCCGCCGATCACCCCAGGATCCTCAACAACCTCCTCTCTCACGACGCGGAGATCGACGCGCTGCTCAACGCGCTCGAGCTGATCGAGGAGCTTGCCAGCAAGCCGCCCCTGGCCGGTCTTCTCGGCGAGCGCCTCAACCCCGGCGCCGGCGTGCGCAGCCGCCAGCAACGAATCGAGTGGCTGCGCGCCACCGCCGAGCACCTCTATCACCCCGTAGGTACCTGCCGCATCGGCCCGCCCGACGACGGCGTCGTCGACCCGGAGCTCCGCGTGTATGGCATCGAGGGATTGCGCGTGGTCGACGCATCGGTGATGCCGCGGATCACATCTGGCAACACGAACGCGCCGACCTACATGATGGCCGAGCGTTGCGCCGCGCTTATCCTCGGCCACACGCAGGCGACCGCCGGCACCCAAGAGCCCGCTGCGGCTGCATAGCCAGCCGGTCTATGGCCATGCTTCGGATTACGCTGAACGACGACCCCGCGGGACTACTGCTCGCCGGACACTGGTAGTTCGCCAGACCAAACAGCCAAGACCGGAGTGACGTGGTGACTGAGATAACTGATCGTGTCGTCGAGACTGGAGCAACGTCGGAGACCATGTTCGGGAGCTTGGTGTCATGATCGGTTCCGGCAGTGGTACGGCAGTCGTGAGGGTGCAAAACCCCGCCACAGGCCGGCTGCTCGCTGACGTTCCGTCGCTCGATCGCGAGGCAACGCTGAAGCTGGTTGGCCGCGCCCGCGCCGCCCAGGCCGCTTGGCGGGCGGCCGGTTTTGCCGCCCGCGGAGCGCTTATGCGCGACATGCGCAAGTGGCTGATCGACAACCGCCGGCAGGTTATCCAGACGTTGGTTGATGAGAACGGGAAGCCCTACGAGGATGCCCAGCTCGAGTTCTTCTACTGCGCAGACGCGCTGGGATTCTGGGCCAGGCAGGCGCCGAAGTGGCTGGCTGACGAGCGGGAGCGTCCCCACTCGCCGCTCCTGCTCGGCCGCAAGGTGATCAACCGCTACATCCCCTACGGCGTCGTGGGCGTTATCGGCCCGTGGAATTATCCGTTGCTCAACAACTTTGGCGACGCGATCCCGGCCCTGATGGCGGGAAACTCGGTTGTTCTCAAGCCAGCGAGCATCACTCCTCTTAGCTCGCTGCTGATGGCGGAGGGGATGCGCGTGGTGGGCGTACCGGAGGACGTATTCCTAGTGGGGACTGGATGCGGCAGCACGATCGGCCGCGCGCTGGTCGATTCGGTGGACATGCTGCACTTCACTGGCTCCACCCAGGTAGGCAAGCAGTTGATGGAGCAGGCTGCCAAGCGGCTGTTGCCTGTGACCCTGGAGCTCGGCGGCAAAGATCCGATGATCGTGCTGCGCGACGCGAACCTCGAGCGGGCCGCGAACGCAGCCGTGTGGGGCGCGCTGCAGAACGCTGGCCAGACATGCATCTCGATCGAACGGGTCTACGTCGAGACCGATGCTTATGAGCCGTTCCTCGCCAGGGTCCTCGAGAAGGTGGCGCGGCTGCGGCAGGGCCCGCCAGATGGCCCCGGGGACGGTCGATATTGGCGCGATCACATCTGCCGAGCAGGTCGACGTCATCGAGGAGCACCTTCGCGGCGCGGTCGGGAAAGGCGCCAGGATCGAGACGGGAGGCAAGCGCCTTTCCGGGCCAGGCTGCTTCTTCGAGCCCACGGTGCTAACGAACGTCGATCACTCGATGAAGATCATGTGCGAGGAGACCTTCGGCCCGATTCTCCCCATCATGCGAGTGGGGAGCGAAGAGGAGGCCGTGCGGCTGGCGAACGACTCGAGCATGGGGCTTGACTCGAGCGTGTTCGCCGGAAACCCCTCCCATGGCGAGCAGGTCGCCCGGCGAGTCCAGAGCGGCGCGGTGATCGTCAACGACGTGATCGCCAACTACCTGGCGATGGAGATCCCGATTGGGGGCGTGAAGGATTCAGGAGTCGGAGCCCGCCACGGAAAGATCGGGATTCAGAAGTACTGCCAGCGCCAGAATCTGGTTGTCACCCGGGTGGGGCGCAACCGCGAGCTGTACTACTTTCCCTATACAAAGGCGGCGGCCAAGCTCACCTAATGGCTGATGGTGGCGCTCTACGCACGGGGCAGCCGCCGACGGTGATCGACCGGCGGCGGTGCGGGCAGCCAAGCTGCCAACGATCGCCGGGCCTCTACGCTCCGCAACTGAATCCGTCTTCGCGCGCCGACGACGCGGCCACCCTCCTTGTCAAGGTCAGGGATCGTCGGTAGTTGTCGATACCATGCTCCACGGAGCCCACCCGCTCCGGCCGTTTCGGTAGTCCGCTGGCGTCCCGAGCTCCGGCCGGTGGGTACAGCGAGGCTCGGCCGTCACAGGTGCGACGGTAGGGGGGCGCGGTGCCAGCGCACTCCGCTCGAGGTCGCTCCGGTAGAGCGGAGCACGACCAGGGAGCGGGCGGCGGCCTGCAGCTCAGCCGCGCTGCCCAGGTCCTGGGGCGGGTAGTCGGGGCGGCTCGTGTCAATCTCCAGTCGCCACGTGGCCGCCGGCGCGGCGAGCAGTGTGAAGCAGACCGGCTCCCAATGGGCGTTGAACAGGACGAGGAACGAGTCGTCGACGAGGGGCATCCCGAGCGGATCCCTCTCGCGAATGCCCAAGCCGTTGAGGAAGACGGCGAGCGACCGGGCGTCGCCCGTCCGCCAGGCAGCGTCGTCCATCTCGGTGCCGTCCGGCTTGAGCCACGCGATGTCGTCGAGGTTCGACCCGCGAACACGCTCTCCCTGGAAGAAGCGACGTCGACGAAGGACAGGGTGCTCCCGACGGAGGCGCGAGAGTCGCTGGACGAACCGGAGGAACTCGCGGTCGGCGTTCTCCCAGTCGACCCAGGAGGTCTCGTTGTCCTGGCAGTAGGCGTTGTTGTTGCCGCGCTGGCTACGGCCGAGCTCGTCGCCGTGGAGAAGCATCGGCACGCCCAGCGAGAGGAGCAGCGTCGCGACGAGGTTCCGCCGCTGCCGGGCGCGGAGGACATCGATCTCTGCGTCGTCGGTCGGTCCCTCCGTGCCGCAGTTCCAGGAACGGTTGTCGTCCGTGCCGTCCTGGTTGCCCCAGCCGTTGGCCTCGTTGTGCTTGCTGCTGTACCAGACGAGGTCGGCGAGGGTGAAACCGTCATGAGCGGTCACGAAGTTGACAGAGGCAGAGGGCCGGCGCCGCTCGCTCGCGTAGAGGTCGCTCGAGCCGGTGAGCCGGTAGGCGAAGTCAGGCAGGGTCGCCGCATGGCCGCGCCAGTAATCCCGGATCGTGTCGCGATAGCGCCCGTTCCACTCCGACCAGAGGGGCGGGAACGCGCCGACCTGATACCCGCCCGGGCCGACATCCCACGGCTCGGCGATCAGCTTCACCTGCGAAACTACCGGATCCTGCTGGACGAGGTCGAAGAAGGTTGAGAGGCGATCGACGTCATGGAACTGCCGCGCCAGCGTCGCCGCGAGATCAAACCGGAAGCCGTCGACGTGCATCTCCAGCACCCAGTAGCGCAACGAGTCCATGATCAGCTGAAGCGTCGCCGGTTCCCTCACGTTCAGCGAGTTGCCGGTGCCGGTGTAATCGACGTAGCGGGACGCGTCGTCGCCGAGCCTGTAGTACCGCCCGTTATCGATGCCGCGGAAGCTGAGCGTCGGCCCGAGATGGTCTCCCTCGGCGGTGTGGTTGTACACGACATCGAGGATCACCTCGATCCCCGCCGCGTGAAGGGCACGAACGAGCGCCTTAAACCCCCAGACCTGCTCGCCGCGATCGCCAAGGGCGTAGCCGTTGTGCGGAGCGAAGAAGCCGATCGTGTTGTAACCCCAGTAGTTCCGGAGGCCGCACGCGCGGAGCGCCGCCTCGTCGAGGAACTGCTGCACAGGCAACAGCTCGACCGCCGTCACACCCAGCCGCTGCAGGTGCTCGACGACCGGCGGGTAAGCGAGCGCCAGGTAGCCGCCACGCAGGAAGTCCGGCACGTCAGGGTGCAGCTGCGTCAGACCCTTGACGTGGGCCTCATAGACGAGGGACTCCGCGTACGGCGTCCGCGGTGGAGTGTCGCCGGACCAATCGAAGAACGGGCTGACCACAACGCTCGTCGGCACGTACGGCGCCGAGTCCGCGTCATTGAAGCTATTCGGATTGCCGGAACGGTAGCCGTAGACCGCTTCGTGCCACTCGAGCCGCCCGGAGATCGCCTTCGCGTACGGATCCAGCAGAAGCTTGTGCGGGTTACAGCGCAGCCCCTGGCCCGGGTCGTACGGGCCATACACCCGGTACCCATACCGCTGCCCCGGCACGACGCCCAGAACGTACGCATGCCACACGCCGCCATCGACCTGTCGCAACGCGATCCGCGTTTCCGCACCGTCGTCGGCCAGCAGGCACAACTCGACAGACTCCGCAACGCCCGAGTAGAGCGCGAAGTTGACGCCCATCCCGTCGAACGTCGCACCAATCGGATACGGCGCGCCGGCATAGACGCCAAACGCCGGCGGGGGCGGCGAACCCGTCAAGATGCCACCCGCGGCGCGCTGTCGGTCCCCCTCAGGGCAACCGACAGCCAAGCCGTCCACCGCCCAGGACGAACCGACCCACAGGCCCCCGAACTCGGCTTCGAAGGCGCCCGACTGGAGTCGGCCGCGGGAGCAAGACCGAAAACGAACGCGGTGCCGGGCTGCATCAGCGCGCTGTCTTCATTCTGCTCCAGTTCCAGGAAGACGCCGTCGAGAGGGTCAGCTTGTTCGCGGGCACGGCAACTCCTCGCTGTAGCGCATCGTCAGCTCTGTGCCGTCGCTCGCGGCTCGGCCCGGAGCCGTCGCCGATCGCGGTAATAGATGGCCAGGCCGATGGCTGCCGATACCACGCCGAGCAGCAGGATCACCAGGGGGATGGTGGTTTCGACCGCGTCGATGCTGTTGGCCTTGCTGTTGGCGTACGAGGCAAAGTCGGCGACCGAGGCGGGTGTCTGCCCGTAGCCGAACGTGAAGACGGTTGCGGTGGGCGGGCTCTGCGCGAGCTTTGCCAGGATGGACGCGGCCGTTCTGATCACCGCTGAGCTCCGATACTGCGGCTTGCCCAGCACTGCGCCGAACTGTGTCAGCGCTGCGAACTGCGGCTGGACGCCGAGCGTCTGGTTGATACGGTCGAGCGAGACAATCGCGCCCGTGGTCGGCTGCACGAGCAGTCGCGTGTTCACCGAGACCACGTAGCGAAGACCGATCGGCCGCGCCAGCGCGGACTGGATCAATCCGCGGTCGGAGGGTGACAGCCGGGGCAACAGCGCGGTGCTCAGCTGCGCCGGATCAAGCCCCAGCGCCTTCAGCTGCGGCGCCAAGCCCTGGATCGTCGTCTGCGTGGGCAAGCCGAGCGCCTTTAGCTGCGCGAGGTAGTACGGTTGCGCGGGCACGTCGGCGAGCTGGCCCTGGAGGGAAATCAACGTCAGGCCGTCACGGCTGACGCTCGCGCCTTGCTGACGGAAGGTGTACGAGCGTCCCACCTCGTTCTTCCAGACCTGATACGGGCCGGCGCCCGTGTCAAAGGGGAAGTTGATGGAATACGCTGGCGCACGATTAACGACGTTCATAGGCGCGTAGGCATAGGACTTGCTGCTCGGCAAGTTCTTCACTGTGCTCCGGTCGAGTACGTACTGCTGCTGCAGATCCTGCTCGGGAAGAGATCCGATCTTCTCGACGTCGTCCTCCTTGACCACGGCCTCCGAACTGGTCGAGCTGACCACATGGACGTGGCGGTGGATCGACAGCGGCAGCAGTTGGGGCCGCCCCAACGGCGCTCCCGTCGCAGGATTGACAAACAGCGAGAAGCTTCCCGTCGCCACCGCAGTCTTGTTCAGATCGCTCGGATATTTCACGAGCTGACCCGGCGCGATCAGCGCCCACAGACCCGCCAAGACGGCCAGCACGGCCCCGATTGCGACCAACACCTTCGTCACGGTCCGCATCTCACACAACCTCCCTCATCAGGTCGGCCTCCGGCACGCGAGTCGAATCTAGGAGCCTATCTGCGAGGGCGGCTCCCGCCATCGCGGGATGAGTGCACCGTGATGCGTAATAGGTACTTATGCGGTGACCCTCGTCCGACGCCGGTCGCGAGCGCTCCGCGGTCCGTCAGCGACGCGCATCCACCGGCATCTGACGAACGCGCCGATGACCATCGCCTTCACACGCTCCGTCGCATCAGCTTGATCCCGCCCGGAAACAGGCTCGACACGAACGTCTCGGCCGCCTGGCGCACCTGCGGGATCTCGCCCTCAAGCTCCCCTCGGCGGTCTGCACAGTGCGAGCACGGAACCCGCCTGCATAAAGCACGAGCTGCGCCAGATGCGCCACGCAGGGCAGCCGCGCGATCGTCAGCAACTCCTCGCTCGGCGGCCTCGTTGGGCTACCGGCCGCGCCGCATACGACGCCACCGAGCCGGCGTCATCGGCCTCACCAAGAGCGCCGCGCTTCGAGTACGCCCCGCAGGGCATCCGCATCAACGCGATCTGCCCGGGGCGCGATCAACACCCCGATGGTCACCGACATGATCGCCAACGGCGAGCTCGACAGGGACGAAGTGATCGCCAACCAGCCGATCGTTCGCCTCGGGCGAGCAGATGAGATGGCCGCGACCGTGCTGTGGCTCTGCAGCTTCGGAGCGAGCTTCGTGCTCGGAGTCGCCCCCTCCCCGTCGATGTCGACTACACCGCGCGCTGAAAGATCGAGGCGCCGGGAGGACCGCCAGAGAGCCGCTACGAGGCTTCCCTGCAACTTCGCGCCGGGCAGAGTCCCAGTTCCCCTTACGAGGCGAGCACGACGTGACGACGTCTGCTTCGCCTGGGCGAGCGGAACCCAGCACGAGCTCGGTCAGATGATCCAGTTGGACAACGGGCGCGAGTCTGCGAGCTCGTCGCCGTCAGGCTGCTTCGCCTGCGGGAAACCGCAGCGGGCGTTAGCCGAGTTCGATCGAGCCTGCAAACGCCGGGCGGGCAACGAGCGACGACGTCGTCCACGGCCGCCACTCCGCGCCCAAATCGTCGGGGCGTCACCGCCTCGTGCAATCGAAGTGCGGCGCGGGACGCAGCTCGGCTCAGCCAGGGGTCGTTGGCTAGGACGAAGGGCCGCGACGGGATTGGCGACCGCCGCGCTTGCGGTCGCGTGGATCGAGTCCCGCAACTGCCCGTGCGCGCTCGGCCGGTTCGCGCAGCACGCCGATCGTTCGTTCGAAGAGCTCGGCCTGGCCCTTTACGAGCCCGGCGGTCTCCTCAAGCGCGCGCCCGGCAGCCTCGAGCGCTTCTGCCTGCCCGCGCAGCATCGACCCGCTCTCCTCGAGCAGGTCAAAGATCACATCGATCGGCGCGAGGAGGTGACCCGCCAACTGCGTCTGGAGTCTGCGTTCGCGCTCGATCACCTCCTGCACAAGCTCCAGTTGGCGCTGCATCGGCTCGAGCAGCTGACGCGGAAGCTCTGCACGGCCGCCGACCGACGCCGCCGAGGCGACCACCGAATCCATCAGCTTCCGCCACTCACCTAGCAGCTCCCGGCCGCTGAGCTCAGGCACTCGACATCACATCTGCCATGATCGCATCGAACACACGCGCCGACCAGGCATGTGAGCGCTTTCCCTTCGCGCCAAGCCGGGCGCTCTGGTTGATGGCTGCGCTTTCCCCGGCTTACGCCTGGCAGGGCCCAGGTGTCCTCGAGACTGGGCCATCGTCAAGGACGAGGTCGAGGAAGCCGACGCCGGGGACGTGTTGTTGCGTCCGCACCGAGAACCAGTTGGTGGACACGTCGGCTCGCAACCCCAGCATCTCGTTCGCGCCTGACCCGGCCAGGGTGGGTACCCGACATAGCATCGCGGCGGTCACTTCGGTGAGAAGGTCTTCGCCTGCCCATCGCGCGCGAGCACTGGGATGGCGACAGAGCAGATCGACGACGTAAGACCGGGCGGTGCGATGGCCCCAGAATTACCAGCTGGGCAGGAGGGCGAACGGCGCGAGCGCGTCGTGGCGCAGAGCTTATAGGTGACCTGCGACGTGAAAACGCGGTCGAGACTCAGATCGCGCCCGCATCCGTAGTGCGACAGCGAGCAGCAGCACTGCTGGTAGCCCGTCAAAGCAGCCGGGGCACGGACGCGACCGCTTCAGGCGTGATTCGGCCGTCGGCCATTGGTGCCGGTGACGACTGCTGTGATCGCGGCCGGTCGCGGAGCTCACGAGCTCGTTGGCGAACGGGCCGCGCGCCAGGCGGCGCCCGGTGCTCACGATGGCTCCCCCACTGGCTGCGATAGTCGCGCTCACGGCGTGGCCGTGACCGCCGGCGGCCCGAAATTTGGGCCTCGGTACGACGGACGGCTGCTGACAGACGACCGCGGGCTCGCGGCGTCGCGCCTCCCCGACGGACGCGATGGCAGAAGCGTCGCGGCGAC
>Ga0335076_10007131_pt1 | contig 11268 bp, 9 predicted proteins | sample Lox_Sample_25_FD_206717 | JGI IMG/M metagenome (GOLD analysis project Ga0335076, IMG submission 206717) | Soil microbial communities from Loxahatchee National Wildlife Refuge, Florida, United States - Lox_Sample_2.5 | ecosystem: Environmental > Terrestrial > Soil > Wetlands | place: USA: Florida... | reverse complement strand
CATAAATACAGGAAAATGTCATTGAAGCAAAGAGCCGATTTTATGCGAGCCATAGCGGTGCAAATGGATGCCCTGGGGGATCAATTGTTACAGACGGCTCAATCCGAAACAAATCTTCCTGAACAAAGATTACGTGGTGAAAGAGCAAGAACAATTTTCCAGCTACAGAGTTACGCAGATGCATGCGAAAGAGGAGACTGGCTGGAGGCGCGAATCGATACGGCTAATCCGGCCAAAAATCCCCCAAAACCAGACCTGCGCAAGATGCTGATTCCGCTTGGTCCGGTCGTTGTTTTTGGAGCGAGCAATTTTCCATTCGCCTATTCTACTGCTGGTGGAGATACAGCCTGTGCATTCGCTGCGGGCTGTCCGGTCATTGTTAAGGCACACCCTGCTCATGCAGAAACTTCGGAATTGGTTGCCCAGGCGATTTTTAAAGCAGCAAAAGAAAAAAATATGCCGGACGGAATTTTTGCGCATGTGCATGGTGCCGGATTTGAAACCGGTAAATCTCTGGTGACTCATTCCCATACGAAAGCAGTAGGCTTTACAGGTTCTTATGGCGGAGGAAAAGCATTATTCGACTGGGCAAATCAACGCAAAGAACCCATTCCTGTTTTTTCCGAGATGGGTAGCATCAATCCTGTATTTCTTCTTCCTGAAAAATTGCATCAGTCGGCCGCTGAGATTGCAAAATTGTATGCAGGTTCAATCACGTTGGGAACCGGACAATTCTGCACCAATCCGGGTCTGATCATCGGGGTTGATGGGAATGATCTGAATCAGTTCATTTCGATGTTAGGAAATGAAATAAAACTGGTTGCACCCGGAACTATGCTGCATCCGGGTATTGCAAAAGCGTATAAGGAAAAACGTGAGACGGCAATCGCTCAGCCGGATGTGGAAACCGTTGCAATCAGCACAACTAATCCGGCGGATAATCAGGGTGTCCCAACCCTTGCTTCTGCTTCCGGAAAAGCATTTTTGAATAATCCTGTGTTACACCAGGAAGTATTTGGACCTTATTCAATTATCATCAGGTGCAGGGATATGAATGAAATGATCGAAGTGGCAAAACATACAGAGGGCCAATTGACTTCTACTTTAATGGCTACTCCGAATGATATTCTTACTCATGATGAATTGGTGGAAGCAGTAAAAAATATCTGCGGCCGGTTTATTCTGAATGGCGTACCGACAGGAGTGGAGGTTTGCCTGAGCATGCAACACGGCGGACCATTTCCTGCAACCACGGATAGCCGCTTTACTTCGGTTGGGGCCGATGGAATTAAAAGATTCGCAAGACCAATGAGCTTTCAGAACTGGCCTGATGAATTATTGCCGGATGAATTGAAAAATGCTAATCCATTGCAGATATGGAGAACCGTGAATGATCAGCTGACAAAAGAAGCTGTGAAAAGCTAATCGAACTAACAAATATTGGAATCATTATGTGGATTTGTCCAACCTGCGGACGCAGTTTCAGGAATGCCAACCAGTCGCATAGCTGCAAACTAATACATAAAGAAGAACTTTTTGCCAAACGATCGCCTGAGTTGAGAGAGATATACAAAAAAATTATTTCAGTGGTCAGCACATTAGGAGAATTTAAAGAAGAAACAATTCCACCGGATACCATTTTTTTTAAAACCTATTCCACTTTCCTGGCTGTTAAAATAAAACGCAATCATCTCGATATTGAATTTTTTCTCGACCACCTGGAAAATATACCCCCGGTTTCAAAATATCTGCAGACTTCGACGCATCGTTTTGTTCACTATGTTCCTGTTGACAGTCCTGCCGATATTGATGCAAAACTCATTGGCTGGATCAGGGAATCTTATCACCTTATTCTCACAAAAAAATCAAACAAAGAAATTACATAACTCCTTCAGCATGTCTAACGCAAAAACTTTTGTCTGTATCGATGCACACACCTGCGGTAATCCGGTTCGACTGGTATCACGGGGAGGACCGGAACTGAAAGGAAGAAATATGCGTGAAAAGCGGCAGCATTTCATGAAAGAATATGACTGGATACGAAGAGGCCTGATGTTTGAGCCACGAGGACATGATATGATGAGCGGAAGCATTTTATATCCCGCGCATGATCCGCAAAATGATTCAGCTGTTTTATTTATAGAAACGAGCGGCTGCCTTCCTATGTGCGGACATGGTACTATCGGAACAGTCACCATTGCTATTGAAGAAGGATTGATTGTTCCAAAAACTGAAGGACTGGTTAGACTGGAAGCTCCTGCAGGATTGATATTAGCGGAATATGAATCAGAAAAAAAATCCGGCGATAACCGGACTAAAGTAAAATATGTAAGGCTCACAAATGTGCCATCATTTCTTGCTGCAGAAGATATTGTTGTCGATTGTCCGGGACTTGGAGTATTACAAATTGATGTCGCTTATGGCGGTAATTTTTATGCCATTGTTGACAGGCAAAAAAATTTTCCGGGGCTTGAACATTATACGGCAGATCAACTCATATCCTGGGGGCGCGAATTGAGAAAAAAAATAAATGAGCTGCATCATTTTGTCCACCCTGAGGATTCAACCATTTTTGGTTGCTCTCATGTATTATGGACAGGCGAAGTGATAGACAAAACCTCCACTGCCCGCAACGCTGTTTTTTACGGAGATAAGGCCATTGACCGATCGCCATGCGGCACAGGAACTTCAGCACGGATGGCACAATGGCATGCCAAGGGGAAGTTGAAAAAAGACGATCTCTTTATTCATGAAAGCATTATCGGATCCAGGTTTATTGGTAAAGTAAAAGAAGTTACAACGGTTGGGGGAAAACACGCCATCATACCCAGCATCGAAGGATGGGCAAAAAAATTTGGGTATAATACGATCAGCATTGATCCTGACGATGATCCTTATGCGTACGGATTTCAGGTGGTGTAATCGGATCTCATTTCATATTACAAATGTGTTTTATTGTATAAATGGTGCGGTTTTATTTTTATTAATAAAAATCAATTCGTAAAATTTGCGTATGTCACTATCATCCAGAACAATGATTAGCATTGCATCGGGTCTGCTTTCTGCTGGCATATCCCACGCCCAGCAACCGATAAACAAACTTGAGCCCATAAGTTTTGCTAAAGTGCAGATCGATGATTCGTTCTGGAAACCACGGATTGATAAAGTAGCCACGGCAACACTTCCTGCCTGCATTAATTATACGGAATTTAAAACTCCCCGAATCAGGAATTTTGAAAATGCAGCAAAGAAAAAGGGCCCGCATGTGGGAATTTATTATGATGATTCTGATGTATACAAAGCACTGGAAGCAATTGCCTATTCGCTCAGAAATCATCCTGATTCGGCGCTGGAAAAAAAGGCAGATGAATGGATTGATAAAGTTGCGGCCGCCCAGATGCCGGATGGATATCTCGATACCTATTTCCAGTTGCGCGACATCAGCAAACGCTGGACAGATATGGAGAAACATGAAGACTACAATGCGGGTCACCTGATTGAAGCTGCCGTTGCATATTATAACACTACCGGTAAAACGAAGTTGCTCAATGTCGCCATCCGTCTTGCCAATCATATTGATTCCACTTTCCGTTTGTCAGGAAGGCATTGGGTGAGTGGACATGAAGAAATTGAGCTGGCGTTGATGAAATTATATCATCTTACGGGCAATGACCGCTACCTGAAACTGGCAGATTATTATCTCAACCAACGCGGACACGGATATGGGTACAGCCCTTCATGGCCAGATCCCAAATCGCATGAGTATTACCAGGATGATGTGCCTGTTCGTGACGCAGAAAAAATTAAAGGCCATGCAGTCAGGGCCATGTATCTCTACACCGGCACTGCCGATGTAGCAGCTGTGACCGGTGATACCGGTTACCTGAATGCGGTGCAGAGGATATGGTATGATATTGTGTACAGGAATATGTACCTCACAGGCGGAATTGGTTCTTCGGGAGCCAATGAAGGGTTCACCGTGGATTATGACCTTCCTAACGTTGATGCCTACTGCGAAACCTGCGCTTCGGTAGGAATGGTTTTATGGAATCAGCGGATGAACCTGTTGACCGGCGAGAGTAAATATATTGATATACTTGAACGAACATTATATAACGCCGCACTGGACGGACTTTCTTTAAGCGGGGATCATTTCTTTTATGGCAATCCTCTTGCTTCGACGGGACAATATCAAAGAAGTGAGTGGTTTGGAACAGCCTGTTGTCCTGCAAATATTGCCAGGCTTGTGGCATCGCTTGGCAATTATATTTACAATCAATCTAAGGATGGAATCTGGGTCAATCTTTTCATCGGGAGTAAAACGATAACTTCCATTAATCAATCTGCTGTCACTATCGAGCAACATACCAATTATCCGTGGGATGGAGAAGTGAATATCAGCGTTTCTCCCGAGAAGAAATCAAATCTTTCCTTACATATCCGGATTCCCGGCTGGGCACAGGGTCATCCGGTGCCCGGTGATTTATACTATTTCAGGAGCAGTAATGCAATTCCATTCACCCTTACAGTAAATGGTAAAGAAGCAGCCTATCATATCGAGAAAGGATATGCAGTGATTGACAGAGGATGGAGAAAAGGAGATTTGGTTCAGCTGAAACTTCCCATGCCTGTGCAACTCGTGGCAGCAAATGCAACAGTGAAAGAAGATGTTAACCGATTGGCGATCCAGCGGGGTCCATTAATTTATTGTGTGGAAGAAGCAGATAATCACGGTCAGGCCTGGAACATTTTATTACCTGAAAACACTGTTTTTTCAAACTCATATCAAAAAGAAATTCTGGGCGGAGTGGTTACGATTAGCGCATCACTTCCTGTGATAAATGTTGCTGCTGACGGATTATCACTAAATACGGAGAAGAAAACGGTTACAGCCATCCCTTATTATGTATGGTGTAATCGTGATGCGGGTGGCATGCAGGTATGGCTACCCATGACAATAAAGGATGTCAAGTTGAATTACGATACGAAATGTATTCCCTAAAATTATTTGAACAACAAAGGAACTTTATTGTTAATCTGCAAAAATCTGTTTATGAAAAAAGTATTTCTGTGCATGGGGATTCTTTTCCTGGTTTTCCTTACTAAAAATAATTCGCTGCGAGCTCAGAATCATCAGCTCGTAAAAAAATGGCAAACTGATTCAGTGCTGAAAGTTCCTGAGTCTGTTTTATATGATGGAGAAAATAAAGTGCTCTATACTTCAAATATTGACGGTGCTCCTGATGGAAAAGATGGAAAGGGTTCAATCGGTAAGGTTGGACTGGACGGTAAAATCATCAAAGTTGACTGGGTGCCGGGATTGAATGCTCCCAAGGGACTGGGTAAATACAAGAATGAATTGTATGCTGCAGATCTGGATGAAGTAGTGGTTATTGATATCAAAGCCGGAAAGATTACCAGGCATATTCCTGTTCCCGATGCGCAATTTCTAAATGATATTTCTGTTGATGCGAATGGAGTGATATATGTTTCCGATACCAAAACAGGGAAAGTACATCGTATAGAAAACGGTAATGTCAGCACATATGGAGAAGGCATTGACGGAGCGAACGGGGTTTTAGCTGTTGGTAAAGATTTGTACGTGCTGGGAAATGGGAACTTATGGAAAATTACAAGCGACAAACAACGAACCAAGGTGGCAGATGGAATGGATGCAAGCACGGATGGGGTAGAGGAAGTGAAGCCGGGTGAATTTGTTGTTTCCTGCTGGAATGGCATTATTTATTATGTGAAGAGTGATGGGAGCAAGCAGCCAATGCTGGATACGAGAAATCAGAAAATCAATTCCGCAGATATTGGTTATGATGCGCGCAACCGGATAGTGTACGTTCCCACTTTTTTCAAAAACTCTATTGCCGCATATGAATTAAAGTGACCTTAGTCGTTAAATTATTTTAATGGTAGAAGGTTATTTCGTGTAGTTATTATTTTTATGTAGATTATGGATTGTACGGCTATTAATTTATCTTATCAGCATACGGAATATTTTTCCAGGATCATTGCAGATTATTTGTCGGGAGATAAATCTCTGAGGCCTTTCTATCAACATCCCGTTACGCTGGATGGGATTCAGGCGGCTATACATGCCCGTCAGCAATTTCCGACGGACAGAAATATGCTGGTTGAAGAATTAAAAAAACAGTACCAGGCCGTTGAACCAAGGCCTGCCGTAGTACAAAATATCGAAAACCTTTTGCAGAACAATTGTTTTGCGGTGACAACGGCGCACCAGCCCGCTATTTTTACGGGTAACCTGTATTTTATATATAAAATCCTTCATGTCATCAAGCTGGCTCACGAGCTGGGAAAACAACTCCCTGCGTATCGTTTTGTGCCCGTCTTCTTCATGGGCAGTGAGGATGCTGACCTGGAAGAACTGGGAACTGTTTATCTGGATCATGAAAAAATAACCTGGGATACAAATCAGACAGGGGCTGTCGGCAGGATGAAAACAGAAGGGTTGGACAAAATAATCGACAGAATAGAAGGTGAATATTCTGTACAACCATTCGGTAAGGAACTTTCGGCCCTGCTTAAAGCCTGTTACCTCGAAACTGAAAATATACAAACAGCAACTTTCAGGCTGATTCATTCTCTTTTTTCAGCCTATGGTTTAATTGTTGTCATCCCCGACAATGCCCGGTTTAAGAAAAAGATGCTGCATGTATTTGCAGATGATTTGTTCAATCATCGACCCTCAGTCATTGCAGGCAAAACCATTGAAAGATTATCCGGAGAATATGATATTCAGGCAAAACCACGAGATATCAATTTGTTTTATCTGAAAGACAATATCAGGGAAAGAATAGTGGAACAAGGAACCCGATACAGGGTTTTGGGAAATCGGATAGAATTTTCAAAAGAAGAATTGGAAAAGGAATTGAATCAATATCCGGAGCGGTTCAGCCCCAATGTCATTTTAAGGGGATTATTCCAGGAAACAATTCTTCCGGGAATTGCTTTTGTCGGTGGAGGTGGAGAAATGGCATATTGGCTGGAATTGAAAGATATATTTGAAAATTATGGTGTTCCTTACCCGGTTCTTGTGCTTCGGAATTCTTTTTTGATCATCGAAAAAAAATGGAAGGAGAAAATTGACAGGACCGGTTTTTCAGTTCAGGATATTTTTAAAAGTGAAGACGACCTCTTGAATGAAATGGTCAGGAAAGAATCCGGGCACCAGCTTAGCCTGGATAAAGAGATCGAAGATGCAAATAATTATTATGAAAGATTAAAAATGATTTCTCACCCGGTGGATCCGACACTGTCACAATATGTCGAAGCCCTTCAATCCAAAGCGGTCAAGCCATTAATCGACCTTGAAAAAAAATTACTGAAAGCAGAAAAAAGAAAATTCGAGGCCCAGCGTTTACATATCCACAGTATCAAATCCGCTTTATTTCCACTGGAAGATCTCCAGGAACGCATTGAAAATTTTCTGCCTTATTATGCTGTTTGGGGCCGAAAATTTCTTGATATCATCTACAAACATTCCCTCGCTCTCGAACAGAAATTTGTTGTCCTGGAAGAATTGTAATTAGATCCAGGTGAATGGATCTCCGGAAGCAATATGAGTGATTTTCAGATCAGGAATTTTTGGTTGAAGCCATTCTGCAAACCATTGCATCCCGGCTTCTTCACTCACTGAATGCCCAAGTACAATTAATGAGATGTTTGATCCGAGCATCCTGGCGTCCCTGATATATTCTGCAGTTTCCCATTCATGAACTTCTCCGACAATCAGCACATCCGGTTGTTCACTTTCCGCAAGCGCAATTTGTATCTGTCCTCCTGCTGCACCGGGAATCAGCAGGATATTTTTACAGCTCTGGTCAGGATTGCCGATGACACGAACATGTGCAATATTCAGACTTGATTTGAGGTGGGACACGAGATCTTTCAAGGAAATAGACGGTAGCTGAACCAGCCGTTTATCGGTCTTATAATAATCCAGCCATCCTGCCGATTTTAAGACACCGTATGAGATGCCATCCGGCTTGTAACTATGCCACTGATCGTGGAAGCGCCAGATAGCTATATTATGTTGTTGTAATAATTCCTGTTTCTTTTTCAAAACAGAATTGTTTTGCACCCAGTTGATATCATCGGTATGATTGTAAAAGCTGGGTTCATGCGCTACAATGAAATTAGCTCCCAGTCCTATGGCGTCATTGATCACTTTAACGGTCGGGAACATCGTACTAACGATACCGGTTACCTGTTGACCGGCGCTTCCGCTTTTTATCGTATCCACTGTTTTAGGAAAAGGAGCTCCCGGAATTTCTTTCAGAATGATATTGATAATATCCTGTACTGTGTAAGTTTTTTTATCTGAATCAAACCCCTTTGCCATGCTGATTCCCGGGATGGTTATCAAAGCTGTTGCGCCGGCGGCTTTCAATGTCGAAGCAAGAAAAGCCCGACGTTTTAGCGAATGACCGCGATATTGGTCTTCATTGCTATTTTGCATACGAATTATTTTAGATTCGAATTATTTTAGATTGTCGATTTCTTTTTGATATTCTTTCAGCAGACTTTCAGCCCGGTCAACAGCCCAGCCATGATAATTATCGCGAATGAGCTTTAACGTTATGCGGGCATTTGCCGGATTTCTTGATTCCCTGTCTAAGACGACCCCGGCTATTTCATCTTCCGACTTCATGATGCGATTTTGTTCCTGGTAGATATTAGTAAGAGCGGAAAGGTCCTGCAAATCAATTTTGGATTCAATATTATGTTGTTTGGCCACCTGCCAGGAAATATCCTCAAGATAACGATACAGGATACCCGAAGAAGCAATCAGTTTCAGGCGAAACTCCCCATCGGAAATGATCTGCTGCTGAAAATTGGGATTGTTCAGTGCTGAATCTATATTTTTCAAGACCTGCAATTGATACGCATATTGCTCTTCTTCCTTTGTTTTATTTTGAATGAGCTCGTTGCGGATGTTTTGGAGATATTCTTTGGTAAGCTGCTTTTCATGTATGGCGTTGATGACTTCGGTCAGAATAAGCGCCAGCAATACACTGAAGATGATCAATACGGCTTCTCCAAAATATTCTTTCCAGTCCCTGATCACTACAACTTTCAAATGGGTATGTTTTTTATTCGGAGCCATTGCAGGCGGTTTGGGTTGTTCGGTTTCTTCCATAATAATTTCCTGATGAGCTGTCAGCAATTTTTTCGATGAAGAATATGGCGGAAAATTCACCGGGGATAATAAGCACTATCTGGTCATGGCAGTCGGTATTTTTTTTCCGATGTTAATCGAATTTATTTTCCCATCCTTCTTTTTTCAGCTTTTCTATTTTCTGGATAACATCCGCTTCAAGATTTCTTTTGTAAGCCTCTACTTTGATTCCGATTACTTCATCAAAAGCTCCGATGATGGTAGCAGCCAGAATACCTGCATTTTTGGAAGCGTTAAGAGCGACAGTCGCGACTGGAATTCCATTTGGCATTTGCAGGATAGAAAGTACCGAATCCCAGCCATCAATGGAATTGGATGATTTTATAGGCACGCCGATTACAGGCAATGAAGTGAGTGAAGCCACCATTCCCGGCAAATGTGCCGCGCCGCCCGCGCCCGCAATGATTACTTTTAATCCGCGATCCCTTGCCTTGGTAGCATATTCAACCATGCGCATGGGTGTGCGATGAGCAGATACAACCGTTAGTTCAAATTCAATTCCGAATTCTTTGAGGATGTCTGCAGCCGCCTGCATAATGGGTAAATCGCTGTCGCTGCCCATGATGATTCCAACCTGTATCATACTATTTCCTGTTCTGTTTATAACTAAATAAAGATCGTCAAATTTATTTATTCGTCTATCTTATAACTACAGACTGATTACTTTCAACGTGTGCTTTATCTTATTCGCTTTATGAATCAGGTCCAGCTTGTCGGCGCTGAGAACCGTCGCATGCCCCATTTTGCGACCTCCACGCGTTTGTTTTTTCCCGTAGATATGAACAAACACATTGTCCATCTGTAGAACTTCATTCAGCCCCTCATAATGCGCATTGCCACTGTATCCCTCTGCACCTATCAGGTTTATGATGGCGGCCGGAAGAATATGTTCTGTATTCCCGAGCGGATAATCAAGCATGATTCTCCAAAGCATATCGAATTGAGAACAGTAATTTGCCTCGATCGTATGATGACCGCTGTTATGTACTCTTGGAGCTGTTTCGTTGACAAAAACCTCACCCTGTTTGTCGACAAACATTTCCACCGCAAAAATGCCCGGGCTTTTTAAATCCCTGGCCACTTTCAGAGCTATCGCTTCTATTTTCCACAGGATTCTTTCCTGCAAATTAGCCGGGCTGATCTGGTAGTCGAGCAGATTCAGCACTGGATCAAAAATCATTTCCACAGGAGGATATAATGCGGTTTCACCCTTATGATTAATGGCTACAATCTGTGATATTTCCTGGTGGATCGGCACCATTTTTTCCAGCACACTGGGTACATTGAATCCTTTTTCCAAATCTGTTTTTGAATGGATAATCTGTACACCACGTCCATCATAGCCACCCATTCCGATTTTGTGTACGGCAGGGATAAAATCCTCCTTGCTTTTCAGGTCATCCAGGTTTTCAGTTACCAGGAAGGGGGCTGTAGGAATGTCGGAGTCTTTGTAAAACTGTTTCTGCCGGATCTTATTTTTTATTATCCTCAATGCCCGTGAGCCTGGATAAGTTTTAATTCCGTCTTCTTCCAGTTTTTCGATTGCATCTTCATTCACCGATTCAATTTCGATGGTAATTCCGTCCAGGTTTTTTCCAAAATTATATACGTCGTTAAAATTCTTTATATCCCCTTTCGTAAAATGATGGCAGAGATGTGCTGCAGGACATTCTTTATCGTTTTCCATCACAAAGGTCTCGACAGGATAATTGGCCGCTGCCTGCAAAAGCATCTTTCCCAATTGGCCTCCTCCGAGTATTCCTATTTTGCGCATGCTGGTTGATTATTCCATGAAGATAACAAATCCTTACGCTATGCCTTTTTCTTACCCATTCATCCTTCTACATCATTTTAGGTCTGAAAAATATTTCTACCTTTGTTATGGTATGCGTCCGGATTATCCTCATAAAATCTTTAATGACAAGCGCGCGAATTATTGCCTTCTCATGCAGGCGCTTGCAATGGACGCGACGGCCTAAGCGTTATACCAAAGCAATAATAACTGTTTAGTGAGGCAAAAAATCAACGAGCACAGCACGTTACTGAAATGAACAGTT
>Ga0335076_10007130_pt1 | contig 11268 bp, 11 predicted proteins | sample Lox_Sample_25_FD_206717 | JGI IMG/M metagenome (GOLD analysis project Ga0335076, IMG submission 206717) | Soil microbial communities from Loxahatchee National Wildlife Refuge, Florida, United States - Lox_Sample_2.5 | ecosystem: Environmental > Terrestrial > Soil > Wetlands | place: USA... | reverse complement strand
CGAGCTCGAGGCGCAGGCCATGCTCCAGCGCGTCCTGCTCTAGGGACAGCCCCCCTGCTCCGTCCGGGGCGGGAATTTTCCACACCGGTTTGCCGTATTGCCCGTCGCCCGGGACGCGTAATGCGAGGCCCCGCGGCCGCCGAAACCTCCGCCGACGCGCCCGTGTTGCATGCGTAATGTTGGCGTCCAGGAACACCAACAAACGAACAACAGGAGATGACGCAAATGGACTTCGCCAACACCTACGGACTTCTGGTTGCGGTTTCGGCCCCGGTTTCGGTCGTCTTGGGCATGAACGTGTGGCTTTACCTCCGGGGCGAGCGCGGCACGCTGCTGCTGCCCACCTCCGAAGGCTGGCCGTCCCTGCGCCTGGAGGCCGCGGCGGCGGTGGAACCGGCCCCGGCGGCGGCTCCCGCCTCGGCGGCGGCCAACGACGAGCCCTACAGGCTGGCCGCGTAGGCCGGGGTTTCGGCCCCTTTACCCCCCGAAATCCGCACTTCGTCGCTTTCGGATGGCGGGCAGAGGGGCCGGAGCCTACAGTCCGTCCATCGATCAACGCACCACCACCAGGAGAAAAACAATGTTCGCGATCCTCATGTCCTTCACGTTCTTCGCCCCGATCGCCGTCGCCGTGCTGGGCAACATGACCGACGTGCACGCCCGCTAGGAATTGTGGCGGGCCGCACATGACGGGCGTCAAAAACCCGTCAGAGGAAATAGGTACTCTTCAACTGAAACTTTCGTCGCCACCGCATAGTCTCTCGATCATGAACACGCGCAACACGATCCGCGCCACCTGGCGCAGCCGCTTCCTCGAGATCGCCCGCCGCTACGATGCGACGGGGGAAGGCTCGGCGGCCATCGTCCTTCCGGGCCTGCGTCGCCGCGGCCGGATGGCGGGTTTCGCGACCCTGCGCCGCTCCCGGGCGGGCCTCGCCGGCTGACCCGGATCCCCCCGAATTCCCCCTGAAAACCGGGCCTTGCGCCCGGTTTTCGCTTGGGGCGTGTGTGGTTTTTCACCATCCCGGGAGCCGAGTTCGGATACACTGGCCTCTCCCTGGGAGCACCCGAACCCGATGGACTCCGCCACCTCGAACCGCTTCGAGACCGAGATCGCCCGGTACAACCGCTGGCGAGAGGAGCTCACGCAGTCCGTCCACGCGTACCACGACTGGCTGGAATCGAGCGGCCAGCTGGACGTCCAGCAGTCGATCCGCTTCTACGACCTGCTCGAGAACCTGAACAAGGGCAGGCTCCTGCTCGCCTTCCTCGCCGAGTTCTCGCGCGGCAAGTCCGAGCTCATCAACGCGCTCTTCTTCTCGAGCTTCAAGGAGCGGCTGCTGCCTTCCGACGTGGGCCGCACGACGATGTGCCCCACCGAGATCTTCCACGACCCGAACGAGGAGCCGTACCTGAAGCTCCTGTCGGTGGAGACGCGCTACCGCGACGAGTCGATCTCGCAGCTGAAGAACATGCCGATCGAGTGGAGCAAGATCCGGCTGAACACCTCTTCGGCGGCGGACATGAAGAAGTCGCTGAAGGCGCTCGCGGACACGAAGAAGGTCTACGCGCTCGAGGCGCGCATGCTGGGCCTTTCGCCGATGGTGAACGAGAAGGGCGAGGTCCCGGGCGAGGAAGAGCTCGTGGAAGTGCCGGCATGGCGCTACGCGATGATCAACTACCCGCACCCGCTGCTCACCAACGGCATCTCGATCCTCGACACACCGGGCCTCAACGCCCTGGGCATGGAGCCGGAGCTCACCGTGAGCACGGTGCCCAACGCGCACGCGATCCTCTTCCTGCTCTCGATCGACACGGGCGTCACCAAGAGCGACATGGAGATCTGGGACCGCTACGTGAAGGTGGGCCTGCCGCAGAAGATCGCGGTGCTCAACAAGATCGACCTCATGTGGGACGAGCTCAAGACCGAGACCGAGATCGACAAGGCCATCGCCCGCATGGTCGAGACCACCTCGCAGCACCTGCAGCTGCCGAAGAACCGCATCTTCCCGATCTCGGCGCAGAAGGGGCTGCTCGGCCGCATCAAGGAGGATCCCGCTCTCGTGAAGCGAAGCGGCCTCGAGGCGCTCGAGAAGTTCCTCGCCGACGAGATCGTGCCGATGAAGCGCACGATCCTGTGCAAGGCGGTGGTGAACGAGATCGGCGGCATGATGATGTCGTCGCGGGCGCTGGTGGGAAAGAAGCAGCAGGCCAACCAGGCCGAGGTCGCGGAGCTGAACGGCCTCGTGGGCAAGAGCCGCGAGGTGGTGCAGAAGCTCTGGGCCAAGATCACCGCCGAGAAGAACGCCTACAACGCCGCGCTCGCCGAGTACAAGGTGAACCACAGCCAGTTCAGCGCGAAGAAGGCGGCGCTGCTGGACCTCCTCAACTCGCAGAAGCTCGACGCCACGCTTGCCAAGAGCGCCCAGGCGATCGAGGACTCGTGGACGACGGTGGGCCTGCAGCGCGGCATGAGCTCCCTCGTGAAGGACATGAGCGGGAGCTTCGAGCAGGTGTTCTCCGCCTCCGAGGACATCAAGAAGCTCATGCAGGGCGTGTACAACACGTTCATCGAGAAGTTCGGCTTCCAGAAGATGACGATTCCCGCCCTCGACCTCGATCCCCAGCGCACCAAGCTGCAGCTGCTGGTGATGCAGACCGAGCAGTTCGTGAAGGACCCGGTCAACATCGTGGTGAAGGAGAAGCACTTCGTCGTCAAGAATTTCTACAACACGCTGGTGAAGGAAGCGCGCTCCAATTTCTCCTCGGCCAAGACGCAGGCCGAGCGCTGGGTCACCGCCGTCGTCCTGCCGCTGGAAGTGCAGATCAAGGACCACAAGGCGCAGCTGCAGTCGCGCCTGGACAACCTCGCCAAGATCAACGAGAAGACCACGTCGATCAACGAGCAGATGGCGATCCTCAAGGCGGCCGAGGCGGACCTGAAGAAGCAGCGCGAGATGATCGAAAGCCTCATCACGCGCGTCTCGCAGTACGAGAAGGTGACCGAGGCGCCGGCCGCGCCCGCGCGGCCTGCCGCGAGGCCCGCACAGCCCGCGGACATGATGAAGACCGCGCGCGTCGCGGCCTTCGAGCCGGAGAAGACAGTCACCGAGGCCGCGCCCAAGCAGGCGGCGCCGCTCATCGGCGACGACGCCTTCGCCTCGATGCTGAAGAAGCCCGAGGCGCCCGCGCCGGCCGCAGCGCCCTCGTTCGATCCGATGAAGACGCAGAAGATGGAGGCGTCCGATCCCCAGCGCACGCAACGCATGGACGCCCAGGATCCGCAACGCACCACGAGGCTCGACGCGCAGGACCCCCAACGCACCGCGCGCCTGGATGCGCAGCCCGCGCCCAAGCCCGCCGCGAAGCCCGCGGCGCGCGCCGACGGCGGCGACAAGACCGTCCAGATCCCGAAGCTCGACCCGAACTTCCGCCCCGAAGCCACGCAGAAGCTCGACGCGCCCCACGTGACCACGCAGAAGCTCGACCCGAACGCGGCCCAGAAGGCGGCCGACCCGAACGCGCCGGCGCCCGGCGCCGAGCAGACCCAGCGCCTCGACGATTCCATCTGGAAGCTGCAGGAAGCCAAGCGCATCCTGCAGAACATCAACCCCAAGTAGCCTCGAATCGCTCCCCGGCAGGCTCCCGGGCTTGGGAGTAATATCGCAATCCGATAGGGCTGAATATGTCGTGTCACGATATAAACACCAAACAACGAAGGAGGATGCCATGAAGAACCCCAAGGATTCCCTCAATCCCGGACGGCGCGGATTCGTGCGCACGGGCCTGGGCCTCGCGGCCGGCGGCCTGATGCTGCCCGGGCGCTTCGCATTCGCGGCGGACCACCCGCCCATCGGCACCTGGCCCGCGGGCTCGTCGGGCAGCTCGGTTTTCATCGGGATCGCCGTGCCCCGCACGGGCACCTACGCGGTGCAGGGCGAGGATGAGCTGAAGGGCTGGGAGCTCGCCGTCGAGCATATCAACGAGGGCAACGAGCTCATCCGCAAGATCTCGCCCAAGACCAAGAAGGGCGTGCTCGGCAAGGAAGTGAAGTTCGGCGTCGCCGACTCCGCCGCCAAGCCGAACGACGCGGTGCAGGCCGAGCAGCGCTTCATCTCCGAGAACAAGGCCGTGCTGATGACGGGCTCGACCTCGAGCGCCGTCGCGGTGGCCCTGAACAAGCTCGCGCAGCGCGAGAAGGTGCTCTACGTGACGGGCATCTCCGGCTCCAACGACACCACCGGCAAGGACTGCGTTCGCTACGGCTTCCGGCAGTGCTTCTACGGCCAGACCGCGGCCGCGGCCATCGGCCCGGTGATCGTGAAGGCCTACGGCAAGAACAAGAAGGCGGCCTACCTCACGCCCGACTACACCTACGGGCACACGGTCACCAAGTCGATGCAGGACTACCTCGCCACCGCGGGATGGACGACCACTACCGACCAGGTCGCCCCCCTGGGCGCGCCGGACTACTCGTCCTACCTGCTCAACGTCGCCAACTCGGGCGCCGACGTGCTCATCAACGTGAACTGGGGCCACGACGCGGTGCTCTCGACGCAGCAGGCCAAGCAGTTCGGGATCCTGGACAAGATGAAGCTCGTGATCCCGTACCAGATCCCGTTCCTCGCGCGCGAGGCGGGCCCGGACCTCACGGCCGGCGTGTACGCGGCCACGGACTTCTGGTGGACGCTCGAGGACAAGTTCCCGCTCGCCAAGATGTTCGTCGAGGCCTTCGACAAGAAGTACGGCTACAAGCCGGAGTGGGGCGCGAACAACGCCTATATGTCCTTCGCGCTGTGGGCCGAGGCCGTGGAGAACGCCGGCACGTTCTATCCGCCGGACGTGATCAAGTCCTTCGAGGCCGGCCGCAAGATCCAGTCGACCGTGGGCGAGGTGTACTTCCGCAAGGAGGACCACCAGCTGGTGCGCCCCGTGATCATCGTCCAGGGCAAGAAGCCCTCCGAGATGAAGAACAAGGAGGACTACTGGACCGTGCTCGAGGTCGTTCCCGGCGCCGGGCTCATGCAGAAGCCCGATGCTTTCGGCTGCAACCTCGGCGACTATACTTAGCACTTCGCGGTAACCATCTCGGCGTCGCCGGCGGTACCGACCGCCCGCGGCGCCGAATTTTTGCATGCTGACCTGGTCGAACTTCGTCTCGCAATTCTTCAACGGCCTCGCGCTGGGGGCGCTGCTCGCCCTGATCAGCTCGGGGCTCACGATCATCTACGGCACGCTCGGGGTGCTGAACCTCGCGCACGGCGCGATGTTCATGATCGGCGGCTACGCGGGCTATGCGGCCTACCAGTGGAGCGGCTCCTACACCGTCGCCGTGATCGCGGGCACGCTCACGCTGCTCGTGCTCGGCGTGCTGATGGAGCGCGTGGTGATCCGCTACTTCTACTCGCGCCCGCCCGAGGACCAGCTGCTCGTCACCTTCGGCCTGGCCATCTGCTTCGTCGAGGCGATCCGCCTCATCTTCGGCAGCCAGTCGCTGGTGGTGCCGGCGCCGAAGATCTTCGCGGGCATCACCAACATGGGCTTCATGCTCTATCCGACGTATCGGCTGGCGGTCGTGGGCATCTGCGCCGTCGCGCTTGCGGTCCTCTTCATCGTGCTCTACCGCACGCGCCTGGGCCTCATCGTGCGCGCCGGCATCGAGGATTCCGTGATGGTCGATTCCCTGGGCATCAACACCCAGCGCATCTTCATGGTGGTGTTCGGCATCGGCGCGATGGCCGCGGGATTCTCCGGGATCGTGAACGCGCCGGTCGTCTCGCTCACGCCCGAGGTGGGCGAGATGATCCTGGTGCAGACCTTCGTGGTCGTGGTGATCGGCGGCGTGGGCTCGTTCCCGGGCGCCGTGATCGGCGGCCTCATCGCCGGCGAGATCATCAGCCTCACGTCGATGGTGAACCCGAGCTACGCGTACGTGATGCTGTTCGCCGCGATGACCCTCGTGCTGATGGTGCGTCCTCACGGGCTGCTGGGCGCCCGCGGAAGGGACTAGATGCTCGTTCGCCAACGCCGGGGCTTGGTCGAGCTCGTCATCGCGATCGTGCTGGTCGCGATCCCCTTCGTCCTGCCGCTCCTGGACTCCGCGCCCAACACGGTGAACCGCGTCCTCGTCTGGGGCCTGTTCGGCATCGGCTTCGACATCCTCTTCGGCTACACGGGGCTGCTCTCCTTCGGCCAGGCGGCCTTCTATGGCACCGGCGGCATGGTGACCGCATACCTGCTCACGCGAGCCGGATTCCCGCACGTCATCACCGCATTGGTGATCGGCATGGTGTCGGCCGCGGTGGTGGGCGGCATCGTGGGCCTCATCGCGCTGCGCCGCACGGGGATCTACTTCGCGATGATCACGGTGGCGATCGGCGAGGTGTTCTACTTCGTGGAGTTCAACCCGCTCTCCGACTGGACGGGCGGCGAGAACGGGCTGCCCGGCGTGCCGACGCCGAGCCTGCACCTCGGGTTCATCAACATCGATTTCACGTCCGGCTGGCACCTCTATCCCTTCATCGCGTTCTGCTACTTCGTGGGGATCGTGATCGGCCTTCGCATCGTGCGCTCGCCGGTGGGCGCGATCCTGAGCGCGATCCGGGAAAATCCCCTGCGCGCGGCCGCCGTCGGGCACAACATCCACGGCTACAAGCTCGCCGCGTTCGTGATCGCCGCGGCCTACGCGGGCCTCGCGGGAGGACTGCTCGGCGTGCTCCAGGCCTTCATGCCGCCGGAAGCCTTCACGTTCGACACGTCGGGCCAGCTCGTCATGCAGACCGTGATCGGCGGGCGCGGCACGCTGATCGGCCCGCTCGTGGGCGCCGGCGTGTGGCTCTTCCTCCAGGATTTCCTGCAGGCCACGCTCAAGCTGGGCGCCACGTGGAAGCTCGTGCTGGGCCTCGTGTTCGTGCTGCTGGTGTGCTTCCTGCGCCAGGGGATCGTGGGCGGCGTGCGCGACCTCGTCATGCGCCGGTCGCGGCGCACGGCCGCGAACGCGCCTGCGGCCGCGGGAGCCGGCAGCGGGGACATCACCGAGGCCGAAGCGGCGAAGATCGCCGACGCCATGCCCGCGCAGCACCACGCCAACGCCTCGTACTCCGGCCCCATCCTGGTGGCCACGGGCCTCACCAAGCACTACGGCGGCGTGATCGCGAACTCCGACATCAACTTCACCGTGAACCGCGGCGAGCTTCGCGGCATCATCGGGCCCAACGGCGCCGGCAAGAGCACGTTCTTCAAGATGCTCACCTGCGAGGTGCCGCCCACCTCGGGATCGATCGTCTTCGAGGGGCGCGACATCACGGGCATGAGCGTGACCGACGTGTGCCAGCTGGGCCTCACCAAGAGCTACCAGGTGAACCAGCTCTTCAACAAGCTCACGGTGCGCGAGAACATCACGATCGCCGCGCTCGCGGAGCTGCGCGGCAAGATGCGCCTGGACATGCTGCGCAGCCCCGACTCGATCGCGGGCCTGCGCGAGCTCGTCATGCATACCCTCGAGCTCGTGCACCTCACGGGGCGCATCGACACGCCCGTGGCGCAGCTCGCCTACGGCGAGAAGCGCCGCCTCGAGGTGGGCCTGGCACTCGCCTCGTCGCCGAGCCTGCTGCTGCTCGACGAGCCGCTCGCGGGGATGAGCCCGCAGGAGCGCGCCGAGACGGTGAGCCTGCTGCGCTCGATCGCGCGCGGGCGCACGCTCATCATCATCGACCACGACATGGACGCGCTCTTCGAGCTGGCCGAGCGCGTGACGGTGCTGCAGGAAGGGCGCGTGCTCGTGGAAGGCACGCCCGCCGAGATCAAGGGCAACGCGCAGGTCCAGGAGGCCTACCTGGGCGGCGTGCACGAGGAGGCCGCGCCATGAGCCTGCTCGAAGTCTCGGGACTGAACAGCTACTACGGCGATTCGCACATCCTCTTCGACGTGTCGCTGCGCGTCGAGAAGAACGAGGTGGTGGCGCTCCTCGGCCGCAACGGCGCGGGCAAGAGCACGACGCTGAAGAGCCTCATGGGCGTGGTCACGCCGCAGGCGGGCTCCGTGAAGCTCGACGGCGTCGAGATGGCGGGGCGCAAGAGCTACGAGATCGCGCGCGCGGGCATGCAGCTCGTGCACGAGGACCGGCGCATCTTCGGCGCGCTCGACGTGGAGGAGAACCTCATCCTCGCGGGCCTCACGGCGGACTCGCGCTGGCCGCTCGAGCGCGTCTACGAGATGTTCCCGCGCTTGAAGGAGCGGCGCAGGAACCGCGGCACCGACCTCTCGGGCGGCGAGCAGCAGATGCTCGCCATCGCGCGGGCGCTCATCCGCGACCCGAAGATCATCCTGCTCGACGAGCCCTTCGAGGGCCTCGCCCCCGTGATCGTCCAGGACCTCATGGCGGCGTGCCGCACGCTCGCCGCCGCCGGCCAGACCATCGTGCTGGTGGAGCAGAACATCGCGGCCACGCTTGCGCTTTCGCACCGCGTGTACATGCTCAACAACGGGCACATGGTGCACGAGGGCACCGTCGAGGAGATCCGCTCCAACCCCGAGGTGCTGCACCGCTTCCTGGGCGTCTAGACCACGATCACGTCGTACTGCTCCTGCATGTACGCGGTCTCGACCTGCATGGAGATGGGCTTGCCGATGAAGTCGCCCAGCTGCGCGAGGCTGCCGCTTTCCTCCTCGAGGAAGAGGTCGATCACCTTCTGCGAGGCGAGGATGCGGTACTCCTTCGCGCCGAACTGCCGGTCCGTGCGCAGGATCTCGCGCAGGATGTCGTAGCAGACGGTCTGCGGGGTCTTCAGCTCCCCGCGGCCCTCGCACACCGGGCAGGGCTCGCACAGCACGTGGGCGAGCGATTCGCGCGTGCGCTTCCGCGTCATCTCCACGAGGCCCAGCTGGGAAAAGCCGTTCACCGCCACGCGCGTGCGGTCGCGGCCGAGCGCCTTGCGGAACTCGTTCAGCACGGCGTCGCGGTGCTCCTGCGAGTCCATGTCGATGAAGTCCACGATGATGATGCCGCCCAGGTTCCTCAGGCGCAGCTGGCGCGCGATGGACTGCGCCGCCTCGAGGTTGGTCTTGAAGATGGTGTCGTCGAAGGAGCGCCCCGAGACGAAGCCGCCCGTGTTCACGTCGATCGTGGTGAGCGCCTCGGTCTGGTCGATGATCACGTAGCCGCCGCTTTTCAGGTCCACGCGGCGCGCGAGCGCCTTCTCGATCTCGTCTTCCACGGCGAAGAGGTCGAAGAGCGGCCGCTCGCCCTGGTAGTGCTCGAGGATCGGAAGCGCCTGCCTCGTGTACTTGTTGGCGAACTCCTGCATCTTCGCGAACGTCTCGCGGGAATCGACGATGATGCGCTCGGTCGAGTCGCCGACGAGGTCGCGCAGCACGCGCGTGGCGAGCGACAGGTCCTGGTAGAGCAGCTCCTGGGGCGCGGCGCTTTGCGCGGCGAGCTGGATCTGCTTCCAGAGCGTGACGAGGTACTCGATGTCGGCGTTCAGCTCGGCGTCGGTGGCCGCCTCGGCCACGGTGCGCACGATGAAGCCGCCGGTCTCCCCCGCGGGCATGAGCGAGTGGACCTTCTCGCGCAGGTGCTCGCGCTCGGCCTCGTCCTCGATGCGCTGCGAGATGCCGATGTGCGGGTCCTGCGGCAGGTACACGAGCAGCCGCCCCGCGATGGACACCTGCGTGGAAAGGCGCGCGCCCTTGCTGCCGATGGGGTCCTTCACGACCTGCACGAGCAGCGTCTGGCCTTCGGAGAGGATCCTCTCGATGGGGCGCGCTTCGCCGTTGCCGTTGCGCGCGGCCCAGATGTCGGCAACGTGGAGGAAGGCCGCGCGCGGCAGGCCGATCTCGACGAACGCCGACTGCATGCCCGGCAGCACGCGGCACACGCGGCCGAGGTACACGTTGCCCACGATGCCGCGGCTCGAGTCGCGCTCGATGTGCAGCTCCTGCACCGCGCCCTGCTCGGTGACCGCCACCCGCGTTTCCTGGGGCGTCACGTTGATGAGGATCTGTTCGTTCATCGTCTCACGTGAATGCAGCAACCCGTGAACGCCGATGAACGCAGGTAAACGCCGATGCCTTGCTCGAGGCCTCGGTCGCCCGTTCCATGGGGGTTGGACTAAGCGGGGCTAGCCCCCCATCGAGTCAGGAAGAATCTGCGTTTATCTGCGTTCATCGGCGTTTCCAAAGCCGTAGTTACGCCTAGGGTACGACAATTCCGAACTTCCGGAGCAAGCCGGCGGTCTCGAACAGGGGCAGCCCCATGATCCCGGAGTAGCTGCCTTCGATGCGCTCGGCGAAGGCGCCGGCGCGACCCTGGATGGCATAGGCGCCGGCCTTGTCGAAAGGCTCGCCCGACTGGACGTACGCGGCGATGCGCTCGGCGTCGAGGGGCGCGAAGGTCACGAGCGACTCGCTCACCGCCATCTCGAAGCGCTCCTCGAAGGCGAGGGCCACCGCGGTGAGCACGCGATGGCGCGTGCCCGAGAGCGTCCTGAGGATCCGTTCGGCATCGGCGCGATCGGCGGGCTTGCCGAGGATCTCGCCGCCCAGGGCCACGGTCGTGTCGGCGGAGAGCACCGGCTTTCGCTGCAGCCCCTTCCTCATCACCACGCGCTGCCACGCCGCTTCGGCCTTCATGCGCGTCACGCGCCGCACGTAATCGTCGGGCGATTCGCCGGGCCTCACGGCCTCGTCGGTGTCGGCGTCGGCGCGCGCGCCCTCGCGGAAGAGCAGGGGCTCGAACTTCACGCCCATCTGCGTGAGCAGCTCGCGGCGGCGCGGGCTGCGGGAGGCGAGGTAGATGCTCATTCGCGATGATAGGGATGGCGCGCGAGGATGGTCCAGGCGCGATAGAGCTGCTCGGCCACCACGACGCGAACGAGCTGGTGCGGCAGCGTGAGCGCCGACAGCGAGATCAGTTTCGCCGCGCGCTCCTTCACCGCGTCCGAGTGCCCGTCGGCGCCCCCGATCGCGAGCGCCGGGTGGCTCGCGTCGCGCATCCATTCCGAGAGCATCACCGAGAGGCCCTGCGTGGTGACGGCCCTTCCGCGCTCGTCGAGCGCGATGAGCGTCGCGCCGTCGGGCAGGGCGTCGAGCATGCGCTTGCCTTCCTCGTTCCTGTCCTTGCCGGGCTTCAGCTCCACCAGCTCCACGCGGATCTCCGGCGGCATGCGGCGCGTGTATTCGTTGAATCCTTCCTGGATCCACGAGGGCATCTTGTGGCCGATCGCGAGGATCGTGACGCGCATCGCCTAGCCCTTGCGTGGCGCGGCC
>Ga0335076_10007129_pt1 | contig 11269 bp, 12 predicted proteins | sample Lox_Sample_25_FD_206717 | JGI IMG/M metagenome (GOLD analysis project Ga0335076, IMG submission 206717) | Soil microbial communities from Loxahatchee National Wildlife Refuge, Florida, United States - Lox_Sample_2.5 | ecosystem: Environmental > Terrestrial > Soil > Wetlands | place: USA... | reverse complement strand
AAACGGAACCGCGCTTACGACCAGCGCTGGAAGCTGCTGACGCAAACGGGATACGATCCGCAACTCGATTTGAAGCGCGACTGGCAGGGGTTGTATCAGCTGACGGAGCGGAGCGCGGCGCTGCGGGATGGAATCCGTCAGTATGCGCGCATGCGCAATGAGGATGGGATGGAAGTGTAGGGAGCTTCGTGAAGCGACAGAAGTTCGCGTGATGGCGAGCCCCAGGGCCAAAGCCCGCGATCTTATGGGAGCTCTGACGCGGCGCTGAAGCGCCGCTCTTCCACGGAGGGCGACGGCGGCTGTGGCAGTGGGGAACCGAGATCCCTCGACTGCGGTCTGGCTTCGCTGCGCGAAGCCAAATCCTGGCTCGGGATGACAAGTCAGATGGGGATGGCGACGGGAACAAGGGAGTTGGCGTGAAGGACACGGCGTTGCTGGAACAACTCGGGACGATACTGGACCGGCGGATCGGGCCGGAGACGGTGCGCGACCTGCTGATCGCGCACATGCTGAAGATCCGGCGAAAGCGGGAAGGGCTTGGTTCCCTGGCGCTGAACCGGGCCCAGCGAGAGTATTCCGAGCGATGCAGCAAACGCAATATCGTGCTCAAGGCGAGGCAACTGGGGATTACGACTTATATTGCGGCACGATACTTCATCCAGACCATCACGCGGCCAGGGACGCTGACGGTGCAGGTGGCGCACAGCGAGGACTCGGCGCAGGCGATTTTCACGATCGTGCGACGCTTCTGGGAAAACCTGCCCGAAGCGATGAGGCGAGGCGCACTGGCGCTGTCGCGCGCGAATGTCCGCCAACTGGTTTTTGCCCGACTCGACAGCGAGTACCGGGTGGAGACGGCGGACGCCAATGCGGGGCGCGGGATGACCATCCATCAACTCCACTGCTCGGAGGTATCCCGCTGGCCCCGCGGGGCGGTGGGGAGCCTGGCGGCGCTGAGGGCGGCGGTGGTGCCGGAGGGCGAGATCGTGCTGGAGTCGACCGCGAACGGAGCCGCGGGCGTTTTTTATGACGAGTGGCAGAAGGCACAGGAGACCGGTTATACGCGGCACTTTTTTCCGTGGTGGTACGACCAGGGCTATCGCGTGGAAATGCGGAGGAGCAGGTTGCTTCCGCTGACGCTGGAAGAAGAAGACCTGATTGCGCAGCATGGGCTAACGGCGAAGCAAATCGCGTGGCGGAGAAAGCAATGGCGGACACTGCGGGGGCTGGCTCCGCAGGAATATGCGGAGGATCCACAATCCTGCTTTGTGGCTTCGGGAGATTGCGTATTCGATCAGGAGTCGATCGAAAAGGCTGGGGTGCTGGCCGGAGAGCCGCATGAGTCGGCGGATAACGGAAGACTGCTGGTGTGGTTTCCGCCGCAAGAAAAGAAACAGTACATCATCGGAGTGGATGCGGCAGGCGGAGGGTCGGAGGGGGATTACGCGTGCGCACAAGTGATCGAACGGAGCATGGGTTTGCAGTGCGCGGAGTTAAGGGGGCATTTTGCACCGTTTGAGCTGGCGCGGCGAGTGGCGGAGCTGGGACAGAAATACGAGCAGGCGTTGATTGCAGTGGAGCGGAATAATCACGGCTACGGCGTGCTGGCGCATTTGAGCGATCTGGGGTACGCGAACGTATTCGAGCAGGGCGGACAAGCAGGCTGGCTGACCTCGGCGGCCAGCCGTCCGGCGATGATTGAAAACATGGCGGCGATTCTGATTGCGGACCCGGAGTTGTTTCTAAGCAAGCGATTGCTGGAAGAGTGCAAAACGTTTGTGAGGTATCCGGAAGGAACCGCGGCCGCCGCGGAGGGTGCACACGACGATTGCGTGATGGCACTGGCGATTGCACTCGCGGTGCGACGCGAGGACGTGGGACGGATTTCGCGGAAGAGAGCGGTGGAGATGACGAGTCTGAAGGTGGAATGACAGCGGGTTGCGATCTTGCTTGTTGGGCAACCGAATTCCAGTAGCTGTGTTATTTGCCGGATGGAGAGGCGATGCGCGGGGGATCCCTCACCCCGGTGTTGAAAACGCGGGGTTTCGGGATGATGCATGCGTCGCGATTATGGCAATACCGGATTTCCACAAGGCGGAGGTTCAGACGTCACAGACGGCCCGAGTCGAGGAGGGTAAGATGACGCACTTTGTCGTGAACAGTTCGGAGCTGTCGAGCTGCGCTCAACCGGACAGCCCCTTCGGCGCGCTTGGCTTGCTCAGGGCAGGCTTAGAACGGCGGCTGCCCCAATGTGGACATTGGTGGAAGCGGTCCAACACGTGAGAAGGATGCGGGGCGGGGCGCAGGGACACATGATGCGCTGCTCCGACGGTCATTATTATGTGGTGAAATTTCGAAACAATCCGCAGCATTTGCGGGTATTGACGAACGAAATGCTGGCCACCCGGCTGGCCGAACGGGTGGGACTGCCGGTACCGCCGACGGAAGTGGTGGAAGTTGGGCAGTGGCTGGTGGAACACACGTCGGAACTGCACATGCAGCTGGGACACAATGTGGTGCGCTGCGAAGCGGGGCTACAATTCGGATCGCGATACGCGGTAAGTCCGCTGGAGGGCCAGGTTTTCGATTATCTTCCGATGGAGATGCTGTGCATGGTCCGGAACGTGGATCGATTCGCGGGCATGCTGGTTCTGGATAAATGGACCGGCAATGCGAATGGGAGGCAGGCCGCGTTCTGGCGGAAACTGCGAGACAAGAAGTACACGACGGCGTTCATCGATCAGGGATACTGCTTCAATGCGGGGGAGTGGACGTTTCCGGATTATCCGCTGCGCGGAGTGTATGCGCGGAATGAGGTTTACGAGGGAGTACGGGGCTGGGAGTCGTTCGAGCCGTGGCTGGGGCGCATAGAAAGGATGGAGCCGGATGTGATCTGGAATCTAGCGGGCGAGATTCCGCCGGAGTGGTACAGCAGAGAGTGGGACGAATTAGAAAAATTGGTGCGGACGCTAATTGAGCGACGACAGTGTGTGCGCGGGCTGATTGAAGCGTTCCGGATGTCGCCGCGGAGGCCGTTTCCAGGGTGGCGTCTCGCAGCCTAATGAAGATGGCGGAGAAAAGACAGCTCGAGTTTTTTCTGCTGCGATATGTGCCAAACGCGGTGAAGGACGAGTTTGTGAATATCGGGCTGGTAATGATTGAGCCAGGGGCGAACGGGAACGGGTTTGCCGATGTCCGGTTTACGCGAAATTGGCGGCGAGTGCGGTGTCTCGATCCGGAGGCAGATGTGGGAATGCTGGAGGCGCTGGAGCGAGAAATAGGCGGACAGTTGGCAGATACTGGGGATCGCGCGACGTTGTTGCGGCGACTGGAGGATTCGTTCTCGAATGTGATTCAACTTTCGCCGGCCAAAGGATGTCTGGCGGAGGATCCGGTGCTCGAGATGGAGACCATGGCTTCGGTTTATCTGGAATCGACCAAGGCAGGAGTGGGGCGGGAAGAGAGCGGGCGGCAAAAAATTCTGGCAGCGATGCGCGAGGCGTTTAAGCAGGCGGGAGTGGCGAAGCTGGTGCTGCCCATCCCGGCGGAGCCGTACACGAGAAAAGGCGATCCGTTCGAATTTGACTTTGGATATCGCGTGAAGGACGAGATCAAGATGTTCCATGCGGTTTCGCTGAAGGCGAGCGTGGATGCGGCGGTGATGCTAGCGGCGAGATATCCGAAGATTGCTCCGGTGATGGCGGCTAAGACGGAAGCCGCGTTGGGATTGACGGCGGTGATTGACGACGACCTGGATCGAGGACAAGATAGCGTGCAGTTTGCATTGAACATGATGGAAGAAGAGAAGATTCGGATCGCGGTGACGGCCGAGATGCCGCTGATTGCGGAAGTGGCGAGGAGAGAGTTGAGGGTGTGAGAGTCGCCTTAAGCCGAGACCTCGAGCCAGGTTGGAATTGCATAGATCCTTCGCTGCGCTCAGGATGACAGGAAGTTTTGGGGTGATCGGGCTCCGCTGCGGCGGGGCCTTCTTTGTTAAGGGCAGGCGGATCAACGATCTTCGCATTGCCATTTGGGCTTAGTGGTCGAGCTTGACGTTAACTGCCTTATAATTTAGTTGAAACAACATAAACTGTCTTGTAGTTTAGTTTAACTCGAAGGAGGGTGGGCTTGCTGAGCTTACCGATACCCGTAACGCGTGCGTTGCGCAAGCTGGGACACGACATAAAAGATGCCCGGCGGCGGAGGCGGCTTCCCATGTCTATCGTGACGCAACGAGCTTCGATCAGCGAACCGACTCTAATCAGGATCGAACGGGGCGATCCCAAGGTCGCGATTGGGAGCTATGCGACGGTGCTCTTTGTACTGGGCTTGGCCGATCGGCTAGCCGATCTGATCGATGCGAAGAATGATCCCGTGGGCCTGCAGCTCGAAGAGGAAAACCTGCCGAAGCGCATTCGCGGAAGCAGCAAGCGAAAATCGCCCACGGCAAAGTAATGGATCGGGAAACGCTAGTCTATGTGGATCTGGAAGGCAAGCCTCACCTTGTGGGGCGGCTGTGGGCCCACGTCCGCAAGAATAAGGAGAGCGCGAGTTTCGAATATGACAAGACTTGGCTCGAAAACCCGCTGCGCTTCTCGCTTGAGCCGGCGTTACAGGTCGGACCGGGTGCGTTCCATACGCCGGCCGACACGCCGATGTTCGGGGCCATCGGCGATTCCGCGCCGGATCGATGGGGGCGGGCGCTCATGCGGAGGGCCGAGCGCAGGCGCGCCGAACGCGCCGGCGCGGCGCCGCACTCGCTGCAGGAAATCGACTTCCTCCTATTAGTGGATGACGAAGCGCGCCAGGGTGCGCTGCGCTTCGCCGAAAAGGAAGGCGGTCCTTTTCTGCGGGAGGGGGGCGTGAATCGGATCCCGCCGCTAGTGGAACTGCCGGAACTGCTCTCTGCAGCCGAGCACGTTGTCGAAGACAAGGACACGGAAGAGGACCTGCGGTTGTTGACCGGGCCGGGGTCATCGCTTGGCGGGGCGCGGCCTAAGGCTTCGGTTAGAGAAAAGGGTGGCCAGCTCGCGATAGCGAAGTTTCCGCGGCGCGACGATGAGATCAACATCGTCGCATGGGAAGCGGTGGCTCTGGCACTGGCCGCAAAATCCGGCATTGCCGTGCCCAAGTCGCGCGTCGAAACGGTTTCGAACAAGCCTGTGATCTTACTGCGCCGCTTCGATCGCGAGAAAGCAGTGCGAATTCCGTTCCTTTCCGCCATGAGCATGCTGGGTGCAAGGGACAGAGACACGAGAAGTTATCTGGAGATTGTCGATGCGCTACGCCAGCATGGCGCCGCGCCGAAGGAAGACATGGAAAATCTGTGGCGCCGGATGGTGTTCAATATCCTGATTTCAAATACGGATGACCACCTGCGCAACCATGGATTCCTGTATGCAGGGCAGGCTGGGTGGCGACTGTCGCCTGCATACGACTTGAATCCGATGCCCGTGGATATGAAGCCGCGCATCCTCACGACAGCGATCAATGAGGATGACGGCACAGCTTCGCTCGAGCTGGCCATGAGCGTCGCTGATTATTTCGAGCTGGAGAAGGACCTGGCGAAAGCCATTTCCGCAGAGGTCGGAAGAGCGGTCTCAACGTGGCGAGACGAAGCGACGCGACATGGTATCGCAAAGGGCGAAGTTAATCGCATGGCATCTGCCTTTGAGCACGATGATCTGAAAAAAGCGCTGAATGGGTAAGGATTTCGCGGGCGGGAGTGCCCGCTCCACACTGATTTGGTAATGTTCGCGGGCAGGAGTGCCCGCGCCACACGAGAGAAATCATGAACATTAAAGAGAGGGTACGAGGCGCGATGCGCCGGATGGCGGGAGTGTCGGCGGAGAACTTCATGGCGGGATTGAGAATCCCACTTCTCGCAAAGGCAGCGAGAAGTGGGGCACCCAGCGCTCGAGGAGGCGCACAGCGGCGGACGCTGCCGTTGCCTTCCATCTTCAACTCATACGGGCCGCCGGGCGACATCATGCCCAAGCCGACGGCATACAACCTGCGGCGCTTCTCCGAGATTCCGATCGCGCGGCGGGCGATCAACTGCATCAAGGATCGTATCGCGGGAATGCGCTGGAGGATTCAGCCGCGGCAGGGGCTTGCGCTGGAGACGATTCCGGATGGCGCTGAGCGCGTGCGCATCCTTACCGAAAACTTTGAATCGCCGAACCCGGACGATTCGTTCCGGTCATTCGCTGAGCAGATCCTGGAGGATGTGATCGTGGGAGGATTTGGGGCGGTTGAGGTGCAGATGGGGACGGGGTGGGGGGAAGGTGAGATGTACTGGGAAAATCCCCATGTCTCGCAAAAGCGGCGAGACATGGGGCACCCCACTGCCGACCTTTGGTCGGCTGGACAGCCGAGGGCGGCTGTTCCCACACGAGCAACCCCGCTGTTGTTGTGGCCGGTGGATGGGGCTTCGATCCGGATGAATCTGGATTGGGATGGATCGCCAGCAGGACAACGCTATTTGCAGGTCACGGATCAGTCGGGGCCGAAGAGCCAGATCAAGCTGGCGGATGACGAACTGATTTACATCCGGCTGAATCCGCGGACGCACACGCCGTTTGGGTTGGGGCGGCTGGAAGTTGCGTTCGAGACGGTGAATGCATTTCTGGGAGCGCACCGGTATGCGTCGCGGCTGGCTTCGAACAGCGTGGTGCAGTATGCGCTGTGGCTGCAGGATTTGACGCCGGAGCATCATGAGCGGCTGATCCGGTGGTGGCAGGACGAGATTGAGGGCACGGGAAGGGTGCCCATCCTTTCGGTCGAGAGCAAACCGGAGGTGCTGCGGTTCGGTGGAGGCACCGATGCAGACTTACGACTGCAGTGGCAGGAGTTTCTGCTGCGCGTCGTCGCCGATGCTTTCGACCTTCCTCCGTTTTATCTGGGGGTGGAGCGGGACGTGAACCGCTCCACCGCGGAGGAATACAACGACCTGGCGTTTCGACAGGCGATTGTGCCGACAGCGCGACTGCTGGCGGAATATCTGACACGCGATGCTATCGGGAAGAAGCTCGGATGGACGGACCTGGAGTTTGTGTTTGCGGAGTTGGATACGACCGATCCGATGGAAGAGGCACAGATTCAGCAGATCCTGTTGCAGAACGGGGTGCTCACGGTGAATGAAGTGAGAAGGATGCGGGGATTGGGAGAGTTGGAGCAGGGGCGAGGATAGTGATCAGTGGTAGCGCTCGAAGGTGAGGCCGAGAGACACGCTGGTCCTTCGACTGCGCGGGTCGATTCGCGATGCGAATCGGCTCACTTCGCTCAGGATGACAAAGCAGGAAAGGGATTGAAATGGCGACGATTGAATTGGAGAGCGTGGCGGTGGAGATGCCGGAGGTGAAGGGGCATCCGAACCGGGCGGGGTTTCGCGGGGTGTTGACGGTGGTGGACACGATTTCGCAGCGGGCACCCTCGGGATCGGGAGGACGGAGAGTTGTGCTGACGAAGGGCGCGGCGGAAACGGGGTTGCCATCGCTACTCGGGATGGCGCTGGATTATGCGCCGTCATTCGACCGCCATGACGCCCGGCGCAAAGTAGGAGTGATCACGCGGGCGGAAGTGGTGGGACGCAATCTGGAAGTGGGCGGTTATCTGTTCGCGCGAGATTTCCCGGAGGTTGTGGGGGAGATCGCACGATCGGGGAAGAACGAGGGATTGCGCCGGGCTGATTCAAGACTTCCGATTGCAGCGAGCGGAGCGCCCAGATGGCAAAGGCCGGGATGGCGGCCCCGGCTGGGGAGATTCGGAGACTGGATGTCGGCCTCGGCGCGAGCGTGGCGAGGCGGGACGCGCGCGCGAAGGCACATCGGGCTTGCGCTGAAGGCGTCGGCCGGCGGGGCAGTTCACCGAGGGCAAGAAGCAGGTTCACCGCTGGGGATGTCGTATGAGATCACGGGCGCGCAGGTGGTGGACGCCAGAGCGAAGGTGTGGATCCTGACGGAAGTGACGTTTACCGGGGCGGCGATTCTTCGCCGGGACAAAGCGGCGTATCCGGATACGTGGATTGAGTTGGCGAGTAGCCAGTAGCCAGTTGCCAGTCTGGAGTTGGGCACCAGGCGCCGAGCGAGTACCTCACGGCGAGTCGCTGGCGCAGAGGAGTTCTTACGGTGGGATCACCGAGAAGGAGAAGAGCATGAATGAAGAGATGTTGCAGCAATTGACGGCGACGGCGGAGCGGCTGGCGAGTGCGGCCGAGTCGTTGGATCGCGTGCTGGGGAGGCTGGATGCGCAACAGGAGGCGCTGAACGCCAAAGTAGACCGGATCGTTGCCGCGGTGGACGAGCACGCAGCGTACGACCCGGGATTGGACGAAGGGTCGCGGCGGCTGCAGGAGCGGGTTGCCGAGCTGGAGAAGTCGAATGCCGACCTGAAGGCGCAAGCGGCACGTCTGGCAAGGAAAACGCTGCCACCGCTGGTTTCGGCGGTCCTGGCGAAAAGTTGCGGTGAGACGGCCGGGGAGAAGATCGACCGCACGATGCTGGATAAAACCCTGGGCAGCCTGAGCGTGGAGCAACGGATCGCCGTGAAGGCGGAGCTGGCAAGAGCAGGGATGATCGAGTAGCAAGCGGTCGCGGGTGTGAGATAGCGGAGCGGGGCACGACTTGGTCGTGCCTTTTTGTTCTGCTGGAGATGGGAGTTCAACGCAGAGGGGCACAGGCACCGCGGGAAAAACGGAAAGCACAAAGGGTCCCTCGACTTCGAGGTTGATTCGCGAAGCGAAGCAACTTTTGTCGCTCGGGACGGCAGCTTTGCCGAGGGACCGGCGGACCAGCAACACAACGAGATCAAATTTCAAGGCACGTACAGGAGAAAACATGAGAGGACAATTCGTGGATTTGTTTGCGGCAGCGGATTTTCTCGGGCCGGGAGCCATCGAGATCGACCGCTACCAGACGGAGATTTTTGACATCGTGCGCAGGCGGGGAGCGTTCGGCCAGCGCATCAAGCAGGTGCCGGCGACGGGACATCCTTCGCGCTTCTTCGAGGAAACGGCGATCGCAGCGCCAACGGCAGCGCAGGCGTTTGTGGATCCGCGCAACATTGCGCCCACCGTGCAAGCGCCGACAAGAGTGGAGCTAGCGGTGCCGCTGAAGGCTCTGGTATCGCAGATCAACTACAACCTGTTCGACCTGGAAGTGACGGCGCAGCAGAGCCAGTTCGCCTACCTGCAGGCGAAGGACCTGGCGGACGCTGTCGACGGATTAATGCGCACTCACGACGTGGCTCTGTGGAATGGGACAGACACTTCTTTGAGCGCGCCGACAACATCGCAGTATTTCGGGGTCATCGGGCAGATCGAGGCGGGTGGGAACACGACCACGGTTGGAACTACGGCGAGCATCGTGGATGGAATCAAGAGCACGGTTGCCTCGATGGTGGCGAACTCATCGTTCCAGGTGCGGCCGACGGCCGTTTATGCCAATCCGGTGCTGCTGGACCTGATCGATCAGGAGATGAAGTCGGAGTTCAACGTGGTGCTGAACACGGTGGAGATCACGGCGGGGTTCAGGGTGAAGGCGCTGAGCACGCAGGCCGGCGATCTGCCCCTGATTCCAGAATGGGCGCTGGGCTACACGGGAACGATTGGCAGCGGCAATGCGGTATTGCCGGCGTACATCGTGACCGAAGACCTGATCGAGTATCACTGGCTGACCGATCCGAATCCGCGGGTGTTCAAGCTGGGATTGCCCAGCGCGTTGACACAGCAAATGGTGGTGGTGAAGTTCGGCGCACCGGTGGTGAAGGGCGCGAACTTTGCGCACTACGAGGTGAAAGTGCAGCGGTAGGCCAGCTGCCAGTAGCTAGTCTGTCAGCAAGAGACGCCGGCAGCGATCGTCGGTCGTTGGCGGTTTGCAATTAAGCACAATAGGCAAACGCCAGCGACTGACGACAACATTTCCTGACACTGAGAACTCTTATGAATTATCTCGACACGACCGAGTACGTGACGTACGGGCTGGAGGCGACGACCGATCCTTCGTGGGTGACGGCGGCGTCGGCCATCATTGACGCGCATTGCCGGCGAGTGACGCTGGGGGTGAGCCTGTATGAAGAGCGCTTGAAACTGCCGCCAGAGTTGAACACGGTGCGGGTGAGCTATTTGCCCCTGGTGACGGTGGCGCCACTGCCGACAGCGATTGTTTCGCTGCAGGGACGATATGGAATTCCGAGACGAGGAGAATGGCCATTTCCGGAACTCAGCCTGGAGTTCGCGCTGGTTTTTTCGCTGCCGGGCATGTGGACGGCGATCGATCCGACCACGATCGATATCTGGTCCGATAGCGGCGAGTTGACCTTTCCGGTGAATGCGCTGGGGTTGTTTTTCAACGAGGTGGATGTGGTTTACAACGCGGGATGGAGCACGATCCCAACCCCGGTGAAGGTGGCTTGCGCGCAGATCGTTAAAAATGCGCAGAACACTCCAGGGTTGAACGTGCAGTCGAGCCAGATCGATCAGCTGCGGCTGCAGTACTTCGGGCCGACGCTGGTGGATGAAATGGTGCGGGGCTTACTGGCGCCGTACGTGGCACAAAAGGGCGCGTAAGAAAATCTGTCGTTCGTTCTTCGGTGTTGGTCGCCGCGCGGGCTGCGAACGGCTCGGAATGACGGAATTTATCGGAGGAAATAATGGGGAACGGTATCTGTGGGGCGGCGGTGGTCCGTGCGGCGAACGCAATGTTGACGGCGCTGGGAGGTGATCAGGTGAGCTTGTTGTTGCCGGCGACGGCGACAGCCAGCGACGCGGCGGGACAACTGGGACTGGTCGATCCGGGAGTGCAGCAAGTGATTGTGACGCCGGTTGTGGCACGACCACTACCGGCGGGGACGCAAGGGCCGGTGAGAAAAATTGAGTTTACCTTGCCTGCATCTGCCCTTGCCGAACAGTTGTCCACGTTAGGGTTGGGATCGGCAGAAGAACTGTTTGACGCTGCGTTGGGGATCATGTACGACTCCGATCTTCTTCACATCGAAGCTGTGGTTACGGAAAACTTTGCCGGAACGGCGTACTTCTACGTTGTCACGGCGGTGGAGTAAAGACGCAGGCTGATGCTAAGAGCCGAGGGCTGGTGTCATGCAATTTGCCAAAGACAGTTTTTTCCTGGCGCTGCAGCAGAGGCTGGCAGCGCTGAATCCGGCGCGGACGGTGACTATTAACGGTGCGACCGTGCCGGCCATCGTAGTGGCGGAAAATTTGCCGCCCTCAGCGATGGAGCCGCAACCGAATACGTTCTATATCGAATGGGGC
>Ga0335076_10007125_pt1 | contig 11275 bp, 10 predicted proteins | sample Lox_Sample_25_FD_206717 | JGI IMG/M metagenome (GOLD analysis project Ga0335076, IMG submission 206717) | Soil microbial communities from Loxahatchee National Wildlife Refuge, Florida, United States - Lox_Sample_2.5 | ecosystem: Environmental > Terrestrial > Soil > Wetlands | place: USA... | reverse complement strand
AGCCCAATGAAAGTGGGAAATAATACCACTGGTTCGAAGGGAAAATTGAAATGCGCCGGCTGTCGTCTCGCTAAAATCAAGGTGCTCTCACCAAAAGCATATGCGCCAGATCTGATGCAAAGTGCATTTATGGACCGTCAATTCCCAATGCAGCCTGCGTGAACTGCGTACGCCGTGGTCTCACCTGTGGCACCAAACTCCCGGGCCCAAAAGCCCAAATTGGCCTTGCCCGACTCCCCATGGAGGGGCCGGCGGCAAAACGTGACGAAGACAAATATGCTCGACCCTTTGAACCGTTTCAAAAGGTGCGTCCGGACTTGGCGCCTGATCAAACGGAGACCTCGGTCGGGTTTGTCGAGTCGGGGCTTTTGCGGGAGGAGGGGGAGCAATTTTTCTTCGGTTCGACTGAACATTCCGAAGCCGGCGGTAATGAAATTGGTGCGTTCCTTTCCCCGTTCTTTTTCAGCTTTTGTGGGGGATTGTGCTGAGATGATAGGTTGGGAGGGGTATGAGTCTGAGATTGGTGGGAGTCTTTCGGAATTTGGGGAGCCTCTTTATGTTACTTCTCCTAATGGGCCGGGGACATTTGGCAATTGGACCGGGGGTCGGGTTGACGCTGCCAGGGTGGGACAGACATCCTTTGTACCTTGGATGGCACCTCATTCTGGAGTTCAAGGGGCGAGGTGATAGTCTCAATGGTTATACACGCTAACGGGAATAGCAGGTATTATACCCTTGATGTCTCGGGTCCATTTTTTAACCAAGCCGGCTACGTCAACTACACATAAATTGAGGGACTAAAGAACAAGTTGAAGGAGGAATCCCATATGAATATAAAGGTAGATAATATTGGATACTGATATGAATACTATATAATATGGAGTCGCAAGTACAGGCTTGAGAGACATTGTAGGCTATGTATTCCTATTCCTCACCCAACTTGAGCAAAACTTGTAACATTCCGGCTCTCGCCGTTTCGACGGACAAGGTCTTATTTTCTCTTTCCGAGTACTCCATCAATTCTTGAGCAGAAAGAAACTGCCTGACAGCCGGGGGGGCCCGACCAGCCCTCTTCTTCTTCCTGTACTGAATTAAGTCAACGAGATTCACATTGACCGTCCGGAGCCTTTCCTTGCACGCTCGGATGGTCTCGCCGGGATCGATTTCCAGGTCCTCGCAAAGGGAGATATAGTGTGTAAGCGAATCACCCTCGAACTCTTTTTCCGCGACCTCGATCCAAGTGTCTTTGAACTTTTGATATTCGCGTAGGCGACGGTCTTGGGGCCACCGGAGCGTGGTGACCATTGCATTGAAGGCAATGATCTGGCGCCAATCATCGCTCTGGGAATAGCGGTAGCGGAACTCGGGGTACTGAGACAAGAACCTCGTGATAATGGGGTCTTCCATTCGGACAGCGGAGGAAGGATTGAGCAGAGGAATAAAGGGATACCGTCAACAGGAGGAGAAGACGTTCTCTTTCGTCCATCGAAATACCTGGTCTTAAATACCTGGCTGTTATTGTTGCGTCAACGCAACTCAGGCAAGAAGGTTCGTACTATACGAAAAGATGACCCAAATTTGACCCGGAACAGTAAATTGAATTTTTCCGCAGTACGCACCTGGCCTGGTGATTACATCTGCGTAGCGGAATGTCTTCTTTCTACTGTGGAAGTCGGCGTCGGTGAGCCGCCGACAAGTTATGCTGCCCTGCCGATCTACGAGCAAAGTTCGACTCCAAAGGATGCGCGGAGCGCAACTTACGGATTACGGCATCAAACTATGCATCCGACGGCCCAATCTTCCGACCCTCTCGGAATGTCTCGGTAGTTATTGGCCATTCTCCTCATCCGCCAGAGATTGCTCTTCGGCGCCGAAAGATTCGCCTGCAGAGATCAATAGGGGCAGTTTCCGTCATGTCGTCTGATTGGTGAACCTTATTTCGCACGCTGTGCACCAATTGTAAGGAAGGGCTCCCCGAGTCCCCCCCACTCAGTTGGCTCCCGGGGCAAGCTCTCCTTGTCCATGTCGAGGCCGCCGATTGGAACTGCGACGACGCAGGACTCGCAACGGCCATATCGGCCTGTGCCTCCTCCCCCACTACCCCCTCGGCTCCCGCTTTCTGTCGAGGAGGAAGGAAGGCCCCCTCCGGCATCCGCAACCGCGTCGAGCCAAGCACCGCCTCCCGCGTATGGACGACAAGAAAGCACGCCTGAAACCGGCAATGTGAATGCTTCTTCCTCGCCTCCGCCACCACCGTCGGCAACTCAATTTGGGGGGCATCAGGGATATGCGCCGCCTGCGGGATATCAACCTATATACCCCCCGCAAATGTATCCTCAGGCTTTTTCGCCGTATGGGCAATTACAAGCATCACCAACATACGCGTTTGGACACCACGCCGGCCAGTACCCGCAAGCCTATGGCGTGCCGAATGTGCCTCAACAATCATATTTTCAAGCACCCCCTATGGTCGGGTATCCTCCCGCGACGACGTCTTCCCCTGTGCATGGATATCAAGGACCTCTTCCCCCACAACAGCTTCCCGCACACCCTTATGGACAAGCTCACCCTCACCACTTTTATCCCCCTCCTCCTGCACCACCACCTCCTCTCTCTGCAACAGCAACATCGCCTGTCTCGCAATCCCAGCAACCCCCTGCACGTCCTCCGAGCGTGATTTCTCAAACCGGTCCAACTTCCCCAGTTGCATCGTTTTCAGGCCCTCAACAACCGCCTGCACGTCCCCCAAGTGTAGTCGCTCAGACTGGTTCGGCTCTCCCGGCTGGGTCGTATTCAAGTCCTCAATCTGGCTTAGATGCAAGACCAGAAACACCAGGAGGTGCTCCCACGGCCCTCCATCAGCAACCACCCGAACCCTATCGTCCTGCGAGTGTACCAGTCCATCATGCCCCTCTATTCCATAATTATTCGCACTCCCAACATGGCTCTGCACATGGTCCCATCCCCGTTGCTAGTCCGATTGATGCCAAACCCGCAGCCCACTGGGGTTCAGCTTCTGAAGGACCCTTCCCAAGTCATCCCTCCGCGTCTCGTCTGCGTCCTCATTCCACGAGTTTCTCGTCCGGAACGTCTATCCCAGTCGAGCATGTTGTAGAGCCTGTGTCTGCCCCTCCACAGCAAGAGTCTTTTCACCATGTCAACCAAGATCCCGTTAAACATACGTCATCGGCTACCACGATTACACTCGAAAAATTGCCTGAAATCCCATTCGACGAGAAATCAGCCTTTGCCAAGGACGCCCTCGAAAGATATCGCGTTATCCTCGAAAAAGAGAAAGATCTCGTGGAATTGGGAGAATTCGATAGTTTGAAGGATCTGCTGACAGACTTCTTCAAGAATGAGATGAATATAAGGATGGATAAGTATGGACTTCCGAAGGAGCAGCATAAAACGCCGGATGATCTACTCGGCAGCCCACCGCCTCCGCATGGGATGCATGACACCGTTGCACCGATGCCTGAGGTTTTGCCGGCGTCACAGCATGCCGACAACCCTGCACCGTCTCAATCGCCTCCGACCCCTCCTGCGCCGATCCCGCCCTCAGCTGGTGTACCTGTATCGGCTCCTCTGACTAATGAGGTTCCCGCCACGAATATTCATCCGGCAGCAGTGCAATTGTCGAACGTGCTTGTCTCCTCATTGCCTTCTAAGACTGCTCGTCCTATAGAGCCTGACCATCCTTCTCCACCACCTATGCCTGCGATTCAACACGAAGTGGACCAGCCTGCCCCGAAGGGGTCTCAACCGGTTCAAGAGTCTCCACATGAGAATTTTGTTCCCAACCCTCAGGCGCAGGAGCTTCCACCCGAAATAACAGCGTCTCATCCTGAAGGGCACGACCCACCAGGTGTAGAAAAACAGCCCTATCACGTCGAGGAGCCTCTTCCACCTCCCACGAGCTTTTCCAGCATTATTGCTTCATCTCATGAGCCAGAAGAAGTTACACCGCAAGCCCCTTCAACTTTTTCGGCGATTCTTGGAGGAACATCATGGTTCACTCGAAAGCCGCAAGCTCTTTTCAATCCTTCTCCTAAACAATCAGCCCAACCACAACCGCCTGCAAAGTCCGAGAAACCTCCCATTCAGGCTGTGTCGGCAGAGCGGCCTTTATTGTCCCATGGTTCTGCTAGCGCCGCCAAACCAAAAATCGAACCTTCTCGGGTAATCGAAACCCCTCTTCCACCAATTCCCGCCTCCGAAGCGCTTGATACCCTCCTCTCCGCCGTCCCCATCCAAACCGTAAACGACCAGTCGTTGGCGCCGTTTCAGCATCGACTTCGCCCGCTCAAGGACCTTTCCTGGCTCGACACCGAACAAGCCGCCTTCGACGCTAAGGAACAGACCATTCAAGACAAACTTCTCGAACAAATCGGCGAACGACAAGAAGCCCACTCCGGACGACAAATGAAACTCTATGCGGCAAATAAATGGCAACAGGCCGACGACGAAGCGAAAACTTTTGAAGAAGAGATGCAACAGGATAAAGAGGCCGAGATGAAAAAATCGCTTTCACGATGGCGGATGGGACTTTGTAACCCGGCGTATGATCGGTTGCAGAAGGCCTTTGGGGAAGTAACAGGGTTACATCGAGAAATTACGCAGTTCCGTGGCGGGAAGAATGTTATTGAGCAGATTGCTCTTTTAAATGAGACGCAGGCGGTCTTTTTGGAGATTATGGGACGGTTGGATCTATTGACGGATGAGTTGCGGGTGAGGGGTTATCAAGTAAAGATTTTGCGGGCTCAGGCGAAGGATGATTGGGCTGCCATCAAGGCGTCTGAGAAGGAGAAGAAAGAAGAAGATAGGGCATTGTTGGAACAACGGCGGGAATTTAAAATGGAAAAGGTTCATTTACATGCGAGGTGTGTCAAGTATTTGGTTGATAATGCTGTCGAGGTGTTTAAGTTTCATTGGACGCAAGTTCAAGAAGAGTTAGAGAAGGTCCTGGGAGAGTTGGCGGGAGGCAAACGAGAGGCTTCAGAGGAATTACGGGGACAATTGGGAGAGGTTAGGAACGGTTTGGAAATGCTTCGGGAGAGGACGAACGCGTTGTACTCGCTGCTGGAAAAGAGCGAAATGGACACTGTCACGGAGGAAACTCAACCTTCGATTACGGGAGCGTTCAATAACAACAATTGGGATGAAGGCGAGAAATTGATTGGGGAGCAAACAGCGAAGCTAAACTCAGTACAGCAAGAACACGCAAAAATCCGAGCAGCGAGGGATGCCAAGCACGATTCCCTACTGAATGAACTTAGTCCCTATATTCCTCCCCCAGTTGTGGAAAAGCGGGATCGGCGGTCGGTGCCTGGGTTGGAGGACATGATGCCGGAAGATGGGCTTGATGGAGAAGATGAGATGAAGTTTCAGATGATGATGAGTAATACGAGGGATTCTAGGAATACGCCTCGTGCCAAAATGGATGAGCCTTGGTGACAAAAGAGGGGGTTCGATATGTGATGGAAGGAAGTCTATGGAGAATATTGTTACACCATCTCTAATATGACCTAAACTCGTCATCCAGTGACTCCACTTATTGCCAACCTCACAGTCGTGGTCGGATACGGACGCGAATTCGCAAAAGAATAGTGAGATCGAGTGACGTGTCAGATGGACGTGAATAATCAATTTGTCTGAAGCCACGGAGCGAGGGGCCGTGGGTTTTGCCAGTCCCACATTCCCCACACCGGAAGGTTAACCCTTCCCCTTTCTAAAATCACCCTCTCGTCTTTCCGAATTGTCTCCGGATCCCAGGGCGTCAATAAATACATCTCTCCCGCCTTCAAATCAAGCCCGCGTATTATTGCGTATCCGACACATCTCGACGTCCTCGGGTCCAGAAACTTCGATTCTCGTTCTACGAGAACAGGTATTCCCTCTGGCGTTAAATCTACCGTTCCCTCCCAATCTTCATCAACAAGAATTATTGCCACAATCGTTCCATTGATTGCAAGAACAATATCTTCCGTTACTAAATCTTCCGCTTGAATTGCGACCGCCATGATCCCTCTCTCCGGTCCAGTGAAATTGACAATGCACGGCTTCCACGCTGTAAGATGCGTCCCAAAATCCCATTTGCCCGTTCCTGTCGAATGGAAATAACTCATAAACCCCAGGGTACGTAAATCTGCTGCGGTCAGGACCATCGGGGGAGGTATAGAATTCCCGGATTCGATGACAAGGAGATGCGATTGCGCGTCCGATACATGCGGTTGTAAACTCGTTGCTAACGAATCATTCCCCCTGACTGATACTACGACGACAAAAGAGGGTTGAATAATCTCGATGAGAGAGGACAATAATTCGAATCCATTCCCCTTAGTCCAGCCGGGAGTGTTGACGATGACCGGAGCTTCGGAAGGGACATGAGAAAGGAGATTCGCAATACAATTTATGTAATGCCGCGGGTTATCTCGGGGTGAAATGTTTCCAATATGTTGAGCTCGAATTAGGTCGTTCAGGCTCGTTCGAGTAAATGCCGGGGAGTAGATTGGCGTTGTCAAGGAGTGGAGGGAGACAAGGCCGGGAGGAGAGAAGGATGGTTGACCGGGGTCTGTTTCGAGGTAGGTTACGTTACCCCTGGAAAGCAGCGAATTTGCGAGGTATTGCGCAAAGGTCGACTTCCCAGCACCCTTGGTTCCGCAAACGAGAACTTTCGGGGAAGATCTCTGTAGAATTGCCTTTACAGCTTCTTCCCACGAAAGTGGGTACGTTGTCGTCGCGATGTGCACAGTTGATTCGGTAAGAACGTGGAAGCTTGCTTTCGATGGGGATATGGACATGGTCTTTGCGGGGGCATCGAAGAGTTTATCACTAAAAGGGCAGATCTTGGGTAATTTCTCGATGCCCGAATCAACGAGGGATTCCAATAGTAGAATGTTCCTCACTAATTTGCCGTCGACTTTTGATTTGAGGCATTTGATGATTGGAAGAGAGTGTGATTGCGGGGCGAAGATGGGGAGGGCCGCTGGTGCGTCAAGTCGCGCACCGAGGATCGAGACGCTGCCCTGCAAAACAGAGAGAATAAATGCTCCTGTTACCGTAATAATCTATGATTACTTTTCGCTCCGTGGCGGGTGCTCACTTCGTCTGGTAAGAGCGTGACTTTAGCCGCTCCTTCATCCTCTAAGACATGAATTCTCTTCCGGCCACAAGTCGACAATTTCCCGACCCCGGCGCTCGCATCTGGAGGACTTGCGGACACGTCCGTCGGCCTCGCCGAAATATTCACTCTCTTCGCCGGAGTGGGAGTAGCGGCGACATCCTTGTCCCTCAACGCTTCAAACGCATTCGACAGTTCGATTTCGTCATCGCTCGCCTCTGTAAACTCGGGTGTCTCGAAATCTTCGCTCAGAGGAGTATCACCGTTTTCGTCGGCCGTCTTTGCCACAGGGGCTATTTTGCCAGGGCCGCGTTTCCGCGCAGCGAAGGCGCTGCCTAAACAATTAACGCCATGGTGCGAGAAGGGGGGTTACGCGCGGAACGCTTCATGCAAAATTTGTTGTTGAAAGGCGATGAGGGTCGTCGATCGTCGAGGGTGCGGGATCGGCAAGATGGAGCAGGAGCAAGCTGCTTCCTGTACGGCCAACTTTCAAATTCGCGGCACGGACTCAATTGTCACGACCCTAGAGTACAAGACCTCCCATTTCCTTATTGCGAAGGCTATTCTAGACATAGTCATTTCCACATACAATCTAGCTATTTCCCAAACCACCCATCGGGCACACCCTTAGCAGGCCGTCCGGTAGGCCCCGTTTCCCCAACAAACCACCCTCCCTCATCGCACCAAACATACCTCCCCCCCGTCCGTGCAACCTCCCTTAAAATCGCAAAAGCATGAATATCGTAATAACCGACCCCCGTAACCGGATCTTTGTACCGTACGCCCAGGCCCGTAATAGGGCATCGGGCCGCGGGTTTGGGTTTGCGGGGAACGGTGGTGGAGATGGAGGGGAAGAACGTTTCGCGGATGGAGGAGGGGAGAGGGGTGTTGGGGAGGGGGAGGAGGGAGAGGGTGTTGGAGGTGTAGTAGGCTTGGTGGTAGGCTGTAGGAGAGTTGGGCGTGGCGTGAGGGAGCGTTGGATGCTTGGTTTCGGAGAGATTATCGTTTTGTTGTTCTTCTTGGGTAGGGCGTTCGGAGGATGGGGTTGCTTCAGCTGTGTCGTTGGGGGTTTCGTGTTTGGGAGATTTTGGAATTGTTGCGGGAAATGATGGTTCGATGGCATCTTCATGCTGCAAATCGATGTCTTTCGGAGGCTCTTTAGATTCGTGATCGTCAACATTCATTTTCTCTGGTTCTGTTCGGGATACGGGCGATGGATGTGACTGTGATTTAGGGGTGTGATCGGTCGACTTGGGAGCATCTTTGCCTGGTTCTGGTGACTTGGCTTCTGACACTTCGTTTGACTCGTGGAGTGGGTTTTTCACTCCCTCCTTCGGCGAAGAGGTATCGTCGTCCACTATCATCTTCTCTCCAGCATTTTGTTCCACAGGCACTCCATCTTCATCACCCGCATTCAGCACACCTTCTTTCCCCTCATTCCCATCTTCCTTCAACCCCCCATTCTCATCAACAATCTCCACTTCCACCTCCTTCTCTCCCTCCGAAATCTCCTCAACGAAAGCACTCCTCCTCGAAATAAACCGCAAAAGCGGCTCATCAAACTTCCTCCTCCTCAGTGCCTCCAACTTTTCCCTCCTCTTCCTCGCCCTTTCCTCCTCCGCCTGGATAATCCGTTGCAAACTCATCTTATTTTCCTCTTCCGTCAGAACCGCCTGCGCCAACCTCTCGTCCTGTGTCAACGGGGGGGTGCGCTCCCTCTTCGGCACAGTCGGGAGTGTCGCTCTTCGTGCGGCAGCGGAAATAATTCGTTCATGGGTTTCATTGGTGATTTGCACAGTGAGTTTACGGGAGGAACGACGGGAGGCGAGGAGACTTGGGTCAAAGGACATTCGGCGATTGGATACTGACGAAGCCGTAGACCCCGGTTTAGACGCAAGAATCCCCGTCGCTAAACCCGCCACCGTCGGCCTTCGTGGCCGTTTAGACACAGCCTTGATAAACGGTGTAGTCGTCGCCTTCCTTTTTTTCGCGGCCGCCGCAGCAGCCAGCCGCGACCGTTTCCGCTCCTCGTCCAACTCCCGTTCCCCGGCTTCCTCATCCTCGTCCGCTGGGCCCTCCGACTCGCTCGAAGAATCGCTCAAATACACTCCGTCCTCTTCGTCATCGGACTTTGCGCGGACGAATTCCTCGTCGTCTTCCTCTTCGGCAAAGATTTCCTCCTCTTGGAATTCTGCGTCGAGGAGGGCGCGGAGTTTGTTCCCGGCAGTTGCGCGCTTTTCACGGCCTAGGGCAAGGGCTGGAGGCGGTGTTGGGGAGCGGGATGGTGTGCCGGAGCAGGGCGAGGCGTCTTCGGAGCCGTCGTCGGCTGGAGACTGGCGGGTTGGCGATCGGTGGGTTTGTTGGTGATGGTTTGATTGCATTCAATGGAGAGTCTACCGTACGCGCCACGTGAAGCACGACTTTACTGTGACTTGCGCACGTTGGGCCGAGTTAAAATAATTTCCACCAAAATTAAAAACATTATTATTTTCCCAATTTTGGCTACTAAGGGCCATATATAAATATGCTTAGACTACACTAAAGAATTTTTAACAATTAAAGCTTTTACACTACTCGAAATCCTTGAAAATAAGTTTTCTTGAATATATTTTTAGTTTTTTTAAAAATTAACAGATAATAATTATAATTGAAATTTTTAAGCAGGGATATCTACTGGTCAAACCAAACTAAAGACCGATCGAAGACTAATTAGTAAATCTGGACTTATCATGTGAGTCAAATTATGACTTTTACGATATAAACTGGATTTACTATTTCACGTTTATAGGCTCGTACGACTTACAAGTCGCTGTAATATGACTTGAATATTTCAATTCGGCCTCTATGAAATTACCAGATCATTAGTAATCAACTTTTCTTCTCACTTATATATAATTTATTAAGCCTATTTAAACAAAGCAGGTCATTGTTTTATCCACTCAAATCTCTTTCTCTACATATCTAGAAATGGCTATAAGACAAAACAAGACAAGGTAAGGCAATACAAGAGCAGAATATGACTCCAGGCAGTGATGTCTGCCGGTTAAGCCAAACTGAGGATCAACCGGAGACCAACTGGCTTTTTTCTAGTTTCGATTTATAATTCTTAAAATGTAAACTGATTCCGGATCGAGTTCAGTTACAATTCATATAATGTGAACCGGATCTCAGATCACTAAAGTTACATTATCGATCCTTTTTCAATTTGCTGAATCCACACTGTTTCCTTCATCTCACCCTCCAACGAATCCCTTTGGACTCTCCAATTTCGCTTCGCTTAACCTTTCATTTTTCCCTTTTACACATCTGAACTTCCTTCGTTTTCCCTGCATTTTGCATCTATTTTCTGAGTCAATCTTTAGACTTTTTAGGAATTATTTCATAGGTATTTTCAGTCTTTCTACAGGCTTAGATTGGTAATTACGAAGTCGTTTCTTTTTCATTCATGAAAGCTCAAGGGACTTTACCTCTAGAAGAGGGATATTATCACGAGTTAAGAGTTAAGAGCTCGTGGCTCCTCTCTGCCACAGGACTCAAATATTTGAATTTAATATAGTTTTACTTGGCACACTGCTAAGATCACCAGATCTCTAGCAACTTACTATCATATACTTACCTTTTTCACTTTCTTTTGCTCATTCATAATTCATTAACTTCATTCAAATGAAGCACGTCGCTGTCTCATTTATCTAATTTCTTCTATCTACAATATCCCCTTCACAGTTTCAAAAGTTAGCTAATCGTTATATACTTTCTCTGCAATTCTTCTAGCATATTCTATACTTGTGAATTATTGCAATGGAATGTGCTCACCAGGACCAAAAATTGATAGAACTGATATTACATTGCTTTGACGATGAAAAGGTGAAAACTATGGTGATAGTGGTGGGCTACTTTAAAACAGCCGTTACAGAGGGTTAAGCCCTAATCATGCATATTCTTACCTATGATTGCCAAAAGGTTTCAAATAAATTTTCCCCATCCTCATGAAATCTGTTGACTTTGAACTTTCTGACTTAGTACATATAAACTGGTGTGCTTTTGACAGTTCTAAGGCATGGAATCAATAAATAGCATTTAATCCTTACTATCAGCCAACTGGTAGCTCACTCAATGCCTGATGCAAGGGTAACAGACACAAGAACTGGCGAT
>Ga0335076_10007124_pt1 | contig 11275 bp, 10 predicted proteins | sample Lox_Sample_25_FD_206717 | JGI IMG/M metagenome (GOLD analysis project Ga0335076, IMG submission 206717) | Soil microbial communities from Loxahatchee National Wildlife Refuge, Florida, United States - Lox_Sample_2.5 | ecosystem: Environmental > Terrestrial > Soil > Wetlands | place: USA... | reverse complement strand
GGGTGACTCGTTCAGCCAGATGACCAGTTGATAATCTTTCAACCGCTGATCATTCAGATCATCCCACCTGGTGGTTGCATCGATGGTGAAGTGTTCCTTTGCGGCGCAGGCGCTCAGAAACTTCACAGCATCCCGTGCAAACTGTACATGATCCGGTTCTGTAGTCTCGGAATAAAAAGCGAGCGCCTTAAACCGCGTTTGCTGGGCAAAGGCGGTCCACGATGAGCATTGCATCGTCATCAGCACAACCAACAAGACTCCGCGTGCTCTCATCGATGCGCCGCCCACAGGATGGAGTTATGGAAGATGGTAGTAAAGGCCGAGTTCTGAAAAAGTTCAGGATGATGTCCCATAAAGATGTACACGTTGCGTGCCTTCATGTGTTCATTTGTCCAAATCACCGGGTGGTCGCCGCCCATCTTGGTCGGTGTGTCAGGGGAATACGTCGACTCATCAACGCGGGCCAGCACGTGAACATTAGGACGAGGAGACTTGTCGTAGGTGTACCACTCCTCCTGCTCCACCACGAATGTTGGAGCCACGTGCTTCATCACTGGGTGCGACTTGTCTTCCACCACGACACTGGCCGTGGCAAATTTCGCAATGTAATCCTTGAAGCGTATCCCACCCATAAACTGCGAAAACCAAGGCCACATGGGGTACCCATCGAATTCACCGAGCAGTGTCGCGTGGTGAAAGCCGATCCATCCTCCGCGGCCTTCCTCGATGTACTTGGTAAATGCAGCGGCTGCCTTTGGCGTCCAGCCATAAGGCGGATAATCTAATTGCACGAACAGTTGATAATGTGAAAGAAATGTGTCGTCAATCTTCTCGGTGTTCTCGATGTAATCGATGGAAAAGTTGTTTTCGTCAGCCTGCCTTTGCAACCAGATTTTCGCAGCGTCGACAAAAGGACGGTGAATGCTGTTTGCCTCTGCCAGCGCAACTACATTGAACTTCGGCCCTGGCTTCGGTGCACAATGTGCAGCTGCCGACAAGGGCAGTACGCTGAGGAGCGACACAGAGATCAGCGCGCGAATCGATAAAGAAAGTCGGGATGCCAGCACTTACTTGTCGTCCTGCGTTGGATTGCAACCGAATCACCGGAACAATCCGGCGGCTCGTTTCCCGACATTGTATGCCAGACTTACTTAATATTCATTAGAATGTTTCCAGTTCGGGCGGAAATCCATGAACGGGCAATTCAACGCCAAGGCATCGATTAGCATCTATGATCGACTTTGCGTGTTCCGGCGCTAGGGAACTCTGGTGATCCGATTGTGACTCGAAAACCGGTGTCGGTAGGTCGTCCTCCCCTAATCCGCCAGACAAATGCCGAGCTTTTGCTGCGACTTCTGCGCGAGTCAGGTCCGTGCTCGAAAGCAGATCTGGTACGAGCGTCCGGATTGAGCGCACCCTCCGTCACCAACATTGTCGGGGCCCTTATTTCAACGGGCCTGGTCGACACTGTTGGGGAGGGAAATTCCACCGGCGGCCGGCCTCCCGATATTGTGAGGTTCAATGCCGAGCACGGCTGCATCGCCGGAGTGGAAATTACCCGGGATGTTGTTCGTTTCCTACTGACCGATCTGGACGGCCGAGAATTGGCTCAGGCTGAAGCCCCTATCAAGAAGTCGAGGAGCAAGCCGCGTCAGATCTGCCGGCAAATCGCAAAAGAACTATGGCAATTGCTACGCAAGAGAAGGCTGCCGCGAGGCCGGCTGTTTAGGGTAACGGTGGGGGTCCCGGCGATTGTGAATGTCGATGAGGGCACGGTGCTGGCTTTCACCGCGCTGCAGGACTGGAACCGGGTTCCCCTGGCCCCCATGCTTGCACGCGAGCTTAAGTGCCCGGTACTGGTGGATAACGACACGAATCTGGCAGCCCAAGGCGAATTCCATCGTGGAGCAGCGCGAGGAGAAAACAATTTTGTTTTTATCACCATTGGGGAGGGCGTGGGGGCCGGGATCTTCCTGAACGGCGGCATTTATCGAGGATCCCAATGGTCAGCCGGCGAGATCGGCTATCTACGAGTGCCTGATATCTCCAGAGAACATCCGTCCATCCACAAATATGGCAAGCTCGAAACCGCCCTCTCCGCCTCAAGCATCCTAGAGAGTTGGCGAGCTAGTGCCGGGGCGTCGGGTTCCCTCTCAGGCGTCACCCAGGTAGCGGAGGTTTGGGATCGGGCGGCCTCGGGCAGCCCCGAGGCAAAACGCATTCTCAGGCAACACGCCACCATTCTCGCCGACGTCATCCTCGACCTCGCTCTCGTTCTCAATCCCAATCTTGTTTTGCTCGGAGGAGAAGTGGGCAACCATCCCGCGCTCTTGCGCGAGGTGAACGCGTTGCTTGAGGGCAGCGAGTTCGCTGTCTCGCGAGTGGCGCTGGGTGCCTTGGGCGGCCCTGCAGTTCTCCTGGGTGCGATATCAATCGCGCTGGAGCCCACAGTCTTTCGCCTTCTTCAGACTCCCAGCCGCCGTTGAGGTTGCCGTTGGTTCCCCTGGGGTAGGACTTTCATTAGAACAGAGCGCAAAGAAAGGCTGTTCCGGACGATGCTGAGTGAACGAATTGAGAGTGATCTCCGACCAGACCTCGTGCCAAATGGATTTCTTACCAGTTTTCGAGGTCTCGATTTCGTCGATAACGAGCTGTCTGCCATTCTCCAGACAGCGCTTTGGTCAGAGCCTGAAGATCGGACGAAGGATGGGGTGCAGCGGTAAGCGACTGGCCGTACGCGCTTGGGCCAACGACGCTGATGGCCCAAACGGTTAAACCGCTGAGTGAAACTATCGCGCTTCATCGAAGTTTCCTCATGAATCCACCGCCGGTCGCGCGCCCGACCTTCGAGTATGTCGTTCGTGTCGATCGCTGCTGTATCCGTCGCCCCAACTTGAAAGCCCGCTCAGATCAACGTGATATCGCTCAAACCATGCCTTCTTCACTCACGCTGGAGCGGCGCTGCGAAAGGGCGGGCTGGATTTATGGCCGCAGATGTTGTCCGTGTGTCCTGTAATCGTTAGCTTCCAGTCCGCTTGTCGGACATCACCCGCGTGATCTCCTTGAGTGCCGGTTCTGACGCTTGGAGGGATGTGCGAGGCAATATGATCATTAAAAACCTCGGATGCCCTTACAGGGTCATGAACTCGTTCTTGGTCTTAAATCTATAGCGCGTCTGCAATTTTCTTCGCCAGCGGCTTCACCTGCTCTAGGCCGCAGGGGCAGACGAGGTACATGATCCGGACGAGTGTCTTTCCTTTGCGGACAATGATCATGCCGTCCGCTGAGACAAACGCCTCGTCGCCAATGCCCGGAAGTCTTTCCATATTGCCCAGATTGCCAAAGACTTTTGCATTGAGCCGCATCTGCTCCTCGGCCCCATGCTGATCGAGCGAGAAATTGAATACCGGCGCTTCGTCTGAAGTGTCCTGCTCGGACGCGGGCTTCTCGGACTGAAGTGCGTTAAACATCCCTCCGGCGAATTTTTCCGCGATGTCCTGAGTCTTTTTGTCGGCGCCCTTGTCCGCCATCATCGCCTTCACATGTTTGGCGGTCATGTCTTGCTGCGTTCCCTTGGCAATGTACGAACAACCGTTGTCTTTGGACTCCGTCCGAATAATCTCGACGCCAACGGCTTTGCTCACTTCCTGCTTGCTCAGCAGGCGGCACGCGTCCCCCATGGTGCCGCTTTCCGCTGAGCTCGCAGGCCCCGATCCCCCCGAACCAGAGTCCTCGTTTGAGGCCCTTTGCGAATCGGAGGCCGATTTGAGAATTACGTCCGCGGCCTGATGGATCTTCTGATGTACACGATGCACGACGTAGTACACGCCAACCGCGCCGGCAGCACCGCCAACAAGAATGATGGCCACCACCGCGATACCGAGCTTGGCGAGCGCGCTCATGCCCTGCTTCGCGGGCATCGGCCTTGGTGACGGAGCCGGCGTGGTAGTTGGCATCTGCACGACCGGTTGCGGTGATTCCGACGCTGGCGACACAACCCTGCTCATGTCCGCTCCGCATTTCAAGCAGAATGGGCCATTGTTGAGCGGCGTCCCACATTTGACACAAAACTTTCCCATAACTTGGCCTTCCTATCGAAATAGTTTGAGTTGCGGTTACAAACGTGGATTTACATCGGCGGCCGAATGTTCTCGTACTCGAAGCGAGTGGATTGATGCTCTTTTTTCTGGTTGCCTCTGTTATCTACATCCTCTTCAACACGGAGAAGGAGCCCGCTGTCTGTGGAGATCCACATCTGCCCGTCTTCGTGGACCTCACCATATTCCCGGTGCATGGAGTAGACCGTGGCGACTTCGCCATTCAGCGATTCGCGCCGAACGACCTGACAGGTTGATTTGCCTTTCGCCTCTTTTTCCTTCTCCTGCTCAACGACGTCCTGTGAGGTCACAGGAATTCTCATCCATTTCCCTTGCACCTGGATGTACTTCTGACCGTTTGCGTAAATGGTTTCGGCTTCTGCCGGCTTGCCGCCGTTGGCGTTATGGGTCGTGTAACTGTGGCTCGGAGTGGCTGCGACCTTCGTCAAGGCGTCAAAGACGGGCTGGCAAGCATCGGCAGCGCGGGCTGGCAATGCCTGCCCCATGAAGAGCAGCGAAAAAACAGAAAGCGTGAAAACGTAATTGCGAAACATAAACGTCTCCTTGTCCACCGGATTGAACCTGAATTGCCGTGCTATCAATTTCGGGCGGTCTGTTATGAGGCAAGCTCCGCTCATGGAAATCTCGTCAGAGCGACTCGTGTTCCCGGTTTCTCATTGCCCGAGTCATCGTAGAAATTCTTTGAGATTTGGATTTGTACACCGCCGCTCTTTACCGACCAGGTATCTCCTCCTTCGCTTGGCGACCATGCGCCCTTCACGCGCGCTTTGTACCACGCCACCACCTCTGGCATGCTGTCGGTTGTAGCGATTCCATACAGCGTCGGGGCCACTGGGCCGCTCGAGGGAAGGCAATTCGGGTACGCAGGAACGACGGCCGCGGCCCAGTTGGGATAGGAAGGCGCGGCGCCACCCCCAGCGCGTGCTGTCGCAGCGCGTCCCATCACCAGTAGTGAAAGGACAAAAAGCGTGAAAGCGTAATTGCGTAACATGAAATCTCTCCTTTTCGAAACCTGCTATCGCTTCTTCTCGCTGCCTGCAAACTTACGGTTCGACTCTGTACAGCGTGGCCATTCCCGCATCCATGTGGTCGTCAATGTGGCAATGGAACATCCAGATGCCGGGGTCGTCAGGGACCATGTCCACGGTTTCCATTTGCGCCTGCATCAGCGGCACAACGTCGGTGCGTTTGCCGTCGTGCAGCACGACGTTGCCGTGCCAGTGCGGAGTGTGAACGCTGAACTGCTCGCCGAGGGCAACCAGGTACCACCGGACACGCTCGCCTTTTTTCATTGTCATCATTGGACCCGCTCCGTAGATGTAGCCGTTAATTGCGAACTTGGCGTTGGCAATGGTGAATCCTGAACCCAAGCCGGAGAAGTTGCCCTGATCGTCGACAGGAGCAAACTCGAGCTTGTTCACTCCTTTGGGATCGCCGGTAAAAGTCTGGATGTTGTGATCGAGATACCAGCTCACGTTCTCATCAAACAACTGGAACAGGCAGACGAATTCACGGTCGACATCTTTTGGTTTCCCGTTTTCGTCAGCCATACCGCGGCGGCTGATAATCATTGTTCCGACCAAACCGCTTTCTATATCCCTCATTTCATTTGTGTGCGAATGGTAGAGCCAGATGATGGAACTGAGATCATTCGGTCCCGGGCCGGCACGCTCAGGAATTTTCCATATGTAGGTGTGAGTCCTGCCCGGAGGCACTGCGTCGTCTTCTTTGTCGGCTCCCGATGTTCCGTCGTCGTAAGGCGCACCTTCGGAGTTTTTGTCATAGAACACACCGTGGGGATGCATACTGTAGGGTCGCGTGGCGTTATTCTTGAAAAGGATCTTGATGGTATCGCCGACTTCAGCTCGGAGAATCGGGCCAAGGATTCCGGCTGTCTCCCACTCGGCAAGCCGCGGCTTTAATTGGCTAAAGCTTGAATCGGTATATTCACGATAGACCGCTTTGCGATACACCGTGCCGATGCGGTGAGGACCTTTTTCAACGAAGGTCTTCGAATATCCTTCGAACTTCATCCCCATCATCTTGTTGATGCCGCCGGGAGCGTAATCCCAGTCCACTTCGTCGGCTGCAATGAAGTAGGTGCGAGTCTTACCCGACGACTCTCCAAAGGCAATGGGCGACAACAGAAGCAGCATCGCTGTGAGTCTGAAAAAGTGGCTCAAGTTTCTCTCCTGTTAGACCTGCAAAATGGGATCGCAAACTACGGGCGAACGCCCGCTTGTTCCGCGGCGAACTTACCAACGATCGGCAGCCGGAAAAGTTTTTGCTGATAGGCCTGGTACATCAGGAAGATCCAGATTCCGAAGCCCGCCAGAACGAAAATCAACATCAACGGCAGGGCAATTAAGCCAAAGATTCCGGCCGTCAACGGAGTCAGAACAGCCGAAAGGATCATCCAGACAATCCAAAAGGCAAACCATGCGACATTGAAGAAAATGGACTGGAATGCGTGAAAACGAACGAAAGAGTTCGACTTGTAAGGATCCAGGACAAGAAACACAATCCCGGTCACGAACCCTGCAAGATAGGTGAGCGCGCCCACGACGTTCGTATCGATAGTTTTCGATATCGTTTCGGCGGGTGGGGGCATTACAGCCACACCAACCGAGTTCCCGGCTGCCGACTCGGAGACATCTGACCTGAGTTCTGTTGGCGTCCCGCAGGAATGGCAAAATCGCGTCTCCTCGGTTAACACCGAACCACAAGATTGGCAAGCGCTCATCTCTCCCTCCTCAGAATTGAATTCGGTCGATGGGCTGCAACGACGAGAATTTGCTTGCAAACGAAAGGATTAGCAAACCAACTGTCGGCAAATTGTGGATTAACCAGTAAGTCTTTTTTATTTGTTGGTTTAGAAGGTTTGATTAATTCGTCTTTGCTCGTCTTCCGTGCTAAACTCGACCCTCAAAACGTCCGTCTGGGGTATGAACGCCGTCGCTAAAGAGAATTTTCCCGACCCGGAGATCAGCTACAGCTTTGGACTCTACGTACTTGACCCGGCCAAGGGCACACTAGCGCGCGATTCGGTTCGCGTGCGCGTGCAAGAACAGCCTTTTCAGCTGTTGGTGTTACTTGTGGAACATGCCGGGCAAATTGTTCCGCGAGAGGAGATTCGGAACCGACTTTGGCCGCGGAACACTTTTGTCGAATTCGACAAGAGTTTAGGGGTGGCAGTACTAAAGGTTCGAGAGGCGCTGGGCGATGATGCCAGCAATCCCAGGTTCATCGAAACGATCCCCCGACGCGGCTACCGATTCATTGCACCCGTTCGGGTCGAGACACCACATCTTCCTGGCTTAACGAGTCCCACTCCGGCGACGCCCGATGTGTCCTTATCCCAATCCCGTACGCACGCGCCCAAGCTCTGGTTAGTTACCGCCACGGTTGCACTGGTCTTGGTTGGCGTGGTGGTCTTTTTTCTTCGCCCCAGGGAGGAGGCTCCGCTTTCTACAGCCCAAGCCCGGAACCCCGTTCCACAAGTGCATATTCGTCGTTCGGTCGCGGTACTCGGGTTTCGTAATTTACCAGGCCGTCCGGAGGACAACTGGCTTTCTTCTGCATTCTGCGAAATGTTGAATACAGAGCTTGCCGCGGGCGGCGAGCTCCGCATGGTCCCCGGGGAGGATGTCGCACTTGCGAAGAGTGAGTTACCAGTCCGCGACGAAGACTCCCTTGGCAAGTCCACCTTGCTGCGTCTGCGAACTAACCCGGGTGCGGACCTCGTCGTCGTAGGCTCATATACCATGATTCCGGCTGACCCCAAACGTAGGATTCGCCTTGATGTTCGGCTTCAGGACACCGCAGGCGGAGAGACGATCGCTCAGGAATCCATCTCGGGTGACGAGAGCGACCTGTTCAACCTGGTATCGGATTTGGGTGGGAAACTGCGGAGAAGTCTCGGTATCCCTGCACCGTCTGAAGGAACTGAAATTGCCACTCGAGCCGCTCTTCCTTCCAGTGAAAAGGCAGCCCGGCTCTATGCCGAGGGACGAGCTAGATTGTGGGCTTTCGACTTTTTTGCGGCCCGCGATTTACTGAACAAAGCAATCGCGGCGGACCCCGATTTCCCGCTCGCCCATGCGGCTCTCTCTGATGTATGGTGGCACACCGGCTATGACGCCAAAGCTCGCGTGGAGGCTCGCCGCGCGCTAGAACTCTCGAACCATCTTTCACAAGAACAGCAGCTTTTGGTCGAAGGCCAATATCAAAGGACTGTAGAAGAATGGCCCAAAGCCGTTGAGACCTATCGCTCCTTGTTCCGTCTTTTTCCGGACAACTTGGATTACGGTCTCGTATTCGCCTCCGTGCAAATGCATCTCAGTAATGCGGATTCACTGCAGACGTTGGCAGTTCTGCGACAGCTCCCACCCCCTCTTGGTGAGGACGCGCGAATTGACATGACAGAGGCTTCGGCATGGATTAATAGAGATCTAACCAAAGCCCGTGCCGCGGCGAAGCTAGCGATCGAGAAGGCGACTGCACAAGGATCACCCGTCATTATCAGCCGAACGTACGGCATTCTTTGTCAGCAAGAGCCCGCCATAGACGCATCGACCGAAGCCATCGATATCTGTCGAAATGCCCTTTCAGCCTCCATGGCCGCGAAAGACCCGAACGGCGAAGCCATGATGCGCACCGATCTCGCCGCGCTCTATTTTTATCGGGGCGATCTCACACAATCTGCAGAAATGTTCCAGCAGGCGGTGAAGAAGTTTCGCCAGGTTGGTAACAGAGACGGCGTTGCGACCGCGCTCAGTGACTTCGCTGACACTCGTCTTTCTCAAGGCGAACTGATGGAAGCGAAGAAGCTTCTGGAAGAATCTATCCCGGAATATCAGGCCGTCGATGACAAGGAGGGTGTGGCCCTTAACCTCAACAACTTGGGGGACATCTGGCGACAACGTGGCGAGCTCGACAAAGCCGACGCCGCGTACAAGCAGGCAGAAGTCATTGCCAGGAAAATTGAAGACAAGAACGCAACTGCGTACGTCCTTAGTGGAATGGGCGACGTGGCTTTGGACCGCGGTGATCTTACCTTGGCCCGGAAGCGGTATGAAGAAGCTCTCTCGCTAAGAACTCAAGCCGGAGAAAAGCAGACTGCCGCTGAAAGCCGTGTCTCGTTAGCGAAACTTGCCTTGGAAGAAGGACACGCTTCACAGGCGGAAACATCAGCACGTTCCTGCAAAGAACAATTTCAGAACGAGCAGCAACATGACGACGCGCTTAGTGCAAGCCTCATTGTCATCGATTCACTCTTGGCTCAAGGAAAGCAAAACGAAGCTCAAAAAGAGATGGAGACAACGCAACAGCTCGGAAATACAACACAAAACCAGTTTCTTCATCTGGAGTTCGAATTAACTTCAGCCCGAGTCCTGCTGGCTTCCAATAATCCCGAGACTTCAAGCAAACCCTTGCAACGAGTCGCTGGCGATGCACATCGTTACGGATTTGTCGGTCTCGAACTTGCCGACAAACTTGCCTTAGCGCAACTTGCAGATAAAACTAAGCGCGGCTCGCAGGCTCTGATTGACCTGCGTGCTTTGCAGAAGTCAGCGACCTCCAGGGGCTTCGGACTTATCGCGCGCAAGGCGTTAAGAGAAAACTCCATTTTGCGCGAGCAAACCTAGTTTTGCCGCTGCGCGGCCCTAGAATCTGCGGCTTGCGTAGAAGTCCCCCTCCGGATGATGATTTGCGAAATTTGAACGACGAAGGACTAGCTCGCTCTATTTCAAAACCCGCGCCCTGGCCGCCAGCACTCAACCGCGCCCGACTGGCGTACTCCAACCGGGCGTGCGGAAGTCCGGGCCTCTTTGACCTTCGTAGCTCGCCCTACCAAGCTTTGGAGTTTTTTGTTTGCGTAGTAGAATCCACGCGTCTCGGTGAGTCCCAGAGGTGGTTGCAATGACCACTCAAAAAATGCCTCTCGCGTTGCTTTGTGCAATCTGTGGCAGACCTGTTGACCTCACCACCTGCCAAACGAACGCGCACGGGCAAGCAATCCACGGCGAGTGCCTGGCTGCGAAATTCGGACGTGAGAAGCCCGCACAATAAGCTTCTGGGAGCATTCACAATGAGGCGAAAGAAGACAACGCCAAAGTGTCCCTATTGCGTTGTAGACGGTGGTTTCCGAGAGCTACGAATACTAGAAAATGGCAGGCAAATCTGCGAGCACTGTGGACACATCATCTTTCCTAACGATACCGCGTTTAGATGTCCCTGCCTTCGCTGTACCAGTGTTCATCTGTCTCCGCGAATCAAACGCTTGAACCACTAAAGTCAATGGCTTTCCCGTCCAATATTACGCAATTGCGTTACGCGCGGCAGAGATCGGGACGGCCGTCCTTCGTGCAAGCGAAGACGGCGTGCTTGAACAATTTGACGAATTCATCAGGCCGACTAGCGATCAACTTCCGGATGGTCCGTGATGCTTCCGCACTGACTCGTTGCCTTTAGACCGTGGACTTGTTTCGTCAGCTTGCCTTTTCAAATTCTGAGCTGCAAGCCCATATCGTATTGCCGCTTCAAGCGTATCGATGTTTACATCCTTTAGAGCGTTAAACCGAATGCAATATCCGGTCACGCTCGCCTTGCCTAGTTTTTTTCCATACGTTTTCGCTAAGTACTTCTTATCTTTGAGACCAAGAATATAAACAGAGATTCCGGTTTTGTTTCCGCTCACACCAATTTGAAAAAACTCTCTACTTTTTCCATTGGCATATTCTATTTTGTGAACTCCATATCCAATCGTAGGGTTGGAAACAGTACGATTTGTACTGTCTTTACCATCGAAAAACCATAATTTGCATTCTGGTGACACTTGCAGTGTGAGCCGATGCAACTCTTGCATGTCACTGCGTTTTGGTTCCGGTTGGCTGGTAATATGCTTCTTGATTTGTTCCTGTACGTTCATATGTCCTCCTTCCTAGTTGCAGCAGCCTTGAACTTCGCGACGATCGCCGTGATGTCGTCGTGTTGTTCCTGAAAACTGAATCGCCGAACACCCTCCACGATCGCAATCAACAAAGCCTCGCACGGGAGGTCCCGATGTTGCTGAAGTGATTCAACGAGGCACCGCTCGCCAAATTCCTCTCCTTGCTCGTTACTGGCTTCGGTGATCCCGTCTGTGTAAAGCGCAA
>Ga0335076_10007123_pt1 | contig 11276 bp, 8 predicted proteins | sample Lox_Sample_25_FD_206717 | JGI IMG/M metagenome (GOLD analysis project Ga0335076, IMG submission 206717) | Soil microbial communities from Loxahatchee National Wildlife Refuge, Florida, United States - Lox_Sample_2.5 | ecosystem: Environmental > Terrestrial > Soil > Wetlands | place: USA: Florida... | reverse complement strand
AGGGCGCGTCGGAGGAGGACGACGACTGGAAGATCGGCCACCCGCTGGTGTTCCCCTACAACATGCGGGTCGGCGGGGCGAACATCGAGCAGATGCAGATCCGGGTGCCGGTCGACCGGACCACCACCCGGTTCATGCTCTACACGGTGCACGCGCCCGTCGGCGTGGAGTACCCCGACCAGCCGCAGGTACCCGACTACCAGATCCCGGTCTACGACGACCGGGGCCGGCACCGGGTGGACTACGTCGAGGGGCAGGACATGATGGCCTGGGTCACCCAGGGCCCGATCACCGACCGGACCGTGGAGCACCTGGGTCGTTCGGACATCGGCGTGACGATGCTGCGGCGGATGTTCAAGGAGCAGATGGCGCGCGTGGCCCGCGGCGAGGACCCGCTCGGGGTCATCCGCGACCAGCACGACCGGATCGACCTGCCGTGCGAGAAGAACAAGTTCGACGCGGGCGGGTCCTTCGCCATCCAGTTCATCGAGCGCGCTTCGTCCCGGTTCAGCCCGCAGGCCGACGCGCTGAAGAAGCTGCACATCAAGGCGCACGAGAACCAGAAGGGCGCGGCTGGGTGACAGACCGGCCTTCCGGCAACGGCACCATCGCGGGCGGCGACGTCCAGCGGGGCTGGTTCCCGCTGGACGCGGAGCGGCACCGGCGGGACGCACCCCGGTACTGCCCGGGGTGCGCGGCCGCCCTGGGGCTGGCCGAGGGCGGGCACGGGCTGACCACCGAGTACTGGACCGGCCAGGATCGCGTGTTCGCCTGCTTCTGCGGCGCCTGCGGCTGGTCCGGCGACATCATCCTGGCCGCCCGGGTCATCGGCCACGAGGCCGCGGACTGAGCCCGGGTTCCGCGGTCAGGCCACCGGGCCGGTGCCGCCGCCGTCGGGCAGCGCTCGCGCGAGCTGGCGGCGGGAGCTGATGTCGAGCTTGGTGAACACCTTGCGCAGGTGCCATTCGACCGTCCGCGACGACAGGAACAGCTGAGCGCCGATCTCCGGGTTGGACAAGCCCGACCGGGCCAGGCGGGCGATCTGCGTCTCCTGGTTCGTCAGGTCGTGCACGTGGCCCACCGCCGGCCTTCGGACCCTTTCCCCGGTGGCCGCCAGCTCGCGTCGCGCGCGGTCGGCGAACGCGTCCATGCCCATGCCGGTGAACATCTCGAATGCCTGCAGCAGTTCGCGACGGGCATCCACGCGGCGGTTGTCCCGGCGCAGCCACTCGCCGTACACCAGGTGCGCGCGCGCCAGCTGAGGGCGGACGCGAGTCCGGCCGAGCCGCTCGATCGCCTCACGATAGAGGGGTTCAGCCGCGTCGTCCCCGCTGAGCAGCGCCTGCGATCGGGCCAGGACGCCCGCCCCCCAGTCGGTACCGCTGGCGTGGGTCATCTCCGCCAGGCGCCGCACGGCGTCCGCGGCCCGTGCGGGCACTCCGGCGCGGGCCGCGGCCTCGACGAGCTCGACCAGCCCCTGGGTGTAGATGGTGACTCCTTCACCCGCGAAGGCGTCGGTCGCCGCGGCCGCGGTGAGCGCGTCTGAGTACCGGCCCAGGCCGTTGTACAGGACCGCGCGGGCATAGTCGGCGAACGCCAGCACGGCACCCTCGCCGCTCACCGTGAACTCCCGGACGGCCGCCTCGATCACCGCCGAGGCCGCCTCCTCCCGGCCCTGCCAGGCGGCTACGAAAACGGGACCGTACGCCGGCGCGGGGATCCCGATGGCGTCGGTGAGTTCCCGCATCTCCCCGATCAGCTCCCCGGCCGCCGCGAGCTGACCGAAGAAGGCGGATGCGACGATGCGGGTCGTCAGCGCGGTCGGCAGCACCGCGAGCACCCCTGCTTCGCGAGCAATCGTGATGTGGCGGGCGGACAGCACCTCGTAGGATTCGTCGTCCCACAGCGCCATCGCGACGTGGGCGGCGGGCCACAGCCAGCGCAGCTGTTCGGCCGGGGTAGCCGCCGGGCCGCGGAACCCGGTGACGGCCTGCTCGAGCGCTGGCACGCCAGCGGCGTATCCCTCGGTGTACGCGATGGCCAGTCCATCGAGCAGGAGGTCCGAGGCCAGCGGCGGCCCGGCGGCGGGCGGGACGCGGCGCGCCGCCTCCGCCGCTTCGCGCAGGCTGCCGGGGGCGAGACGGCCCGCGAAATGGGCGGCCAGCATGGCGTCAAGGTAGGTATCCCTGGCCATCCGCAGATCGAGGGGCTCGAGTCGCCGGGCGGCCCGCAGGAGCAGCGTCGGCGCATCGCTGCCGCGATTGGCCGAGTAGGCGATCTGGGCCCGGATCAGGTCCGCCTGGACGCGCTCGAGCTCGCCCAGCGGCCCGGCCTCGGCCGTCGACAGCAGCTCGCGGGCAGCGTCGGGAGCTCCCGCGAGGTACATGGCCTGCGCGGCGGCCAGGGCACGGCGGGCCCGGGATCCGGGATCCACGCTGAGCCGGACCGCGCGCTCCAGGAACGCCGCCGCGGCGGCGAGCCCGCCTCGCCCCTGGGCGCGGGCCGCCGATTGTTCGAGCTCGGCCGCGACCTCCTCGTCGGGGCCGATGGCCGCCTGCGCCCGGTGCCAGGCGCGCCGGTCGGGATCGCGGTCGGGATCGGTCACCATCGCCAGCGCACCGTGAACCTTCATGCGGTCGCCTGCCGATGACGCTCCGTAGATCGCGGAACGGACGAGCGGATGCCGGAAGACGACACGCCCGCCGATCTTGAGCAAGCCCTCCGCCTCGGCGGAGACAGCGGCGTCGGGGGAAAGCCCGAGCTGAGTGGCGGCGCGGCGCACGAGGGCAGGGTCACCGGCCGGCTCGGCCGCCGCGATCAGCACCATGAGCCACGTGGCTTCCGGCAGCGCCTCGACCCGCCGGAGAAAACTCTCCTCGATCCGGCCCGGCAGCGAGAGCTCGTTCGGCACGCCGAAGCCGCCCGCCAGCTGTGTCGGGCTCAGCCCGCGCGGCAGCTCGAGCAAGGCCAGCGGGTTGCCGTTCGTCTCGGCCAGGATCCGCTCCCGGACCTGCTCATCCAGTGGCCATCGCACCACCGAGCGGAGCAGCGCCCGGGCGTCCTGGTCCCGCAAGCCCTGCACCTCCAGGTCCGGAAGGACCCGGAGGTGCTCGCCCGGCTCGCGCGAGGCGAAGATCAGCCCGACGGGCTCGGCCAGCAGCCGCCGCGCCGCGAACGCCAGCACCTGCGCCGACGACCGGTCCAGCCATTGAGCGTCGTCGACCACGCACAGCAGCGGCCGTTCCTCCGCGACCTCCGACAGCAGCGTCAGGACCGCCAGTGCGATCAGGAACCGGTCCGGCGCGTCCCCTTCGCGCAGCCCGAACGCGACACCGAGCGCGTCGTGCTGCGGAGCCGGAAGCCGCTCGAGGCGGTCCAGCAGCGGTGCGCACAACTGATGCAGGCCAGCGAACGCCAGCTCCATCTCTGACTCTACCCCGGCGGCCCGGGCCACCCGCATATCCGGCGCCGCCCCCAGCATGTACTCCAGCAGGGCCGACTTGCCCACCCCCGCCTCGCCGCGCACCACCAGCGCCCGCCCGTGCCCGGATCGCAGATCCCCGAGCAGGCCATCGAGTGCCGCACGTTCTCGCTGCCGGTCCAATAGCGCCGGTCTCGGCTCAGGCCGCGTCCCTATGCCCATCTCCGTCCATCAGGTTCAGCACCTGCCCACCGGCAACTGCACGCCTGCTCCCTCCGACGCGGCACAGTCGGCAGGCACGCGGCGCTTCCCCGGCAGGCCTGCGTCGAGGCACGAGGCAGGCCAGAGCGCGACCGTGCGACGACTGCCGTCTCCAGCCAACTGACAAGCAGAGATACTTGTCAAGAGGGATGATCTCCCTGACCACCTACATCATCAGGATCGGGAGTTCCGGGCACGGCCTGACCGGCGGCACCCTGGTCTGGGAGTTGCGAACCTGGCCTCAGTCGTAGGCGACGAACATGGTGACGCCACCGGTGGCGAAGTTCGGCACGTCGGCGGTCGCCGCCCGCGCCTCGGGCGAGGTCAGGGCGGCGCCCATGGCCTCCTGCGAGGGAAAGCTGAGCTCGGCCACCAGGTGTAGGGCGGCTGCGAGGAGCAGATGGGGCGCGTTTCCCGCGGCGAGGATGATCGCTACAGTGCCTGGCCGCGGGATCCGCCCGGCGAAGGGCCAGGGCGGCCGCGGGCATCCTCATAAGCGCTGGTAGCCAGCTGGGACTCGTGGCCCGCGCCATCGAGCCGGGCAGTCGGCCGGCTCGCGCGGGGTCCTGGACCGAACCAGCGATCTCGACGAACAGCGGCGAAGCGGCGTTTGTCGTCGGCCGCTTCGGCAGACGGCGGGGTGAACAATGCGGTGGGTGCCGGCCCGGACAGGAAGTTGACGTCTACTGTGCCGATGGTGTCGTCGCCCATCTCGATGTAGCAGATCCCTTCTCCCGGATAGGGAGCGGGTGGCGGGCCGCCGGCGATGCGGGCGATGAGCACGTCGGCGACCGTGGCGGCCTCGCCTTCGGCGATGACCCCGGCGCGGGGGACCGGCGCGCTGGTGACGTCTCCCACGGCGTAGACGTCGGGGAACCTGGTCGCGAACGTCGCCGGGTCGACGGGGATCCAGCCGTCTTCGGTGAGACCTGACTGCACGACAACGGGCGGCGCGCGATGCACGGGCACGGCCAGGAACAGGTCGAACGGCAACTCCCGGCCGTCTTTGAGGTGCGCGACCTTGGCGGCGGGATCGAGCCGGTCGACCCAACAGGCGTGGGAGTGGCGGATATCCCGCTCGTCAAGCAGTCCGGTGAGGGCGTCGGAGGTCTCGTCGGAGATCGGGATCGGCTTGGGCATCGGGGTGACCAGGTGGATGGCCGTGGCGTCGCGCACCCCCCGCCGGGCCAGATAGTCATGGAGCATCACCGCCGTCTCATACGGCGCGGGCGGGCACTTGAAGAACCCGCCGAGCACGGCTATGACGACGTTCCCGCCGGCAAAGGCCGCGAGAACGTCACGCACCCGGGCCGCGCCCTCGGGCGAGTAGAACTCGTGGCCGCACTCCTCGAGGCCGGGGGTTGCCCAGGGCGCTAGATCGGCTCCCAGGGCGACCACCAGCACATCAGCGTCATACACGCCTGCGTTGGTGACCACCCGCTTGCGTCCGGGATCGATGGAGCGGACTTGCTCCTGGCGGAAGGTGACGCCGGGCTTGGTGATGTCCCGGTAGGGGATCCGGACCTCGTCCATGGTCCGCCGGGCGAACATCACATCCAGCTTGGAGAACCCGAAGATGAATGAGTCGCTCTGGTCGATCAGGGTGACCTCGACTTGATCAGCCAGTTCGGCCGAAAGCCGGGACGATAGCTCAAGCCCGCCGAACCCGGCTCCGAGGATCACGACACGGGTACGCACCGGTCACCTCGGCTGGGGGACGATGCGGAGATAGGCCCTGGGCGACTTCCATTCGCCGAAGATCACCCTGGCCTCGTCGTCAGACACCGTGCTGGCGATGAGCACATCCTCGCCTGGCTTCCAGTTGACCGGCGTCGCGACTCGGTGCCTGGCGGTCAGCTGGAGCGAGTCGATGACCCGCAGCAGCTCGTCGAAGTTGCGGCCGGTCGCCATCGGATACACCACGATGAGCTTGACCTTCTTGTCCGGGCCTATCACGAACACGTTGCGGACGGTCTGATTGTCGGCTGTGGTGCGCGATCGAGCGTGACCCGACGTGGCGGCGGGCAGCATTCCGTAGAGCTTGGACACCTTGAAATCAGCGTCGCCGATGATCGGGTAGCCGGGCCGTGCCCCCTGGGTCTGTTCGATGTCGTCAGCCCACCTGTGGTGGTCCTCGGTGGCGTCCACCGACAGGCCAATGACCTTCACGCCGCGGCGTTCGAACTCGGGCGCGAGCTTGGCCATGTACCCGAGCTCGGTGGTGCACACCGGGGTGAAGTCCTTGGGGTGCGAGAACAGCACCGCCCAGGAATCTCCGATCCATTCGTGGAAGCTGATCTTGCCCTGGGTGGTGCTGGCCTCGAAATCTGGCGCGGTGTCGCTGATGGACAGTCCCATCGGCCGTGACACGGAGCGCCTGTCCCGTTTGGAAATGGTCTTCCTGATCGCTGTGATGATCGACATCTGTCTCTCCTTAAGCGGCTTTGTCTACCGGGGCAATCCCAGGCGAACCCGTTGCCCACGTTGTTATTGGTATCCGGCGCCGCAGCGCTATCGCTTCGCCCGTAAGGGCCAACTTCACCCGGCCGCCGCAGATGGCCCGATCGGGCCAGGCTTAGGCCAGCCCGGTACGCACGCCCCAGGCCGCGGCCGCGGCCCGCGAGGACAGGTGAAGCTTGCGCAGGATGTTAGCCGGGTGCCGGTGCACCGTGTGCTCGCTCAACACCAGCCGGGCGGCGATGTCCTGGTTGCTCAATCCCTGCGCGACAAGCCTCAGCACGTCCAGCTCGCGGGGCGTCAGCACCGACGCGGCCTCACCTGGGACGGCAGCGCTGCGTCCTGGCGCCCGAGCGCAGCCAGCACACGCGCCACGTCGAGGGTACGGCCCGCGGCGTATTCGGCCTCGAAGGCCCCGGCGCCCATCGCGGCACGCAGCCGCTGGCGGTCGCGGTCGGCCAGCCGGGCTTCCAGCGGCTCGAGGGCGTGGCCCAGATCCGCCAGGGCCTGGTCGGCCGCGCCGTGCAGCCGGGCGGAGCAGCCCGGGTCGGCCCCGCCGTGGCCGGCCATCGCCAGGCCGAGCAGCGCGTAGGCGCTGGCCGCTCTCATCCCCGTGCGCGTGGCCAGATCGAATGATTCCGCGAACAAGGCCCCGGCCGCGGATGGCGAGCCGCCGAGGTACTCGGCCAGGCCAAGGTTGAAAGTCTCGTAGACGATGTCTGAGCGGGCGTTGAACGCGCGGGCGATGTCCAGCGACTCGGCCAGGTGGCGGCGAGAGGCATCCAGGTCACCCGCCGACAGCTCGTAGTTGCCGAGGTTGCCGAGCATCGCACCCACCTGCATCAGATCACCGGCCTGGCGGAACAGCCGTAGGGACTCGGCGACATCGCGGGCCGCGCTCGCATGGTCCCCCGCAACGTAAGAGGCGTACGACCGGGTGGAAAGCAGGCGGGCGGTCAGGTGGAGTTCCCCGAGGCGGCGGGCCAGGCCCAGGCCCCGCTTGATGAGCGGCAGCGCGGCGTCCTTCTGCCCCAGGCTCAGCAGGACCCAGGCCCGCTCGTCCAGCAGGTCAGCGACCAGGTAGTCGTCCCCGGCCGCGCGGGCAATGGCCAGCGCCTCCTCGCAGTAGTCCGCGGCGGCCGCGTAACCGCTGGTCTGCCCGAGGAGGTAGGCCGCGGCGGCCAGGCCCCGGGCACGCGGCAGCGTCGCCCCCTGGGTGGCCGGGACTTCCAGCAGCGCCCGCAGCATGTCGGCTCCTTCGACGCCGTGCCCGCGGGCCTTCCAGTACACCCGCAACGAGGCAGCCAGCCGCAGGCCCGGCACCGGGTCGGCCTGGGTCAAGCTGGACGCGATCGCGGCCCGTAGATTGCCCAGCTCGGCATCGAGCCGGTCCAGCCACACGGCCTGATCGGCGCCCACCAGGTGCGGGGCGGCCGCCTCGGCCAGGGCCAGATAGTAATCGCGATGGGCGATCCGGGCGGCATCCGCCGCCTCCGGGCTCCGGGCGTCCAACTGCCCGGCCGCATACTGCCGGACGGTTTCCAGCAACCGGTACCGGCCCGGGCCGGTACCGGTGTCACCGAACTGCACCAGGCTCTTGTCCACCAGCGTGCCCAGGTGCCCCAGGACCTCGGCGGCGGGAACGTCCAGGCCGTCGGTGACCGCCTCGGCCGCGGCCAGGCCGAACCCCCCGGCGAAGGTCGACAAGGCGGCCAGCACCGCCCCCTCGGCCGGATTCAGCAGCTCCCATGACCACTCCACCATGGCCCGCAGCGTCTGCTGCCGCGGCAACGCGGCCCGCGACCCGCTGGTCAGCAGCACGAACCTCTGGTCGAGGCGGGCGTCCAGCTCGGCCGCCGGCATCCCCCGCAGCCGGGCCGCGGCCAGCTCGATGGCCAGCGGGATGCCATCCAGCCGCCGACAGATACGCCCGGCTACCCCGGCAGCCTCCTCATCCCCGGCCAGCGGCACCCCCTGCGCGGCGGCCCGCTCTGCCAGCAGCCGCACCGCCTCGCTGGCCCGGATCACTCCGGCGTCATCCCCGTCGGCCGGAACGCCCAGCGACGGCACCCGGTACACGTACTCCCCGCCGATGCCCAGCGGCTCCCGGCTGGTGGCCAGCAGCGCCAGGCCCGGGCAGCCCCGCAGCAGCGCGTCCGCCAGCTTGGCACAGGCCCCGATGACGTGCTCGCAGTTGTCCAGCAGCACCAGCAGGCGCCGCCCGCCCACCGCCGCCACCACCGTGTCAATCACCGGGCGGCCCGGCTCCTGGCGCACGCCCAGCACATCTGCCACCGTCACCGCGACCAGGTCCGGATCCCGCACCGGGGCCAGATCGGCGAACCACACCCCGTCCCCGGCGCCATCCAGTAGCCCGGCCGCCACCTGCAGCCCGAGCCGCGTCTTGCCGGCCCCGCCCACCCCGGTCAGCGTGACCAGCCGCGACCCGGCCGCCAGGCGGCGCACCGCGGCCAGCTCCGCCTTCCGGCCGATGAAACTCGACACCTGCGCCGGCAAGTTGTTCAGCAGCCTGGGATTATCCAGCGACCGCAGCGGCGGGAACGCCGACGGCAGGCCCTCGGCCTGCAGCTGGAAGATCTGCTCGGGCCGGCCGCCGTCCGTCAGCCGGTGCCGGCCCAGATCCTCCAGCCACACCCCGGCCGGCAGCGAGCCACCGAGCAGCCTGGCCGCCGCCGCCGACACCACCACCTGCCCCCCATGCGCCACCGCCGCGATCCGCGCCGCCCCGCGCACCTCCACCCCGGCTAGTCCCGCCGCCGTCCGTGACGCCTCACCGCCATCGATGCCCATCCGCACCAGCACCCGCTCGCCAGTCGGCCACCCATGGGCGACCAGCGCCCGCTGCACCCCGATCGCCGCGCCCGCACACGCCCGCGGCGAGGCGAACACCGCAGAAAACTCATGACCCCGCCCGTCGGCTTCCTCGCCGCCATGCACGGCCAAGCCCGCCCGGATCAGCCGGCGATAATCAGCCAGCACCCCCGCATACGCGTCCCCCAGCCGCTGCCTCATCGCGGCCGAACCCTCGATGTCGGCAAACAAGAACGTCAACGTCTGCGTCTGCGTGGCCACCAGCCCAGGGCTTCTTATCGAGGTGGACGCGAACCGCACCGGCCGGAAAGCCACCGGCCTGCTCAACTCGCGCCGCCGAACTATCATACGTCCGCCGCCGCCCCGGCCGCCGGACCCGGTAGGCTGCACCAGCTGCCGCCACCTCGCCGATCAGCGCGCCTCGGGCCGCCATGCTGCCGACGAGCTCCACCCCCGCCGCCCGTATGGGTTCAGTCACGAGTGACCTCGGCCTGCCGGGAGTCCGGGCATGGGAGAGGCAGCGCAGAAGGCGGAACGACCGTGCGAGGTGGGTGCCGGGTCACGATGCTCGCCGGAGGTGCAGCGGCGACGGGCAGCCCCCTGACCACTGGCGACGCGACACCTGCGCCCGGCGGCTGACGGCGGCGTTCCCTCTGCTCTGGGCGGTGCGGCAGAAAAACTCGGTGCCGAGCATCTGTTCCAGCAGGCTGCGGGGAAGCATCGACGGGACGATCGGGTACTGGGTGCGGTGCCGCGCCAGCGCGGCGAGTTTGCGGTGCAGGTAGCTGCTGACGTCCACCGCGCAGGTTCCCGGCGGCGTCGCGGCGGCGGGGAGCTCGGCGGCGCTGGCGGTGCCGGCGTCGCGCCCGGCGTACGGCCTGACCGGCGTGCGGGACAAGACGAGGCAGGTGAGGCTGTCGCTGGCCACCACGTGCGCCGTGCCCTGGCCCGCGACCAGGCCATGCTGGCCGAAGAAGTCAGCCGGCTGCATCCACCGCTGGTGGATCATCTGGCCGTCGGGATGCTCCTGCAGAGCATTGGCGGTCCCGGTGAGGATCAGATACAGCGCGTCGGCCGGCTCGCCTTGCTCGATCACGGCGGTGACCGGGGGGAACCACTGCACTTTCACGTCGTCGCGGGCCAGCCGCATGGTGACCGACTCGGCAGCGAACAGGGCGATCGCCTGCAGCGCGGCGGGATCGGTGGCTCGATGCCCCGAGCCAGCCATCCACTGCGCCAGCTCCTCGGCCATACAGGTGCGCCGGGGCGGGAAGACGGCGTGGTAAAGCCGCTGCCCGCGGTGGTGGTTGCGGACCAGCGTCCGGAACGCCGCGGTGGTCAGCCCGGAGACCGCGACGTGGTCCGGGTGGCCGTACCCGCCGTCCGCGCCGAAGGTGATCACCGTGTCCGGATCGTACTGCCGGGTGATATCGGCGATCGCGGCGCGCTCGCCGGGGGTGGCCGAGACGATCATGACCTCAGCGCCCGCCTCGGCCGCCAGGGCCATCGTGCCGCCGGAGCAGAACACCTCGTCATCCGGATGCGCGAAGACGCCGAGCAGGCGCCGCGCCGAGCCGGGTCCCTCGTCCACAATGACCTCCTCCGAGCCAGGTAGCAAAGCCCTGCACAGCGCAGTGACTCAACAGCCCCGCCGGGGTGCGAGGCCGCCCGTGCCGACCGCGCGGTCCCGGTAGGTCATCTCCACGAAGGCCAGGAACCGCTCCACGTCCTCGACGTTGGAGGCCAGGCCCACCGATGCGCGCAGCGCCCCGCCGCTCGGCAGGCCGAGAAGATCGATGTACTGATCCAGGGTCCGGGCGCGTCCCCGCAGCGCTGTGCGCCAGTGTGCCCTCGTCAGGTTGAACGCGCCCTCGCCGGCGCCCGGGTTGCAGAAGCATCCGGTACGGATCGAGATCCCGGCAGCGGCAGTAGCGCGCGCGACGGCGCGCTCGTCGACCACGCGCCCGCCGGGATCCAGCAGGTTGAATGCGACGGTGCCGCCGCGGTCGCGGGTACCGGCGGGCCCGTAGATCCGGGCCATCGGCTCGCCGTTGCCGTGGCGCAGCGCGGCGATCCGGTCGATGAGCCAGCCGGCCAGGCACATCACCCGCTGATGGATCAGGTCCATTCCGATGCCGTTGACCCAGGCCAGCCCGGACTCCACATCGGGGATCTGCTGGAAGCTGAGCGTGCCGTCCTCGAACCGGGCCTCGCCCGCGGCCGGGGCGTGCCAGTCGCCCTGCACGCTGGCCAGGTACACCGACCCGCCGGCGAACCAGGGACGCAGCAGGCGCCCCAGCGCTTC
>Ga0335076_10007122_pt1 | contig 11277 bp, 6 predicted proteins | sample Lox_Sample_25_FD_206717 | JGI IMG/M metagenome (GOLD analysis project Ga0335076, IMG submission 206717) | Soil microbial communities from Loxahatchee National Wildlife Refuge, Florida, United States - Lox_Sample_2.5 | ecosystem: Environmental > Terrestrial > Soil > Wetlands | place: USA: Florida... | reverse complement strand
TTTATTGCTCGACAGGGATATTTCTAAATTACTCCAAACAAAAAGACAGCCTCTGCGTAACGTAATCATGCATGCTACTCAAACAGGTTATCCTATCGCAGGGTTGATGTCGGCATTGAGTTATTTCGATGCCTATCATAGCGAGCAACTTCCAACTAACCTGATACAGGCACAAAGAGATTATTTCGGTGCGCACACCTATCAGCGCATAGATATGCCCGGTACCTTTCACACCGAATGGAATGAAACCTGAAACAATTTTTTAGTCAGGAAAAAGATATAAAGAAAGATTAAGGAACACCAAAAATTGATAATGGAGATATTCATATGCAAAATCATAAACGACCACCGGCCTCATTGCTTTTTATTTTCGGAGGCAGTGGGGATTTAAACTATCGTAAACTTTCTCCCGCACTATACAATCTGTTCATTGATGAATGGATGCCGGAAAAATTCAGCATTGTTGGCATCGGACGCACTGAATATTCAGATGAGAATTACCGCGAGCGATTGCTTGAAGGCATCCGTCAATTCAGTCGTCGCAAAAGCGAGAGCAATGGACATTGGCAGGAATTCTGCAAACATGTATCCTATCTGCAAATGGACGCAGAGAATGAAGCCGATTACCAAAAAATTGCAGAAATAGTTAAAACCAAAGAGAAGGAATTCGGAGAGCATCCCAATGTTATTTTTTATATGGCAGTAGCTCCGCAACTGGTGCCCGATATATCAAAAAAACTGGGTCCTTTGAATATTTGCGCGGATACAAAATGTACGAGGATTGTGGTTGAAAAACCATTTGGCCACGATCTGAATAGCGCGCATGAATTAAACCAGCTGCTTAGGAGTATGTTCGATGAAGATCAGATTTACCGGATCGATCATTATCTCGGAAAAGAAACGGTCCAGAATATCCTGGCCCTGCGTTTTGCCAATGCTTTATTCGAACCGATCTGGAACCGGAATTATATCGAGCACGTACAGATCACTGCGGCAGAAACAGTAGGTGCAGAAGGCCGCGGCGGATATTATGAACAATCGGGGGCCTTGCGCGATATGGTACAGAATCATATCCTGCAACTGGTATGCATGATCGGCATGGAAGCGCCGGTTTCCTTCGACGCCAATGAAATCAGAAATAAAAAAGTGGATGTATTGAATGCCATCCGAAAGGTCACTGTTGAACAGGCACATGAATTTGCAGTCAGGGGTCAATACAGTGAAGGCTGGATGAAAGGAGAAAAAGTACCGGGATACAGGCAGGAAAAAAATGTAAACCCGACATCCGGAGTGGACACTTTTGCCGCGGTCAAATTTTATATTGACAATTGGCGCTGGCAGGATGTGCCTTTCTATGTAAGAACTGGTAAAAGACTACATGAAAAGACATCTATTATCACGGTTCAATTCCGGCCGGCTCCCAATTACGCATTTCCTCCGGAATCAGCAGAAACCTGGAGGCCCAATCGCCTTACCATCAGTATACAACCGGAGATGGATATACGCTTACGATTCCAGGCCAAACGCCCCGGTCAATTCATGACGCTGAATCCTGTGGACATGATCTTCAGCTATAAAGATGCTTATGACGGAGATGAACCAGAAGCCTATGAAACGCTCCTGCTGGATGTAATGGAAGGCAATGCTACTTTATTCATGCGCAGCGACCAGGTTGAGGCTGCGTGGAAAATTATTATGCCGATTCTTGAAGCCTGGGATAATCGTCCGCCTGTTGACTTCCCCAATTATGCTCCTGATTCGTGGGGGCCTGAAGATGCAGAAGCGCTGATTGCAAGAGACGGTCATAACTGGATTACCTTGCCCGCACCTCACCAGGAATAATTCAATCAAATCCTTTAATCCAATTCACCAGACATGCAGGAAAAAAAATATGAGTTACATATTTATAAAGATCCTTCGGCATTAAGCCACGCAACTGCTCAATGGATCGTTGACCGGATTGCTCTGACATTAAAAAACCAGGATCGTTTTACCATAGCATTGTCGGGCGGAAATACTCCGAAACAACTGAACCAAATCCTTGCTGCATCTCCATACAAAGAACAAATTGACTGGAAAAAATTGCATGTATTTTGGGGCGATGAAAGAGATGTGCCTTACGATGATGATCGAAATAATGCAAAGATGGCTTTCGATACCTTGCTTAATCTTGTCCCGGTTCCCCGTTCACAGATTCACCGGATGCGAACAGATATTTCACCGGAGCAATCAGCCCTGGAATATGAAAAAATTCTGCATCAGTATTTCACGATCGACAATGCACAGGCAAAAAGCTTTGATCTCGTATTGCTGGGTATGGGAGAGGATGGCCACACCTTATCTTTATTTCCAGGGACATCAGCAGTATGGGAAGAAAAGGCCTGGACTATATCATTTTTTTTGCAGGCGCAGGATATGTACCGAATCACACTGACAAAATCGATCGTGAACAAATCTTCCCTGATAGCTTTTCTGGTATCGGGCTCTGCCAAGGCCCCGGCGTTGAAAGAAGTGCTGAAGGGAACCTATCATCCACATCTCTTTCCTTCGCAGGTGATTAACCCATCAAATGGAGAATTGCATTGGTTCGTTGACGAGGATGCGGCTGCTTTGCTGTTGCGATAAAAAATGTAATTGAGCAAGTTCATTTTTTCTCAAACATCAACGGAATCATGCACGACGACTTTGTTCCATAAATGTTTACATTCTTCAATAAACTTGAGATGGATGGGATCGACCTGGTAACTTTCCTCATCATCGAGATTATCAAAAACAGTGAACCAGGAAATCGAATAAGAGCGTTCGATCACCTCCCTGTTCGTGCCTGCATGCTGGCCAATATGAAATTGCCTGATGACTTTAACTTTAGAAAGTTTTCTTAACCCTTCTATCAACTTCGCGCGATCCTCTTTATTGTCCGGATTTTTCAACCAAAAAAAAACGTGATGAATAAAAATATTTTTATGTTCAGCCATGTGTTGGATTTGTCGCTAAGATAATGTGAATTTGAATCTTAAAATCGGGTTCTGTCAACTCAAAGTTTTACCACAACCTTTCGCGCGTTTTTGTGAGATAGACAGAATAGAGTCATCAGCACCTAAATAATGTAAGGTTTATCGGTCAAGACCCGACCCAACAGAAAGAATTAAAAATTAAAGGTCAGTCTTACAAATCTAAAATCATTCCACCCTCAAACTTTTCACCGGATTGGCCATTGCTGCGCGAATGGTCTGCAAACTGACGGTGAGCATTGCAATCACCGTCGCTGCGACACCGGCCAGCACAAAGAGCCACCATGGCATGGACGCGCGATAAGCGAAGTTCTGCAACCATTCATGCGCGCCCCAGCCCGCCAAAGGCGCGGCAATAACTGTTGAAAGCCCTACCAAAAAGATGAATTCCACCGAAAGCATGGACACCAATCGGGGAACGCCTGCCCCCAGCACTTTGCGGATGCCGATTTCACGCGTTCGCTGGTTGGCGGTGAACGTCGCAAGTCCAAAAAGGCCCATGCACGAAATGAAGATGGCAATGCCCATGGCGATGTTCAGGATCTGAGATGTCTGCCGTTCCTGCGTATAAAGTTGCTCGAGCGATTCGTCAAAAAACCGGGACTGGAAGTCTGTTCCCGGATATATTTTTTTAAAAACTGATTCAATGTTTGACATCAGCGTCTTCACTTTGTCGGCACTGAAGCCTGCGCTGGAAAGTTTGACGCTTAGTTGAGTCCCTGTGCCTGCCTCCATCGAGAAGATGAAAGGTCGTATCTTCTCATGCATATCATCCGAATGGAAATCCTTCAGTACACCGATTATAAATCCGGGTTTCAGGCCGCCTAAGCCACTGATCACCTGCTGACCAACGGCATCAGCCGGTCGGCTGAAGCCCAGAGCACTTGTCGCTGTTTCATTCAAAATAAAAGCCCGGTAGCCAGTTTGCGCCGGAGTGGATCCTGAAGCCGGAATGCTTTTCTTCGCTGTGTCCGTGATATAGAAATTCCTGCCAGCGGCGAGTGCCAGCCCGTATAAGGATATATATCCGGTGTCAATCAGGTCAGCTTCAGGTAGGATCTTGTTTCCTTTAAATTCAAGAGAAGTGCCGAGCATATAATGGTGTAGCGTTTCAGGGTCGGCTGTGTTGAGGCTCACCTGTTGTACACCTGCGAGATGGCGGATTTCGGTGGCCAGGACATCTTTTCGATTGTTTGGCTGGTCCATGGGAATATCGATCGTAATGATGGCGTCTTTATTAAAACCCAGGTCGGTATTGAGCATATAACGAATCTGCCTGCCTACCATCATCGTGTCGATAATAAAGAGAAGGCTCACCGTAAACTGAAAAACAATAAGAGCCTTTCTGAGATAGCTTTTGGAGTTAAGCTGCTGAACACCCTGTCCCTTTAAGCTGATTACCGGCAGGAAGGAAGAGAGGGCACGCCCGGGATACCAGCCGGCGATCAGACAGGTAGCCAGGATCGTGATCCCTAAAAAGAGCCAGGTATCAGGTTCGGTAATACGCAAGCGGACGCCGTTAGGGATAAAGCCGTGTAGTGCTGTAATAACGGGATCGGTGAGCATGAGTGCGAGTGCCATGGCAGCAACGACGATGATACCGGTTTCGATTAGGAATTGCCGGACAATACCACCAACGCTGCTGCCCATTACTTTGCGTATGCCTACCTCTTTTGCACGCAATATCGATTGCGCCGTGGACAGGTTGATAAAGTTGATAGCAGCAATGACGAGGATGAAAAGGGCAATGCCGGCCAGAGCAAGAAGTGTGGGCTTATGCGCCCGGCGACCGTAAGTATCCTGATAGGCTGCATTGAAATGGATGTCTGCAAGCGGCTGTAATGAAAGGTTGGTCTTCACATCAGGACGCGCGCCGTGCCGTTGGAAGAAGGCGGGGAACTGTTGTTGCGCCTGCGCGGCTGTCGTGCCGGGAGCCAGCTTTACATAGACGTTGATACCGCTCGACGCCATGTTCCAGTTCTGTATGTAGGTTTTAAGAAAGCTGCGTTCGAGGGTATTATAAGAGATAAGGTCTTTGAAGTCAAAGTCCGTATTCTTGTCCCAGTCCCTGACGATTCCCGTGACGGAAACGGTCAGCGAATCTTCGTACACGAGCGAACGGCCCATCCAGTCTTCCGGCGTTCCGTCCTGGAAATAGCGCTTCGCCTCTGATTCGGTGAGCACGACGGAGAAAGGTTGCTGTAGAGCCGTCGCGGGATTGCCCGTCAGCCACTGATAATGGAAGATTTTCAGGTAATCGGAATCTGCAAAAACTATGTGATAGGTTTGGTCACTATTGATTCCAGGTATGACCCGGGCAGGCCGGCCAGGTATCGGGATCAGCACCTTGGTGTCGTCGGTAAAGAGGGTCGTCACCGCGCTGAAGGCGGTTGTCTCCTGGCGCAGAGCGGAGCCAAAGGGGCCGGACATTGACGCCCCCTTGCCGTGGTAGCTGGTCGTCGAAACTATCCGATATATCCTGTCAGCATCAGCATGGAACTTGTCGTAGCTGAGTTCGAAGCTCACATACAAATAAATCACCAGGCAGGACAGGATACCGAACGTGAGGCCAAGTAGGTTGATGTTTGTCGTTAATTTATCCCGGCCCAGGCGGCGCAGGGCAAAAAGCAGCTGTTTTTTTGTCACAGTGGTGGAAGATTTGCTGATACGCTACGAAAAAGGAGCCAGTTTTAAAACGGGCTGACATTCTGTTGATTATTTTCGCGTTCCCATCCGGGTCTGTCCGTTTTCGATACAGTCGGTGTCCGAATCTTTCTAAGCTCACCCATTATTGACTGGTTGATGAAAGATCAATTTTTTCCTCAGCCATATATAGTGAAGGATGATCAAATGATGGCTATTTCAAATAAGGTACGAGAGAAAACATATGTGTAATCTATGTCTCTATTTGCCCATGTGGTTATTCCATTCAAATCAGGCACTCTAAAAGTTGGGATTGAGCTATGATAGTGATTCTGTTGCCTGGGTTTTAGATCTCAGCATCTCATTTTCTTCTGCCAGTTTTCTCAGTTCAGCCCTTGTATGTTCTATCTCATTCATCAGTGAAACATTTGTTGCGTGTTTCATCTCAAATTCCTGTTGTAATGTGGAATTATTATCTCTCAATAACTCCAGTTGCGCCTTCGTTATTTTTAACTGTGAGCTGATCTCTTCAAAGGCAGCTGTTTTTTCTTCCGAATCTGCGATGGATTGATTCTTTGCCGTCAATTCATTTTTCGACTTCACCAGTTCTTCTTCTTTTGCCTTTAATTGCGTTTCAACATTGCTTAGTTTTGATTCAAGCTCAGAAGCACCGGCCCTTTGGCTATTCTTTTCGGCTTCAACCTCTTCATATTTTTCTTTCAACATTTTTAATTCATTCTCCAATGGAAGCACTTTGCCTGCATATTCTGTCGTCGCTTTTAATCGCAATTCAGCTTCCAGCTTTTTTCGTTCTGCATTTCCGATTGCTGATCTTGCTCTCTGAGCTTCTTCTTCAGCCGACTTTACTCTTTGTTCCCAAACCAACGCTTTCGCCAGTTCTTCTTTTGCTAATTTTAGTTTTTCTGCCCATTCTGCATCGGTTTTCATCCTGCTTTCTTTAAAAGCTTTCAGGTTATCTTCCATATCAGCAACCTGCCTTGAATATCTTTTTATTTCTTCTTCTTTTAGTAAGGATTGATGATACAGTTTATTTTTTTCTTCCGACAGCACGCGAATATCCCCTTCCAAAGCTTTTACCCTACCGCTCATTTGCACTGCAGCCTTTTCATTTTGCTTTTCGGAAGTAGAAATATTTGATTTATAATTTTTGTATTCATTTTCCAGTTTTTTGTACCTGCTTTCGTGTTCAGCAATATCCGCTGCATATCTATTATCAAGACTTTTCTTGGCGAAGTAGCGATGCAGCAAATAACCGCCTACACCAAACAGTAAGAATAAGAGAATGGTTTCCCATGCAAAGGAACCATCGCTGTGTTGAAAAATGTTAAGCAATAGCATAATCTTTTAATTTATAGTAAAACAATTATTCCCTGTCTTCCACAGGGACTGACTGGGTAGGGAAGAAGAATTTAATGGATATTTTGATTCGCGGGCCGATCATTGCAAAGTTTGTCCGCGCACAGGTAATAATATTGGAAGTTAAGGAATCTATTTCAAAATGCGCGCTGAGGTTTAAAAACGATAACCCAGGTTGATCATGAAGTTGCGGGGAGCACCGGGCCATTTGTACACACTGTTGTATGCCCCCATCCAATATGTCGTGTTCGTTATATTGTTCAGGTTTGCAGCTATCGAAATATGTTTATAAGAATAGTGAATACCCCCATTCAATACAAAATATCCTGGTAATATAATGGCGGGATCCAGCGTATTGCGGACACCGGCAAAAGTATATCCTCCTGAAATCCCAAAACCTTTCATCGGGCCTTTGTCGAAAGTGTATTTGATCCAGCTGCTGCCGGAATTCTTTGGTGCATTTTCCAAAATCGTACCTACCTGTGAAGCGATTTTACTTTGAATCACTTTGGCAACACAATAGGCATAAGAAACCACCACACTTAAATTCGGAAGAATATTCCCCATGACTTCTGCTTCCACACCCTGCGACCTGTCTTCGCCCTGCTGGACAAATAAATTCGGATTGGAAATATCATTCGCGTTGACTGCAACATTTTTCAAAGACAATTGATAGACCGACAACGTAGCCGACAGTTTGTTCCTGAAAAAATCTGCTTTCACGCCGGCTTCCCAAAGCGAGCTCAGGATCGGTTTGAATGGCGCATTGTAGACCTGCGCACTGGTAGAAGCTTCGAACGGATCAAACCCTTTGTTGTAAGTCGCATATACACTCACGTTAGGCTGCAAAGCATACACGATGCCCACTCTCGGTAAAAAAACATTTTCTCTCAAATCACCGGCGCTGTCATCCTCGTCGCCCTTATAAAATTCTTCCCGTATACTTAAAAGCAATTTCCATTTTTTCCAGCTCAACTGGTCCTGCACATATACCCCCTGCGTATGATATACATCGTCGTCGACATCGGTAGCATCGCTGTCAAAGTCTGAAGGCTGATAAGTATTCACCGGCCGTTGCAGGTATTGCGGGTTCTTTAAACTAAATGTTCCGACGATACCGCTTCCGGTTCCAAACTGGTCGGGCAATTCATAATACTGCTGATCGAGGTTCACTTTGCTTCGGACAAAATCATAACCTGCCAACAACTGGTGGCTGACATTTCCGCTGGCAAATTTGTAGGTGAAATAGCCAGTGAGGGTGTTTGTTGATGTCGGATAATTCCAATTTGTATAGTAAAGATTCACAGAGTCGGGCGTGATATAACTGTTTATGCCGTGGTCGGCAACCTGCTGTCGGGTGGTGTAATTCAAATAACCTCCACTGAAACTAAGATGCTTATTGATCTTGTATGATATGGTGAAGATCGACGCGATATCTGTTTCTTTTAAATAATCACCCGGCTGCGAAACCGTGAGATTGATCGGTGTTGATTTTAAAGTGGCGTCATTCTCAAATCCCGGCTGTCCGCGATCGAGCATGGTGCTGATATGTGACAATGAAAAATCAACATTCAACTGCAACCTGTCATTGGGCGCATAGGTGAATGATGGCGAAAGCTCGTAAGATCTTGCAAACAAATTATTGCGGAATGACTGCGTATTGTCGTAACCTGCATTGAAACGATAAAGAAATGTTTTTGATTTATTCAATGCCCCTGTTACATCGCCTTCTGCACGAAAATGATCCCAGCTCCCACCGTAAATATTTAATTCGCTTTCCATTTGCGGAAGCGGTTTTTTTGTAACCAGGTTAATTGTACCGCCGGGATCGCAGTTGCCATACAAAGTTGCCGTCGGTCCCTTGATCACTTCGATGCGCTCTATATTCACCAACATGCTGCTGGTGTAGGTTGTATTGTACCCGCGAAGCCCGTTGATGTCACGCGCATTTTCAGCACGAAAACCTCTTATTGTGTATTCATCGTATCCGGAATATTGATTGACGCCTGCAACTGCATCCACGGCGTCTTTCAGCGTGAATTCCATCTTATCCTGTATCAATTCTTTGGTAACCGCCGAAATGGATTGCGGAATGTCTCTTACAGGAGTCTCCGTTTTATTGCCAAAAAAAGAATAATCACTTTTGAAAGAATGGGCCATACGGCCTGTGATTTCGACATTCTGCAACTGTTTGACATTATTTTGAAGGCGGATAATTCCAAGGTCAATTGTTTCTCCCTGCTTCAATACAATTGCGTGGCTGTACATTTCGGATTCTACTGAGGAGATGATCAGCGTGTCGCTCAAACCAGGGAGGTGCTGCAATATAAAAGTACCATCCTCGTTAGATAAGGATATTCTCTTTTCTCTTTTTAATTCTACAGAAACATAAGCGGCGGGATTCCCATCGGCGCCAAATATTTTTCCTTTGATAATGGCCGTATGCTTTTGGGAAAACAGATCTTCGCAAAAGAAAATACCTGACAGACAACTCAAAATAAACACTGCGGTTCTCAAGACAAATGAATTGGTTAAATTCCGGGCGGACTAAATTACAAAAACAAAACTTCATTTGCAATATTGACAGGCCATTCAATCAGACGTTAACCAAAACTGTTATATCAATTACAGCGGATATTTATTATCACTGATTAGTTTTGCTGCGATCCGGCGTTTGGCTTCCTTACTATTAAAAGAATTGACTTTTGCAAATCGTTTCAGACCGAGCAGCATCATGCGTTGTTCATCGCCTTCCGCAAAAGCATTGATCGCGTCCTTACCGAATTTATTGATATGATCGGCTGCATCATAAAGATAGCTGCGCATGATATCCAGTTCAAAACTGCAGGCCGATTCTCCGCGCTGATCAACCAGTTTCATTGCTCTTAACAAAGCGCTTTCCGCATTAAAGGCTTCGATGGCCATATCCGCAATGTGCATGATGACCTCCTGCTCGCTTTCCATTTTGGTCATGAGTTTTTGAACAGCCGCGCCGGCAGTCATCAATATCGCTTTCTTAAAATTGACGATGGCTTTTTTCTCTGCTGCAAAAGGACCATCTTCAGAATTTCCGAAATCAGGAATACTCATCAATTCTTTTGATACGGCCATTGCGGGGCCCATCAAATCGAGTCTTCCTTTCATGGCTCTTTTCAACATCATGTCAACCGTCAGCAAGCGATTGATTTCATTTGTGCCTTCGTAGATCCTGTTGATGCGGCTGTCGCGATAGGATTTCGAAATAATATATTCATCGCTGTAACCATTGCCTCCATGAATCTGTACGCCTTCATCAACCACAAAATCCAGGGTTTCGCTGCCGAAGACTTTCAATATCGCGCATTCTATCGCATATTCTTCTGCAGCGCCAAGGAAAGCTTCATTGAATGGTTTACCTGAGGCAAATAATTCAGCTTCTTTATCATCAATCCATTTGGATGTTCTGTACAGGGAGCTTTCGGCGATCCATATCTTGATGGCCATTTCGGCCAGTTTGTTTTTTATTGCTCCGAAATTCGCAATGGCCGTTTTGAATTGTTCGCGGGTATTCGCATATTGTATACAGGTAGTAGCGGCTCGTTTCGCTCCGCCAACTGTTGCAGCACATAACTTCAGGCGACCGATATTTAAAATATTAAAAGCAATCACGTGCCCTCTTCCAATTTCACCCAAAACATTTTCTACCGGCACTTTACAATCCTGGAAATATAATTGTACGGTAGATGATCCTTTGATTCCCATCTTATGTTCTTCCTGGCCCTGTGTAAATCCTTCAAATCCTCTCTCTACAATAAATGCCGTGAATTTATCTCCATCTACTTTTGCAAAAACAGTATAGATATCTGCAAAACCCCCGTTAGTGATCCAGCATTTCTGACCGTTCAGCAAATAATATTTTCCGTCTTTGCTTAAGGTGGCCGTCGTTTTTGCACCCAATGCATCACTTCCGCTATTGGGCTCCGTTAGTCCGTATGATCCTTTCCACTCGCCGCTTGCCAGTTTGGGAATATATTTTTGCTTTTGCTCTTTGCTTCCGAAATATAAAATAGGTAAAGTGCCGATTCCTGTATGGGCAGACACGGCAACTGAAAAAGAAAATCCACCGCCAAGCGCTTCATTGACCAGGGTGGAAGTAATGAAATCCTTTCCCAATCCGCCAAGGTCTTCAGGAACAGAAGTGCCCAGCAAACCCTGCTCCCCGGCTTTTTTCATTAATGAGGGCATTAGCCCTGGTTCCAGTTTATCG
>Ga0335076_10007121_pt1 | contig 11278 bp, 10 predicted proteins | sample Lox_Sample_25_FD_206717 | JGI IMG/M metagenome (GOLD analysis project Ga0335076, IMG submission 206717) | Soil microbial communities from Loxahatchee National Wildlife Refuge, Florida, United States - Lox_Sample_2.5 | ecosystem: Environmental > Terrestrial > Soil > Wetlands | place: USA... | reverse complement strand
GCTCGATCCGGAAGCCGCTACCAAGTTGCAACAGGCGGGCGATGCGGCAAGGGCGAAAGGTGATCTGATTGGAGCGATTCAGGCCTACAACAAGGCGATCCAAGTCAGTCCGCCGAATACTGCGCTCTACTATCTCCGGGGAACGGCGTATCTGGAGGCCGGCGAGTTCGCGGCCGCCGCGGAGGATTTCCGCGCGGGGCTAAGGCTCGAGCCAGTCAATCCGGCTCTGCAGTATCTGTTGGAAGAAGCGAAACTCGGCATGGCGAAGCATACCTAGCCAAATGGCCGCGGCTAGTGACGTAGAGCCGCATATTGAGTATGCATGCCGTTCGGTTGCGGCGGCCGACCCTCCAGCAAGGCCGACCCGCCGGTTTAACGGGTGCATTCACCGGAAAGGGCGAGGGCGTGAAGTTCATCAAGCGGAGCACGCGCCAGCAGCCCCGCCTCAGCCTCATTCTCCTCGATTGGAGCGTGCGCGAGAGCTTTCACCTGCTCCAGTACCTGCGCCAGCAGACCGTCCCGCGCGACGCGTTCGAAGTCATCATCATCGAATATTACGATCGCGAATCGCCGGCGCTGCGGGAATTTGCCGGGGATGTCGATACCTGGCTGCTGCTCGAGATGCCGCGCGACTGCCTCTATCACAAGCATCTCATGTACAACGCCGGCATCGTCCTGGCGCGCGGCGACATCTTGATGATCGGCGATTCCGACGCGATGGTGCGGCCGAGCTTCGTTGCGGCGATCCTCGACGCCTTCGCGCGCGACAGCAAGCAGGTCCTGCACCTCGACCAATTCCGCAATCATCGCCGCGATCTCTATCCCTTCAGCTACCCGTCCTTCGACGAGGTGCTTGGAGAGGGCTGCGTCAACAATCGCGGCGGCAAGACGGCCGGCGTGCTCGACACCGAGGATCCGATCCACCGCCGCAACTACGGCGCCTGCATGTGCACCGGGCGCGCCGATGTCATCGCCATCGGCGGGGCGGATGAGCACATCGACTATCTCGGCCATATCTGCGGCCCCTATGACATGACCTTCCGCCTCGTCAACCGCGGCTATCGCGAGGTCTGGCACGAGAGCGAGTTCACCTATCACACCTGGCATCCCGGACAGGCGGGAGAGGACAACTACCAGGGCCCGCATGACGGACGCCAGCTCTCGACCACCGCGCTCGAGGCGTTGATATCGGGCCGCATTGTGCCGCTGGTCGAGAACGCCGCCATCGCCAGCCTGCGCCGCGGCGAGGCGCCGGCCGAGGACGTGCTGCTCGCGCGCCTCATCGACCCCGAGGCGGTCCGGCGCTGGCAGGCGGCGCCGCAGCGCGCAACCGCGGCGGAAACGGGCAGGGCGCCGGATCGGCTGATCTATCGCGGCCATACGCTCGAGCGGCGCGGCGGGACCTGGACCGCGCGCCCCGTCCTTGCCGCGCCCGGCGACCTCTATGAGGCGGCGGAACTCGCGCGCGTGAAGGCCATGATCGACGCGGCGGCGCCGCTCTGGCTCGCGCCCGTGTCCGCTGCGGGGTCGCTGTTCATGCTGGCCGATCGCCTGTGGGAGAGGATGGTGGTCGATCGGCGCCGCGCCGCCCGCGCGGGACGCTGAACCATGTTCTCCGCTTTTCTGCGCAAGTGGCGGCACCGCACCGATTTCCTGGCGCGCGAGACGGCTTATGAGGCGCGAGGACTGGCCAGCCTGCTGGCGGCGCTCGCGTTTGCTTCCGCCGGAAAGGAGCCGATCCTGATCCTCGTGGCCGCGCCCGCCCAGGCGCGTTTCCTGTCCCGCATCGCGCCGCGACTCTGCCGGGCCTCCTGCGATGTGCGGGTCGTGGCCGACCTTCCAACGCTGGATCAGTGCCTCTCGGACGTCGCGGGACAACCGACCCGCGTGCTGCTTGCCGGCGAGCTCTATGCGCGTTTCCACGCCCGCTTGGCCGCAGAGGTGCGGGCCGGGACCCTGGCGGTCGCTTGACTCCGCGCTCTGGTATAAGCTTAACACAGAATCATAAGCGGTTGATAAATAAAGAAACGCGCTGAATTTGCGAGTCGCGTGCCAAGTGTGCGGGCCGCGCGAATTTGCCGTACTTGACTTGATCTGCTGCGATATTCAGTTTTGGGGATCCCGGCCCTTGAGGGGAAATGACGTTGCAGGCTGACGCAGTTCTCGACCGGCCCGCGCTCGAACGGCTTTATCGCGGGCTCCGGCGCATCCGCCGGGTCGAAGAGGAGATCGCGCGGATCTATCCCTCGGACAAGATCAAGAGCCCCGTCCATCTCTCGATCGGACAAGAGGCGGTCGCTGTCGGCGTCTGCGCCGCCTTGCGCGCGGATGACGTGGTGGCGCCGACCTATCGCGGCCACGCCGCCTACCTTGCCAAAGGCGGCGATCTCGGCGCCATGATGGCCGAGCTCTACGGCAAGGCGACCGGCGCGGCGCGCGGCAAGGGCGGCTCGATGCATCTCGTTGCCATGGATCATTTCGTCTTGGGCGCCTCGGCCGTGGTCGGCACCACGATACCGCTTGCCGTCGGTTACGCGCTGGCGTTGAAGCGGGAAGGCAAGGGGCGCATCGCCGTCGCTTTCTTCGGCGACGGCGCGACCGAAGAGGGCGTGTTTTACGAATCGCTGAATTTTGCCGCGCTGCACCGCTTGCCCGTGCTCTTCGTCTGCGAGAACAACCGCTATGCCATCCATACGCCGATCGAGAAGCGCTGGGCGACCGAGCGCCTGTCGGAGCGCGTCGGCACCTTCGGCATTCCGGCGACGCGGATCGAGGATGGCGACGTCCTGAAAATCCATGCCTGGACCGAGGCGAGCGCGGCCGCCATCCGCTCCGGGAAGTCGGGCCCGCGCTTTGCCGAATGCCTGACCTATCGCTGGCGCGAGCATGTCGGCCCCGCCGAGGATTACGAGGCGGGCTACCGCTCGCGCGCCGAGCTCGCCCCCTGGCTCAAGAGCGACCCGGTCGAGCAGATCGGCGCGCTGATTTCCGCTGCGGAGCGTCGGCGCATCGACGCGGCGATCGAGGACGAGATCGCTGCCGCGGTCGCCTTCGCCGAGCAAAGCCCTTTTCCCGAACCCCCGGAACTTTTCACTCATGTCTTCGCGAGCTGAGGCCGCCGCCAGCGCAGCGCTGGCGATGCCGCCGGAGCGCCGGCTCCGTTATGTCGACGCGCTCAACGAGGCGGTGGCGCAGGAGATGGCGCGCGATCCCCGCGTCTTCCTCTTCGGCCTCGATGTCGATGATCACAAGGGCATCCAGGGGTCGACCGTGGGATTGCAGCAGCGCTTCGGCCCCGACCGCGTCTTCAACACGCCGCTGTCCGAAGATGCGATGACCGGCGTCGCCATCGGCGCGGCGATGGCCGGGCTGCGGCCGATCCATGTCCATATCCGCATGGACTTCCTGATGCTGTGCATGAACCAGCTCGTCAACATGGCGGCGAAGGCGCATTACATGTATGGCGGCGCGGTCAAGGTGCCGCTGGTCGTGCGCTCGATGATCGGCAAGTCCTGGGGGCAGGGCGCGCAGCATTCCCAGGGCCTGCAGGCGATGTTCATGCATGTGCCCGGCCTCAAGGTGGTGGCGCCGTCCAACGCGCATGACGCCAAGGGCTGCCTCATCGCCGCCATTCGCGACGACAATCCGGTGATCTTCGTCGAGCACCGCCTGCTCTATTCGACCGAGGCGGCGGTGGCCGAAGAGCCCTATACCGTGCCGTTCGGCCAGGCGCGGATCATGGCCGCGGGCGACGACATCACGGTGGTCGGCATCTCGAACATGGCGGTCGAGTGTTTGCGCGCGCGCGAGCTGCTGTCGGAAGTCGGCATCGCGGCCGAAGTGATCGATCCGATCTCGCTGGTGCCGCTGGACCTCGAGACCATCGTCCAATCGGTGCGCCGCACCAGGCGCCTCCTGGTCGTCGACAACGCCTGGACCACCTGCGGCGCCAGCGCCGAGATCGTCACCGGCGTCATCGAGCGGCTGGGACCCGCGGGCCTGCGCTCGGCATCCAGGATGGGCTTTGCGCCCACGACCTGCCCGACAACGCCGTCGCTGGAGCGTGAATTCTACCCCAACCCCAGCACCATCGCCGCCGGTATCCACCGCCTCGTTCGGCCGGAGGGTCCGGTCTGGGCGCCTTCGCCCGAGCATGCGGCGCTGGCCTACCAGATCCAGTTTCGCGGGCCTTTCTGAGCGGAGCGCGGCAAAGAATGTTCTACGAGCTGGCAGCCAGCACCTGGGGAGAGGACGAGCGCACGGCGATCCTCGACGTCCTCGACAGCGGCCGCACCACCATGGGCGGCCGGGTGGCCGCCTTCGAGGAGGCCTTTGCCCGCTATCACGGCCGCCAATACGGCGTCATGGTCAATTCGGGCTCCTCGGCCAATCTCGTGGCCATCGCCGCCCTCTGCCACAAGCAGGCGCGGCCGCTGCAGCGCGGCGACGAGGTCATCGTGCCCGCCATTTCCTGGGCAACGACCTACCATCCGCTGCTGCAATACGGCCTCAAGCTGCGCTTTGTCGACATCGAGCTCGATACCCTCAACATGGATTGCGCGCAGCTCGAGCGCGCGCTGACGCCGCGCACGCGGGCGATTGTCGGCGTCAGCATCCTCGGCAACCCGGCGCCGCTCGACATCATGCGCCGCTTCGCCGACCGGCATGGCCTTTACTTCTTCGAAGACAATTGCGAATCGGCGGATGCCGAGCTCGGCGGGCGCAAGGCCGGCGGCTTCGGCGATATGAGCAGCTTCAGCTTCTTCTTCTCGCACCACATCGCCACGATGGAAGGCGGCATGGTGCTGACCGACGATGTCGAGCTTCATCACCTCCTGCGCAGCCTGCGCGCCCATGGCTGGACGCGCGACCTGCCGGCCGATACGCCGCTTTACAAGCGCACCGGCAGCGATCATTTCGAGGCCTATCGCTTCATCCTGCCCGGCTACAACGTCCGGCCGCTCGAGATCACCGCCGCCATCGGGCTCGTGCAGCTCCAGAAGCTGCCGGCGATGACGGCGCAGCGGCGCGAGAACCTGGCGGTGTTCAAAGCGAAGTTCGACGGCGATCCGCGCTTCGTCATCCAGCGCGAGAACGGCAAAAGCTCGGCCTTTGCCTTCACCATCATCCTCGACCCGCGGCGCAGCGTCGATCGCGAACGCGTCTTTGCCGCGCTGCGCGATGCGGATATCGGCTTCCGCATGATCACCGGCGGCAATTTCCTGCGCCATGACGTGATCAAGTATTACGACTACGATACCGTGGGCGAGATCCGCAACGCCGACATCGCCCATGATTACGGCTTCTTCGTCGGCAATCACCCCCACGACCTGACGCCGCAGATCACGCGGCTCTACGAAGTGCTCGACCGGACATGCAACTGAAGCGGATGCCATGAGTCACTCGATCCTCGTCACCGGCGGCGCCGGCTATCTCGGCTCGACCCTGGTGCCGGCGCTGCTCGCGGCCGGCCACAAAGTCACGGTGCTCGACAATTTCATGTACCGTCAGGCGCCGCTCGCCCAGGTTTGCGCCGACGTCAATTTCGACATGGTCCGCGGCGATGCGCGCGATGCGTCGGTGCTGCGGCCGCTGATCAAGCGCGCCGACATCGTCATTCCGCTGGCGGCTTTGGTCGGCGCCCCGCTCTGCGAGCGCGACCAGGTCGGCGCCGAGACGACCAATCACGGCGCGGTCCGTACCGCGATCGAGCTGATGAGCCGCGAGCAGCGGCTGCTGATGCCGACCACCAACAGCGGCTACGGGATCGGCGAAGCCGGGCAGTTCTGCACCGAGGATACGCCCTTGCGGCCGATCAGCATCTATGGCCGCACCAAGGTCGAAGCGGAGCGGGCGGTGCTCGACCGCGGCAACAGCATCAGCTTCCGCCTGGCCACCGTGTTCGGCATGTCGCCGCGCATGCGGCTCGACCTTCTGGTCAACGATTTCGTCTACCGCGCGGCCACCGACCGCGCCGTCGTGCTGTTCGAGGCGCATTTCAAGCGCAACTATCTCCATGTCCGGGACGTCGCCAACGCCTTTCTGCACGGCATCGCCCAGTTTGAAGCCATGCGCGACAAGCCGTACAATGTCGGCTTGTCGGATGCCAACCTGTCGAAGCTCGAGCTATGTCAGCGCATCCAGAAACATTTGCCGAAATTCGTCTTCCTGGAGGCACCGATCGGCGAGGACCCGGACAAGCGCGATTACATCGTCTCCAACGCGCGCATCGAGGCGGCGGGGTTCCGGACGCGGCACTCGCTCGATGACGGGATTTCCGAGCTGATCAAGGGCTATGCGATGATCCGCAACAACGCCTTCGGCAATTTTTGACGAGCGCGACGGGAAGGTGAGAGCCATGACGGACCCTATCGACGTCGTCCTCGTCAATCCCGGCGGACGGGACAAGATCTATCAGGAGCTCGGCACCGATCTGACCGCGGTCGAGCCGCCGCTCTGGTGCCGGCTGCTGGCGAGCTATCTCCGCCATCGCGGCTACAGCGTGCGGATCCTCGATTCGGAAGCGGAGAATCTCGGACCCCAGGCCGTCGCCGAAGCGGTGCACCGGCTCTCGCCGCTGCTGGTCGGCATGGTCGTCTTCGGTCATCAGCCTTCGGCCTCGACGCAGATGATGGCGGGGGCGGGCGAAGCCTGCCGCGCGATCAAGGCGGTCGATCCGGCGCGGAAGATACTGATCCTCGGCGGCCATGTCTCGGCGCTGCCCGAGCGCACGCTGCGCGAAGAGCAGGTGGATTTCGCGGCGGTCGGCGAGGGCGCCCAGACCTTGCAGCAGCTCATCGACGTGCTGCGCTCGCCCGAGCCAGAGAAGGTCGACCAGGTCGCCGGCCTGGCGTTCCGCCGCGAGGGCGAGCTCGTCATCAATCCCATGCCGCCGCTGATCCAGGATCTCGACCGCGATCTGCCCGGCGACACCTGGGATCTGCTGCCGATGGAGCGCTATCGCGCGCATAATTGGCAATGCTTCGGCGAGCTCGCGCGCCGCATACCCTATGCCTCGATCTACACCTCGCTCGGCTGTCCCTATCACTGTTCCTTCTGCTGCATCAACGCGCCCTTCGGCAAGGCCAACTATCGCATGCGCAGCCCGGAGGCGGTGGTCGCCGAGATCGAGCATCTCTATTGCACCTATGGCGTCCGCACCTTCAAGATCATCGACGAGCTCTTCGTGCTCAATGACCGCCATGTACGCGGCATCTGCGAGGCGTTGATCGCGCGCGGCTTCTCCGATGAGCTCAACATCTGGGCCTACGCCCGCCCCGACACCATCAAGCCGGGGCAGCTCGCCCTGCTGCGCAAGGCCGGCATCCGCTGGCTCGCGCTCGGCATCGAATCCGGCAGCAAGAAGGTCCGCGACGAGGCCGACAAATCGCTCAAGAGCGACGACATCAAAGGCATCGTCGAGCAGATCCAGCGCGCCGGCATCCATATCATCGGCAACTATATCTTCGGCCTGCCGGAGGACGACGCCGAAACCATGGCGGAGACCTTGGCGCTGGCCAAGGAGCTCAACACCGAGTTCGTCAATTTCTATGCCGGCATGGCCTATCCGGGATCGCGGCTCTACGAGACGGCGCTCGAGCTGCAGTGGGCGCTGCCCGAGAGCTGGAGCGGCTACTCGCAGCACAGCTATGACGCCAGACCCCTGCCGACGAAGCATCTCTCCGCCGCCGACGTGCTGCGCTTCCGAGATCAGGCCTTTACCGAGTTCTTCACCAATCCGCGCTATCTCGACATGATCACGCAGCGCTTCGGCCCGGAGACGCGGCACCATCTCGAAGCGATGACGAAGCATAAGCTGCGCCGCAAGCTGCTCGAGCAGCCGACGATGGCGGCCTGATGGGCGGCAGCGACGCCGCGGCGCAGCTGCGGGGCATCGATGCCGCGATCCTGGCGGGCGGGCTGGGGACGCGCGTCGCGCGCTCCCTCGGCGACTTGCCCAAGGCGATGGCGCCGGCCGGCGGCCGGCCGTTTCTCGACCATCTTCTCGACTGGCTTTACGAGCAGGGCGTCCGTCGCGTCGTGCTGTGCCTCGGCCATGGCGCCGGCGCGATCCTCGCTCATCTCGAGAACTACCCGTGCCGCGATCTCGAGATCGTCTGCGCCGTCGAGCCCGAGCCGCTCGGCACGGCCGGCGGTATCGCTCATGCGCGCCATCTCCTGAGCGGCGATCCCGCGCTCGTCCTCAATGGCGACACGCTGGTCGATATCGATCTCGGCGCCTTCGTTGCCGCCTATCGCGCCGCCAAATGGGACGCCGCGATCGTGTGCGCGCGGGTCGCGGGCAGCCGTTACGGCCGGGTCGAGATCGACGCCGCGGACCGCATCGCGCGCTTTCGCGAGAAGGAGGCAAGCGACGCGGGTCCCGGCTGGATCAATGCGGGGGTCTATCTCTTCGGCCGCGCCCTACTCGATGGCATCGCCGCGCTCGGCCGGGGCTCCTTGGAGCACGACGTGCTCGAGCGCCAGCCGCCCGGCTCGATCGGCGCATTCCGCACCGAAGGGCGCTTCATCGACATCGGCACGCCGGAGACCCTTGCCGCCATTCGCGACGGCGTCTCGGTTTTCGCCGGCGCAGGGGAACTTCGTCCATGATCATCAGCCGCACGCCCTTCCGGATCTCGCTGTTCGGCGGCGGCACCGATTATCCCGCCTGGTATCGCCAGAACGGCGGCGCCGTGCTCGGAACGACGATCAACAAGTATTGCTACATCAGCGTCAGGGTGCTGCCGCCCTTCTTCGAGCATCGCCATCGCATCGCCTATTCCAAGATCGAAACGGTGCAGAACATCGCCGACATCCAGCATCCCGCGGTGCGGGCCGTGCTGCAGGATCTCGCGGTCGAAGACGGGCTCGAGATCCATCATGACGGCGATCTTCCGGCGCGCTCGGGGCTGGGCTCGAGCTCGGCCTTCACCGTCGGCATGCTGAACGCGATCCACGCCTTGCGCGGCCGGATGATGACGTCGCGGCAGCTCGCGCTCGATGCGATCCGGATCGAGCAGGAGGTGCTGAAGGAAGCGGTCGGTTCCCAGGATCAGATTTGGGCGGCTTACGGCGGCACGAACCTCGTCAGCTTCCTGCCGGACAATTCGTTCCAGGTGACGCCTGTGGTGATGGCCGAGGAGCGCCGCGAGGAGCTGCAGGCATCGGTCGCGCTCTATTTCACCGGGCTGTCGCGCTTCGCTTCAGGGATCGCGGCACAGCAGATCGCGAATTTCGGCGCGCGCGAGAGCGAGCTCAAGGCGATGGCGGAGATGGTGCCGGCGGCACTCGACATCCTGCGCGATCCGCGACGGCCGCTCTCGGAGTTGGGGCGCCTGCTGCACGAGGCCTGGCGCTTGAAGCGCAGTCTCGCCGAGGTCGTCTCGACGCCCGAGATCGACGAGATCTACGCGGCGGGCCGCGCCGCCGGCGCGCTCGGCGGCAAGCTGCTCGGCGCCGGCGGCGGCGGCTTCCTGATGTTCTTCGTCGAGCCGGAGAAGCGGGCGGCGCTGCGCCAGCGATTGGGGAAGCTGATCGAAGTCTCGGTCGAGATCGGCAGCCCCGGCAGCAAGATCGTCGTTTACGAGCCCTCCGGCCTCGAGCATAGCTGACAGCGGCGCGGATCAGCCCAGGCGCTCGTTGTTGCCGAAAGGCTCGACCGCCGTGGTTGCCGGCGCCGAACGACCGTGCCGCAGCAGCCGGACGACGCGCCGCGCCGCGCCGGCGAAGAAGGCGGGGGGCTTGCGCGGATAGAGCGCGAGCGAGCCGGCCAGGTATGACAGGGCGCGCAGCGGCTGACCGGCGTAGTAGCAGGTCACGCCCTGCTCCATCAGCAGCGCGGCCTTGAACTGCGCGTTCGGCCAGTAGCCGAGGCGGCGCATGGCGGCGTCGTGCTTGCGGCGCAGGAGACGAGCGGCGGCGAGCACGGCGGCGGGAGCCATCCGCTCGGCCATGTGGATTCGCGCCAGGGGTTCCGGCACCACGAGGATGTCGTGCTGGGCGACATAGCGCAGCAGCCAGTCCCAATCCTCGAGGCGCCGCAGCTCCTCGTCGAACAGCCCATGGATGGCGAAAGCCTCGCGCCGCATCATCGCCGTCGAGCCGGGGCTGAGCACGCAGCCGCTGCGCAGCGCCGCGCCCCAGTCGGCGACGTTCCTCGGCGTCCGCGCACGGACCTCGCGCGAGCGCTCGCGCAGCATCCAATAGCCGGTGGTGGACATCAGCACCTTGGCCGGCGCTCGCTGCAGCGCCGCGACCTGCCGTTCCAGCTTCTGCGGCACCCACTCATCGTCGGAATCGAGGAAGGCGATCAACGCCCCGGCGGCGGCACGGATGCCGGTATTGCGCGCCGCGGCCGCGCCGCGGTTCGTGTCGTGGCGCAGCACGCGGAGGCGCGGATCGGCGCATTGCGCCGCCTGCACCGCCGTGCCGTCGGCCGAGCCGTCATCGACGACGATGATCTCGAAATCGCCGAAGGATTGGCCCAGCACGCTGTCGATGGCGCGCCGGAGGACGGGCGCACGGTTGAAAGCGGGGATGACGACGGTTACCAGCGGCACGGGCAGCCACATGCAAATCGCTTCAGCGTGCGGGAAATTCAACAAAAAACCCGCTGCAATGCAACCTCGGCGTAGCGCACTCTCCAGCCAGCCTACCGAGAAAGGCGGTAGTTGGTGAACCAAAAGTTTCCATCGCGAAACTCCCGCTGCTGTGAATATCCCAAAGCTGCCAGCGCCGCGCGGGTGGCTTCCAGTTCCTGCTTGATCTCGATGAAGAGATCGCAGCTGTTGTTGACGAGAAACGTCTTCGCACCCGCAACGAAGAATTGCTCGGCGCCCTCCACGTCGATCTTGACGAGCACGGTTTGGCTGGAATGCGCGAGCACGCCGTCGAGACGACGTACGGATATCGTTCCGGATTGCCAATTCTCATCGGTCGCCAGTTTCTCAAACTTGGAAAGCCCGGAATTGGAGCGCGGCGAAATCAGGAACTTCTGATCGTCAGCGTCGACGTCAGATAGTGCGAACTCGTAGATTTTGACGCGGCGAAGGTCGTTCATCGCAAAGTTGGTGCGCTGGAAAGCGACAAGCCGCGGGTTCGGCTCGAAAGAGTGGACTTCGGGTACGCCGCCGGCTGCGGCGATGCAACTGTACAGGCCAAAATTGGAACCGACATCGACAAACATCGAAGGTTTTCGCGACGAAATGCTGCTTGTGATCGCATCGACCAAATCCGACTCAAACCCTCCGCCGATCAAGATTTTCCTCGAGAGATA
>Ga0335076_10007115_pt1 | contig 11284 bp, 13 predicted proteins | sample Lox_Sample_25_FD_206717 | JGI IMG/M metagenome (GOLD analysis project Ga0335076, IMG submission 206717) | Soil microbial communities from Loxahatchee National Wildlife Refuge, Florida, United States - Lox_Sample_2.5 | ecosystem: Environmental > Terrestrial > Soil > Wetlands | place: USA... | reverse complement strand
CGTCTGTCTGCTTCGCTATGACCCGGACTGAGGGCGCCGGAGCCGGGGCCGGCTCGGTGGCGTGGGGCATACCTTGACGCTATGACCGCCCGGCCCCGGGCGGCTATCGGGTGAACTACCGGCAATTTCGCCGTTTCCCCTGACTGGAGCGGTCACAGCGGGTCAGTCTGCCGGCCGAACTACCGAGCTGCCCCAGGACGCAGCCGATGCCCGGTCACGCATTCCGCGAGCTGGAACGGCGGCACACCCACGGAAAGATCGTGCTCCGGCCGTAGCCGGAGGCGGCGGCATCGAGCCCGGCCGGCCGCCAGGAATTCCTGACGCTGGCTTCGTGTTGGCACAGGAGTTCGAGGGGGTCATGACGTGATCAAGCTCAGGAATCGCAACGCCGACCCGGCGCCGGCGCCGCCGTTCGAGGGACACGGACCGGACGGAGCCGAGCGCGCCACATTCGCCGCAGGATGCTTCTGGGGTGTGGAGGCGGCCTTCCGCCAGATCCACGGGGTGCTGCAGACTGCCGTGGGCTACACCGGCGGCCACGTCGCGGACCCCGGCTACGACCGGGTCGGCCGGGGGCGCACGGGCCACGCCGAGGCGGTCGAGGTGTGGTTCGACCCGGCCCAGGTCAGCTACGCGGAGCTGCTCCAGGCGTTCTGGCGGATCCACAATCCGACCACCCGCAACCGCCAGGGCCTCGACTTCGGCAGCGAGTACCGCTCGGCGATCTTCTGCCACGACGCGGGCCAGATGGAAGCCGCGCTTGCGTCACGTGACGCCGAGCAGCAATCGCGCAGACGGCAGATCGTCACTGAGATCACCCCGGCGTCCGCGTTCTACCGGGCCGAGGAGTACCACCAGCGGTACCTCGAGAAGCATGGCCACCCCGCCTGCGCAGCCACCATCAGGTGAACGGGCCTGTAGCGGAAAACCGACTCCGCTCCTGACGGCCAAAACCCCCAGCGACCTGCGCTTGGTAGTCCGGGCGTACCATCGTGCCATGACCACGCCTCAGGAAGTCCTGGCCGGCGTCCCGTTGTTCTCGATGTTGCCGGAAGAGGAAGTGGCCAAGCTCGCACAGCGGGCACACGAACTGAGGGTTCCCGCTGGCACTGTGGTCACCGACATGGACACTGTCGGCGGGAGCTTTGGCGTCATCGTGGACGGGCGGGCGGAGGTGAGCGTGCACGGGCAGCCCGTCCGTGTCCTCGGCCCCGGTGACTACTTCGGCGAGATGGCACTGATCGACGAGTCCTACCGTTACCGTTCCGCGAAGATCACCGCTGAGACCGGGCTGCACTGCCTGATGTTCGCCAAATGGGGCTTCCGCCACTTCGCCATGAGCCACCCCCAGACGGCCTGGGCTCTCCTCGAAATGATGGCGCAACGCGTCCGGGACGCCGAGAACCGCTAGGTAAGGAAATCGCTCGCGGCTGCTCGCGTGCCCTGCGGTAGGAGTAGATCACGCTCTGCGATCAGTCGGCGGGCACAGCCAAATCAATCGGCGGGGCGACGAGCGCCGACGATCGCTTCTTCCCCGACTGACAGGGTGCCGCCGGTGAGCACGTCGCACCAGACGCCGAACAGACCACGATGGTGACGGGCCAGAGTGCGAAAGACGTCGACATCGGCGTCCAGACCGGGCTGGGCGCGGGTCACCATGGTGCAGCGGACGCACGGCTCGAGGGGCAGCAGCACGACCGCCCCGATTGACAGGGGCCGGCCGGCCCATTCGTCTTCAAGCCAGCCCTCGCCCTCGACGTCAATGAGCACGTTCGGCCGAAAGCGGCGGGGATCCCAGACCCCGTCGGGGTGCAACTCTGCGGCAGTGCGCAATGACGCCGTCGAGAGCACCAGAACGGCGGCGGAGTCGACGTACCGGCCCTCCGGCATCGTCCACTCGATCGCCTGGCTGTTGTCGTCGGTCGCGTCCTCGAAGTACTCGGCTCGCCCGCCTGCGTCTCCTGCGGAGGCCACCAGCGAGACAGGAGTCCCCAGCCACCGCGACAGGATACCGTCGGTATCCTTCCCCGGCCCGACGACGGTACAGCCATTGGGAAGAGTGATCGCCGGCAGCTCACCGTCATAGGACGCGGCGGCGCCGAGCAGTTCAGGCCGGCGACGGGCAGTCAAGATCCGGCCCGTCCGCAAATCGCGGATCCCCCAGCGCCGGTCGCCCGTCAGCCCGTCGTCCTCGAAGCAGGCCGACTCCAGCCGCTCACCCTGCAAGGACTTGACGGCGTGGCGCCACAACCCCAGGACTTCCATGACTCACCTCTGCAGCCGAGCCGTGCCCCTACCCTGAAGCGCGGCGCCCGAAGCATGCGCATGCCGACGACTATGCCTGATCGTAAATAGCCTGACACGAGCGCACGGCCCCCGTCACACGGTCCGATGTCCGGCTGGCGGGAACCTTGACGAGCGCACCGCCCGCGGCCCAGTCTGGCCACAGGTACTCACATCCACGGCGGGCGTATCACCGGAGGTGCGCGATGACCGGCACGTGCCCCGCGCACCAGCGCTTCGACCCGCTGGCCCTGGACTATCTCGCCGACCCGTACCCGACCCTGGCCGCCGTCCGCGCGGAGGCGGCCGCGTTCTACGCGCCGAGCATCGATATGTGGGTCGTCACCCGGCACGCCGACATCGACGCCATCTTCAAAGATCCGGTGACATTTTCCGCCGGCATCACCCAGGCCCCGGTCTTCCCGCTCGCCGGGCGTGCCCAGGAGATCCTGGCGCAGGGTTTCCGGGCCACCCCTACCATGTCGAACTGCGATCCGCCCAAGCACACCCGGATCCGGGCGCACAACGTCAAGGCCTTCTCCGCCCGCCGGATCGCGGTGCTGGAGCCCAAGGTCAGGGCTAAGGCCCGCGACCTTGTCGCCGCGATCACCCCGGGCCGCACCGACCTGGTCCCGGCTTTGACCTATCCGCTGCCTGCCTACATGATCTTCACCCTTATCGGGTTTCCCGACCAGGACATGGACATGCTCAAGAGCTGGTGTGGCAACCGGATGGCCTTCAGCTGGGGCCGGCCCGGGCCGGACGAGCAAGCCGAGATCGCCGCGAACATGGTGCGCTACTGGCGTTACTGCGAGGACTTCGTCGCCGAGCGGGCCCGCGAGCCGCGCGACGATTTCACCAGTGACCTGATCCGGGTGCACCTGGCCGACCCGGCTGCGCTGTCCCTTGAGGAGATCACCAACATCGCCTACGGGCTCAGCTTCGCCGGGCACGAGACAACCACCAACCTGACCGGGAACACCCTGCTGCGGCTGCTCGGCGACTGGGCTGTGTGGGATGAGCTGTGCGCCAGCCCGCAAGCCATCCCCGGCGCCATCGAGGAAGTCCTGCGGTACGACACCAGCGTGATCACCTGGCGCCGGGTCACCACCCGCCCGACGGCAATCGGCCAGGTGGAGATGCCCGCCGGCGCCAAGGTCCTGCTGCTGCTCGGGTCGGCCGGGCGGGACCCGGGACGGTTCGGTGAACCCGAAACGTTCGACATCCACCGCCGCGACGCGCGCGCCCATCTTGCCTTCGGAAAGGGCATCCACTACTGCTTCGGCGCGCCGCTGGCCAGGATGGAAGCCAGGATCGTGCTCGAGCTCCTGACCTCCCAAGCCCCCGGACTCCGCTTGTCCGCCGGACCTGCCCCCGACTTCCCGGCCAACGTCTGCTTCCGCGGCCCCCGCCAGCTGTGGGTCGACTGGCCGGGCGGAACACCGGGCCAGGCCGCGGACCGCCAGATCGCGGAGAGGCCGCTGAAAATCGGAGCGTCGCGTTATTCGCCGGGTTCCTAGAGCTCTTTGGCGAACTCCCGGTAATGCTGGCTGATCCGTTCGCTGGTGCCGTAGTAGGCGTGCCGGGTCATATCCGCGCTGAACCGGCTGGCCGGCGGCGTGCGGCCGAGGGCCTCGGCCATCGCGCGGATGTGCTGGGGTGCGGCGCCACAGCAGATGCCGAAGTAGTTGACTCCGAGCGCAGCCGCCGCCGTCGTGAACGCGGCTATCTCGTAGCGGTTGACTAGGAACCGGTCCAGCGCCGTGGGGAATGGCCGCCCGTCCGGGATCAGGTCGCAATCCGGGTCGGTGAGCGACTGGAACGTCGGCTCGGCCTCGGTCGTGCGGTACGGCACCGGCAACGCGGCGATATAGCCGTCGCAGGCAGCGCGGATCTCACCGATGAGCGGCAGCATGGTGGCGAGGCCGCGGATGCAGTTCAGCCCGACCACATCGGCCCCGGCGTCTTGCAGCCGACGGCAGGCCTTGCCGACCGGTTCGCCCCCGCGGACGATGGGCTCGCGATGAATGGTGAGCGTGACCACCGCATCGAGGCCGTGCGCCTTGATTGCCTCAAGAGCGAGCAATGCCTCGCCGGGATAGTCGATCGTCTCGGCGATCACGAAGTCGACGCCGGCCTCGGCGGCCCACCCGACCTGCTCGTTGAACATGTCGCGGACGACCTTGTGCGTCGCGGGATCGTCCGGGATGTAGACGTTGGTGTTGCAGATATTGCCGGCCACCAGGGAATCGTGTTCGGCGCCGACCTCCTTGGCGATCCGCAGCGCCTGCCGGTTCATCGGCTCGAGGTCACCCTCGCGGCCGATCACCGCCAGCTTCTCGCGGTGGGCGTAGTAGGTGAACGCCTCAACGACGTCCGATCCGGCATGCACGAATTCCCGGTGCAGCCCGGCCACCATCTCGGGCTCCTCGAGCACCACCTCTGGTACGAACGCTCCGGCCTGCAGGTAGCCGCGGCGCTCAAACTCGAACAAATACCCCTCAGCGCAAATCACCGGCCCGGCGGCGAGCCGATCGAGAAGCCTACCCATTGCGCGACACCTCCAAGGTCCTATAGTCGGAACGACTGTACCGGGAAAAGTTACACGTAGGGATGCCTTGGATGAAAGCTTCCGCGCAGGTAGTCGTCATCGGTGGCGGGGTGGTGGGCGCCTCGGTCCTGTACCACCTCACCGAGCTCGGCTGGACGGATGTCGTGCTCGTCGAGCGCAAGGAGCTCACCGCCGGCTCGACCTGGCACGCTGCAGGCGGCATGCACACGCTCAACGGTGACCCTAATGTCGCGAAGCTGCAGCAGTACACGGTCAACCTGTACCGCGAGATCGAGCAGCGTTCCGGCCAGGACTGCGGCATCCACATGCCGGGCGGGCTGATGCTGGCCGACGACCGGGAGCGGATGGACTGGCTGCGGATGGCCCAGGCCCGTGGCCGCTACCTCGGCATGGATATGGAGATCATCTCGGCGGCCGAGGCCAGGGAAATGTTCCCGCTGCTGGCCGAGCAGCACTTCATCGGCGCGCTCTTCGACCCGGCCGAGGGTCACGTCGACCCGACCGGGGTCACCCAGGCCTATGCCATCTGCGCGCGGCAGGCCGGCGCCGAGATCTACCAGCACACCTGGGTCAGCGACCTTCGCCAGCGTCCCGACGGCACGTGGGACGTCATCACCGATTCCGGCGAGATCCACGCCGAGCACATCGTCAACGCCGGCGGGCTGTGGGCCCGTGAGGTGGGCCGGATGGTCGGCCTGGAACTGCCCGTGCTCGCGATGGAGCACATGTACCTGATCACCGAGGACATGGATGAGGTGGCCGAGTACAACGCCGCCACCGGACACGAGCTGCCGATGGGCCTGGACTTCGCCGGCGAGAACTACATCCGCCAGGAGCGCGGCGGGATACTGCTCGGCACCTACGAGCAGGCGTGCGTGCCCTGGTCGCCGCGCGAGACGCCGTGGACCTTCGACAAGCAGCTGCTGACCCCCGATCTCGACCGGATCGCCCCGTCGCTGGAGATCGCGTTCAAGCACTATCCAGCACTGGCCGATGCGGGGATCAAGAACGTGATCAACGGGCCGTTCACCTTCGCGCCGGACGGCAATCCGCTGGTCGGACCGGTGCCCGGCCTGCGCAACTGCTGGGTGGCCTGCGCGGTGATGGCCGGGTTCTCGCAGGGCGGCGGGGTTGGCCTCACCCTCGCGCGCTGGATGGTCGACGGCGATCCGGGTGAAGACATCTGGGCGATGGACGTGGCCCGCTACGGCACCTGGGCCAGCCTCGCCTACACCAACGCCAAGGTGCGCGAGAACTACAGCCGCCGGTTCCGTATCACCTTCCCCAACGAGGAGCTCCCGGCCGCCCGCCCGCTGCACACCACGCCGGTCTATGACCGGCTCACCGCCCACAACGCGGTATGGGGCGCGGGCTACGGGCTCGAGCATCCCCTGTGGTTCCAGCGGCCGGGGGAGGAGCCGTACGAGGACGTGACGTTCCGCCGCTCCAACGCCTTCCCGGTCGTCGCGGACGAATGCGCCACGGTGCGCGAACGCGTCGGGCTCACCGAGTGCTCCAACTTCGCCAAGTACCGCGTGACCGGTGCCGGCAGCGCCGAGTGGCTGCAGCGGCTATTCACCAACAAGCTGCCGCGAGTCGGCCGGATCAACCTCACCGCCGCCCTGGATCCCGGCGGTCACATCGTCGGGGAGTTTTCCGTGGCCCGGGTCGGCACCGACGATTTCTTCCTGTTCGGCTCGCAGATCGCCGAAGCGCATCACTCGCGCTGGTTCCGTGGCCACCTCGCTGATGGCGTGCGGTTCGACGTGCTGGCCTTGTCCCTGGTGGGCCTGTCGCTGGCCGGCCCGGGCGCCCGCGACGTGCTGCAGTCGGTCACCGACGCTTCGCTGGCCACCGAGGATTACCCGTTCATGACGTTCCGCCGTGTCGACGTCGGGATGATCCCCGCCTACGTCGGCCGGATGACCTACACCGGGGATCTCGGCTACGAGATCTGGGTCGCACCGGAGTACCAGCGAGCACTGTTCGACCTGCTGTGGGAGGCCGGGCAGCCCTACGGCATCGGCCTGTTCGGGTTCCGGGCGCTGATGTCGCTGCGGATGGAGAAGATGTTCGGGACCTGGTTCCGCGAGTATCGCCCGATCTACACGCCGGTGGAGGCACAAATGCACCGGTCGCTCAAGCTCGATCATGACTTCATCGGCCGCGCCGCGGTGGAGGCGGAGCTGGAGCGCGGCCCGGCCCGAACGCTCGGCTACTTCGACGTCACCCCCGATCAGGCGGAACCGGCTGATGTCGTCGGCGACGAGCCGATCTGGCACGACGGGACGGTGGTGGGCTGGGTGACGTCCGGCGCCTATGCGCACTACAGCCGCCGCTCGCTGGCGTTCGGCTACGTGCCGAGCGAGCTCGCGGTGCCCGGCGAGATGTTCGAGGTGGAGATCATCGGCCAGCGCCGTCCGGCGAGATTGCTCCCCGAACCGGTGCTCGACCCGGCGGGCCGTCGCATGCGCGCCTAACGGGACGCCAGTGATGGGAACACTGTGATGGGACGCCATCGCGACCTCGAGCGACGCGCCGAGCTGCTCGACAAGGTGGTCGGCTACCTTGGCCGGCACGGTATCGCCGGAGTGTCACTGCGGCCAGTTGCCCGCGACCTGGGTGTGTCGGTCAATGCGCTGGTGCATCACTTCGGCAGCAAGGACGAACTGGTGGTCGCCGCATTGCGGCGGGCCGCCGAGATTCAGCGAGGAGTCGAAGAGCGGTGGCGGCGGCGGGTACCTCACCTGTCCACCGCGGAACTGCAGCGGCGCTGGTGGCGGTGGATCAACCGCAGCCCGGAGCATCTGGCGCTGGTGCGCCTGGGGCTCGAGGCTGCCACGCTGGACGCCACGGTCAGCGGCCTGCCCGGTGACGTGCGCGCGGAGCAGATCTCGTTCTGGCGTGAGGGCATCGCCGACGGCCTGATCGCTGACGGCATCAACCCCGAGGACGCCGAACGCGAGGCGTCGCTGGTCAAGGCGACGTTCACCGGCTTGGTGCTTGACCTGCTGGCCACCGGTCACCGCAAGCGGCTCACCGACGCGCTTGAAAGCGCCCTCAGTCGCCTCGACGACCTGAGGCAGACGGCCCCGTGAGGGTGGCCGCAGGCAGACTCAAACGGCCCACTCAGCGGGGCGTGCGGGGCATGCCCGGATCGCTGGCCGGACCGGCGCAGGCGGATCAGGACTCAGGATTGTCTTCGCAGCGCGATCCAGGTGAACGACTGGATGGCGCCTGCCGGGGTGATGTGCTCTTCCCGGTCCTGGCTGATCACTAGCCACTTGGCGCCGATCTGGCGGGCCAGCTGCGCCGGGCTGTAGCGGGCCACTGGCAGGCCCGAGCAGCGCTGCGGCCCGTCCGGCGCGAAGCAGCCGACGACGGCGATGGCACCCGGGGCGGTGGCCGCGTCCAGGGTGTGCAGGTAGCGCTGCCGGTCCTCATCGGTGGTCAGGAAATGATAGGCCGCCCGGTCATGCCAGGCCTGGTAGCGGCGCTGAGGGTGCCAGCTGAGCACGTCAGCGGTCACCCAGTGAACCTGGCCGGCCCGCGAGCCGAGGCGATCCCGCGCGTACCGCATCCCGGCCGCGGAGATGTCCAGGACGGTGAGGTCGCGGAAGCCACGATCCAGCAGCGTCCGGGTGAGCGGGGAAGCGCCGCCGCCCACGTCGATAAGGGCGTCAGCGGCCGAGACCTCGGCGGCGTCAAGCATCCGCAGCGACATGCCCGGATATTTCTCGGACCAGCTCTGCGTGTCATCGCCCCGGGCCCAGGCGGCATCCCAGTGCGCCGCTGCCTGGGCCTGGTCCGCCATCTTCTTATCTTGCGCCCTGCACGGGCGTGTCAGGAGCCTTCCTTCACCAGGGCGGCGTACCGGTCCAGGTACAGCGGCCAGCCCTCCGGCCCGTCTACGCCGCCGGTAACGGCTTCCCATCCCGGGCCGTGCCGGTCCAGGTGCCGGTGCTCCAGCTCGACCCGCGTTCGGGTCGGCGACTCGGCGTAGAACCGCACCTCGACCTCGCTGGTCTGAGCCGGGTCGGTCTCGATCGTCCACCGGGGGCTGATGTCCCAGCTGAACACCACCCGGTCGGGCGGGTCGAAGGCCAGGATCCGCGCCCACCGGCACTCGCTGCCGTCCGCGGCCCGGTCCACGATGTAGCCACCGACCCGGGGCTCGAACACCGTCGCGGTGATCGGCGCCCCGAGCAGATTGTGCTCGGGCGGCTTGAAGTCCCCGAACTGGGCGGTGAACACCGAAAAGGCATGCTCGATCGGCGCGTCCACCACGATCTGCTTACGGACCGTCGTTGCCTCGGTCTGGGCCATTAAGCCTCCTCGGTCGGTGCTTGCGCGGCATCGGCGTACCCGGCCAGCGCCCGCTGCCAGTAGGTGTCGAGCTGATCCCGCAACGCCGCCAGCGCGACCGGGTTGAGCCGGTAGATCCGCCGTGTTCCCGCGGCCACGTCCTCCACCAGCCCGGCGTCCTTGAGGATCTTCAGATGCTGGGACACCGCCGACCGGCTCACCGGCAGCCCGGCCGCCAGCTGCCCGACAGCCTGCGGCCCATCGGCCAGGCACGCCACGATAGCGCGGCGAGTGCCGTCGGCCAGCGCACCCCACCGGTCCCCATCTCGGTTAGCATCCACTAACCGTTAGTATTCTCTAACCAATGCTCTCCGTCAAGCCAGCGCCGGGATAAGCGGCAGGGCTGCCGGATTTCCATCGGCCGCCGGTCATCACCGGGGCTGGTGCTGCTGATTGCGGGCGGCGGGCCTGATGGCCATGGCCGACCGGGCTCGCCGGGACCGGCGCAGGCGGCGGCGCCGGTCCTCCTCGGCCGACAGGTCCTCGGCGTCGGCGTTGATAAACAGCTCTTTGAACATCGGGTGCATGATGTCCCTCTCAGGGTGGCAGCTACCAAACGGTCCTGGCCCGGGCGGGAGTGCCAGAGGTGCGATTACCGCGAGCCGGACCGAACGGACTGGATGAGAGCGCCGGCGATGGACTGGCGGCTGCCCTGGGCTGGGATCAGCAGCAGGCCGGCCAGGTATAGCGGGATGCCCGCGCCGCCGACGACGGTCAGCAGCACGAAGGCGATCCGGACGAGCGTGGTGTCCACGCCGAGGTAGCGGGCCAGGCCCTCCGCTACGCCGGCCACCACCCGGCCGTCGTAGGGCCGGCGCAGCGCGGCACGGTCAGCGCCGTCGATGATGGGTTCTGGGTTCACTGTGCTGGTGTTCATGGCTCCAGCCTGACCCGCCGGGCCTGCCTGGCACATCGGGAAGACCCCGGCCCCGCCCCCGAACCCGCCCGCCAGGGTTTCAGGGACATCCCGGATACCCGGCCCGGCAGAGGCGGCAGGGGCCAGATCGAGAACCGTAGGCTCGCAGGCAGAAGTAAGGAGGAAGGACTGCTCATCACCACCACCCCTGGGATCGAAGGCCGCCCCGTGACCGGATACCTTGGCATCGTCACCGCCCAGGGCGTGCTCGGCGTGAACGCATTCAAGGACGTGAGCGCCGGCATGCGTAACATTTTCGGCGGCCGGGCCAGGTCCTCCGAGCGCGATCTTGATCGCCAGCGAGGCCAGCGACGGCACCGTGGCGGGCCGGGGCGGGTTGTTGCCGGTGGCCGCGATGGTGATGGTGACCACGGCGGCCAGCGAGATCAGCCACCCGAACACGAATGCTGCGCCCTTGACCGTGCCGCGCTGGAGGGCAGCACGACCAGGAACGCAGTCAGCGGCAGCGGGTCGAGCGCGATCACCACGCCGATCAGCACCAGGTTCAGCACGAGCACGGCTATCCCCTCCCCCTCTCCCCAGGTGACAGAGTCGTGATACTGGCCAGGTCATCATCCCAGCCCGCGCGCCCGGATGGCAGGTCGTATGCGCCTGGGGTGAGGCAGGTTGGCCAGGAGTGACTAAACGGAGGGGCGCCCGCTGTTGCGCGCGCGCCGCGAACCCAAGGTCACCCCAGCGGGGATGATGCCGGGAGACCTGCCGTGGGACAAGCTGGCAGCACGCGCGGACGCTTCAGGATGGTGAGGCGGAATGTCAAGATTGAGGCCCGGCAACTCGGCCTGACTATGTGATGCCATCGAGGGCCGCAGCGGGCATCATAAGGCGGCAGGCGGCCATGGCCAGCGGGTGGAACACAAGAACAACGCGGCGTCCGATCGGGCTGGCCGCGACGATGACGCGACCCTGTCCCGCACGACAACGACCAGGCTGCGATGACCGCTAGAGCGGGGTCTACCTCGATCAAGGGAGATGCTCACCATGCCGTTGCACGACCGTGACACCATCCGCGCGCAATTCGAGGGCTGTGTGTTTGCGGACCGGGACCTGACCCGGCCGGTGCCCAAGTACCGGTTCCCGCAGGAGGGGACGCTGCCGCGGGATGCGTTCCAGCTGGTCTCCGATGAGCT
>Ga0335076_10007114_pt1 | contig 11285 bp, 14 predicted proteins | sample Lox_Sample_25_FD_206717 | JGI IMG/M metagenome (GOLD analysis project Ga0335076, IMG submission 206717) | Soil microbial communities from Loxahatchee National Wildlife Refuge, Florida, United States - Lox_Sample_2.5 | ecosystem: Environmental > Terrestrial > Soil > Wetlands | place: USA... | reverse complement strand
TTCACCCCATATAAATTGAATATGAACTGTGCTAGAAAATATCTCTATTTAAGGATTTGAAAGGCAGTGAAAGTTCAGATAGTTCAGCTAGGCATACCATTGAACTATCTGGTTTTAGCTAGCTAAAAAAGGGTTTTCCTGACGGAATGAGATATATCTTTGAATGGGGATCTAACTCGACTGGTAGATATTACTGAACAAGATATTTTTAAATCTTTAATAACTACAATTTAAATATAAGATTTTTGATAAATAAATATTTAAAATATTATATATTTTAAATAAATATATATTTTCTTATTGATTCCTTCATATTAAGTCATCAGACCATAGACTTGATAGCTTCCACTGATAAAGGAAGGGCCATTGTCTCTTTGTTCCTCTCGAATTGCCAATAACTTGACTGCCTCATTCGGTATTTCCGTTTTGGTGCATTACGTAACTTTAACCAATCGAAGACTCCCGACCAGTCGGTTGCACAACCCATGGCCAACATTGGCCGGAGCACTTCGGGGAGGCCAGCCGGTGGCTGACTACCGCTCCCATTCCAAAACCCATCTCGTTTAATGAAAGTAGATGGTTACACCCAGCCCGCTCAAACTCTCCAGGGCAACCGACCACCCACGCACCCGCACCCACACCCACACACATAACATATTTGGCAAGAGTCGGCATTGGCGAGTGTTGCTACCGCTTCCTACATCAACCACACATCCTCAGTCCATTTAGAACTCCAAGCTGAGGCTCTGGAGCAGCTTCTTGATTCGCACATTCGAAAGCCTGATCACAAGCCACAACAAAAAAACAAATTCGCATTACCAGGACAACAGCTATGGGAAATTCTTGCGGCTGTCCGCTCTCAAGATAAAATCCACCCCATCATGTCCCCTGACATATTGTCACCTCCAAAAGGTACCTTCTGTCGAATTCTCCTTGTGTTAGGCTAGTCCCTCGATATTATTTATTCCGTTTTTCCATGGATGGTATGATTGATTCTGGTGTATTACGTGCAGACTTGCCACATAGGACAACCGACTGCTTTCCTTCAGACACAGAGACACTTTACAACCATAATGGATCCCCGTATGCCAGAGCCATGAAACACAACAATATGAACAGAGGGCACCTCACTCCGGACAGGTCTCCTGCTATTCGACAGACTCGCTCCTCCTCCAACAACGCAGCAGCTGCCGCTTCTAGCACCGCAGTTGCCTCAGTACACACCAATGGCACCTTGACCAGAAACCGCTCTCTCTCCATGTCTTCCTCTAAGCGAAAGGCCGCTGCGGCCAAACTCTCCGATATAAAAGTAGACCCTCCCCCGCTCAAGAAAAAACGAAAACGGACCGTAAAGGATGAAATCGAAGTCCAGCTGCCAAATGCTCGATCGCGGGAATCTTCAACAGCAACCTCCGTTTCCACCTTATCAACCCGTCGCTCATCTTCTTCTATGCCGCCTCCTTCAGTCACATCACCCAATACGTCCCCCCCCATGCCCCCCAAACCCGCTGAAAAAAACATAAATAAAAAGCATCCAACTGGTGAAACGTTACTACATCGGGCTGCTGCTGCTGGCAAAGAAGAAGAGGTACGAGACCTCATTGAACGAGGAGCCTCTGTCAACGTCCAGTGCAACGCAGGTTGGACACCCCTGCATAAAGCCTGTCTCAAAGGCTTCGTACCAATCGTCCGACTCCTCTGTGAAAGCGGCGCAAAAACAGACATCCAATCGAAGGAAGAACACGACACACCGCTTCACGACGCCTGTAGCAACGGCCACTTGGAAGTTGTTCGAGTTCTCCTCGAATATGGAGCAAATCCTCACATCCAAAATTCCGAGGGGTCATTCCCGCATGAAATGGTGGACGGAGACGATGATGAACTGAAAATTGTTATGGTCGATGCGGTCAATACGTTCAAAGAGAAGAGGGAATCCACTGCACACGAGGACAGAGAAGACTCCGAACCTCCCATGTCACCTGCTACGAAACGACATTCTCGACGGACGTCGACAGCTTCAGATAGTCCCCTCGTGTCCCAAACCCGTTTGCATGGACGTCCAAAACGCGGTGCTCAATCAGGACGACTCGATCTTCTCTCTCTAGACATCAATTACCGTGACAAGGAGCGACGGGGGCATTTACATCTCAGTGCTTTCCAGGGAAATGACGACCTCGTACGAGACTTGTTGGAAATCGGCGCGCCTCATTCAGCGAAGGATCGTGAAGGAAATACGCCACTTCATCTTGCTGCTCGAGGCGGACATTATAAAGTCGTCGAGGTGTTGTTGGGATATGGCGCTGAGGTCAATGCATTAAATATACAGAGAGAAACGCCAATTCATGAAGTTGCTGGACGAGGGCACAAAGATATCGTAGACATACTGTTATTCTATGGCTCGGATCCGACGTTGAAGGATTTGAGAGGACAAACGGCATTGGATGTTGCCATGGAAAAGAAATCGACGGCCGCAGAAGGTGAGATTGAGCTCTTCCGGGACAAGCTTATCGAAATGGGAGTCGAACCGTCGGTCGATGTCAAAATGGAGGATGTGGATGAAGTGTCAGAACTCATTAAAGCTGTGGAACACGAATCGCCCGAAGCCCCTGAAACGAATGGGACGGAAGAAGTCGAGATGGTCGTCGAGGGTCAGCCGATACCAACTCGTCGAGAATCCACTCCGCCCGAGGAAACGCCCTCACCGATTATTAGCGTTACAGCTGACGTAACAATACCCCCGGGGATACGCCCATCGAATGAGGCTACCGATCCAACTGCAGCGCCGGTAGACCTGACAGCTTCGACCACACCAATGGAAGAAGTGATCCAGCAAGAACCAGCTCCTGCTCGCTCCGCTCCAACCGAACAAGTCAGCCCACCGACGTCATTGGAATTCGACAACGCAAAGACCGTGCCTGAAGTTCATAATTCTCCCGAAGCGGCGGGACATCCGTCGCCGCCATCCCCACCAGAGGCCAAGGAAGCCTCGTCGATACCAGCTGTTCCCGAACCAACGGAAGAGCCAATAACGGTGGAGGTTCCACAACTAGGGTCAGAGCCCCCCAAATTAGACCTGCCGGAACCAATGTCTGTCGACGAAGTAATTGAGGAAGCGGAAGTTCAGGAGCCGGAGATCCAAATTCCATCTCCCAAAGAGGCTCGAGCGTCGTCGCTACCCCCTTCCGAGCCGCAATGGCGGAAACTCGCCAGCCTTGAATCTCTTGACGCCTCTCTCCATGAACAAGTCTCTCGGCTTCTCCCGCTTTACACCATGAATCTCAAGAATGACACGAACAACTTCGTAACCTTTGTTGCCCACCCTCAAATTTGCACTCTCCTCGGTTTTACCACTCGTGAGTTCTTTGAAAATTGTATTCCCCTCGTAATTCAACACCCAATGCTGATGATTTAGACTCAGAGATACCAAAAAGAGCTCTTTCAAATGGTGAAAAGTCGCGGTTTTGTACACCTTTCGTGTCGCTCATCTCGCATCCATTGACTTCCCTCACACCTGCCGAGCTCGAAAGCTTCATGGATATCAACACCCCCAAACGCAAGGGCCATGAATACGTTGATTTATGGCACGAATTTGATAAAACCCGTAAATCTCAGTTTATGACCATGTCAGTTTACCTCGTCCCACTGGAGACGTTGCGGGCCATTATTACAAGTGATTTCCCAGCCTTGAGTGATTTGGTAAGTCAGGGGGTTGTGAGGTTGGATACTAGTGATTTGGATGGCGTGGATAAAGAAACTGTATATTGTGATTCCAAAGCGGATCAGTATATCGATTGTTGGAGACGGGTCGCTGAGAAATATGCCGCTTGCAAGGTTTAGGGATCGACACGCTTGTATTTCATTTCTTTCGGTGTTCGTTTCTTTAATGTTTGCTTTTGCTTTCTTTTTTTATTCTTTCTCTTATGTCGCTGTTTTTCCGGATTGAGAAATGGGGGGTTGGGTTGCGTTTTTTTCCCTTGCTTCGTTTGTTCCGGTCTGGGCTTTGTTTGCAGGGATTATACACTAAGGGTGTTGGAAATCGCTCGGTATGGGTCTTTTTGCGGCTAGGTTGACTGTCCTGTATCATATCTCCTTTCTCAGAGTTTGTCTGTTGTCATGCACACACGAAGTGCCATTAGAGAAATGATAATTCCCTTCCTTCGATTATTAAAAAGTAGAATAGTCAAGTGCTCGTACTGCCTTGTAATAAGTCTATGAGCTTTTGGTTAGGTGAACGTCAACCCTTACGTCAATTTAGGCCATTCCGGCATTCTTGATTGGCATGATGTTCATTAATATCAACGCCAAGAAGAATAGTATGGCCCGAAGTGGAATACGGACCATGAATGGATCCTTCAGAGCGTTCATGAATATAACGAAGACTCGGCTGTATCGTTCCAGCGTTTTAAGGTTCGTCGCAAGGGCAGTCTGGGGATCGACGCCCGGTACACGACCATTGGCAGAAAATTGCCGCCGTTTGTGTGTTGTCTGTTACGTTCCAACGGAGAGGAAACTAGAATTGATGGCCGCAGTCAGTGACAGCGATGTTTCCAACCTTCGAAGGCGCTTTGCTCCACAATTTTCCCAAGGCAGACTGCGAAACCATCCTCAAACGCGACGACAATGAGGGCTCCTATCCACCGTTTGTGCGGACGCGACCATTTATAGGTAAGACCACTTCCGGTCCGCCCGAGAACCGAACCGGAAGACATGACGTCCATGGACATGTATCGAGGTGATCCCGATAGACATGAGGATTATCCGGAGCCAATTAGCCTAACAACTCCGATCAGGGACGAAGGAGAGACACCTGCGTGCTCCCCCAGTACTGTTCAATATTATGGATCTTAAGACGGGGAACATACACGACGCTTCACGTGCGACCGTACGCGATTTATAATGCCTCGGATTGACTACTTAGCCTATTTAATCGACGCCGACTCCCCCGATTTCCCTATTTACTTACAGACCGGAATTGAGACCCTTGCGGGTCATACAAGAACTGGTATCAATAAACGACCTTCATTTCCAAACCTTATGCCCCCATTTTACCTCATAACCCAACCATCCGCCTACCAGATATACCCGTAACTTTACCTTAGAAAATGCAAGTATCGCCAATTTCTTTAACCGACCCTCTTTTGTAGGTATTTTTAGTCCGCCTTCTTTTGTTGAGATGCCAATTGTGCATAATACACGCTCCACTATATTACCCCAGTCTCAGAATAACGTGAAAGAAAAAAAAAGAGAGAGAGAGAGAGAGAGAAAGAAAGAAAGAAAGAAAGCAAAAAGTCAAAATGTAGACTTGACTACCTGATAAACTGCCGCGATGATTTGATAGTATACGGCTGTGCCCACGAGCTTGTGGAATCTCTCTGTGGCGGCGACTTGTTCAAAGTTCATAACGATGTACTGCATGGTGCGTCGTTTCAAAATGGCAGCTTCTGTTTCGCCGAGCTTTTGTGCGAGGTCGAGAGCGTCGAGCGCAGTTGGGATTGTGAACGATTTAACGCTCCCGATAACGTTGACGCATGCATGCACCAAGTCCTCGCACACGCAGTAATCTCCCAATCGAACTAGATAATCAGAGATGGCGGAGAGATATGGGATACTCAGGTTGAGACATAACGGTACATCATGCTTGACTTCCTTCGGAATTGTCCTCGTGTATATCCACCGAATGAAATGCGTCATAGTTTTCTGGTCCGCGAAAGCAGGCGGCGTGATTAAGTAGTATCCATCTCCATCGGGGATTGGCGGTGTTTGTCCTTCCTTGACTCCCGTGGTAAACAATTGCCGAAAGTACGTGACGGTGCATAACGCCGCCCGATGTGCCATAACCGTGTATTTGTTAGCATCAGTGCCCCCAATAAACCTCGTGTCGACGCCTAAAAATCCCCGTTCCGCATCCTGGAACAATTGCTCTCCGAATGTCAACGCATGAGCCACAGGGGCCGGCTCCGAGAATCGAGGAAATGTCCGGAATTTCTTCAGGAAACAAGCCTCGGGGTCAATATCCAACGATTGCATCACGATAATTTCGCCATGCTCAGGAATGATGCCCATTTTTGGGTCCTCCGCCACTGCATTGACATCGATCCGCTCAACTGAATCGGGTCCGAGGAGCCGGAAATAATCCACGTTGGCGGGCAGCGGGATATTGAACCGTTCTTGCATAGCAGCCGAAATACCCTTATATCCCTTATTCACATCCTGGAGACACCCGACAAACATGGCGCCTACGTATCTCAACCCAAAATTCGGGCCGTAATACTTTAAAAACACGAGGCGTTGGTTATCCACTATATCGACGCATGGGATTTCGCGCGCCAGATGGAAGCCCGCCTTGTACTGGGTCGTGACTTTGAAGTCGACGGGGCAGGATCGTCCGAGAGCGCCGAGGACAGGGGTTGCTTTTCGCCAGTTGCCAGAGTCTTCGAATAGCATGAGTTGAGGGGCCATAGACCCGCGTGCAAACATCCATCTCTTCTTTTGTGCCAACTGTATCACTCCCTACCCACACACCCAAGTCAACCACCCCGCGGCAACAATTAAATAGAAGAAGGGGGATTTAGTACCATATTCATGGCTTCCCAAAAGGGTTTTCCTGTTGGAATGACCAGATGATCGTCATCTTCCATCAAATCATCAAGTTTATTGAAATTGATCAAGTCCAAGGCATTTTGATGCTCAACGAAATCCTCCTCTGAGCAAATGACCAATTTATCGGCGTCCATGAAGCTCGCCATGTTCCACTCTTCTTCAACCTAATAACCCACAACCTTTACTCTGTTCGAACCTCGTTTTGATATGTGTGCGACCTGTTGTTTTCGCAGGGGAGCGCGGGAGGTGAATGACGGTATATAAAGGAAGGGGTCGTCCGTCCACCCAAAACAAGCAAGCCTCCCCTTAGCCTGGTTGGACCCAAAAATAAAAGGTAGTGGGTCGGAAAATAGCTAATGGAGAAGGACTAGGAGGCCGATTCTGCCCGAGCGAGGCGAACCTTATTCGGTCGTGCATGAGGGCGCATGAATCCGAAGTCTGGATCACCGTCCGCTGATTAAATTATCGATAACGAACTGCGAGCCGTGATGACGCACTAATGAGTACATAACGACCGCGTTTCCATGTAGAAGCCAAAAAGAGGCGCACCAGGGGGGTTGAAAAGATCGTGAGTCATTGCCGAGAGCACTAGGATCCTTGTGACCCCTGGGGTGGTGGCGGGACTCGATTCTCCGTTTGTGCGAGGCGGGAAGGCGGGAAATTGGGTTGCGCGTTCTCAACCGGCTGACGCATACTTTATGGTTTATGAGGAGGGGGTTAGAAGGTTCGGCCCAGAGCGGCAGACTCGCGCTTTCTTTAACTAGAGAAGAACTTTGTGTTACCACATCGCTATCGTGATATAATTCCAAAAGGTTGGCGCGTAATAGAATAACAAGAAGCTGAGATCGAAGAAAATAGACAGCGCCGAGGATATGATCTTAGCGTCATTGTCTCATGCATACCTCGGGCATAAGGTTACTTTGACAAGAATGAGTCTATCCATGTTGAATATATCATGAACCAATTTACGAGGGTACATCGGAAGTCCTCTAATGCAATAATAAGATACGTTTCCTACCGTAGTAACCTAGTAACCCTCTGCGTATTCAAACTGTATCCCTAGCGATAAGGCCTCAATGATCCTCTTCTTTCAATCCTGGGCAGTTCTCATCGAGATCCTGGGCATCCTTGTATGCACATCCACACCAAAAGCAATAAAAATACGTTTCCCGCATATAGTGCAAAATCTTATCCAGTTGCTCCTCGACGGAGAACGCCTCAAACTCCTCCAATTCAGTATCATCGCCCTCCAGAGGCTGGACCGTATCAGCGTACTCCACTTCCTCATCTTCCTCCAGCGCATGCGTCGTCCGCTCATTATAGATTCGATGGCGCCGTAGTTTCTCCAGCTCCTCCTCATCCCGTTCCTTCACTAATCCTCGCCAGAGAACATTTGTGAAGCCCCTCTCCCCACCGCGCTCGGCGGCTTCGCTGTCGAGTGTTCGGCATGTCTCTTGCGCCCGGCGGAGATTATTTCGTACTTGTGTGTCGGCACATTCGGAGCGGAGTGTCTCGCGGAAATTATCAGAGTCCTCTTTTTGGCGTTTTGAGGAGGTTTCGTAGAGTTCTTTTAACTTCCTTTTCTTTTCCATGTCGTGGCCTATTCCCTTTCGTCCTGGAGATTAGGTGAGATTGTTAGAAGAGGGGCTATGCCGTCAGGCATTTCCAGCTTTATTGGTTCGACGTGGCCGTACGACTCTTCACTTCCGAGACCCTTGCCCTCTCTAACCGATTAGCTGATATTCGAAGAAGGACGACGTACTGATATCCCATCATCTTCATTATTCGCATTGCTTTCGTCTCTTTGACGCGTCGGTCCTCGAACAAGTTCTTGTCCAGGCCCTCATCTCGTCTCTCTTTCTCCAGCTCCTTGATGGGCTTGATGTGAGAATTCGTTTCATGTTCTCGTAACTTGCGGGCCCGCCTCTGCGAATACGTCTCTAGTCCGCGCTCCGGCTCTGCAAGTGTCATTGTCAGGTAGTCATCTTCCTCCTCATCATTCGTCGTCATAGTGCTCACCGCCTTGTGCGCGCTGTTGCCGTGGTCCCTGGAAATTCGGCGGACCTAAAACGCCGCCCGATCCAATCGCCGGCTTCCTCGGTTCGAAGAAGCTTATTCCACGCGTCAAACCCAAAGCCGCTCACGTTGCACAAAAAGAAGTTTGCGAGGTGAATGAGAAGATTGGCAAGTATCCTTCATTGACAGGAGGACCGAGGCGAATGTCACTCGCAAATTCGGGCTGGCTTCTACGCCGTGCGTCGCTTTGGGGGGTGTGATTGGAGAAGATCTACCAGACATGCAGTGTCACCGCTTATATAAATCCGGATGCGACACTATCTGGATTCATGGGGTTGCTGCGTCGCTTAAACAGCCCTCCGGCCAGCTCGCAAGCAATCGCGCCATAGAAAACGGACAAGGAAGCAAATGTCTCAACCTGTCATCGATGTCCTCGGTGCGCGCCCTACCTCCCTTGTCTCCGTCTAATACGCTACTTAGTTATCGGCGCAGGCCCCGTCGGTATCGTCCTCGCAAACGAATGTGCGCGTTTTGGCCTCAGCTACCGTCTCGTCGAGAAACTCACCGAACGATCAACATGGTCTAAGGCGCTTATGATCACGTCCCGGACCATGTTCATCCTCGAAAACATCGGTCTGCACGAGGAGATTCTTTCCAGGGCGACGGTCGTGGAAGGTATGCAAGGCATGTTTAATCAGCGCGAAATCGGAACGTTGACAATGAATCTCATTCGAGATCCGACCGTTCGTTATCCGTTCCCGATCGTGTTGCCTCAACCCGATATTGAAGATGCCTTTGAACATGTCTTGAATCAGCGTGGAGGACATATCGAGCGAGGTTGTGAGGTGGTCAAGATTGACGTGTTAGAGGATTATGCTGAGGTGGCATTGAAATCTGGGGAACTTATTCGCGCAAAGTATGTTGTTGGGTGTGATGGGGCTCATAGCTTTGTCCGTCATTGCCAGCCTTGGACTTTTACAGGTCACCCTGTCCATATTTTATGGGCTCAATGTGATGGCCTCGTCCTGGATCAAACTGTCCCCACAACCCGCGCAGCATTCTTCCTCGGGAAAACAGGTCCGTCAAATTGCCTTCTCTTACCTCATCAATAGGCTTCTCACTCCGACTTCCTCTGTACCATCATCAGCGGCGATTCCGCTTCGTTGCACGCGTGCCGCCTACGCCAGATATGCCGGCACGAACCAACGAATTCACATACGGTCGCATTGAAGATCGCAAGCCGACATTGGAAGAATTCAATGCTCTCATTCGTGAAACGATGGGTCCTGATAATTACAATGAAGTTGTTGACCCAACATGGTTGACTTATTTCACAGTCCAGGAGAGAATGGTTGAGACTCTCCGAATGGCAGGAAGGCTCTTTTTAGCCGGTGATTCCGCTCACTGTCATTCTCCTGCTGGTGGTCAGGGAATGAATATGGGAATTCAAGACGGTATGTCTGCCCGGCTCAAATTGCTCTGATTGTCAGCCCATAATCTTGCATGGAAGCTTGCTGCTGTTATGAAAGGACAAACTGCCGACCCTGAAAAGCTTCTCGACTCGTACACCGAAGAGGTAAGCCTGTTGCTAAAGTCGTTGCTGATTACAGCGAATCCCGATCGTTCGGAGCACAATTGGATTGACGCAAAATCTCCTCCGTTTCATGGGCGCCGCGGGATCTTGGTATTCCTCACTCATGTACCTCGTATTCTCCACGGCTCTTAAATTCGGCCCAATCGAGCGGGTTCTCGTTCCGCGTCTCCTCCAAGTATTTACAAAATCCTTTATATTCTAATAGTAGTCGAACTTAAAACTTCAGCCGACGGCAAAAGGGGTCCTCTCGGCCACATCCACGAAAATGATTCCTCCAGGCACCATGCTCCCTGACTCCGTCCGCCCAGTCTTTCGCGTCGCCGCCAACCCACCCGATGTCCACGGGACAACACATGTCCTCACCATCTTGCAACACGGATCGAAATACAACGCCCTCTTCTTCGTAGGCGCAAGAAGCCTTCACGAACCCCATCCGATCTTCCAAGCATTCATTGCCCACTGCAAACCCTTTTCGGCTTCTGTGCGACCGGCCATCGTGGCTCGTCACTTTCAGATCGGGGGATATCGGAAACCTGATTGGGCGGGGGATAACGTGTTGTTCCTTGGGACGCATACGAATCTTAATGAACGGTCGTATGGGTTGAATGGGAAGGATGAGATGGGGGTCATTCTTGTTCGGCCCGACGGGTATGTTGCGTTTTCTACAGCTGTAGAACAGAGTGGGAGTGGGTTGAAAGAGATGAGGAATTTCATGTCTAAATTGTTTGTGAAATCATGTTGAATATGAACATTACGTTTGGGTCTGTTTTATTGCCGTTCCTAATCATTTTCTATGTATTAGGACTGTGTTTCTTGGAGAGCCGGCTCGGTTGATCATGGAACTGGAAAACGCATCGCGCTAGTTCCAAAGAGATCCAAGATCTCACTACAAACCGGCCGGTAAATATATATGAATTCTGCATTTCAATAACGAGGAAGAAAACAAAATGTGTGTTGATCCAATAGTTAGCATGTCACTTTAGAAAGGGCGAAGGCAGAAGGTCCGGCTCCCCAGGCAATTCGCAATTTTCATTTCTAAAAATTTGAATTGCTCCTTCGTTATCTATCCCCTTTG
>Ga0335076_10007113_pt1 | contig 11286 bp, 10 predicted proteins | sample Lox_Sample_25_FD_206717 | JGI IMG/M metagenome (GOLD analysis project Ga0335076, IMG submission 206717) | Soil microbial communities from Loxahatchee National Wildlife Refuge, Florida, United States - Lox_Sample_2.5 | ecosystem: Environmental > Terrestrial > Soil > Wetlands | place: USA... | reverse complement strand
GTCAACGGCTTCTTCGGGGTGATGACCATGATCATCGCGGTACCGACGGGCGTCAAAGTCTTCAACTGGCTTTTCACGATGTATGGCGGCCGCGTTCGGTTTTCGGTGCCGGTCCTGTGGTCGCTCGGATTCATGGTGACCTTCGTGATCGGTGGCATGACCGGCGTCCTGATGGCCGTGCCTCCCGCGGACTTTCAGCTGCATAATAGCCTGTTCCTGATCGCGCATTTCCATAACGTCATCATCGGCGGCGTGGTCTTCGGCACGATGGCTGGTTACAACTACTGGTTCCCAAAGGCATTCGGCTTCACGCTCGACGAACGCTGGGGCAGAGCCTCGTTCTGGTGCTGGCTGATCGGCTTCTATCTCGCGTTCATGCCGCTCTATGTGCTGGGCCTGATGGGCATGACCCGGCGCATGCAACACTACGACAATCTCAGCTGGCAGCCGTGGCTGGTGGTAGCCGCGATCGGCGCCGTCGTCATTCTGGCGGGGATCGCCTGCCAGGTTGTGCAGCTCGTCGTGTCGATCCGGACACGAGAGAAGCGCCGCGATGTGACAGGGGATCCATGGAACGGCCGCACGCTCGAATGGTCGACGGCATCGCCGCCACCGGCATGGAATTATGCCATTCTGCCGCAGGTCGCTGAAAGAGAGACCTATTGGAACAGGAAGAACGGCATGTGCGCGAAACAAGGGCAGCTTGCCCCCGCGCGCGAGTACGAGCCCATCGAAATGCCGCAAAACACTGCGACCGGCTTCGTCACCGCCTTCTTTGCCGTCGTCACCGGCTTCGCGCTGATTTGGCACATCTGGTGGATGGCAGGCCTCGGAGTGTTTGGCGCATTCGTGACGACGCTTGTCTTCGCCTTTCGCGAGCAGGAGGAAGTCGAAATATCGGCTAAGCAGATCGCGCAGTTCGATCGGACTCACCAGGCGGAGGCGGTGCCATGAACGTCGCTGTTGCTGTCCATGATGTCGAGCGCGAGGCACTAATCAGTGCAACCGAAGCCGGCCCCGCCCCAAAACGAATCGTGGTCGCCTACGGCTTCTGGATCTTCATCTTAAGCGACATGGTGATGTTCTCCGCGCTGTTCGCCGGTTACGCGGTACTGGTGCATGCTACGGCGGGGGGTCAGACCGGCCCCGAGTTATTCCATCAAGTCGGTGTGGCAGTCGAAACTGCTTGCCTTCTCGCATCGAGCTACTCGTGCGGACTGATGTCGTTGGCCATCAGTGCGCGACGCCGTCTCGCCACCTATTTCTTTGCTGTGGTCACCTTCATGCTAGGTGCCGCATTCCTTGCTTTCGAGATCCGCGAGTTCGTCAGCATGATCGCGATTGGCGCGAGTCCACAACGCAGCGCGTTTCTGTCCGCCTTCTTCACACTTGTTGGCTGCCACGGACTGCACGTTACCGTCGGTCTGATCTGGCTGATAGTGATGATGGCGCAAGTCGCGATTAAGGGCTTTCGCGCCGCCGTACAGCGCCGATTGCTCTGTTTCTCTCTATTCTGGCATGCGCTCGACATCATTTGGGTTGGGCTATTTACGGTCGTTTATCTAATGGGAGTAAGCCAATGACAACGACCGTGCACGATCGCGCGCCCGGAGACACGTCAACATCCGCGGAGGCGCAAGCGGCGGGGGCGGCCAGCGTCCTGGTCTACACAATCGGATTACTTCTGGCCGTGGTCCTCACCGCGACGTCATTCTGGGTCGCCAATACGTCGCTGCTGTGGGTACCCGGCGTGCCCCTGGGGCTTGCCGTCCTGGCCATCGCCCAGATCGGGGTTCATCTGGTCTTCTTCCTCCACGTCACCACCGGACCGGACAACACGAACAACGTTCTGGCGCTAGCGTTCGGCGTGCTCATCGTAGCCCTGGTTATTGCCGGCTCGCTCTGGATCATGGCCAACCTGAACGAGAACATGATGTCGTCGACCGAGCTGATGAATTTGCAAATGCAGCACTGACTATCAATTACGCTGATGGTGTCAGAGGCAAGCCGTTCAGAAGAGAGAGCAAGATGACGAAGAGCTATTTTTGCAGGTGGCTAAGGCACGACATGCTGAAAGGATCAGGATGCCTATACGTTAGTCTTATAGACGTCCGGCATGCATGCTTTCAAAATTCGGACTGGCCGGTTTTTTGATGAGCGTCACCGCGATCAACCGTGCGCGTGATCTCGGCGGGAGCGCAACGAAGAGCGGGGACCGCCAGACGTGTTTGATGCGGCAAACGGTCCCGGATCGCCTTAGGCGGCGTCCAGGATTGCCGGAGTAGAAAGCGCATGATCTGTCATGAAGATCAAGCCAAGGCGGTAGAGGGATCCGAACTCCCGTTCCACCGCCGCAAGGCAGTCTCATCGCCGGCCGAGGTCGGGGACGGGATCGCCGCCGCGAGGCCTGCGATGGATCCCGAAATCCGCCGCAGGCGGCTCCTGTTCCGCTGTTGGCACGGCGGCACACAGGAAATCGACCTCATCCTCGGCTCGTTCGCCGAGGCATCACTCACTGGCTTTGATGGCGCCCAGTTAGATCGGTTCGAATCCTTGCTCGAATGTGCCGACCCCGATTTGCTCGATTGGATCACCGGCCACAGCACCCCTCCGCCAGCGCACGACCACGACGTGATGCGCCTGCTGCGCGCCTTCAGCTACCGCCAGAAGAAAGGATGAATATGGAACGCCCACTGTCGCCATTCATGTTTCCGACGTGGTACCGCTTTCAAATCACGTCGTTGCTGTCGATCCTGCATCGGTTCGCAGGCATCGTGCTTGCGGTGGGGTCGATTCTGTTGGCTTGGTGGCTGATCGCTGTAGCCACTGGCGGCGATGTGTTCGCCACGACTCACGCCTTCATAGCCTCCCCGATTGGGGTGCTGCTGTTGTTCGGTTGGTCGGTCGCCTTCTTCTACCACCTGTGCAATGGCATCCGGCACTTAGCCTGGGATGCCGGCTACGGCTTCGAGATCCGGAACGCCTATCGCAGCGGCTACGCCGTACTCGCCGCGACTGTCGTGCTGACCGCTCTCGCTTGGCTCTACGTACTTCTGGCCTAGGAGGTTCCGGTGGAAGACTCTCGCTCGCTGTCGAACTCGACCGCCCTGCGTGACGAATCCGTGCTTCGGCGAGTCCGACATCTAGGCAGCGCCCACGATGGGCTGCGAGAGTGGCGACTGCAGCGCTGGACGGCGATCGCGCTTATTCCACTCGGGCTCTATTTCGTGGTTTCGATGCTACGGCTCGCGACCTCCGATCAAACAACCGCTGCTGCCTGGCTTGCCTCGCCAGTGGCAACGTTGCTGGTCATCCTCTTTGTGCTCGCTGCGCTCGCGCATGCGCTCGTCGGGTTGCGCTCAGTGTTCGCTGACTACGTGCACACGCGCGCCCGGCTGGTCGCTGCCGAACTCTTCGTCCGTGGCGCCACGATCATCATCGGAGGCATGAGCGTGCTAGCCGTCCTCAAAGTCTTCCTCGAAAAGTAAGGATGCCAATCATGGCCAACAGCTACGACATCATCGACCACGCGTTTGACGTAATCGTCCTCGGCGCCGGCGGGGCTGGATTGCGGGCGACATTGGGCATGGTTGCGGCGGGACTCAATACCGCGTGCGTCACCAAGGTGTTTCCGACCCGCAGCCACACTGTCGCTGCGCAGGGCGGCATCAGCGCAGCGCTCGGCAACATGGAAAGGGATGATTGGCGCTGGCACATGTTCGACACGGTCAGGGGCTCCGACTGGCTCGGCGACCAGGACGCGATCGAATACATGTGCCGTGAGGCGATCCCGGCGGTCATCGAGCTCGAGCATTTCGGCGTGCCGTTCAGCCGTACCGACGAGGGCAAGATCTACCAGCGCCGCTTCGGTGGGCACACGACCGACTACGCCAAGGGCGATATGGCCTATCGCGCCTGCGCCGCCGCGGATCGCACCGGCCACGCGATCTTGCATACGCTCTATCAGCAGTGCCTTAAGCACAAGGCTCGTTTCTTCATCGAATATTTCGCCATCGACCTCCTGATGGACGGGGATGGTACTTGCCGCGGCCTGCTTGCTTGGTGCCTCGAGGACGGGTCGATCCACCGCTTTCGCGCCAACATGACGGTCATCGCGACGGGTGGGTGCGGCCGAGTCTACCAGTCCTGCACCTCCGCGCACACCTGCACTGGTGACGGCAACGCCATGGCGCTGCGGGCCGGCTTGCCATTGCAGGACATGGAATTCATCCAGTTCCATCCGACCGGTGTCTATGGGGCTGGCGTTTTAATCACGGAAGGCGCGCGCGGCGAGGGTGGCTATCTGACCAACAGCGCGGGTGAGCGCTTCATGCCCAAATATGCACCGCACGAGAAGGATCTATCTTCGCGCGACGTGGTCAGCCGCGCCGAGGCTATCGAGATCCGCGAGGGACGTGGAGTCGGCGAGAAGAAGGACCACATTCACCTGCACCTCGAACATCTGCCGGCGGATGTTCTCGATCAGCGTCTGCCCGGCATCGTCGAGAGCGCAAGAATTTTCGCCGGCGTCGATGCACATAAGGAGCCGATTCCGGTGATTCCAACCGTCCATTACGTGATGGGCGGCATCCCGACTACCATCAAGGCAGAGGTCGTCTGTCCAACCAAGGATAATCCAGACGCGGTCGTGCCGGGGCTGATGGCGGTTGGGGAGGCGGCCTGCGTGTCGGTCCATGGCGCCAACCGACTCGGCACCAACAGCCTCCTCGACCTCATCGTCTTCGGGCGCGCGGCAGCACTGCGTGCCGCAGAGATCATCAAGCCCGGATCACCCGTGCGGGAGACGAACGGCCACTTGGAGGATCGCGCGCTGCAGCGCTTCGACAGGGTCCGCCATAGCAAAGGCGGCAACAAACCCGGCGAGGTCCGCCCACTGATGCAGGAGGCAATGCAGTCCGGTTTTGCAGTCTTCCGCCGCGACGACACCTTACAGGAGGGGCTCAAGAAGCTCGAATCCCTTCGCGACCCACTGGACCGCGTCACGGTCGATGAACCCTCTCTGATGTGGAACGTCGCCCTGGTCTCCGCCCTGGAACTCGCCAATCTAGCGGAGCAAGCGGTCGTGATCGCTCACTCCGCCTGTGCACGCCCCGAATCGCGCGGGGCGCATGCGCGCGAGGATTACAAGAAGCGCGACGACGACAATTGGCTGAAGCACACCTGCGCGTGGAAGGACGAGGACTGGAACGTCAGGTTCGCCTACCGGCCTGTCCACCTCCATGCGCTCTCCAACGACGTGCCGAGCTTTCCGCCCGCCGAGCGCACGCACTAGAGCAATGTCCGCTTAAACGGCGCCAAGTGTGACGGCATAGTTCGACCCAAGGAGACTGTTTGATGTCAGAATTCACCCTCCCTGCAAACTCGAAAGTTCGAGAAGGGAAGCATTGGGCGCTGCCGAAACCGGCCGGGCGCGTCAAGAGCTTTCGGATCTATCGCTGGGACCCTGAGAAGAATGCCAACCCGCAGATGGATACGTTCGACATCGATCGCGATCACTGCGGGCCGATGGTCCTCGACGCATTGACCAAGATCAATGACCAGATCGATCCGACCCTGTCGTTCCGGCGGTCTTGCCGGGAAGGTGTGTGCGGTTCATGCGCAATGAACATCGATGGAACCAACACCCTCGCCTGTCTGACCCCGATCGACAGCCTGAAGAAAGGAACGAGCCGGATCACGCCGCTGCCGCACCTTCAGGTTCTGAAGGATCTGGTCCCCGACCTGACTGGGCTCTATGCACAGTACGAACTGATCGAACCCTGGCTGCAGACTGATCAGCCGCCACCGGACCGCGAGCGTCGCCAGTCACCGGAGGAACGTGCCAAGCTTGACGGCTCGTGGGAGTGCATTCTCTGCTTCTGCTGCTCGACCTCATGTCCAAGTTACTGGTGGAACCAGGACCGCTATCTCGGCCCATCGATCTTGCTGCAGTCCTACCGCTGGCTTGCGGACAGCCGTGATCAGCGCACCGGCGAGCGCCTTGACCGGCTCGATGACCCGTTCCGCCTCTATCGCTGCCATACGATCATGAACTGCACCAAGACCTGCCCGAAAGGGCTCAACCCGGCACGCGCAATCGCCAACACCAAGCGAATGATGGCCGAGCGCGGGTAAGGGTCAATAGTACCGACTGAACAGACGAAACGACACACGCGCATCGGGCCCCTCAATCGCTGCCAACCCAACCGACGCAGCCGAACGGAGCGGCGAAGGGCTGTAACACTCGTTCGAAGGCAAAGCGCTCTACGCCGCGGGCGTGCACTTCTCGGACGTGAAGATACCAGAAGACGGGAGAGCAGGATGACTGAAGTTCGCACCGAAACCGACAGCCTCGGCAAGGTGAAAGTGCCAGCTGATAAGTTGTGGGGCGCACAGACCCAGCGCTCGCTGGAGCATTTCAGCATCGGCCGGGACCTGATCCCGCGCGAAATGGTTGCGGCCTACGCCGTCCTAAAGCGGTCAGCAGCCATCGCAAACCACGCGAGCGGACGGCTTGAGGAGACCACGCAGGAACTGATTGTAAGGGTCTGCGACGAGCTCCTCGCCGGCCATCATCAAGAGATGTTTCCCTTGCACGTGTGGATGACCGGCAGCGGCACGCAGTTCAACATGAACGTCAATGAGGTGGTCTCGAACCGGTGCTGCCAAATTGCCGGCACCCCCCTCGGCAGCAAAACGCCGGTCCATCCCAACGATCATGTGAATATGTCGCAGTCGTCGAACGACACGTTTCCATCGGCGATGTATATCACTGCCGCTGTCGAAGTCACCAGGCGGCTCATTCCGGCGGTGTCGGCACTTGGTGATGCGATCGCAACCAAAGCGAAGGAATGGGACGATGTCATAAAGATCGGTCGCACTCATATGCAGGATGCGACGCCGATCACGCTGGGGCAGGAATGGTCCGGCTATGCCGGCTTGCTCGCTGACGACCTCGAGCGGATTGATAGTGCGCTGAAAGGTGTCCTCCGGCTGGCTCTTGGCGGCACGGCGGTTGGTACAGGCATTAACGCTGGCCCGGAGTTCGCTAAAGCCGCTACAGCTGAGATCGCCCGATACACCGGCTTACCGTTCGTCAGCGCGCCGAACAAGTTCACAGTGCAGGGTTCTCATGATGCGCTGGTGCAGCTTTCAGGAACGCTGCGTACGCTGGCGACCTCGCTCTACAAGATCGGCAACGACATCCGACTCATGTCTTGCGGGCCGCGTGCCGGCTTCGCCGAGCTCTTAATTCCGGCGAACGAGCCAGGATCCTCGATCATGCCTGGTAAAGTCAACCCGACGCAGGCCGAGGCCTTGACGATGCTCGCCGTGCAGGTGATGGCCAACGACGTGGCAGTCGGCTTCGGCGGCGCTGGAGGCTATCTCGAGATGAACGTCTACAAGCCGCTGATGATCGCCAACATTAGCCAGTCGATCACGCTGCTCTCCGACGGCTGCACGAACTTCCGCAAATTTCTCATTGAAGGTACGCAACCGAACCGCAAGAAGATCACCGAATACGTCGATCGGTCGCTGATGCTGGTGACGGCACTTGCGCCGGTGATCGGCTACGACAAAGCGTCGGCGATCGCCCATCACGCGATGGACCACGATCTAACGTTGAAGGCGGCAGCGCTGTACCTCGGCTATGTCGACGAGCAGACCTTCGACCGGATCGTCGATCCGAAGAAGATGGTGAAGCCCTATGTCGCGGACGCGACCGGCTGAAGGACACATTCGATCTTCCGACTCAACAGGTTGAGCATAGGAGCGACAATGACCGATACGACAGAAGGAACAGGGCCGACCGGGTACGCGCTTCTGCATGAGCCGCGGCTCAACAAGGGGACGGCGTTTACAGAGGCCGAGCGGCGAGCGCGTGGTCTCGAGGGTTTGCTTCCGCCTGCCATCACCACAATGGAGCTGCAGGTGGCGCGCCGCCACACCGAGATCGCCAATCTCGACGACGATCTGCAGAAGTACCTCGTGCTCGCGGATCTTCAGGCGCGCAACGAGACGCTCTACTACGCGGCCTTGATGTCGGACCCGGCCACCTACATGCCGCTCGTCTACACGCCGACAGTCGGGGAGGCTTGCCAGAAGTTCGGCCATATCTTCCGCGAAGCGCGGGGCATGTACCTGCCGATCTGCGCGCATGGTCGGCTGAAGGAACTGCTTTCCAATTGGCCGGAAAAGGACGTGCGTTTCATCGTCGTCACCGATGGCGAGCGCATCCTCGGTCTCGGCGATCTCGGCGCCGGCGGTATGGGCATCCCGATCGGCAAGCTTGCGCTCTATACCGCCTGCGCCGGGGTACCGCCGCGACATTGTCTGCCGGTCGTTCTCGATGTCGGCACGAACAATGAGAGCCTGCTAGACGACCCGCTCTATCTCGGCCTGCGCCAGCCCCGGGTACGCGGTGCAGAGTATGGTGCCTTCGTCGACGAGTTCGTCGACGCGGTGCAGATGCTCTACCCCAAATGCTGCATCCAATGGGAGGACTTCGCCAACATTAACGCTGTCCCGATCCTGGCGCGCTATCGCGACCGGATCTGCACATTCAACGACGATATCCAGGGCACCGCGGGCGTCGCGGTGGCCGGCATCTTCGCCGCCCTGCGCCTCACCGGGCAGAAGCTCGCCGAGCAGCGCTTCCTGTTCCTCGGCGCCGGGTCGGCGGCGACCGGCATCGCCGAACTGATCAGCCTCGCCATGGCGCGGGAGGGCATGGACCTCGCGATAGCGCGGCGCCGCAATGCGCTGTTCGACATCAACGGTCTGCTGGTGACGTCGCGCACGGACCTCGCGGAGTTTCAAAGGCCGTTCGTCCAAGACCGGGCACCGATCTCGACCTTTGTCGAGGCAGTCAAGGCGTTGCAGCCGACCGGCATCATCGGCGTCAGCACCGTGCCGAAGCTATTTACCCGTGAGGTGATCGAAGCCATGGCCGCGATCAACGAGCGCCCGATCATCTTCCCGTATTCGAACCCGACCTCGCGCTCCGAATGCACCGCCGAGGAGGCCTATCGCTGGTCGGGCGGTCGCGCGGTTTTCGCCAGCGGTAGCCCGTTTCCACCGGTCGAGATCGCCGGCCGGCGCTTCGCGCCGGGCCAGGGTAACAACGTCTACATCTTCCCGGCCATGGGCATGGCCGTGTTTGCCACCGAAGCGACGCGTGTGACCGAGGAAATGTTCATCGTCGCTGCGCAAGCGGTCGCCGAGCAGGTCACCGAGGAGAACCTCTCGATGGGGCTAATCTACCCGCCGCAGAGCCACATTCTCGAGGCATCGCTCCATGTCGCCGAACGCGTTGCCGCCTACATTTTTGACCAGGGGCTGGCGCGAGTACGGCGGCCGGATGATGTCGGCGCGCTGATCCGGGCCCGCGCCTACCGCCCGGTCTACCCTGAGTGAAGCGAATGGCTGGGATAGTGTACCTTCAACCCGATCATGGGACGAAGCCTGCGGGTTCAGGGGAGGAGACAGGCGCGTTACGCGAGTGCCCTGTTGAGGAGGCGTTGCACCGCATCGTCGTGGTTGGCGGCGGCGCGGCGGGGCTGGAACTCGTCACTCGCCTGGGCGATCGCCTTGGTCGGCGCTCGCGGGCGTCCGTCACTTTGGTCGAAAGTGCCCGAACCCATCTTTGGAAGCCGCTGCTGCACGCGGTGGCGGCGGGCAGCATCGATCCCGGCGAATACGAGGTGAACTATCTTGCCCAGGCGCATTGGCATGGATTCCGCTATCGCTTCGGCGAGATGATCGGGCTCGATCGCGCCAAGAAGGAGGTGCATCTCGCCGCCACCTTTGACGAGGAGGGGCGCCAGATCACCCCGCCGCGCTCGGTCAGCTATGATACGCTGGTGATTGCGATCGGTAGCGTGACAAACGACTTTGGGACACGAGGTGTAGCCGAGCATGGAGTGCCGTTGGAGACCCCGGCGCAGGCCGAGCGCTTCAACCGGCGCCTAGTCAACGCTTGCCTGCGCGCGCAAACGCAGGAGGAACCAGTGCGTCCGGGCCAGCTTCACGTGGCGATCGTTGGCGCCGGTGCGACCGGCACGGAATTAGCCGCCGAGCTCCATCGGACGATCCGCGAAGTGGTCGCCTACGGGCTCGACCGCATCAACCCGCAGCGCGACGTCCGCATCGTGCTAATCGAGGCCGCAGACCGCGTCCTGCCCGGCCTCCCGGAGCGCATCTCCGACGCGACGCACCGCCTTCTCGACAAAATCGGCGTCGAGATCCGCACCGGTGCCAGGGTGAACGAGGTGACGGCTGCGGGCCTCAGTCTCGCCGACGGCTCCTTCATTGCTTCGGAACTGGTGGTCTGGGCGGCGGGCGTCAAAGCCCCGGAAGGACTGCGGCGGCTCGACGGGCTGGAGGTCAATCGCATCAATCAGCTCGTCGTCGAACCGACGTTGCAGACGACGCGCGACCCCGCAGTCTTCGCGATCGGCGACTGTATGTCCTGCACGCTCCCAGGCGCATCCACGCCGGTGCCGCCGCGGGCACAGGCGGCGCATCAGCAGGCTGCGCACATGCTCCGCCAGATCGAGCGTCGGCTGCGCGGCCAGCCACTGCGGCCCTATAGATACCGCGACTTCGGCTCGCTGGTTTCGCTGGGCAAATGGAGCACGGTCGGGAACCTCATGGGCTTCCTGCTCGGTCGCAGCATCTTCGTCGAAGGCCTGTTTGCCCGGATCATGTATCGCTCGCTGCGCTTAATGCACGAGCGGGCGCTGGGCAGCACCCCGCGCGCCGTGCTCAGCGTCCTCGTCCGCGCTCTGGCACATCGCACCGGCCCAAACGTAAAGCTGCATTAAAACAGCTTGAACCCATGCTGATGAGGGGGATGGAGACCTTGGAATGGATCGATGACTCGTCCGGCGCAAGGGTGCTGCCCTTCGGCCTGGGCCTGATTGCGGGAAGTGTGGACGTCATCAGCTTCCTCGGGTTGAACGGCCTGTTCACGGCCCATATCACGGGCAACCTCGTCATCCTGGCCGCGCACATCGTGGCCGGCGGCCAGGCCTCGCTGGCTCTCGCAATCTCGGTTCCTGTCTTCATCGTCGCGCTTGCCGGGGCGCGACTGTTGGCAGAAGCCCTTGAGCGGGCCCGGATAGCCCCTCTCTCAATTCTGCTCCTGCTGCAGTTCATCCTGCTCTGTGCATTCCTGGCAATCTGCATAGTTGCGGATTCCCACGTCGGCCCGAACGCGCCAAGCATGATCATCGCCGGCATGCTGGGCGTCTCGGCCATGGCCATTCAGAACGCGCTCGTGCA
>Ga0335076_10007111_pt1 | contig 11286 bp, 11 predicted proteins | sample Lox_Sample_25_FD_206717 | JGI IMG/M metagenome (GOLD analysis project Ga0335076, IMG submission 206717) | Soil microbial communities from Loxahatchee National Wildlife Refuge, Florida, United States - Lox_Sample_2.5 | ecosystem: Environmental > Terrestrial > Soil > Wetlands | place: USA... | reverse complement strand
GGTCATTGTGTCTCTCCTTTTCTAAGCCGTCCAAGAATGCTTGTCCGTTGTCCACGGAAATAAGCGGCGCGAACTTGAAGAGAGAAGCAAGCCCGCGCCGCTCTGGACGTGCTCTGGGGTGGAGACGGCGGTGCTGCCGGTTTTATTCCGTGGAAACGGATAGGACCGATTTCTGCGCGACAGCATCGAACAGTGGGAATAAAATGGCCGTCCTGGCAGTTAATCTGACTAACGAAGGACGAAAAGGCTCGCCGGTGCTGGAAGAGCAAGAGAGAGAACGATTCGAGGGGTGCGTGTTGCCGCATCTCGACGCGGCATTCAACCTGGCGCGCTGGCTATTGCGAGACCGGCACGACGCGGAAGACGTGGCGCAGGAAGCGATGCTGCGCGCGTACCGTTTTTTCCAGACGTATCGGGCGGGGGATCCGCGAGCGTGGCTGCTGCAGATCGTAAGGAACTGTTGCTACGACTGGCTGCAAAAAAAACGGCCGTCGGATCTGCAGGACGAATTGCAGGAGGAAAGTTTGCCGTCGAAGGAACTGTCACCGGAAGCTCTAGCGCTCGCGAGTCAGGATCGAAGCCGGCTCGCGACGGCGCTGGAGTCCTTGCCAGCGCATTTCCGGGAATTTCTGGTGCTGCGGGAATTGGAAGGCTGCTCCTACAAAGAGATTGCTGCCATTACTTCTCGGCCGATTGGTTCGGTAATGTCTGGTCTGGCACGAGCGCGCCAACAGTTGCGCGAAGCCTTGGTGGCGCAGGAGCAGACGAGGAAGGAGGCCCGCCGTGCCGTGTGATTATCTGGAAGACCGCTTGCACGGCTACCTCGACGATGAGCTGGACGCTGCGGGAGCGGCCGAGTTCGAGCGGCACTTGAAGACTTGCGCGGACTGCAGCGCGGCGCTCAGCGCGGAACGTGCGTTGCGGAATTCATTGGCTAAGGCGCAGCTCTACGAAAAGGCTCCGGCAAGCCTGCGAAGCTCAGTGCAAGCACAGATCGGGTCGGCGAAGGCGGTAAATGAGAATCGGACGGCCACTCTGCGGGCCAGGCCGGCTACGAATTGGAGATCCCTGGCGCTGGCAGCAACGTTATTGTTTGCGATCTCGTCAGCCCTGCTGACGTGGAGTGTTCTGCGAAATCGCAGCGCTGCGCCGGAGTTTGCCATCGCCGCCGTCGACGCGCATTTGCGTTCGCTGCAACAAGGGCACCTGGAAGATGTGCAGTCGACAGACCAGCACACCGTGAAACCGTGGTTCGACGGTCGCGTGGACTTCGCACCGAAGGTGGCCGATTATTCGGCGCAAGGATTTCCGCTGTTGGGCGGCAGGCTGGACGTGTTGAGCGGGAGAACCGTTGCGGCGCTGGTGTATGGCCGGCGCAAGCACATCATCAACGTGTTCGTCTCTCCCCGGGGCACAGTAGAAATGCGGAGCGGCTCGGGAGAAATACAGGGTTACAGCTGGCTCGGGTGGCAGGCGGGCGGATTTGATTATGTTGCGGTAACTGATGCGGCCGCCGGCGATCTTGAGGAATTGCGTTCTCTGTTCGCCAAGGAATAATCCCCATCCCAAATAGTCGGGCACCGGCAACCAAGCAGCTTCTTTCCTCTTGTCTTGACGCAAGTTAGCGGTGCAGTTACGCTTCTGACGAGGTTTGCGACGAGACCCCTGTGCCGAACACGCCCCTGAATGCCGTGGAGCAGCAGGCGAATCCACCTCAACCCCCCTCGGTTGTGGAAATCCTGACCGATGCCGTCAAAGAGAGCGTCCTGAAAGTCCAGGACTATTCGCTGATGGCGGCGCAGTCGGTCACGAATCTGTTCACGCCTCCGCGTTACGGTCAGGACACGTTGACGCAAATGGATGACATCGGCGTGGGTTCCATGCCCATCGTGCTGTTGTCTGGATTCTTCATTGGCGCGGTGATGGTGCTGCAGACGGGTTCGCAATTTCAACGATTCGGCCAGGTGTCGCTCACCGGCGATATCGTGTCGCTGGCGCTGGTGCGCGAATTGGGGCCGACGATTACAGGACTGCTGGTGGCGGGACGTTGCGCGTCGGGAATTGCATCGGAGTTAGGGTCCATGCTGGTGACCGAGCAGGTGGACGCGATGCGTGCGCTGGGGACGGACCCTAGCCGGAAGCTCGTCTCTCCGCGGGTCGTGGCGACACTGATCATGCTGCCGTTGCTGACGACGTTCTCATGTTTCATCGGTCTGGTCGGCGGCATGGTGGCCAGCGTGTTCTCTCTGCGCCTGAGTGCCACGACGTTTTGGCAGCGCGCTATCGCAATTCTGCAGTTTTCGGACCTGATGCAGGGTTTCACGAAATCGGTGGTGTTCGCGTTCATTTTATCCACGGTAGGTTGTTATCAAGGGTTGAATGTGCGCGGAGGCACGCAGGGAGTCGGGCGGGCCACTACGCAAGCGGTGGTCGTGTCGTCGGTGTTGATCATTGTGGCGGATACGTTTCTGACGAAACTTGCCCTGTTTCTGGCGGACAAACTTTGAGGAATATGGGTTCGCTCGCGAATCACCCCGCGCAAACCGCCAACTCACAAGAGCCTGCGATTCTGTTTTCGAAGGTGTGGCTTGGCTTTGAGGAAGGGCCGATCCTGCGAGGGCTCTCCTTCGCCGTGCAGCGTGGCGAGACGCTGATTCTTCTGGGTGAAACGGGTACTGGGAAGACGCTCGCATTGAAACTGGCTGCTGGATTGCTTTCGCCGGACCTCGGCGAAGTAAGGGCGCTGGGGCAGGACGTGTCGAGCAAAAGCGAAACGGAATTGCTGGCGTTTCGGCGGCAACTCGGCTTCGTGTTCCAGGAAAGCGCGTTGTTCGATTCGCTGACCGTTGGCGAGAATGTCGCCTACCGATTGCAGGAAGACGGCGTGCCGCAGGACCAAATCGAGCCGCGGGTGCAGGAAGTTCTGCGGTTCGTGGAGTTGGAGCACACGGCTGATTTCCTGCCGTCGGAACTCTCTGGAGGCATGCGGCGGCGGGTTTCGATTGCGCGGGCGCTGATTACACATCCCCCGATTGTTTTGTACGACTCGCCCACCGCGGGGCTCGACCCCATCACGTCCCAGACCATCATCACGTTGATTTTGCGGCTGCGTGACGTGTACGGCGTCACATCTCTCCTCGCGACGCACCGGCTGCAGGACGGCTTCGGGCTGGCAAATTTTCGCTTCGACGCAAAGACGCGCACCGTGCGACGCGACACGCCCGCGGAGAAGCCCAGTGAAGCCGCGACGCGTTTTCTGGTGCTGCGAGACGGAAAAATTTACTTCGAGGGAAATCCGGAAGAGCTGTTGCAGTCGAAGGATCCATATCTGCGGCGGTTTTTGATTTGAACTCTTGTATAGTGGTCACAGGCACAGGCAACTCCAGGGAAATTGCGGAGGGACCTCGGAATGGCGCGCAGTAAACAACTGACGTGGTCGGAATTGCGCGTAGGGCTGTTCGTGCTGGTCGGCCTGCTGATTCTTGCGGTGGCGATTTTTTATGTTACCGGGGCGGGGGTATTCGGCCCCAAATATCGGCTAAGAACTTATTTGCCGGAAGTGGCGGGGCTGGCGACGGGTGCGCCCGTGCGGCTGGATGGCGTGGAAATCGGAAACGTGGAGCGCATCAACATCGTGCCGCGCGAAAATGGCAAGCCGCCAGACCGCATGCGGAGTATTGAGATCGTGATGAAGCTGGACAGACGTTACCAGCCGGACATTCTTACGGACTCTGTTGCGACGCTGGTCACTGAAGGACTTCTCGGAAACCGCTACGTCAATGTGCAGCGTGGTTATACGGGCATCCCGCTGAAAGACGGGCAAGCGATTGCCGGCGGCGAGGAAAAAGCGATTAAGGAAGTGGTCGAACGCAGCGCGGATGTGCTGGCCAACTTGAAAGCGCTTAGCGCGGACGTCCAGGATTTGATTTCCGGAGTGCAGGAAGGGAAGGGAACGCTCGGAAAACTGCTCACCGACGACCGCGCGTACAATCACCTGAACAACATCCTCGCAAAAGGCGACGAGATCGCGACGAATATACAGTCGGGGCAGGGCACCATCGGACGGCTGCTGATGAAGGATGAAATGGCGGACAAGATTCAGGACACGGTTGACCAACTCAACACGATCCTGGCGGATTTGCGCGCGCAGAAAGGCACGCTGGGCAAATTGCTCTACGACCCAAGCCTTTACGAGCAAGCGAAAAAAGCGTTGGATAATGGCAACGGGATGATCACCGACATTCGCGGGGGCAAAGGAACACTGGGTAAACTGGCGACCGACGAAACTCTATACAACAAACTGCGCGATACCAGCAGCAATTTGTCCGAAGCCACTTCCAAGCTGAACCGCAGCGATAATACGGCGGGCAAGCTGTTCTCGGACCCGCAACTCTACGATAACCTCACCGGGCTCACCGCGGATATGCGCACATTGATCGCGGAATTTCGCAAGAATCCCAAGAAATATTTGAGCGTCAAGCTCTCGTTCTTCTGATTTCAACAGGGCGGCCATGGCCGCTTTGCTTGCGGCGGGAACGTTGTGTTGTAATGAGCCTGTAATAGAGAGCCACTAGCTTTGTAACTCACAACGGCTCTGCGAATTTATTCATGGACATTCAAGACACCGTCGCAAAAGTACCCCGGTCGGAAACCGCGAAAACAACTCTTCCTCAACCGGGCCGGCCGGTTCCGAGCCGTGCGTACCCCGGAGCGCTGATCGTTGTCGAGGGAACCGACGGCTCAGGCAAGAGCACGCAACTGTATCTTTTGAAACGGTGGCTGGAGATCGGCGGTTATCGTCTGCATTTCACGGAATGGAACTCTTCGCCTCTCGTGAAATCGGCGACGCGCCGTGGAAAGCAGAAGCGGTTGCTCACGCCGACGACCTTCTCCCTGCTGCACGCTTCGGATTTCGCGGACCGTTGCGAACGGCAGATCATGCCCTTGCTGCAGGGCGACTACCTGGTTCTGGCAGACCGCTACATCTACACCGCATTCGCGCGAGATGCCGCGCGGGGGTGCTCACATCGTTGGTTGCGCAATCTGTACCGTTTCGCGCCGATTCCCGACATCACTTTTTATTTTCGCGCGCCGCTCGATGTGGCGGTGAACCGCATTCTGAGCGGGCGCCCGAAGCTGAAGTACTACGAAGCGGGAATGGACTTGGGCTTGTCCTACGAAAGGGCGGAGAGTTTCAAGCTGTTTCAGGCGCGCATTCTCGAGGAATACGACAAGATGGTCGACACGGACAGTTTTGTCGTGCTCGACGGGACGCTGCCGGTGAACAAGCTGCAGAAGCAGATGCGCGATATTGTGGCCTCGAAGATCGATTTGAAGCGCTTTGCCCCGCGCGCGCTGGAGGCTGAGTAACCATGGAGCAGGAGCGCGACAAGCCGATAACTCCCGTGCAACCGGAAGTACCGGGCAGCAAGCTTCCCCCCGGTCCCGATTCGGACGGCAATCAAACTTTTTTTGGCGAGTCGCTGGTCGGTCTCGATACCAGCGAACTCAATGGCAACCTTATCGTCATCGAAGGCATGGATGGGTCGGGCCGTTCCACGCAGATTGCGCTGTTGCAGGAATGGCTGGAATCTGAAGGATTCTCCGTGCAGACGAGCGGATTGCGCCGGTCGAATCTGGTCGGGCGGGACATTGACGAATTGCTGGCGAAGAACGCGGTCACGCGCCTGACGCTCGCATTGATGTACGCCACGGATTTTTTTGACCAGCTCGAGCACCGCATCATTCCCGCGCTGCGTTCGGGAGCGGTGGTGCTCGCGGACCGCTACATTTTTACGCTCATCGCGCGCGGCGTGGTTCGGGGTATCAATCGCGACTATTTGACCGGGTTGTATGCCATGGCCTTGCGGCCGCACCTGACGTTCTGGCTGAACGTGCGGCCCGAGACCGCGTTCGGGCGCGAGTTCAAGAAAGCGCAGGCCATCAGTTACTGGGAGGCCGGGCGAGACATGTCGCTGTCGCACGACTTGTACTGGTCGTTCGTGCGCTACCAGACGATGATCAAGCGCGAGTTCGAAGTGATGGCCAAGAGAAGCGGCTTCATCGAGCTCGACGGCGAAGCCAGCGTGTCTAACGTCAACCGGCAGCTTCGGCAGCGTATCGGTGACCATCTCGGTATTCGCGCTTCGAAATACACACCCTCTGCCGCACTCGCTCACCTCTGGAGGTGAGTTTCGCCCATGCCCGACCCGGTCCACGTAGCCGCTATTGATGCGGGCTCCAACGCGGTACGTCTGTCGATCGCGCGCGCCTATTCGGCTCTGGACATCGAGCCGCTCATCACCGAGCGATATCCGTTGCGGTTGGGCGAAGGGGTGTTCGTTCGTCATCGCTTCAGCGAAGAAATTCTGAAGAAAAGTGTGAAAGCATTTCGCCACTTGCGCGAAATCATGGACGAGTACGGCGTCACCAAGTACCGCGCGGTAGCGACCAGCGCCAGCCGGGAAGCCGAGAATCGCAGCAGTTTGATTCACCGAGTCAAACGAGCCAGCGGGATTCACCTGGAAGTGATCACCTCGAAGGAAGAATCGCGCCTTGGCCGCGAAGCCGTGTTTGCGGCGATGGGGCCGGAGGCGCAGCCGCAGTGCATCGTCGACCTCGGCGGCGGCAGCCTGGAAATCAGCATTTTGCGCGACCATACCGTCGCGCAGGCGGCACAAGTTCCTGTGGGTACGGTGCGACTCATCAGTACGTTGAGCATCCCCGGAGTGATTCACCTGACCGAAGCGGAGCAGGTGCGGAAATACGTCCGCGCTCTACTGGAGTCGCGGTTGCCGAACCGGCCGAATCTGGGCGATAGCGTGGCGGTGGCGCTGGGCGGAAATGCGGAGACACTGTCCGTTGTGGCGCCTGGGCCCCGGCAACACGGGCTGCCGACATTGGAGCTATCCCTGTTGCGGGAACGCCTGCCCAGCATTTTGGAGCGCGACATTCGCGAACGCATGAAAGCGTATGGCGTCCGGCGCGATCGCGCAGACGTGATGGGAGTTGCCGCGATCATTCTTGCTACGCTCGGCCGTTATCTGAATATTCGTTTGTTTACGATTCCGAGCGTGGGTTTACGTGAAGGAGTGCTTTACGAGATCGCGCGCGACGTTTTCTCGCGAAAAGAGCCGCATCGATACAGCGCGGAAGCGCGGCAGATTTTGCTGGCGACGCGAAGCTTCGGACGCAGGCTGGAATACGATCAACAACACGCGGAGCACGTTCGGGAACTGAGTTTGATGCTGTTTGACCAATTGCAACCGGTACATCACTTGCCGGTTCATGCGCGAGTGCAGTTAGAGGCGGGCGCGCTGCTGCATGATGTCGGTCACCGGGTGAGCCACCGCGGGCATCACAAGCACGGCGAATATCTGGCGCTGAACGGGGACATCCCAGGGCTGGAAGGCCGCGACCGCCACATCGTTGCCGCCATCGTGCGTTATCACAATCGCAAGTCCGAGCCGGACGGGGATCATGTGGCCTACTCCGGGCTTACGGCCGCGGATAAGCGAATTGCGCGCCGGCTCGCCGCGATCGTGCGCGTTGCGGAAGGCCTCGACCATTCACACCGGCAACGTGTGCTGAGCATGAAGGCCTCCTTCCAGCGTGGCGCGGTGACGTTTCAGGTGGATGCGCGCGGCGACGCCACCGAGGATTTGCGGGATGCGGAGCGCAGCGCGAACCTGTTCGAGAAGGAGTTCCATGTTCAGTTGTTCTTCCGATCTCGTGCCGACTGAACCATCGGAACACGCGAACCGCGCTTAAGTAGGCACACATCGACGATTTTCAACGCATCGTCACATTGGGCTGCGTATGATGAAGCTCAGGAGGCGCTTGCTCTATGGAGCTGTATATTGTTCGCCACGGCATCGCCATTGACCGTGAGGATCCAAAGTGCCCCGCCGACCCGGAGCGGTTCTTGACGGAAGAAGGACTGGAGAAGACGTCTGACGTGGCCAAAGGTGTGGCAAAAGTCAGCGAAGCGCCCGATTTGATTCTGACCAGTCCTTACGTCCGCGCCTGGCAAACGGCCGAGTTATTCGCGGACGCTTTCGATTACCCGAAGCAGAAGATCCGCAAGAGCGAAGCGCTATTACCAGGAGCTGAGCCGCAGCAATTGCTTCGTGAACTGGCGAAGGACAAGGAGCTTTCCTCGGCATTCGTCTTTGGCCATGCGCCGAATCTGGACGATCTCCTGGCTACCACGCTGGGATCGAAGCAACACATTTCCGCCTTGAAAAAAGCCGGCGTGGCGCTGGTGGAGTTGAAACGCTTCAGCCCCCCGAGCGCCCAACTCATCTGGCTGGCCACTCCAAAGATCCTGCGGAGAATCGGGAAGTAATCAGTCCGAAGCGACCGCGCTGGGCGGCGCCTGCTCCTCGGGGCGCGGAAGTTGCACAATCTTAGGGGAAAGCGGAGCTGCTTTCAGGATCAGCGGCTTTGCGAGGAACGTCTCCAGCAAGTACTTCCCGCTGGCGAGTCGACTGGCAGTTTCTTCCGAAAGCGCGAGCCCAGGCACGTCAACTACAATCGCTTCCGGCGACTTTTCAACGCGGAGGCCAACAGGATTTTGAGCACCGCATTTCCGGAGCGTTCTGGCCAAGCGCAACACGCCGGCCAGGGCGCAAACGGCCTGCCGGTCGTTCTCTTGCAACCTGGCAAAGGATTTTTGTTTAACCGGCAGAGGCCCGCGATGAAAACGCACCACCTGTGATGCAATCTCCCACTCCGCCTCCGTCCAGCCGGCGGGCAGGGCCATCTCTCGCAAGAACTCACGGGCAGCAGTTTGGGGAGATTTGCGGTCTAAGGCTCGTCCGATGCCATGCAAACGTGCGGCAGCGCGCATGATCTTGCGCATTTCGCGAGACTGAAACACCGGCGCGGCTTGCACTTTGGCCAGCCCGTCGAACAAGTGCAGGCTGATGCGCGAAATTAGCGAGGTTCGCGCGGGGTTTTCGTCGAGAGCGCGCGCTGTGACGCGCAGCCGCGCCATAGACGAGGCGTCCAGACGGCGACCCTCAGGTAAGCCGTTCCTCCAGGTGTGCCACAAACTTTCTTTGCCGGTGGTCAACTGCCGGTAGGTGTCAATGCGCAGTTGGCGTTCCGTTGCCATTCGGCCGGACCAGCGGGCGCGAGTCTCTTCGGTTGCATCTGAGGTGGCTTCGGCGACGGCCTCTGACAATACATCCAGGTCGTGTACTTCGCCGAGCAAGTCTTGCACCTGCTTGAGGTCGTCGCCCCATAGCTCGTAGCGGGCCGGCAACAAAGACTCGACAGTGTAGCGGAAGCGCTTCACGCCGATGCGGAGTTCGTGCCAGGCGCGGGGCTTTTCCGCACGAATCGCGCGAGCGTGCAACTCTTTGGCCGCTTCCAGGCGCTCTAATGCCAGGCACTCAGCGGCCATTCGGTCGGGGGGAACCATGTGAGCGCGATGCTCCAGGCCACGCTCGAGTTTAGACCACGCTTTCTGATTGAACTTCTCCGCGGCGGACACCGCCGCCTGTCGCAACTCGGTCTCTCTGGCCTTAAGCGAGCTTAGCAATGCAATGCGGATGGAATCTTCGGGGTCTCCCAGTTTCTCAACCCATTCCTCCAGAACCTGGGTGTCGCGAAGTTCGCCGAGTTGGCGGAACAGCTTACGGCCGAGTTTGCGCATCTCCGGCCAGGAGGGGGAAGGATCGACCTCTTCCATGACTGCGGCCAGCGAGCGGCAGCGCCGAATCGCTACGCGCAGGTCATGCACAGTCTCAGGGTCGGGTGACACACGCACCTTCTCCAGTTCCTTGATGGTGCGCTCCATCCAATACATCAGGCCCCGGTTCTCGCCGCGCGAGCCGGATACCGAAACTCCTGTAGCCATTTTCCGACTTTCCGGGTCACAGCCGTTGGGACGGCCCCCTTGTGACCCGGCTATAGAGTAGTGCGTTGCCGCAGCCGCGTCCAGTGTAGGGCGCTAGGCCATAGCTCCGGAAGCATCCAGCCCAGGACGAAGGCCATACCGATACAGGCGATGGAACTGATCAGGAAAACATGGCTCGGGTCCGGGTGGCCGAGCTTTAACATGGCGTATTGGGCGAAGGGCTGGAGGGCAATGCCGCCGAAAGAGAGCAGATTTGAGACGCCAATGATGCGTCCTTTTTCTTCGGGCTTGGGGCGATGCTGGATCACGGCGTTTACTGGCACGACAAAAAATCCGGCGGAAATGCCCAGCAAGAACAAAAGCACCATGGTCAATTCGTAACTTAGTCCGGGGATGAAAAGCGCGCCGGTGTTTAGGACTATGCCGGTAAGGCCCGGGAGAATCATGCCCATTTCAATCCTGCGACCGGAGGCGAGGCCGGCGAGATAGCTGCCCCCGCCGATGCCGAGACTGAGGGCGGCCAGTAAGTAGCTGCTGTGCGCCTCATCCACCTGGAGAATATCCGTGGCATACAGAACGATGTTGAGAAGCAAGATCGCGCCGAGGAACCAGAAGAAGGTGTTGGCAACCACGGCGCACCAGAGCAGGGCGTCGCGCCGCATGCGCTGCACCTCTCCGCTAAGTTCCTTGAACCAGTTCCAATGGAACCGGCGCGTTTGATCGGCTGCGGGCACGCGCGAAATCAGCAGGCTGGTGGCGAAACCGAGGATACCCATAACCAGGAAGAACATGCCGGACCATTGCTGGCGTCCTTTGAAATGATGCGCAAGGAAGCCGCCAGCCAACGTGCCACCGATGGCTGCCAGCAACGTCCATAACTCGATGACGCCATTGCCCCAACTGAGCTTCGAGGTAGGAAGAAGTTCTGGCAGCAGACCATATTTGGACGGACCAAAGATCGCCTCCTGTGTGCACACCAGGAAAAGCGCGACGGCGGCGAGATCAAGCCGGTTTGCCCAAAGCGCATAGGTGACCAGGGTCATGGTGAGTAGTTCCAGGCCCTTGGTCCATACGGTTACGCTGCGTTTACTGAAACGATCCGCGAAATATCCCCCAGGAATCGAGAAAACAACAAAAGGAATCGCGAACACCATGGGCACGACAAGGACAAACAGGAAGTCGCGCTGTTCGCGCGATACGCCCGACTCCAACACCAGGAAGCTGACCAGCCACTTGAGAGCGTTGTCGCTGAATGCCCCCTGGAATTGCGTGGCGATGAGCGCCCAGAAACCGAGCAAGTGTCCGCGCGGGTCGTCCGCGGTGGTAGCGGCCGGTGCAGGGGCGGGTTGCGTGGGTTCCATGAAAAATCAGGAGCCGAGCTGTTTCAAGGATTCGTCGATCAGGCGCTTGGTGCCGACGTA
>Ga0335076_10007110_pt1 | contig 11287 bp, 10 predicted proteins | sample Lox_Sample_25_FD_206717 | JGI IMG/M metagenome (GOLD analysis project Ga0335076, IMG submission 206717) | Soil microbial communities from Loxahatchee National Wildlife Refuge, Florida, United States - Lox_Sample_2.5 | ecosystem: Environmental > Terrestrial > Soil > Wetlands | place: USA... | reverse complement strand
GGTTATACCGGTCGTCTTTTTTCCGGTAGTGCCAGCGCTTGGGGAGTTTGTCGGCGAGGTAAACATCGTAATCAATGGCCTCCTTTTTCAGGGCTGTATAAGTTGGCTTTACGTCTTTTTTGTCTTTGGCATACAAATGCAGCAGGGGCAATCCGGGGAGCACAACAAATTTGGAGGTATCCACCGCGGAGGGCAATGAAATGGTAGCTGTCGTGTCAATGGCTGCCATGCCATGGTCCGACAGAAACACAAAATTTACCGGAAGACCCAGGGAATCCACAACCCTGACCAGTTTGCCCACGGCCTGGTCAACCATCTGCACCGCGGATTCCGCTTCTTTTGAGTCAGGCCCATACCGGTGTTCCTGGTGGTCGGGTTCATTTATGTAGAACGTGATCATGTGGGGTCTTTTTTCCTCTGGCATTGTCAGCCAACCCTTGACAATGGCAATGCGCTTGTCCATCGGGATGGCCTCATTATAGATATAATAATAGGAGGGCCGTACACCCTGTATGGCTGCCTCTGAGGCTACCCAGTAAAAACAAGCGCTCAGCATTTGTTGTTTTTCGGCGAGCACCCAAATGGGTGTGCCGCCATACCAGGAACTGTCGGTAACAGCCTTGCGGTTCCCAATGGAATAGGACGCGTGTTTTTGTTCGTCATAAAAAGTATTGTCAACAATGCCATGATGCGCAGGATACAACCCGGTGGCAATGCTGTAATGATTGGGAAAAGTTAATGAAGGATAGGAAGACTGCATGAACTCCGCAGTTACTCCCTCCGCCCTCAATCTCAGCAGGTTTTCAGCATGGTACTTTTGAACCAGGTCATAGCGGCATCCGTCCGACGATATCAGGATGACATAGGGTTTCTTTTGCTGTTCCAAGCTGTTTGCCCGGCCGGGCATTATTTTTTGCGTGGTGTCGGGAGCCTGTTGCGCCATCGAAGCAGCTCCGGCGGAAAAAAACCAGGCAGTCAAAACAAGCGTTCTTAATAAGCGCATCTGTATTTTTTTTGCAATGTTAGGCCAGCCGGTCGAGAAAACCGACCCATTCATAATTAATTCATTTTGGGCCCGGTGGTGGCATTTTCTCAAAAGCAGTACGGGGTCCACCGGGTTTGGCCGGCTATTTTTTCGTTGCGGACAGGTATACCTGGCCATCCATGTCGAACTGGGCGATCTTTCCTTCCCCATCAAGCGTAAATTTCACAAAGGATTGATCCCACCACGCATGATTGCAATAGCCCACAAAACTGTCAAAATTCCAGTGCCTGAGTTTAAAGGAGATATTGTTTGGCAGTTTCATACTCAGCGAATCGCCTTCCATCAGGATGTCCGCGTCTCCGTATACTTCATTGCTATAGTGTCCTGCATAGGAAGCCAGCGGCAATGAGGGCCTTGTACCCATGACCCTGCGCGCAGCTTCTTCCGTTTGTTTTTTGCGCGCAGTATCTTTTAAAGACTGGTAGAGACTGAACATATCCCGGCTCCAGTCACGGCCGTTATCCCGGAAGCAGTACAGGTCCATCGCCTTGTACATCAGCGCATGCCTCAGCTCGACATGATCAAGGTTGCCGAATATATAAATACCAAAATGCTCGGTCGGTATCAGGCCGATAATGGCAACTGCCCCATCCAGGCTCCCCGTATGAAACTGGACCATCCTGCCCCGGTAATCTTCCTGGAACCAACCCAGCCCATAGGTAGTCCAGTGTGGTTTGGTGAGCAGCATCGTTGGGTAAAACTGCTCCGCAGTGACCATGGTCTGTGGCTTGAAAATCTCCCTGTATGTAGCTGCAGTAATCAGCCTCTTCCTGCTGCTTGTGGTAGCGCTGTCAAGCAGGAAGAGCATCCATTTCTCCATATCATCCGCGCAGGACCAGACCCCACCGGCCGGTCCTACACTCGGATAGTCGATCAATGGAATGGGCCTCACCGAATCCCGGACGATGAAATGTGGGGTTTCATGACTGGATTCCTGCAGCGAATAGGAATAGCCGGGATAGGTATGGTTCATGCCCAGTTCCCGGAAAAGCCGCTGGCTGATAAAATCCTCCCAGCTTTGCCCGCTGATATGGTGAATAAGTTCGCCTGCCACCAGGTACATGAGGTTCTGATAAATGAAGGAGTCATGATACGCATAGGCTGGTTTTATCAAGCGCATCCTGTGCAGGATTTCCTCACGTGAGTAACCGTAGACCCAGAGACCATCCGCGTTGCCCAATCCGGCATTGTGGGTAAAAAGGTCTCGAACGGTGAGTTCGGCGGATACATAGGGATCGTACACCCGAAACTCCGGGTAAATGTCCTTCAGCTTGTCGGTCCATTTTAGTTTTCCCTCATCCACCAGCATTCCCATGCAAACCGCCGTCATAGCCTTGGTGGTGGAAGCACAGATGGCCAGCGTTCCGCTGGTAAAGGGTCCGGGTTTCCCCAGTTCCGTTACCCCAAATCCCTGCTTAAAAACCATCCGCCCATCCTTGACCACGACCACGGAAAGCCCCGGAGCCTTCCAAAGTTTCATGGCATCACTGATATATTGACCGAAGATACCTGAGGGGTTTCCCTGAACAACCGTTTTGGGCAATGCCGGCGATTGGGGCCGGGCCATGGCAGAGATGGCAATCAGGGCCCAGGTCAGTGGATAGATTTTTCTCATGCAGTATTTGATTGAATGACAAAATAAGCTGTTTGAAATAATCCTGAAAATAAAACATAGGCGGCGGGGTGCCCGCCTCAGGAATGAAGCGGCCCTTCCACAGCATTGCCCGGACCATGAAATCCAAGCTGTTGGAGGCCCGGAAGCAATAAATATTTGATACCTTCCCTATATTTTATTTTTTTTGCTTTTGGTGTTTTCAAACCAGCTAAATCTATTCCTGCACATGGTTACAATTGGAGGGAGAGCATTGTCATTGGAGGATTTTTTTGAGATCCTGTTTAAGGAAAAGCAGGTCGCTTTGGACGCCCCCGCGGTCAAAAAGGTGGATACCAATTTTCATTTCCTGAAAAATTTCTCGAATGAAAAACTTATTTATGGCATCAACACGGGATTTGGGCCGATGGCTCAGTACAAAGTAGGTGAGGATAAAAAACTGCAGCTGCAGTACAATCTCATACGCAGTCACAGCTCCGGCGGGGGGAAATTGTTGCCGGCCATCCTGGTAAGAGCCGTCATGGTTGCCCGGCTGAACAGCCTCATGCAGGCATATTCAGGCGTGCATACCGAGCTGGTGGAACTCCTGAAAACCCTGATCAATAAAAACGTATACCCCTGTATCTATGAGCATGGCGGTGTGGGCGCCAGCGGCGACCTGATCCAACTCGCACACCTGGGCCTGGCACTGATCGGCGAGGGCGATGTGATGTACGAAGACAAAATATTTCCTGCTGCCGAACTTTACAAAAAATTGGGCATCAAACCTCTTTCTATCCATATCCGGGAAGGTCTCGCCATCCTGAATGGCACTTCCGCTATGACGGGCATCGGGATGTTTAACATCATCAGCGCCCGGAAACTCCTGCTCTGGTCGGTGGTCCTCTCAGCCATGACAAATGAAATTGTGGAGGCGTTTGACGATCATTATTCGTATGAGCTCAACATTGTGAAACATCATCGCGGGCAGAATAAAATTGCGGCGATGCTCCGCGATATATTGCGCGACAGCAAGATGATCCACAACCGTTCGGAACATCTCTACAACCCGGAGAATATCCAGCGTGAGGTATTTGAGGACAAGGTACAGGAGTATTATTCGCTGCGCTGCGTAACCCAGGTATTAGGCCCCATTTATGATACCATCCTGCACGCGGAAAAAATTGTGGTGGATGAGCTCAATTCGGTGAATGATAACCCAGTGGTAGACCATGAGAATCAAAATATTTTCCATGGGGGTAATTTTCATGGAGATTATGTGGCGCTGGAAATGGACAAACTGAAGACCTCGATTACCAAGCTGTCCATGCTGGCGGACCGGCAGCTCAACTACCTGCTCAACGACAAGCTGAACCAGATACTGCCGCCGTTTGTGAACCTCGGCGTATTGGGTTTCAACTTCGGCATGCAGGGGATGCAGTTCACGGCGACCTCCACGGTGGCGGAAAACCAGACCCTGTCATTCCCCATGTATGTGCATAGCATCCCCAATAACAACGACAATCAGGACATCGTCAGTATGGGTTGCAATGCTGCCCTGATCACAAAGAAGATCATCGATAATTCATTTGAAGTGCTGGCCATCCAGATGATGACGGTTTTACAGGCCATCGATTTCCTGCAATGTGTACCGCGCCTGTCGTCCAAGACCCAGGAGCTGTACACGGACCTAAGGAAGATCTTCCCCAGGTTTGTGGAAGATAAACCCAAGTACGAGGACCTGCGCAGGCTGAAAACACATTTTGAAAAATCAGACCCGGTTATTTCTTTTAACCCCGCAGTCAATCCGGCTACTGTCCAGTCAACCTGAATACGCCCGGAAGTCCACAAACACTCCAATCAATTGCCATGAAAAAGTGTGCACTCGTAACAGGCGGATCAAGAGGTATTGGCCGGGCTATCTGCCTGAAGATGGCTGCCATGGGATATTTTGTGCTGGTCAATTATCGTTCCAATGAAACAGAGGCAGACCAAACCCTGTCGCTCCTCCGGGCAGCCGGAGGTGACGGGCTGCTGATGAAATTTGACGTGGGCGCAAAGCAGGAGGTACAGGAGGTTTTGGGTGGATGGATGGAAAAGAACCAGGATCAATTTATTGAAGTGCTGGTCAATAATGCCGGGATCAGGGATGATGGATTGATGATGTGGATGAAGGACGAGCAATGGGACAATGTGATCCGGACAAACCTGGATGGTTTTTTTTATGTGACCAGGCTGGTGCTGACTGCCATGTTGATGAAGAGATATGGCAGGATCATCAACGTGGTTTCTCTGTCCGGGCAAAAGGGCCTGGCAGGACAAACCAACTATTCTGCCTCTAAAGGGGGTATCATTGCCGCCACCAAGGCGCTGGCACAGGAGGTAGGCAAGCGGGGCGTCACCGTCAACGCGGTCGCGCCGGGCTTTATAAAAACGGATATGACAGAGAATATTCCCGAACAGGAAATGAAATCGCTGATCCCGGTGAACCGTTTTGGGCTGCCGGAGGAAGTGGCGCATGCCGTAGGCTTTCTTGCCTCCCCGGAGGCTGCCTATATTACCGCAGAAGTATTGTCTGTCAACGGCGGAATGTATTCCTGAAAACGGGCAAAAATATTTTCCGGTTTAAAGACCTTCCGGGCCAGGTTGTTTGAGCAGCAAAAAAGGATTCAATTGACGACATCTCCTGACCATCATCATCGCTTAAAAAAATAATTTACTTTAATTTAGTTCGAGAAAGCAAACCATGAACAGGGTCGTCATTACAGGTATGGGCATTTATTCCTGCATCGGGAAAAACAGGGATGAGGTAAGGGATTCGCTGTACCATGGCAGGTCGGGGATTGTTCTGGATCCTGCACGCAAGGAATTTGGTTACAGGTCAGGCCTGACAGGGTTTGTGGAGAGACCCAATCTGAAGGGCCTGCTCGACAGGCGGGCAAGGATCATGCTTCCCGAACAGGGCGAATATGCCTATATGGCAACCATGGAAGCCCTGAAACAGGCGGGCATGGACGCTGACTATATTTCCCGGCAGGAGGTCGGAATCTTATACGGTAATGACAGTTCCGCCAAACCTGTTATCGAAGCCATTGATATCATACGGCAAAAAAAAGACACCATGCTGGTGGGCTCGGGCTCGGTATTCCAGACCATGAATTCCACGGTGACCATGAACCTGGCCACCATCTTTAAACTAAAGGGTGTCAACTTTACCATCAGCGCCGCCTGCGCGAGCGGCTCGCATGCTGTGGGACTGGGTTACCATTTTATACGAACCGGTTTGCAGGATTGTGTCATAACCGGCGGAGCCCAGGAGATCAACTATCTTTCCATGGGCAATTTCGACGCGCTCTCGGCTTTTTCCGTTCACGAATCAGATCCTCAAAAAGCATCACGACCGTTTGACCGCGACCGGGATGGTCTGATCCCCAGTGGAGGAGCTGCTACGCTGGTACTGGAAAGCCTGGATTCAGCGCGGGAAAGAGGCGCGGTTATATTGGGAGAGGTGATCGGGTACGGATTTTCTTCCAATGGCGAACATATTTCCAATCCAACCGTGGATGGACCCGTAAGGTCCCTGCGGCGCGCATTGCAGGGAGCTGGCTTGCAGCCGGGGGAAGTGGATTATATCAATGCCCACGCCACTTCTACACCTGCCGGCGATGCCAGCGAGGCCCGGGCTATTTGCGAAGTGTTTGGCGAACAAACCATTCCCGTAAGTTCCACAAAATCGATGACCGGGCATGAGTGCTGGATGGCGGGTGCCAGTGAAATAGTATATTCGATGCTGATGATGGAGCACGACTTCATTGCGCCCAATATCAACTTCGAAAATCCCGACGAAGATTCGGCAAAATTGAATATTGTAAAAACTTCTATAACCAGAAATATAAATGTATTTTTGTCGAATTCGTTTGGGTTTGGCGGAACCAATTCATCGCTCATCGTAAGAAAGTGGAACAAACAGACACTATGAAAGAAAAAGATGAAATCATCGGGAAAATAAATGAGTTCCTGGTGGAAGAATTTGAGGTAGATGCGGCAAAGATCAGTCCACCGGCCAACTTAAGGGCGGTGCTGGAACTGGACAGCCTGGACTACATCGACTTGGTGGTGGTTATTGAAAACAATTTCTCGTTCAAGGTAAAACCGGAGGATTTTGCAAACATCTCTACCTTTCAGGATTTCTACGATTATATCATTTCCAGGGTAAATGCTAAAGCCCTTGCCTAATGCCTTCCTGGCAACGTAAAACCAGGGGAACCCGCCTGGGGTATCGCATCTTTGTATGGGTGCTAAAAACAATGGGGGTATTACCGGCTTATTTCCTGCTCAGGTTCGTGACCTTTTATTATCTTCTTTTTCCCGGCAAAGCGGGAGGTCCGCTTTTTGATTATTTTCATCGTCGTCTTGGCTATGGACGACTGGTTTCCTTTGGCAAGATGTATAAAAATTTTTACCTGTTCGGTCAAACCCTTATTGATAAGGTGGTGCTGATGACCGGGATCCCTAACCGTTTCAGTTTTGATTTTGACGGCGAGGACCAGCTTCGCGCCATGGTTGACCTGCAAAGGGGTGGACTTTTACTGAGCGCCCACATCGGGAACTGGGAAATTGCGGGACAATTGCTGAAACGCCTCGGCACAAAGATCCGCATCGTGATGTACGATGGGGAACAACAGCAGATAAAAGAATATCTTGCATCGGTAACCGGCGAAAGGACCGCGCAACTGATCCTTATCAAGAATGACCTTTCGCATATTTATGCCATCCATGAAGCACTCAGGAACCACGAACTGGTTTGTATCCATGCGGACCGGTTCACGGAAAATACCAAAACACTGGACACCGTTTTCCTCGGTGCACCGGCAAGGTTTCCGGCAGGTCCCTTTGTACTCGCCGCCCGGTGCGGAGTTCCTGTATCCTTTGTTTTTGCCATGAAAGAAAGCCGTTTGCATTATCATTTTTTTGCCTCTGCCATCAAAGAATACAAGGGGCTGGACAAAGAAACCGGCATACAGTATATATTGACCGATTTTGCGAAGGAAATGGAAGAAAAAGTAAAAAAATATCCCGAGCAGTGGTACAACTATTATGATTTCTGGCAATCAGGATCAACACCATGACACCCGCTCCTTCCATACTTGACCTGATCCCGCAACGACCTCCGTTTGTGATGTTGGATGATTTCAGCTATACAGATGAAAAAAATTGTTATGGTTTGCTGAAGGTCAGAGAAGGGAATATATTTGTAGAGAACGGCTTGCTGACTGAACCGGGTCTCGTGGAAAATATTGCGCAGACCGCTGCGGCCCGAATAGGACATATCTGCAGGATGGAAGGTAAACCCGTTCCTATTGGTTATATCGGAGCCATCCAAAACCTCTCAGTCTTTACCCTGCCGAAAATAAATGAAGAGATAAAAACAGAAGTTTCAGTAAAAAATCAGATTTTTAATGTAACGGTTATCGAAGGAAAAATCCGGTCCCATGATGCTGAATTGGCCCGATGTGAAATGAAAATCTTTATTTCTAATCAACAATAACCTTTGTTATGAAACAGGCAATCATGAACAGATCCCTTTCCTTTCTTTTTACCAGCTTGCTGCTATGTCAGACATCCGTAAATGCACAGTCACTGAAGGACTTTTTCTCCTCGGGAACGGGCCCCTCCCTGTACCTGGGCATCGACTACACCAAGTGCAAGGTGATCGACGACAACTCCGCTACGTCTACTGATATCCGTGATAAATACTACCCGGGTATCAATGATCTCATTCTCACAGAATCGAAGAAATACGATCCAAAGGCGGCTTTTCACCAGTCCAATATGGATCATGATCTGGGATTCGTGATGAAAAAAAATGAAAAAATCAACACGGACGACATCAAATCCACCAGCTCCGCGGATTATCACCGTCTCAAGGCAGACGATATTAATGCGGTGGTAGCAGGCTATGACTTCGGCGACAAAAAGGGAATCGGCGTATTGTTTGTCATGGAGGCCATGAGCAAATCAGACAAGGGTGCTGCCATGTGGGTGACGCTGATAGACATGCAGGGAAAAAAAGTGTTGATGACTGAACGCCTGGAAGGCAAGACCAGCATGGGATTCGGATTCCGCAATTACTGGGCCATCCCTGTACACAGCGTGTTGGAAGAAATTGAAAAGAAGAAATTCAAAGAGTGGAAAGCAAAATACGGCGGCTGATGGAGAGCCGTTTTTTTGACCTGTATTCCAATGCAAAACGAACTTACTGATCAAACGGAAATCCTGGTCCGGTTTAATGAGGCAGACCCACTGGGAATCGTATGGCATGGCCATTATATCCGGTATTTTGAGGATGGAAGAGAGGCTTTCGGTTCGAAATATGGAATAGCCTACCTTGATTTTTACAGGCATGGGATCATTGTCCCCGTAGTCAGTATTCAATGTGATTACAAACGATCCCTTCGTTATGGCGAACGGGTGACGGTGGAAACCCGGTTCATTTCCTGCGCTGCAGCAAAGCTGAAATTCAGTTACCGGCTTTTTAATCCAGGCACGGGGCAATTGGTAGCGAGCGGGTCCTCGGTGCAGGTTTTCCTGGACAAGGAAACCTCCACACTTCAATTAACCAACCCGTCTTTTTTTGAGGCCTGGAAGCATCGGCATGGGCTGCTGTAATTTTTTTTGAAGAATGAAAGACGTTTTTGTAATAGCAGATAATATCGTATCCCCGCTCGGCGTAACCAGCGCTGAAAATTTCCTGCGTCTTACCAAATCAGATTCCGGCATCGCCCTGCACAACAGGCCCTCGATGTCCGCCCAGCCTTTTTACGCATCCCTGATCAGCGATACCTTGTTGGCCGGCAAATCACAGGGGCCGCCCTTCACCCGGTTTGAACAAATGCTCATCGCGTCCATCCGGGATGCGCTGCAACAATGTAAAATAGACAGCAGCGATCCACGAATGGTTTGTATTCTTTCCTCCACCAAGGGAAATATCAGTCTCCTTGAAAACGAAACCGGGGAACAAACGCCTTACGGAAGAATCGGCCTACCCTCCTCTGCTGCCCTGATCAGGGAGCATATTGGTTTCCGGCATCTTCCGCTCATGGTTTCACATGCCTGCATCTCCGGCATGCTTGCCATCATCACGGGTATGCGCCTGATCCGGGCAGGCAGGTATGATCACGCCGTGATTGCGGGAGCGGATACCATTTCCCGTTTTGTGCTGTCCGGCTTCCAGTCCTTCCAGGCCATCAGCCCTGAGCCCTGCCAGCCCTTCGATGCAAAACGAAAAGGAATTACACTGGGTGAGGCAGCGGCAACGGTGATACTGTCGGCATTCCCACCAAAGGGTCGCATGGCCCTGAGAATTGAAAGCGGGTCTGTCAGCAATGACGCCAACCATATTTCAGGGCCTTCACGAACGGGAAAAGAACTCTATTTTGCCATACGTGCGGCGATGGCAGAAGCGGCTGTTTCACCGGACGAGATTGACTTTATTTCCGCCCATGGGACCGCTACGCTGTACAATGATGAAATGGAAGCAAATGCGCTCAATCTGGCCGGTTTGCAATCGGTACTGCTCAATAGCCTGAAGGGCTATTATGGTCATACACTTGGAGCAGCTGGTCTGGTGGAATCGGTCATCTCCCTCCATTCCATGAAGGAATCACTGCTGATCCCCACGCTGGGTTTTGAAGAAGCAGGTACCAGCCAGCCGGTACGGGTATGTACCCGTGTAACAGCGGGATCGTACCAACGCTGTCTCAAAACAGCTTCGGGTTTTGGCGGATGTAATGCGGCGATGTTGATGAGCAGGGAATAGAGATTGGCGAATTTGCAGATTCGCAAATTTGCAAATGTGCAAATGGGATCCTCAACGATCCTGGTATTCCGGGTCGAAAGTCGGGAGTCCTGCTTGCGCCGCCCTGGGCGGGTTCGGCGGGCGATGCAAGATACCGTCACCGTTGGTTGGCTGTTGATATTTTCTCAGGAAAGTTGGACTGAAGGACAGCCATCCGCCTATGCTTAGGCTACGGCGGACACGGTGGGCCATCTACCATCGGCCATCGATTCCGTAAACTGTCGTCTGTCCACCTCAGGTGACGAAAAAATGAACGATGAAATTTTTCAATAAAGACAACAAAACAGCGCTGGAAGCAAAGGCGCAGGCCCAGTGGATCGCCTTTGGCCCGGTTGTTTTCCAGGTATCCAGGGTGCTGCGTAATTCGGGGATCCTGCAAACCATCGAAGAAAGTGGCGGGTCGGGTTTAAGCCTGGACGAAATCGTTCGGGCGGTGCAACTGCCGGTGTATGGGGTCCGGGTGCTGCTGGAATCGGGGTTGGGCATCGGCCTGGTTGTTGTAGACGATGACCGGTATCGCATAACCAAGACCGGTAGTTTCATCCTGAATGATCCGCTGACCCGTGTCAACATGGATTTTGTGCACGACGTAAACTACAAGGGGCTGTTTGCGCTCGACAAAAGCATCGGGAGCGGCAAACCGGAGGGGCTGAAAGAATTCGGTAATTGGCAAACCATCTACGAGGGCCTTTCGGAGCTGCCCGCACAGGTTCAAAAAAGCTGGTTTGCCTTTGATCATTTTTTTTCCGACACAGCATTCCCCAATGTCATCCGTCATGTATATAAAAATGGT
>Ga0335076_10007108_pt1 | contig 11292 bp, 11 predicted proteins | sample Lox_Sample_25_FD_206717 | JGI IMG/M metagenome (GOLD analysis project Ga0335076, IMG submission 206717) | Soil microbial communities from Loxahatchee National Wildlife Refuge, Florida, United States - Lox_Sample_2.5 | ecosystem: Environmental > Terrestrial > Soil > Wetlands | place: USA... | reverse complement strand
AGCAGACCGGAAACTATAGCGCTGGGATCTAGTCCGCCATATCTACCAGCCGGCTACCTAACGCCGATTTCCACGCAAGAGGTTGACGCAACCCTGCCGCCGGACCGGTGTGCCAGCTGACCGGGTGTTAGCCGACGCTCTCAGCGAGGAGCGGACCGGCTGTCTCGGACACGGCCGGTGAGCATGATCTTGGGCGGGCGAGCCCGGTTTGCTCAGGTATGTGTCGCGACGGTTGGGTGAGGACGTCTTGTCAGTTAAGACGGCCCTCCCTGATCGTTTGGCGGCGTCCGGGAGGGCCGTCGTGTGGCGCACGGATGGTGACGCCGGTGTTGACGGTAGCCGCGGATCGGGATCTGGTCGAGCGGCAGCTGGCGGGCGGGCTGCTGAGGTGCCCGGCGTGCGGGACGGGGGTGCTGGGCGGGCACGGCTGGGTGCCGTCGCGGTGGCTGCGCCGCGCGGACGGGCAGGTGGTGCTGCTGAAAGCGCACGCGACCGGGCAGGAGAAGGCGTCCGGGACGGTCGCTGGCGGGCTTCGCCGCGGGAAGTGCAAGGGGTGCGGGGTGTCGCATGTGCTGGCGCCGCCGCAGGTGCTGTTCCGGCGGCTGGATGAGACCAGGGTGATCGGCCAGGTGCTGGCGGCCCGGGCCGGGGGCAGGGGGTACCGGGCGATCGCCGGCCTGCTGGGACGGGTGGCGGCGGGGACGGTGGGACTGGCGGCGGAGCTGGGCATGGTGCGCCGCTGCGTGAGGCGGTTCACCGTGAACGCCGGGCGGCTGCGGGCCGCGTTCACCGCCCTGGTCCATCAGGTGGACGCCTCGCCGCCGGTGATGACCTCGGGCCGGGGCGCGGTGGCCGAGGCGGTGTCGGCGGTCGGCGAGGCGGCCGCCGCGGTGCGGCGGCTGCTGGGGGCGGCGATGGCCGCGGTGTCGCCGTGGGAGGTCGCGGCGGCGGTGTCGCACGGCCGGCTGCTGGCGGCCAGCCCGCCGGCGCGGCTGTTCTCCACGTCCGGGCATCTGGAGCCTGCCATGTGATCGCCGGGACGCTGGTGCCTTCCGTTTTCCGGCCACTGCGGCCATTGCGATGGGAGGCACTTGTGGGGATTGACGAGGAGCTGGCGGCGCGGGCGGCGGCGGGCCGTGACGTCGCCCTGTTCCGGTACGGCCTGATCCGCGCCGCGGCGGACCCGGGCCTGCCGCCGCGGCAGCGGGGCGCGCTGGTGCGCGCGCTGGCCGCCGGGCAGCACAAGGATCCGGGCGGGCAGCTGGTGCGGATCGGCCGGTCCACGCTGGATAGGTGGATCCGGGACTGGCGGGCGGGCGGCTTCGACGCGCTGGTGCCGGGCACCCGGAACGTGCAGCCGCGGACCAGCGCCGGGGTGCTGGAGCTGGCGGTCGCGCTGAAGAAGGAGAAGCCGGAGCGGACCGCCGCGCAGGTGCACCGGGTCCTGGCGGCCCGGCTGGGCGGCGGGCAGGTGCCCTCGGTGCGGACCATCCAGCGGCACTTCGTCCGGATGGAGCTGACCGGCCTGGCCGGCGCGGCGGCGCCGCCGGAGACCTTCGGCCGGTTCGAGGCAGATGCCCCGGGCGAGCTGTGGGTCTCCGACGTGCTGCACGGCCCGCCCGCGGGCCCGGCGCCCAAGACGTACCTGTTCGGCATCGAGGACGACCATTCCCGGTTCATCACCGGCTGGTGGTGGACCACCAGGGAGGATGTCACCGGGCTGTTCGCCGCGCTGCGGCGGGCGGTGGAGGCGCACGGCGCCCCGCAGGCCTTCTACGTTGACAACGGCAGCCCGTATGTGTCCCGGCAGCTGCTGCACGCGCTGGCCACACTCGGCATCCAGATCACCCACTCGCGGCCCCGCCGGCCCCCCTTAACCGGCCAACCCCAGTCGGCACCGAGAGCGCGACACGCCGATGACCTGCGGGTACTTGCTGTGGGGTGGGACAGGTGCCGTAACGTGCGTCGCCATGAGCAACGAGCAGTCACCTGTCCGCGCTGCCGAGGTGCGCGCCGGGCGCTGGGAGCTGACGGGCGCGGGTGAGCTGTCGCTGATCAACGACTACCTGAGCTACGTTGCGGACCGCGGCTACTCGCCCCGGACGGTCCGGGCTTACGCGTTCGACTTGCTGCACTTCGCCCGGTGGCTTGCCGGTGACGGCACCGGGCTGGGCGAAGTGGATACTGGCATCCTGCTGCGGTACCTGGCGGCGAACCGGACCGAGTGGCGCGACGGCCAGGACGAGAACGTGATCCCGCTGGCCCGCGGTAGCGCCTCCGGGTTCGCCCCGGCCACGATCAACCGGCGCATGGCCGCGATCTCCGGGCTGTTCACATTCCGGTCGATGCGTGACCCGGACGCGGCGAACCCGGTCCCGAAAGGCCCGGCCGCGCGGCGCACCGCCGCGGGTGAGCGGACCGGGCTGCTCGGGCATCTGGCCAGGCCCAAACCGCGGTCGGGGCTGCGGGTCCGTGAGCCGCGGCGGCTGCCGCGCGGGCTGGACCGCGCCGAGACTGCCGCACTGCTGGGCAGTTTCCGCACCGACCGGGACCGGGCGATCGCCGGGCTGATGCTGCTGTCCGGGCTGCGGTCAGCCGAGGTGCTCGGGCTGCGGGTCGCCGACGTGGACATCGGCGGCGGCTGGGTGCGGGTGACCGGCAAGGGCGACAAGGAACGCCGCGTGCCGCTCGACCCTGACGTCGCCGGGCTGATCCAGTCCTACCTGCTCGCCGAGCGGCCCGAGACCGTGTCGAAGGGACTGTTTGTCGTGGCTAAAGGGGCTCATCGCGGGCAGCCGCTCACTGCGGCCGGGCTGCGGCGGGTGTTCCGCTACCACCGCGAGATCTCCGGGGTCGCGGCCGGGCACCCGCATGCGCTGCGGCACACGTTCGGGACAGCCCTGGCCGAGGCCGGGGTTGACCTGCCGGTGCTGCAGGCGCTGATGGGACACGACCACGTCGAGTCTTCGGCCGCCTATATCCATCTCGCGCCGGCTCACGTGCGTGCCGCTTACGACGCGGCGCGGGACCGGCAGCGCGCCATGCAGGGAGTCCGCTGACATGCCGCCAGTCAAGACGCCGGTGCCGCCGCAGGCCGAGCCGGTCTACCGTGCCTACCTGGACTGCCTGGCGGCCCGCGGTGCCGGCAACAAGACGTTCGACAGCGGCGCGCGGTGTTTCCTGGCCCGTTACCCTGACCCGCAGGCGTGGGCGGACCTGCCGCTGGAGCAGCGCCTGGCCAGCACCCGCCCGCACCTGCAGCCGGTGCTGAATTTCCTGATGCTGCACGGCCACCTGCGGCCGGGCTATGACTACCTGCTGGACCGCAAGCTGACCGCGATCATGCGGGAAGCACAGGCGAGCCCGCTCGGCGCGGACCTGGCCCGGTTTCTTGCCGGCGCGGAGGCACTGGGATATTCCGGGCGCGCCCGCGCCGGGATGGCGTCCCAGATCGCAGTGCGCATGCTCATCCAGACCGGACGCGGGCTCGGCGAGCTGACCGGCGATGACTGCACCGCGTTCGGGCAGGCGATCACCGGGCGGGAGGAACGCCTGGGCAGCGAACTCAAGCACTACCACGGCGCGCTCTATGCGTCCCGTGCGGTGATCTACCACCTCGGCGCGCCCGCCGAGCCGGTGCCGAAACGGTCCACGCTGGGCCGGTGGAGCTGGGAACGCCACCTGGACGGCGTCACCGGTCAGGTGCGCAAGCCGATGACCGCCTACCTGGAACGGCTGGCCGGCACGCTGGCCCGCTCGTCGGTGCAGGGTGCCGCATCCGAGCTGGCACATTTCGGCCGGTTCCTCGCCCGGCACGACCCTGCCCTGGCCTCGCTGGCGCTGCTGGACCGGCAGCAGCACATCGAGCCGTACCTGAACGAGGTCGCATCAGCGGTGAACCACCGCACTGGGACACCGATCGCCGCCTCCACCGCCAAGCAGCGCATCCAGACGGTCGGGTCGTTCCTGGACGCGATCGCCGAATGGGGCTGGCCCGAAGCCCCGGCACGGCGGCTGATCTTCCCCCGCGACGCACCCAAGCTGCCGCATCCGCTGCCCCGCTACCTGCCTCCGGACCAGGAACGGGCGCTGCTGGCGGCGCTGGAAGGATCGCCGAACCGGCTGCGCGCCGACGCGCTGCTGCTGATGCGCGCGACCGGGATGCGGATCGGCGAGCTGACCATGCTCGAGCTGGACTGCGTGCACGAGGTCCCCGGCTCCGGCACCTGGCTGAAGGTGCCGCTCGGCAAGCTGCTCACCGAGCGGATGGTGCCGATCGACGAGGAGACCGTCGAGATCATCGACCGGATCGCCGAGCACCGGTCCCCGGGCCGTCCGCTGCGCCATCCCCGCACCGGGAAGATGGCCGACTTCCTGCTCACCCACCAGGGCCGCCGGATCTCCGCCGGGACCATCCGCGAGGAACTGCACCGCGCCGCCGCCGAAGCCGGCCTGGACGGCGTCGTTCCCCATATGCTCAGGCACACTTACGCCACCGCCCTGGTCAACGCCGGCTGCTCGCTGCAGGCCCTGATGGCGCTGCTGGGGCACGTGTCAGCCGCGATGAGCCTGCGCTATGGCCGGCTGTTCGACGCGACCGTCCGCGATGAGTACCAGCGGGCGCTGACCCTGGCCAAAGCCCAGCTCGGCCCGGTGCTGCCCGGCGAGCGCACCCAGCTCCCGGTCGCCGGCATCACAGGCGGGAACTGGCGCGACGCGCCGCTGATCAAATCCCGCCTCGCCGGCGGGTACTGCCTGCGTGCCGCCGCCCAGGGCCCGTGCGCCTACGCCAACATCTGCGAGCACTGCCCGAACTTCCGCAACGACGCCGGCTTCCTGCCCGTCCTGCAACTGCAGCGCGCCGACACCGAAGCCCTCGCCGCCGACGCCGAAGCCCGCGGCTGGGGCGAGGAAGCCGCCCGCCACCGCCGCCTACTCGACCGGCTCGACCTGCTGATCGGCCAGGCCAATGCCTGCTGACCACGACCACCTCACCCGCGCCGAGGCCGCCTGCGCCGAGCTCACCGCGACCGGGCAGCCCATCACGTTCAGCGCAGTCGCGGTACTCGCGCGGATCAGCCGCACCACTCTCTACCGGCGGGCCGACCTGCGCGCCGTCATCGACGAGCACAGGACGCACGGCCAGGACGCCAGCACCCTGACCAGCCTGACCGTCCAGATCGACCAGATGTGCCGCAGCCTCGAAGCCGTCGCCGCCAAGGTCCGCCGCCACGAGGAAACCATCCGCCGGCTCGAACGCGAACGCCGCACCAGGCAATAGGCCGCGACCCCGCCCCGCGTTATCCACAGCCTGGACTGAGATTGGCCGGTTAACCGTAGCCCGCCGCGTTGATCGAGTATTGCTGACCGTGCCACCGGTAGGTGACGATTCCTCCCTGTTCGGTGCCGGCGACCCGGGTACCGGTCCAGAGCACCAGGTCCGGCGACTGCAACTGCAGCAGCACGGCCAGTAAGGCGAACGCAAACAGCGCGGCCGCCAGGCCGACGAACCAGCCAGCTCCGTCAAACCAGCTCCGCACCCGGGCAAGCACGCCTGCCAGTATCGACCGCCAGCCGGCCGTTGACAATGGCTTAAGGTCCAGCCCGAGCCCCGCGTCAGAGATCATCAGGAGCCGCCATCGCCGGCCGGATGAGCTGGGCCGGTTGACCCGTGCCCATTCCGGGCACATGGCCATGCGTGACGGCCAGAAACGGTGGGCAGCGGTGAGGCGTCGCTGCGCAGGCCAGAAGCTAACCCGGCGATGGGTGGCAGATGACCGTGAGGTGCAGTCGTTGCCATGCATAACGAACCTCATATTGCCGTCGGCTACCGTTAGCTAGGACTGGCGATATTGAATAAGAGAACCGAGGTATAGCGCGGCCTGGAGTCCGCGCGGTTCCTTGCTGTGCCCTGGTCGGGCTGCATCCTGACGGGGGTTATGGCAGGACCGTCACGGTGACCGGCGCCTGGATGCAAACAGCTTGCCCGGCGCACGACCCGGCACGCCATACCGCCCAACGAAGGAGACCCGATGTCCGAGTTCAAGCCAGGGCTGGAAGGCGTTATCGCCTTCGAGTCCGAGATTGCCGAGCCTGACAAGGAGGGCGGCGCGCTCCGGTACCGCGGGGTGGATATCGAGGAGCTGACGGGGCACGTCTCGTTCGGCCACGTGTGGGGCCTCCTGGTTGACAACTCTTTTACGCCGGGCCTGGCTCCGGCCGAGAACTACCCCCTGCAGATCCACTCCGGCGACGTCCGGGTCGACGTGCAGAGCGCGGTGGCCATGCTGGCCCCGGCGTGGGGCATCAGGCAACTGCTCGACATCAGCGACCAGCAGGCCCGGGACGACCTCGCGCGGGTCTCGGTGACCGCGCTGTCGTTCGTGGCCCAGTCGGCCCGCGGCCTGAGCCTGCCGCTGGTGCCCCAGCGCGAGGTGGACAAGGGGAAGACGATACCGGATCGGTTCATGATCCGCTGGCGGGGCGAGCCGGATCCGCGGCACGTCAAGGCGGTGGACGCCTACTGGGTGTCGGCGGCCGAGCACGGCATGAATGCCTCCACGTTTACCGGCCGGATCATCGCCTCGACCGGTGCCGACGTGGCGGCGGCGATGTCCGGCGCGGCGGGCGCCATGTCCGGGCCACTGCACGGCGGCGCGCCCGCGCGGGTGCTGCACATGATCGAGGAGGTCGAGCGCACCGGTGACGCGGAAACCTACGTGAAGCAGCTGCTGGACCGTGGCGACCGGCTGATGGGCTTCGGGCACCGCGTGTACCGGGCCGAGGACCCGCGCGCCCGGGTGCTGCGGCGGGTCGCCAAGGAGCTGGGCGCCCCCCGCTACGAGGTGGCCCTGGCGCTGGAGAACGCGGCGCTGGCCGAGCTGCGCGCGCGCCGGGGCGACCGGGTGCTGGAGACCAACGTGGAGTTCTGGGCCGCGATCGTCCTCGACTTCGCCGAGGTTCCCGCCAGCATGTTCACCTCGATGTTCACCTGCGCGCGGACCGCGGGATGGGCGGCGCACATCCTGGAGCAGAAGCGCACCGGCAAGCTGGTCAGGCCGAGCGCACGGTACGTCGGCCCGCCGGCCCGCCCGGCGCGCGACGTCCCCGGCGCGAGGGAGGTTCTCGGCGAGATCTAGGCTCCCGCCTTTCGCCGGGCGCCCCGGGTTCTGGCCGGGGCGCCCGGCGCTGTTGTGCCCGGGCCTCCCCCCGCGGCCGGTCCGGGCCGACCGGGGGCCGCGGATAGGCTGGCGGCGTGAGCAGCCTTGTCATCCCTCCCGAGATCAGGCCCGCGGACGGCAGGTTCGGCAGCGGGCCGTCCAAGGTCCGTGCCAGCCAGATCGCGGCGCTCGCCCGGTCCGGCGCCACGTACCTGGGGACCTCGCACCGGCAGGCGCCGGTCCGGTCCCTGGTCGGGCGGATCCGGGCCGGGCTGGCCGCCCTGTTCGCCCTGCCGGAGGACTACGCCGTCGTCCTCGGCAACGGCGGATCGACCGCGTTCTGGGACGCCGCCGCGTTCGGGCTGATCCGCACCCGGTCACAGCACCTCGCGTTCGGCGAGTTTTCCGCCAAGTTCGCCGCCGTGACGGCGGCCGCGCCGTGGCTGGGCGCACCCACCGTGATCGAGTCCGCCGCGGGGAGCCACCCGCGGCCCGCCGCGGAGCCCGGGGTGGACGCGTACGCTCTCACCCACAACGAGACCTCGACCGGCGTGGCCATGCCGGTCCGGCGCGTGCCGGAGGCCGATCCCGGGTCGCTGATCCTCGTCGACGCCACCAGCGCCGCCGGCGGCCTGCCGGTCGACCCCGCCGGCTTCGACGTGTACTTCTTCGCCCCGCAGAAGTGCTTCGGCGCCGATGGCGGCCTGTGGATCGCGCTGATGTCGCCCGCCGCGGCCGGCCGCGTCGCCGAGATCGCCGCCACCGGCCGCTACGTGCCCGGCTTCCTGTCGCTGCCGGCCGCGATCGAGAACTCGGCCAAGAACCAGACGGACAACACGCCGGCCGTCGCGACGCTGTTCCTGCTGGCCGAGCAGGTCGACTGGATGCTCAGGCATGGCGGCCTGGCCTGGACGACGGCCCGGACCGCCGATTCCGCCGCCCGGCTGTACACGTGGGCCGAGAAGACGCCGTACACCACGCCGTTCGTAGCCGATCCGGCGCAGCGTTCCCAGGTCGTCGGCACGATCGACTTCGCCGGGGATGTCGACGCGGCGGCCGTCGCCGCGACGCTGCGTGCGAACGGCATCGTCGACACCGAGGCGTACCGCAAGCTCGGCCGCAACCAGCTGCGTATCGGGATGTTCCCGTCCGTTGACCCGGCCGACGTCGAGGCCCTGACCGTGTGCATCGACTACGTGGTGGAACGCCTCTGAGCGCTGCGGCCCGTCTCCCCCTGTCCCGCCTTTCCGGGCGGGACTGTCCCGCAGGGGGGACCGGCCCGGCCCGGGAACGGTTGACCCTCCCCCTGCGGGAGCGGCGAGGGTGGAAAGCACAGGCCACCCGGCCAATCCGCACGGGAAGGACACCCCGTGGCTACCGAGCAGAGCGTATCGTCGCGGTCCCGCGCCGGCTCAGCGCACCACCGAGCCGACGATCACGGTGAGCACCAGGAGCGCCAGCACGGTGGGAAGAAGCCACCGGGGCACGCGTGTCACGCACCGAGCCTATCCCCGGCCGAGCGGCCAGCTGGCCACTGTGGTGTAGCGCGGCTGGCCGCCGGGCCGGCTATGGATGAGATGGATGCGGTCGGCGGTCCAGCCCGGCCCCTGATACCCGCTCAGCGCATCGACGAGGCCGCGGACATCGGCTGGCGCGCGGCAGCGGGCCAGCGTGAGGTGCGGGCGGAACGGGCGGCCCGCACCCGACGGGAGCGCGCCGGCGCGGCGTGCGGCGGCGGCCACCGAGGCGGCCAGGCCGGCCACGTCGCGTTGATCACCGCGCAGGCCGCACCACAGCACCTGGGCCCGGGCCGCATGGGGGAACGCCCCGGCCGCAGCGAACATGAGGTCTAGCGGGTGGTGCCGGCCCGCGGCCCGTTCCAGCCGCGGCGCCAGCCGGGCCGCGGCCGCCTCGTCGGCCTCGCCCAGAAAGGCCAACGTGATATGCCAGGCATCCTGGCCGGTCCAGCGCAGCCCAGGCTGCCGGATCCGGAGGGGCGCGACCGCCGCATCGAGCCCGCTGAGCACCGGCCGGGGCGGCACAACCGCGACGAACAGTCTCATGCGTTCATTGCTAGCAGTTTGCTCAGGCGGCGGCTTGCGGTCCGGCTTCCGGTGCGGACAGCCGCGGCCCGGTGTGGGGTGCGGGCGCCGGGGACCGGTGGCCGCCTGGGCGGAATTGAGCCAGCGGCCGGAGGCCGTCCCGGACGCTGGTCCCGGTGGCGTGGCTGAGTACGATGCCGGCCACGACGGCGGCGATCGCCGAGATCACCCCGCCGGAGATCAGGCTCATCCGCGGGCCGAACTGCTCGGCGACCCAGCCGATCAGCGGCGAGCCGATCGGGGCGCCGCCCAGGAACACGAGCATGTAGACGCCCATGATGCGACCGCGTATCTGCGGATCCGTACCTAGCTGGGTGGCGGAGTTCGCGGCCGTCGTGTACAGCACCACGGACAGGCCGGTGGGCAGCAGCATGAGCAGGAACGCCCAGTAGGCGGGCATCAGCCCGGAGGCCGTCTCCAGCACGCCGAACGCCAGCGCGACAGCTACCTGGAGCCGGGCCGACGGGCGGCGGCGCCGGGCGGCCAGCAGCGCACCGCCCAGCGCGCCGACCGCATACGCGGTCGAGGCCAGGCCGAAGGCGCCCGCGCCGGTATGAAACACCCCCCGGGACATCAAGGCCGTCGTGACCTGGAAATTCATGCCAAACGTGGCCACGAAGAAGAGCATCGTCATCGGTATCCATATGCGCGGCGCTCCCGCGAGGTAGTGCAGCGCTTCCCGCATCTGGCCGCCGGCCCGCCCGGCCCGCGGCGCGGGCGTCAGCTCGCCAGAGCGCATCAGCAGCAGCCCGGTGATCACCGCGCCGTACGATGCGGCGTTAAGCAGGAACGCGGTGGGCGTGCCGACCAGGCTGATGACGATTCCCGCCACCGCTGGTCCGGCGATCCGGGCCAGGTTGAAGATGGCGCTGTTGAGCGCGATCGCGTTCGGCATGTCCCGCTGCCCGACCATCTCGGTCACGAAGGTCTGCCGGGTCGGGTTGTCCACCACGGTGACCAGCCCGAGCGCGAAAGCGAGCAGGTAGACGTGCCATAGCCGGACGGTCCCGGTGACGGCGAGGAGACCGAGGATCAGCGCCAGGCCCCCCATGAGGCCCTGCGTGATGAGCAGGATGCGGCGCTTGCCGAACCGGTCGGCGATCGCGCCACCCCACAGGCTGAACAGCAGCAGGGGGAGGAACTGCAGGCCTGCCGCGATGCCGAGGGCGGAACCGCTGCCGTGTGACAGCTGCAGCACCAGCCAGTCCTGCGCCGTCCGCTGCATCCAGGTCCCGCTGTTGGACACCACCTGCCCGGCCGCGAACAAGCGGTAGTTGCGGTTGCGGAGAGAGCTGAACGTCCGCCCCCCAGGCGCTGAAGCGGAGCGGTGCCCCGGCGAAGCCAGCCGGATACCCGCCGCCGCCAGCCGCTTCAGGACTGGCTGAGCTTCTCCAGGACGGGCGCGGCGGCCCGCAGGGTCGCCCGCTCCTTCGGGCTCAGCTCCTTGAGCCGCTTCGCGAGCCACTCGTCCCGCCGGCGGCGGGCCCGCAGGACCGCGGCCCGGCCTTCCTCCGTCACGGTCAGGACAACCTGGCGCCGGTCGGTCGTATGCGGGGCCCGCATGACGAGACCACGATCCTCCAGGACCGCGATGACGCGCGTCATCGAGGGTGGCTGCACCTTCTCGTATTCCGCGAGCTCGCCCGGTGTCATGGCCAAGTGGCGCTCCAGCGCGGAAAGGGTGGCGAATTGCGTGTCGGACAGCTCCGACTCCGGCAGGCCCTGCGCGGCGCGCTCCACCCGCAGCCGCCGCGCGAGACGGCTGACGGAGATCCGCAACGTGGTGGCCAGGCCCACGTCGGACCTGGTCTGCGCTCCCCTTGCCTGCGTAAGTGTCATCTTCATTAGCCCGAGTCATTACTTTCGCTAACAATATGCGGCGTGCCGGGATTCCGCAAACCGCGTATCGCGCGTGAGCAGGCAGCGAGCACCCGCAGCCGGATGATCAAAGTACATCACGGACGTCGGGCGTGGTGGGAGACATCACGGGCGCGGGCCGTCACGGCGGATCCGGCCGCCACGTACCCTGG
>Ga0335076_10007107_pt1 | contig 11294 bp, 10 predicted proteins | sample Lox_Sample_25_FD_206717 | JGI IMG/M metagenome (GOLD analysis project Ga0335076, IMG submission 206717) | Soil microbial communities from Loxahatchee National Wildlife Refuge, Florida, United States - Lox_Sample_2.5 | ecosystem: Environmental > Terrestrial > Soil > Wetlands | place: USA... | reverse complement strand
GGCGAAGCCCGACCTCTCGTCGCTAGGTTCAATGTTGCAAGCCAAATGGAAGAGCGGCGCAACAGTAAACCAGAACAAGCCGGAAAGCCTGAGCCCCGGACAAGTTCGTGAATTCCGCATCGCGAAACTCGACGCAAGCGCCAAGAAGATTGAACTTGAACTGGAGTGAGTTGCTCCGTGAAACTGGGCTAACTGCGAGCGTTGACCATCATCAACGCGAAGAGCGCAGGCAGATAGTAGATCGTGGCGAGCAGGAGCCGCCGCGCCGGTCCTTTGGAAGCCGCGGCAGTCGCTGGAAGTTGCGGCATCGCCATTCCCATTGAGTACCGGAACAGCATCGCTCCCATCAGGATCGCGCCAACGAAATAGATCCGCCCTGTCATTCCCATTGCTACGGGCAACACGCTTACCGGAATCAGGGCCGCCGAGTAAGCCAGGATTCGCCACACGGTCGACTTACCATTCGATTCCACCACAGGCAACATGCGAATGTCGCCCTGCTCGTAATCCTCGCGATACAGCCATGCGATCGACAGGAAATGCGGGAACTGCCACACGAACATGATGGCAAAGAGAACGATGGTGTCGAGTTCAACGCGGCCTCGAACCGCAGTCCATCCTAAGGCGACTGGCATCGCTCCCGGAAATGCGCCGACAAATGTGCAAATGGGAGAAACCTTCTTCAGCGGAGTATAGGCCGCAAGATAAACGAGCGCGGTGAGAAACACTAACAATCCCGTCAGAACATTTGCGTAGATAGCGAGGTAGACCGAACCGCCCAACGTAAGCGCCAATCCAACAATCGCGGCATGTTGCTGCGACATTCGTCCGGAGGGCAGCGGTCGATTGGCCGTACGCTTCATACGGGAATCTACGCGGCTTTCCAAAACCTCATTCAGCGCGGCCGTTCCGCTCGACACGAGCGCGATGCCAAACAAGGCATGGAAGAGACCCATCGTCCAGGAAGACACGCCGCTGCGATGTGCGCCAAAGAAGTAACCGCACCAGGCCGTCAGCACGATCAGCGTCGTGATGCGCGCCTTGGTTAGTTCCGCATAATCTTGCAGGAGACTTGCCAGACGCCGAGCAGAAATTATTTGTTCCATGAACCCCACACCTGCGATTTACGTCTTCCGCTTCGATCTGCGCGCCAATCGGCGAGTTGCCTCAAAGCGGCGACCGGAAAACCTTCGACCCGCTTGTCAGAGGAGCGGATCCTCACCCGAACCCACGAAGGATAGCATTCCTATCTCTTCCTCGGCGCAATGTCAACAGAATTCCCCAAACGATGACGACGCTGTATTCATGTTCGCACCAAGTCGGCGGTTTTGCCAACTTGACCGGCGGACGCTATCTGCCGCTGGCGGCGCTCGAAATCGTGAAGGTCTCAGGCGGATCGAAGTAGCACTGGTGCCACATCGCTGCGTCGGTCAGGCTGCCCGCCTTCCATTTGCGAATCGTGGGCAGCGTTGCCGCGATCATGCCTCCGTCTGACGAGTCGAAAATCAGCACCAGCCCGGCGAGGTCCTGAGACTTCGACAGCTCGTCGTAGCTCTGGTCGAGCAACGCCTTCGCGAACTCGAGTTTCGCGCTCGCGCCTCCGCCTTTTTCGTCTTCGCGAATTTTCTGCACCGAAATGATCTTCACGCTCTTGCCCCGTAGAGGCGCCCAATCTCCCGGAAACGGCGCCATTTCCTCCCGGCTCACTTGAAAGAGATCGGCCGCGGCCGGAGCACCTGATGCGACCGACTTTGGAACATCGGAAATTCCTTCCGGCATTTCGAGGCTGGTGCGCCAGATCCAGCCGCGCGACAGTCCCGAAATGCGCACGTGAACCCAGTCGTCGTTGTAGTCCAACAGCTCAAATTCATCCTGCGCATCGGCCATAAACAAAGTCTTGGCGGTGAGGCTGGGAGTGCCGACAACCGGCGTTCCAGATTTCTTCACGGCAACCAGATTCTTCGGGCGCGATTGGTTCCTGACCGCATCCTCGAGACCAGACACCTCGTTTCGCAGATCCGCGGATTTCTTGTCGGCTGGCTTTGTGTCGGAGAAAGGCCGCGATTGCGCCGATTCCGCCGCCGTACTTGCGGCGGAGGAAAAAACGCCGGCATCGGGCGAACTGGGCAGCGGTGTCGATACAACCGGTAGATCGACTTTGTTACCAGGCATCTTCGTAGTGTTTGCAGCAGCCGATTTCTCTTCCGAGGCCGCCGGTTTGGGCGCCGAAACAGACCCCAATTGATCCGCTAACTGGTCGAGCAAGTCCGCTTCGAGCCGGCCATTCGATTTGAGTAACTGGTAACCGGAGCGCGCGGCGCTGGTGTCTTTGTACCAGGCGGTGACGTTGGCGCTGACGCGCACCACGGACCCGGCGGGGGTCTCGCTGACGTGGATGGTGCACTGGTAAAAGGCTCGCTGGTACTGAGTCAACGGATGTTCCGCGCCTTGTACAAAGCCTTCCAGCGTCGGAAGATGGCCGCTCATGGCGGTTTGCAACTGCTTCACCGCCTTCTCGACATCCTTTTTCGGTGCCTGAAATGTACGCTCACTCAGGCCGGTTTGGGCGGTTGCTTCATGCAGGCAGAGGGACAGCGACATGGCAGCCAGGGCGGCAAAATGCAGGTATCGAGACCGCCGCATCATGGCAAGACCTCCAGTTGGTCTCTTCGAATCCATCCGTGCGATCCCGCATGCGTTTCCACTCCAAGCCAGTAGGTGCTGATCACTACCACCAGAACCTCGGTCCCTGGCGTCAAGGTTTGAACCGTACTGGCCGAATGAAAGGGAGCGGATTTGAGGGGAGCGCCCGGCTTCTTTACGAGGCGTTCCACCTCGCGCCGCAGTCGGGCCGCGCGCTGGTCGAGAGTCTCATTCGGATCTTCTGCCAAAATGGCCGCGCTGGCGGAAGCTTTCGTCTTCGATTGCCTGAGCGATGCCCGGCTGGGAGTCGACGGGGACGATGTCGAGTCGCCCTCGTCCACCCGGCTCGTACTCTCATTCAGACTCGAAGTCGACGGGGTAGCCAGTAGTTCCGTGTTGTCGTTCCCAATGTCGAATTCTTTCTTTGCGATGTGTTCCTGCTTCTCTTCCAGCGCCTCCTCCGTTTGTTTCTTTACCAGCTCCATCTGTCCGAGATGGTCCTGAATATCCTTGTATTCGCTCGATTCCACGGAGCCGTTGGACGGATGCACCGCGTGCCGGAAGTCTTCGACATAGACCGCGTCAATGCGGAGGATCGAATTCTTCTCCCCCTGCGGCTGCACGATGTAGCGCACGGCGACGGTTCCGACGTCGCTGCTGTCTTTGAAATTCCACGGATTCAGCGCCGCCTTTCGCACTTTATAGAAAACCTTGCCGGGATCCTTCCATGCGGGAAAAAGCGGCGTAGAGGCTGCGGCGGAGGCCCCGCTGAGGTATTCGTCCTTCGCGTATTCCTTCGTGCCGCGAATAATGCCGTTGGCGGCCACGTCCCCCACCGCTTCCGTGACTTCGGAAATCGGGGTTGGGATATTGATGATCAACCCCACGCCATATTGCGCGGAATTCTTCTCGCGCGCCAGCACCGGCGAAATCAGCGCGAAAACCAGCAATATAGCTATGCGGAGCCAAACACGGATTGCGCTTCGACTGTGCAGAATTATGCGATGAGTCCCGGGGGCGGTTGCCACAAACAACTCCATGAGCTCCGAGCTAAAGAGTGTGATACGGAGCCTTCGCTACTGTCAACTCAGACGCAGGCAGCGCTTCGCGTTGCTTAAGGATGGGAAGAGGTTGTCAACAGTTGGTAAAAAAAAAGTTGCGAGTCGCTATTGCACTTTTCCTTAGCTGGGTAGTAATATCCATCCCGCTTAGAAATCCCGGTAGGACCACCCGACCGGAAAAAGTTTGCTCTTGCGCCGCCAATCTGCCTTGGCGCGCGGTTGGGATTCGTCAAAGGACCTCTATTTTGGTTCGTGGGGAACCTGGGGGTTTTCAAAACCTGAAAGTGATCTGAGGAGTGCAGCATGCGTTTGTGGGCGCAGTCTCATCTCTGTCAGAAGCCGCAGCGGGCAATTTCTGCTGTAACCGCTGCAATCGCGTTAGCTCTCTTGATCCTGAGCGCGGCTCAGCCAGCCTCAGCCCTTCCAGCGTTCGCAAGAAAGTACGGCCTGCGCTGCTCGGCCTGCCATGAGAGCTGGCCGATGCTCAACTATTTTGGGCAGAAGTTTAAAGACAACGGCTATCAGTTGATGAACGATCGCGATTCGCCGATCTGGCAGAATCCCGGTTACTGGCCGATCACCATGCGCATCACGCCCTTCTGGAGCCGCGAGAACACCAACAAAGTTGCTGTCGATAGTTCTCCGACCGGCGAGCAGAGCATAACTCAAACGGGATTCAACATCAGCGGCCTCGACATCCTGACCGGCGGGACGCTCGAGAAAAACGTCTCTTTCCTGCTCGTTCCCTCCTCCGACGAAACTGGCGCCTTCCACTTCGAATCCGTCAACGCGCGTTTCGATAACCTTCTCAACAGCCCTTGGCTCAACGTCAAATTTGGCAAGTTCGAACTGGATAACTTCATCTCGGAAAAACGAACTCTCACCCTGTCAGCCAATGGCGGAGCTTTTCAGCTCTACCATTTCATCCCGGTCGGCGACGGGAACATTTTCGGCCAGGTGGGCGACAACCAGTTAGGCGTTGAGTGGATGGGCCACTCGGCCAATGATCGTACGCGTCTTTCCGCGGCAGTCTTTAGCTCTGTGGACGGCAACGTTGACCTGCCCTATGGGCGGAATTCCTACACCGGCTTCTTTGCCGCAAGTCAGGCCTTTGATACTGGCAAACTCGGCGTCCAGCGCCTTGGCGCCTACGCGATGATTGGTGAGGCACCGACCGCATACCTTACCCAGGGCGACGCCCCCATACCCGGTTCGGGCACCGCCAACAAGGACTTCGAGCGCTTCGGATTTGAAGGGTTGTTCTACGTCACCAATCACCTTGACTTCCAGGTCTACACCCAACACGGCTCCGATAGCGCGTGGTTTGGCGCCTGCTACGGCGACATTATTGACGGCGCGACCGGATGCCAGAACAACAACATGGGAGGCGGTTTGCCGGCCGGATATAGGCGCCCGACGTGGAACGGCGCGTTCGTCGAAACCCACTACGTCTGGAATCCTCAGTTCATCATCATCCAGCGCTCGGAGTGGGTGCGGATGTCGCAACAGGTCACCTCTGACCTGCCGTCGAATCTGGGCAACATCGACAACTATGTTTTCGGCTGGCGCTACAACCCGTTCATGAACAACCGCGCCGGATTCGCCCTGCACAACGAATATTCGTGGTTCCGGCAAAGAGGAACGTCTCCGGTAACCAATACCGACCTGACCAGCAACAGCGTGATGCTCGGGTTTGACTTCGACTTCTAAACAGGAGAACAGCAATGCGGACAAAATTGATGCAGTCGACATTGTTGGTGATCGCGGCCACTGTTCTCTTGTGTGCCGCATCGCCCGCGCAGGTCACGGAATACCAGGAAAAAGAATGGCTGGGATCCCCAGCCGCGACCAGTCACGTCGAAGGCAGGGAAGGACACGCCCCGGACGGCGCCATGGACTACCGGCGCTACTGCGTTGTGTGTCACGGCCAACTCGGCGATGGCAACGGCGAGAGCGCGCAGTGGATCGACCCGAAGCCGCGCGATTTTACTCTCGGAGTTTTCAAGTGCCGTTCAACTCCGACGGGGACGCTGCCTACCGACCAGGACCTTTACGATACGATCGGCCGCGGTCTCGACCGCTCGAACATGCCGCCGTGGAACACGCTCAGCGATCAGGAGCGCACCGATCTTGTCGCGTGGATCAAGCACTTCTCTCCGCGTTGGCAAACGGAGAAGCCCGGCACGCCCATCGTCATCCCGCCAGAACCTGAAGTGACGGCGGAAAGAATCAAGGCCGGACAGGACGTGTTCAATAAAGTCCAGTGCTGGAAGTGTCACGGTGTGACGGGTAAGGCCAACGGCCCCTCCGCATCAACTCTTCAGGATGATCTGGGCCGGCCCATCCTGCCATACAACTTCGCCGAGGGCGGCCGCTTCAAATGCGGCGAAACCGACAGCGATCTCTACCGGATCTTCATGACCGGTCTGGATGGCACCCCCATGCCCTCATTCGCCGACAACATCAAGCCGGACGAGGCATGGGACCTGGTGTTCTTCTTGCGGACACTACAACCATTTCACACGAAGGCAAAAGAACTGGCCAAGGGCTTGAACTTGAAGCCGATCAACCCGAATGCGCCACCGCCTTCTCAGTAGAAAGACAAGACAGATTCAGGAGACTTTTAAATGAAGAATTGGTACAAGCGCCCCTTTCCAATACTAGCGGTGGTAGTTGTTCTTGCTGTCGGAGCATTTATTGGCCAGCGCGTAAAGGCCGCCGGCGATGGCTCGATCAGTGGAACCGTCAAGCTCACCGGAACTGCCCCTCATATGAAGGGCATCGATATGTCCAAGGATCCGTATTGTGTGTCGCAGCATAAAGACAAGCCTGCGACTTTGGAAAATGTAGTTGTCGGTTCGAACGGCGGCCTTCAAAACGTCGTTCTCTACCTCTCGGAAGGACTAAGCGGCAGTGCAGCGAGCGCGGTTTCATCCGCTGAGCCGACTTTCGATCAGAAGGGTTGCATGTATACGCCGCATGTCATCGCCGTCAATCCGGACGAGAAGTTCAAGGTGGTCACGAGCGATCAGACAACCCACAACATCCATCCACTGCCCGCGGCCGGCACGGGCAATATCGGATGGAATAAATCTCAACCGCCTGGCGCGCCGCCGATCGAGGCGAGTTGGAAGAATCAGGAAATCGCCATTCCCGTTAAGTGCAACATCCATCCCTGGATGCACGGCTGGCACGTGGTGGTGAAAGGGCCCTATGCCGTGACCGACGACAACGGCAACTTCACTATCAAGAATGTTCCTCCCGGCTCTTACACCGTGACTGCGTGGCAGGAAGATCTGGGGACGCAGACCGCCAAGGTGACAGTTGCCGGCGGGCAGGCGGCGAAGGCCGATTTCACCTTCAAAGGCAAGTAGCAAGCGAGATCAGTGGGGCGATGGGATTGGAAACCTCGCCCCGTGTGGGGACCTATGGATACTGCAATTGGAGTGTTTTCTGCACGCGACCATGCCGAGGAAGCGGTCAGGGAATTACGCAAGCAGGGTGTTCCCGAGCAGTCCATTGTTTTCTTGACGCGCTCGGAGAGCGAAGCGAAAACAATATCGAAACAGCTGGGCGCAACTGTTGGAGGATTTGTCGGCGGGGCCACAGGAATGTCTGCCGGGGTTGTGGCGGCCACTCTTTTGCTGCCTGGGGTCGGCGCTGTATTTGCTCTAGGTTTCGGCGCGGCCGCTCTCTTAGGACTGGCGGGAGCGGGCGCGGGCGCAGGTATGGGTTCGTTTGCAGCGCACGACAATGAGGCACCTCAGCCCACCGCCGACGGAAAAGCGGCCGAGGATGTCAATTTCTTTCGTGAAGTTCTGAAAGAAGGGCGCTCGCTCATCGTGGTACGGGCCGAATCGCCTGAGATTGCCAAGTCAGCCTGCGCCATCCTCGACCAACTCGGCATCGGCATGCAGGGCAAGACACCTGTCCGCATGCAGACAAAATCCCGGCAAGTCGGAGATGTTGTCGTGCTCGATGTCAGTGGCCGGATCACGCACGGTGAAGGCAATGTGATGCTGCGTGAGATCGTTCGCGATCTGGCTGATAAGGGTACGAGCCGGATTGTCTTAAACCTCAATGACGTCCATTACATCGACAGCTCCGGTCTCGGGGAACTAGTGAAGACGCACACTACCATCCACAACAAAGGCGGCGAGTTGAAACTCGCAAGTCTCAACAAGCGAGTCCAGGACCTGCTTGAGATGACGCGTCTGGCGGCAGTCTTCGACATTCAGAAAGACGAGACCAGCGCTCTCCAATCTTTCGGCAAGACCTCGCCCCGTGTAACGGCGTGACGCTAAAGACCACATGCCAAACACTGGATCCTGAAACGAACTGCCGCAACTTAAAGCCAGATCCCGTTCTGCCGGGATGCAACCTGTTTTGCAAAGCAAGGCCAGCAACAGCGGAACTAACATGAGGCGAACATGGCGAAGTCATTAGCGATCATAATCGTCGTAATCGCGATTCTTTCCGCGATTCCAATCGTCCGCCATACCTGGTGGATGCCCGAAGACATCTCGACTCACGGCCATCCGATCGATGAGCAGATGTCGGAGACGATGGCGGAGGCGGGCATTTCCTTCCTCGCTTCACAGATCCTTCTCGCGGTTTTCATCTGGAAATTTGCGCGCCCCCGTCCAGGAGAGAAGATTAGGAGCTTTCCGGGCGGCGCCATGGGCCTTGTGATCGCCGCCTTCCTGTTGGTCGGAACGGAGGTATTGGCACTGGGAGCTTTTGGAGCTAAAGCATGGGCCAATGTTTATCTCCAACCGCCCGCGGCCGATGCTATGCCCATTCAGGTGCAGGCTGGTCAGTTTGCCTTTTACTTCCGCTATCCAGGCCCGGACGGCACCTTCGGTCCCATCCATCCCGATCAGATCAACGAAGGGAACGAGAATTTCTTCGGCATCGATACCACCCATGACGCGGACTCCAAGGATGACATCGTAACCGCCGAAATGGCGATCCCCGTGAACAAGGAAATTCATCTTCTGATGCACTCCAAAGATGTTGGGCACTCTTTCTTCGTTCCCGAACTGCGCGTGCACCAGGACTTCGTTCCCGGCCTCGATCTTTCGATTCACTTCACCGCGACCAAGATAGGCCGTTACGAAATTGTCTGTACGCAATTGTGCGGCCTTGGCCACTACAACATGAAGGCGTATCTCAGCGTCATGTCGCAGTCTGATTTCGACGACTGGTTGAAGAAGCAGGCAGCCTTGCAATAAATGCTGTGCCTCGCTGATCGACGCGAGGAAATCTCTTGAGGTGGGGACCCAGATGCACGACATGTCAGCGCAAGCCCATGCAGCTCACGCACCGACAGGCTTCATCCGAAAGCACATTTTCAGCCTCGATCACAAAGTCATCGGCAAGCAGTACTATGGACTCGCTTTTCTGGCCGCTATCGTCGGCATGTTCCTGTCGTGGATCATGCGCCTGCACCTGGGCTGGACGAGCCTCGCCATTCCAGGGCTGCACTTCCTTTCTAAGACTGGCGCGCCCGGCGACGTGATGACACCGGAATACTACCTCCAGTTGATGACCATGCACGGCACCATCATGGTGTTCTTCGTGCTCACGACCGCGCCCTTCGCTGCCTTCGGCAATTTCTTTCTGCCCATTCAGGTCGGCGCAGAAGACATGCCCTTCCCGCATTTCAACATGATGTCGTTCTGGGTGACGTTCGTTTCCTTCGGGGTGATGGTCGCTTCGTTCTTTGTCCCGGATGGCCCCACCCTCGCCGGCTGGACCCAATATGCTCCGTTGAGTGCGGTCGGTTCGGCTGCGGGTCCTGGTCAAGGTCTCGGCGAAGTGCTTTGGGCCTCCTCGATTGCCATCTTCTGTGTCGGCCAGCTTCTCGGCTCGCTGAATTTCATCACCACCACCCTCGACATGCGTACCAAGGGCATGAGCCTGTGGCGCATGCCGCTCACCAGTTGGGCGTGGTTTATCACTTCGATCATGGGCCTCACGGCTTTTGCGGTCCTGATGCCCGCATGCATCCTGCTTGTTCTTGATCACGTCGCAGGCACCAGCTTCTTCGTCCCGTCGAACCTCGTCATCAACGATCAGCTTCAACCGCACTCCGGCGGCTCGACCCTGCTCTGGCAACATCTCTTCTGGTTCTTCGGACATCCTGAGGTCTACATCGCCATCGTTCCTGCCATGGGCATTGTGTCGCACATTTTGCTGGCGACCATCCGCCGCCCGCTGCTCAGTCATCGCGTTCTTGTCTATTCGATGTCGGGCATCGCTGTGCTCAGCTATATGGTCTATGGTCACCACATGTTTGTCAGCGGAATGAATCCGGTCTCCTCCATCGCGTTCTCATTTCCGACGCTCATCATCACGATTCCCGCGACCATCATTGTTCTGATCTGGCTGGGCAGTCTTTACGGCTCGAGGATGCGCCTCAACACGGCCTGCCTGTTTTCACTTGGCATGATCTCTATGTTCATCACCGGCGGCGTCAGCGGATTCTTCCTCGCGCAACCGTCACTCGACATCATGCTGCACGCCACTTATTTCGTCGTCGGCCACTTCCATTTTGTGATGGCCGTCTCCGCGATGTTTGGTATCTTCGCCGGCACCTACTTCTGGTTCCCCAAGATGTTCGGCCGCATGATGAATGAGACCCTCGGCAAAATACACTTCGTGCTGAGCTTCATCGGCGCCTACTGCATCTTCATGCCGTTCCACTATCTCGGCCTCGCGAGCAACGTCCGCCGCTACCAGGCATTCACCGACGATTACCTCCAGCCGCTGATTCCCGTCCATCGCTTCATCACCGTCGCTGCCATCGCCACTGGCGCCGTGCAGCTGATCTTCCTCTACAACTTCATCCACAGCTACTTCTGGGGCAAGCCCGCGCCCGACAACCCGTGGCAAGCCACATCGCTCGAGTGGTCTACAACTTCCCCACCGCCATTCGATAACTTTGGCGGAAAGCTTCCGGTCGTCTATCACGATCCCTATCAGTACGGCATCGAGGGTTCGACCGAGGATTACGTAATGCAAACCGATCCCCGGCAAATTCAAACGCAGGGCGATGAAGCCTAGTCGGCGCGAGTAGCAGGAGTCTATAGAAATGGCAACGACAATTCATCCTCCGGCAGGCAGCGCAACTCGGAACTTATCCCGGCCAACCAGCGGCTCGGGAAATGGCGGCTGGCGCAACCTCGTTCCCGAATCCGGCAATCGCCGCGCCGTCCAGGAATATGCTCCGCCCCCATCATCAACCGCGGTCTGGGTGTTCGTCGCGGCGGTGTGCATGACATTTGCCGCGCTGACGAGCGCATTGGTCGTCCGCAAAGGCGGAGCCGTCGAGTGGCGTCACTTCACGCTTCCCTCCATCCTTTATCTGAACACGGCAATCCTGCTCGCTAGCAGTGTGACGTTAGAAATCTCGCGCCGCCGCATCGCTTCGTTTATGGGCGGCCTGAACGCCGCCGCAGCCAGCCCGGCGCGCTGGCTCTACGCAACGCTCGCTCTCGGTTTTCTATTTCTCGCGGGGCAGTACTTGGCGTGGCGCGAACTCAGTGCGCAAGGCCTGTTCCTCGCGACCAATCCCAGCAGCTCTTT
>Ga0335076_10007106_pt1 | contig 11295 bp, 8 predicted proteins | sample Lox_Sample_25_FD_206717 | JGI IMG/M metagenome (GOLD analysis project Ga0335076, IMG submission 206717) | Soil microbial communities from Loxahatchee National Wildlife Refuge, Florida, United States - Lox_Sample_2.5 | ecosystem: Environmental > Terrestrial > Soil > Wetlands | place: USA: Florida... | reverse complement strand
GATCGAGGTGATGCCGTACTGGCCCTGAACCGCGGTCTGCGCGCTGTACCACTTCTCGTAGAACAGGGCGCCGTTGAAGCGCAGCTTGTGCGCCCAGGTCGTCTTCCAGCCGATTTCGTAATTGGTAAGCGTATCCGCGGAATAAGGGCTGGCCAGCGGAAGCCGGTTGTTACCGCCGGGCCGGAAGCCGGTGGAGTACGTTCCGTACATCATGGCATCGGGGTCGAACTGATACTGCAGGCTTATCCGGTGGGTCTCACCGTTCTCGACCACTTTCTTGTCGGTGTTGACGCACGGCAGGTTGCCCGAGTTGTAATTCCCGGGGATGGTCAGGATGGGATTCCCCTCCGCCAGGCACAGTGCCTCGCCGGCGGAGGTGGAATAGCCGTTGTTGTTGAAGCCGAAGAAGCCGTTCAGGGTGTTGTTGACCCAGAAGAAACGGATGCCGCCGATCAGCTTCAACTTCTCGGTAACATCGAAGGTGAGATCAGCGAACACCGCGTAGTCATGGTCGGCGCGCGGCATCTGCGACAGGTAGTAGACATTCTGCTGGCCGGTGACTTGGTAGAATACCGGCAGATTGGGAATGTTGAATTCCGCGCGTATCTCGTCCGTCTGCTTCTGATAGAACGCACCCAGAATCGCCCGCAGCCGATACTCGGCCGGCGATGTGAGGCGCAGCTCATTGCTGAACTTGGTGTAGTGGTCGTGGTTATTCGTGTACTGCACCGGGCGATCGAGCAGGTGGCCTGTGCTGTCGATGAACCGGGTGTACTGGTAACTATTGCCGATGGCCTGCGCGTCGTAAGCGATCGAGTACTGCGAATAGTCCACCAGGTTGTGGACCTCGCGTTCGAAGTAACCGCCGGAATACAGCACATCCCAATTGCTGAGCTTGCCCTCGATCGTGAGTGCCGCCTGGTACCAGCCGTCCTTGTTAAAGGGCTTGAAATAGTCGGCGACGTTGAGATCGCCGAACTTCGGATCGTAGGCGAAATCACCCTCGCTTTTCTGGTACTGGCCGAGGATCGCCGGCGTGATCGACCACTTGTCATTCAGATCCACCTTGAGCGCGACACGCCCGCCGCCGGTGTCGACGGTATTCCAGCGATTCTCCACCACGTTGGAGTTGTTGATGGTGACCGGATAGTAATCCGGAAAACCGTCTGGCCCTCCGGCCGGCCCCCCCGCAACGGGCGTCCCGGTCGGCGAGTACCGCTGAAAGGTATCGTGCCGCTCGACATTGTTGATGTAGCCGCCGGTGTGATCGTAGTAGCCGACCATGCGGATCGCCGCGTGGTCGGAGAGCGGAATATTCGCGTAGGCTTCGATCGCGCCGCCGGGATCGCCGGACTTCCATTTGTCGACCTTGACATCGTAGCCGGCGGTGAAGTGCGTAGGATCGGGCTTGTTGGTGATGATGCGCACGGTGCCGGAGAGGGAACTGGCGCCGTAGAGCGTGCCCTGGGGACCTGCCAGCGCTTCGATTCGCGCGACGTCATACATACGTATGTCGAGGTTACCGCCGATGGTGCTGACCGGGATGTCATCGAGGTACAAGCCGGTGGAGGGCAGATATCCCGCGTGCAATTGCGTCGTGCCTTCAGTGGCGGAAATGCCCCTGAAGAAGAATGCCGTCTGACCCGGCCCCCAGGAGCGGTAACTCAGGCTCGGTACGTACTTGGCGAATTCGTCGAAAGTCTTCACCTGAAGCTGCTCGAGCTGTTCGCCGCTCAGCACCTGCAGGCTGATGGGCACTCTCTGCACGTCCTCCGTGCGCTTCTCCGCGGTCACGACGACTTCCTCGAGCGTGCCGGTATCGGTCGTCGACTCCGCAGCGACGGCGAGGCCGCCGCCGGCGAGCATGGCCGATGCCAGCGGCATGCCGGCCCATTTGGCGCGAATTCTGGCCAGTTTTCTCTTACGGCTGCGACTCATGGATGCATCCCCTCCCCAAAGTTATCGGCTCTTTAAGAAAGTGGCGCGGGCGACTCGTTAATGGAGACGGCTCTATTTAGAGTGCTCGAAGACCCGCGTTGTTATTCCACCCCATCCCCCCCGGCAGCAGTTCGCTTATGCCACAATCCTGCGGGTTTTAAAACTGCGGCACATCGGGATATGCGGAAAGCACGGCGCCGAGGGAATGCCGCAGCGGCTCCAGCCAGGGCTCAAAATTGCGCCACTGATCGATGCCCTCCCGGTAGATGGGCTGGCGGACCTGCTGTGAGCTCGCGGTCCTGACGGCCCGATCGTTCTCGTAAAATCTCAGGGTGGCCGGCTCGAAAGCCAGCCCGCAGAACTCGAGCAGCCGCCGCACCTCGCCCTCGGTATCGCTCACCATCCTCTCGTAGATGACGCGGTGAATCGCGCCCGGCGCAACCTCATCGAAGTGGGCCATGAGCTCAACGTAGTTGCGGTAGTACTGGCCGAGGTGCTCGAGGTTGTAGGTGTAGCGCTGCCCCTGTGCGAAGTGCTGCTTGAAGCTCGAAAAACAGCAGGCCATGGGGTGACGGCGGGCGTCGATGATCCGGGCGCGCGGCAACAGCAGCCGGATCGCTCCCAGGTGAAGAAAATTGTTGGGCATCTTGTCGATGAAGAAGGGCTTCGCCGTCTTGCGCTGAATGCGCGTCTGCTCGAGGTACTGCTCGCCGAGTGTGCGGGACTCCTCGGCGGTGAGGCCCGCCAGCACCTCCGGATACACCGATTTCTCGCCGGGGGCGCGCTTTCTCCCCAGGGTTGCCGCCAGCGACATGATGTTGGGCAGCTCCATGGTGCCCTCGACGCTCGAATGGCTGGCGAGTATCTGTTCCACCAGCGTCGAGCCCGCGCGCGGCATACCGACGATGAAAATCGGATCGGCCGAGGGGGTGCCGAAGTCCGCGCGCGCCGCGAAGAACTCCTGCGTGAACAGGGCCTTCGAGCGCTGTACCAGGGTCGTGACTTCCGCCGGGTCCCACCCGACCCGGGCGAGGCGCAGCTTGTTCCCCTCAGCGTAGTGGCCGAAGGAGTCGGCGAAGTTCTTCGCGTCTTCGAGCGCCTTACCGATGGCAAAGTGAAAGTGAGCGCGGTCCTCAGGGGTGATAGCGGAGCCCGCCAGGTGCTCGCGCATGGTCGCAAGCTCAGCGTCAGCGAACCGAAAGGTCTTGAGATTGGCGAGGCTGTAATAGGCTTCGCCGAATGTCGGGGCGAGTGCGATGGCCCGGCGGTAGGCGGCAATGCCCTCCGTCGTCCGCCCCGCAGTCGTCAGGGCATGCCCGTAGCTCGTCCAGATTTTGTACTCGCCCGGGTGCTTGCTGAGGATATCGGCGTAGAGCTCGATCGACTGCGGATATTCCCCGATCATGGCCAATATGACGGCTTTCGAATTGCGATAGCCGGAATTGTGTGGCTCGGCCGCCGTCAACATTTCAATCTGCTGCAGCGCCGGCACGTACTTTGCCTGGCGATGCAATGCCAGGGCGTAGTTGAAGCGAGCGGCGTTGAAGCTCGGGGCGAGCTCGAGGCAGCGGGAGAGGAGATTTTCCGCATCGATATAGCGCCCCAGGCGGCCGGCTACCTCGGCCAGCATGCGAATGGCCGCCACGTCGGTCGGATACTTTTTCAGGTGCTCGCGCAGCAGCAGCTCCGCCCGGGGAATCTGATTCTCGGCCAGGGCGGCTGCCGCCGACATGAGGCGCGGATCCTTCGTCGATGCCTTGATGTGCTGCGCATAGGCGGCGTGGGCGCCTTCCGTGTCACCGCGTATGGCGAGGCGATCACCGATTTCCCGCCAGGCATCGGGCAGATCCGGTCGCAACTCCACCGCGCGCCGCAGGGCGCTGAGCGCCTCGTCGGGCCACTCGAGATCACTCAGCGTCAACCCCAACTCGTAATGAGCGGCTGCCCAAGTGGGCTGCGCGGCGATCAGGGGTTGCAGGACCGCCAACGCTGCGGCGGGATTGCCGGCAGCGCGCCGCGCCGAGCCGAGGAGGAGCGTCGCGCCCGGATGCGCGGGGAAGACTTTGAGGATCTCCACGGCCTGCTCGGCCGCGAGGAGCGGCTCGCGGTTGAGCAGTCGTGCCGCGTGCTGCAGGGCTTGCGCGAGTGTTCCCGTCGGCTCAGCGGCCGTATTCATTCTGGGTACCTCGCAGGATTCAGGGCGCTGTCACGCTGGCAATATAACGTCGCCGCGCCGCGCACGTATTCCCCGAGTCCGGGGAGCCGCGCGCGGCGGTGGAGATTGTCACAGTGCGCTCTCACCCCGCGCGCCCGGATCGCTGCCGACGCGAGCGAGTGCGCTGCGCGGCTCCGCCGCATAGTCGTGTCACGAAGACCCCGCCCATGTGGGAAATCTACCACGCGAGTTTCCGAAGGGGCATGTACTCAAGCGACATTGCAGCGCGTGGATGTTTCCAAGAGCCGACGAACTTTGCGATGGGCTGCCGCAATTGCACGACCGATTTTGGCTGTAGCGTTTTGACAACAATTAGCAATGACGCCGGCTGCCCCCCGCGCGGCGTCTCGCGCACAGATCCTCGCCGCTGACCTGACGTACCGGCATGCTGACCTGACGCACCGGCGTGTGCTCATCTAAGGTGTGCCCCATGGATGTGCGCGAATCGACCCGTCGCTACGAAGCGTGGCTCGCGCGAACGGTTCCGCTGGTGCGCGCCGACCTCGATCTCAAGCACCAGCTGATGGCCGCGGATCCCTTCTCCTTCCTGCGTGCCACCTTCTACCGCTGGGCCGAGCAGTGGCCCGAGGAATGCGCCGCACTCGCCGGCGCCCCGGCGGTGCTCGCCGTCGGCGACCTGCACATCGAGAACTTCGGCACCTGGCGCGATGCGGAAGGGCGGCTCATCTGGGGCGTGAACGATTTCGACGAGACGGTGGCGCTGCCGTACACACAGGACCTGGTGCGCCTCGCCACGAGCGCGCTCCTCGCCATCGGGGAGTCGCAGCTCGCGCTCTCAGCACGGCGTGCCTGCAACGCGATCGTCGAGGGCTACGAGGAGTCGCTGCACGCCGGGGGCGGACCGGCGGTGCTCGCGGAGCGCTATCGCTGGCTGCGCGACCTGGCGATCGTGCGGCTCAAGGATCAGCGCCCGTTCTGGAACCACCTGCGCAGCATGCACCCACCGGCCGGGCGCGTGGACCCGCGCGCGCAGCGGCTGCTGCGCGAGGCGATACCCTCGGATTGCCGCGCCGTGCGTCTCGTGCAGCGGCGGGCGGGACTCGGCAGTCTCGGCAGGGTGCGGGTCGTGGCACTCGCCAACTGGCGCGGCGGCATGACCGCGCGCGAGGTAAAGCCGCTCGCCCCATCGGCGTGGCTCTTCGCGCGTCACGAGCGCTTGCGGTCGACGCGCTACGCCGAGTTGATCAGCCGCGCGGTGCGCGCGCCCGATCCGTTCCTGCACGTTCGCACCGGGTGGCTCATCCGGCGGCTGGCACCCGATTGCAGTCGCATCGAGCTCGCGAGCCTGCCGCGCAATCGCGACGAGGCCCGGCTGCTGTGGATGATGGGGTGGGAGACGGCCAACGTGCACCTGGGCACGCCCGCGCAGCGCAAGCGCATAATCGCCGACCTGCGGCGCAGGAAAGGCAGCTGGCTCGCCAAAGCTGCCGGGCGCATGGCGCAGGCCGTCGAGCGCGACTGGCGCAGGTGGCGCAAATCCCGCAGGCGGCGCAAGCCGCGGGCGTGACGGCGGCGGAAGGCTCAGTCCCCATGAAAGACCTCACGCAGGGTCCCATCGGCCGCCATGTGGTCGCAACGGCCGTGCCTATCGCCATTGGCATGCTGTTCCAGACCCTGTATCTGCTGGTGGACCTGTACTTCGTCTCGCCGCTCGGTGATGCCGCCATCGCCGGCGTGAGTACAGCCTCGACCGCGACGTTCGTGACGCTCGCGCTCACGCAGATGCTCGGCGTCGGCACGGTGGCGCTGGTCTCACATGCCGTAGGCCGCAAGGATCGAGCCGGTGCCAACCTCATCTTCAACCAGTCGGTGCTGCTGTCAGCGGTCTGCGGCGGGCTCACGCTCGCAGCCGGCTGGCTGCTGAGCGGCGCCTACGTGCGCTCGATCGCTGCCGATCCGGCGGCGGCGGCCGCCGGTACCGCGTACCTCTACTGGTACACGCCGGGCCTCGCGCTGCAGTTTGCGATCGTCGCCATGGGATCGGGGTTGCGCGGCACCGGGATCGTGCAGCCCACCATGGTGGTGCAGATGCTGACCGTGATCGTGAACATCGTGCTCGCGCCCGTGCTCATCAGCGGCTGGGGCACGCATCACCCCTTCGGCACCGCCGGCGCGGGTCTCGCGAGCAGCCTCGCCATCGCCTTCGGCGTCGTGCTGCTTTCGGGCTACTTCGCCCGTCTCGAGCACTACGTGGCGCTTGACCCGCGGCTGTGGCGGCCGCGCTGGGCTCTCATCGGGCGCCTTCTCAACGTGGGACTCCCCGCGGGTGGAGAGTTCCTCATGATGTTCGTGATCCTGGGCGTCGTGTATTGGGTGATCCGCGCATTCGGACCCGCCGCGCAGGCCGGGTTCGGCATCGGCAGCCGTGTCATGCAGGCGATGTTTCTGCCGGTCATGGCAGTTGCCTTCGCCGTCGCGCCCGTGGCGGGCCAGAACTTCGGCGCACGGCAGTATGCACGCGTGCGTGCCACCTTCCGCTTCGCGGCGATCCTGAGCTCGGTGCTGATGCTGGCCGTGACGCTCCTGTGCCAGTGGCGGCCGGAATGGTTCATCCATGTATTCACGGATCAGGCCGACGTCGTCGCGGTCGGGGCGCCGTACCTGCGCGTCATCTCCTGGAACTTCGTGGCGACCGGACTCATCTTCAGCTGCTCGGGTACGTTCCAGGCCCTCGGCAATACCTGGCCCTCGCTCCTGAGCTCCGCCTCGAGGCTCCTCACGTTCGTGGTGCCGGCGGTACTGCTGTCGCACGGGCCGCACTTCACGCTGGTACAGGTGTGGTATCTGTCGGTGGCGACCGTCGCGCTGCAGGCACTGACCAGCCTGGCGCTCCTGGCGCGCGAGTTCACACGCCGGCTCGACACCGCGCCCGCGGTTATCGCCGGTGCCGGAAATCGAGCCACCGTCGCCGAGAGCGACGGCGGCTAGGCTCGAAACACACCGCCGGCCCCTCGCCGGCGGGTGTGTCTCTAGTGCGGTTCCCGGCCCGGATGCGGGTCGGAGAGCGGAAACGACTGCGCCGCTCCGGAGGCTCCCGAGGTCGGCGCCGGGGTCGCCGGCGCGGCCGGTGCGACCGGTGCGACCGGTGCGGGAGGAGCGGCCGGTGCTACCGGCGTACCGATGGCAGGCGCCGCGGCCACCGAGGCCGTACGCTCCGGCACCGAAGTGCTCGTCGCAACCGCAGCCATCAGGCGGTGCACCGACTCATCATCGCTCGTGACCGTGCCGGCGAGGATGTCGCCCGACGCGACGCCGGGCTTCTTGTAGAAAGCGGCGTCGGCCTTGTCGTCGATGGTGATCACCGTGCCATCGAGCGCAAGACCGGCGAATACTCCGCGGCTGCGCGAGTAGGAATAGATCTCCGCCTTGAAGGCCGCGTCGGTCGCGGCCGATGCCTGGCGGCCGACGGGACCGGCGGCGACCGAGGCGTCGGCGCCGAGGGTCACCTTGCCGCCGTTGATGCCTTCGATCCCTTTCGCGGTCGTGAACACCAGCACGATGTCGGTGAGCTGCACGCCCCACTGCCAGCCGAAGCTGCCCCCGGTCATGGTGATGAACACCGGGTTGGTGAAGCGGCCCTGCTTGTCGCGCACGACGAGCACGCCGTGCCCGCGCCGCCCGCCGGCGAAGAACGCGAGCTTGGTGAGGTCGGGAATGATCGCAATACCGTAGGCGCGCTCCAGGAGCCGGTCAGGAATGCCCTGGTCACGGACGCCGCGCAGGTCCTCGAGCACCTGGCTCGCGATGAGGACACGGCCCTCCTCGCGTGCCTGGGCGTGGACGGCGGCTGTACCGGCAAGGGCGATGCCGGCCAGCAATAACACGGAAGTGCGGATGCGCATGGTGAGTAATCCCCTCCAGTGGGGCTGTCGCTGCTTGCCGACAGCGGGATGAGTAGTCGCAACCGGGCACCAAGCTTAACTCACTCGTCACGCGATTGCAGGAGTTGCGCGCGCGGCTCACCAAGCCGCGCGGTTCAGCATGCGTTCAGTACCAGATGGAGATGAACACCTGCGCGACGTTCGCGTTGAGTACGTACAGCGGCTCGTTGCCGGCACCGTACTCGCTGGCGAGCAGCGCGTTGCGGTAGTCGCTGTACTTGATGAGCAGGTGCTCGAAGTTGACGTTGAAGGTGCTGCGATCGATCCACGGTGCCCCCGGCACGTGGAACAGGTAGGCGACTCCGGCACCCACGGTGTAGCTGTGGAAGGCGGCGAGCTCGCGGTCGCGCGCCATGTAGTTCGCGTAGTTGGCGTACGGGTAGAGGTCGCTGTAGAAGCTGGCATGTGTCTGCCCGTACCAGCGCACCATGCCGTCGAAGAGCCACTGGTGCCAGGGCTGCGTGTAATCGATGCGGAAGTCGTTGGCGACGATGGCCCAGGTGTCGTGGAAGTAGCGGTAGGTACCGGCGATCGAGGCGCGGTACGGCAGGTAGTACTTCAGCTGCAGTGAGGCCGCATTGCTGGTGCGGGTGTTGGGGTAGACCTGATCGGCGAGCGTGAAGCCTTCGCCCACCCCCGGGGAGAGATAGCGGATCTTGCGGTAGGGATTGGCGAGGTATCCCTGGTCGGTCAGCAGCTGGTAGTTGAAGTTGGCGATGAGATTGCGCGTCAGGATTTGGCTGATGCCGAGCGAGTAGCCACGGTGATCGGCGCGCTCGTGGAAGGTCGGATCGTTGATGATCTCCCCCTGCGGGTCCTTGATGTCACGGAAGATCTGGTCCCAGCCGCGCAGGTAGCCCATGGTGACCGTGGTGAGGTCGCCGAACATGTCCTGGCTCACGGAGAAGAACATCGTGTCGGAGATGTAGTCCGGCTCGTGGCTGTGGATGTAGCCGGCGCTGTAGGTGGTCTTGCCGTGCAGGAAGTCGATGCCGAAATTTTCCTGCCTGCGCGTCTCGTGGTAGGGGCTCGCCGAGAGCTTCACGTCGATGGAGGCGCTCGAGATCATGTCCTCGTAGTAGCCGGCGCTGAGGGAAAGGCTGTCACCGACCTTCTTGCGCACCAGCACCTCGGGCCCCTCGACCGTAATGTCGCCGCCGTTGTAGTAGTGCCACATGACGTCGGCGCGATCCTCGGGCAGCACGCCGCCGAGCGCCGGCGCGGTGATGATCGCGAGCGCCAGCAGCGTGCGCGTGAAGGGACTGAGGATCGGGCCCGGGCGTGGGCGCGCCGCGCGCGCCAGGGCGCTCAGTTGCATCCGCAACCGCCGCCGACCGCGCCCGTGCCGCCGTGCGCGCCTTCGCGCGACTCGAAGACGTGAGTCAGATACGTGGTGGAGACGGGATTTGGATCCAAGGCCATGATCGGATCGGCGAGATGCTCGCGCTCGTAGGGCTTCACCCACGGCTTGGGGGCCGTGCAGCCGGCGAGCGCTGCGAACAGCAGCGTGCCGGCGAGGATCCGCGTCAGCCTCATCGCTCTCCTCCTGCTCGACTTCCTCAGGTCTGCGGCGACGCGACCGCTACTCGCGGATCAGCGCGCGGATGCTGTCGAGATACTCGTTCTCGTCGCCCGGCTGGTAGCCGCGATGCAGTTTGCGCACGTTTCCGTGGCGATCGATGATCACGGTGCTCGGCATTCCGGCGACGTTATACAGCTTACTCACTTTGCTGTCGCGGTCGTAGAGAATCGGGAAGCTCACCGGGGTTGCCTTCAGCCATTCGTCCGCGGACTTCGAGTCGGGCTCGACGTTCACGCCGATCATCGTGAATCCCATCCTGTTGTACTTTCTGTAAATGCTTTCGAGCAACGGCATTTCCTGACGGCACGGCCCGCACCAGCTCGCCCAGAAATTGAGCATCACCACCTGACCCTTGTACTGCGCCAGGCTCACGTCCTGACCGCCCTTGGCGGCGAGCGTGAACTGCGGCGCAGGTCCGGTGGGATCGGCGAGCGCCGGCAGGGCGAGCGCGAGTGCCGCGACAACGGCTGCGAATCGATTCCTCATGGTGCATACCTCTAGAAGAATACGGTCAGGCCAATTCGCGCTTCGAGGTTGTTGGTGAGCTTGGTGCTGCCGAGCAGGCTCGACTGGAATACGTGGTCCTGTACCACGATGTGCAGTGCCCACCAGTCGGCCGGCACCACGCGGTAGCCGCCGCCAAAGTTCACCGTGAACTTCGTGTCCCCGCCGAAATCGGTGCCGCCGACCCCGCCGAGGAGATAAAAAGCGCTCGTCATGGCGCGGCTGCGACCGACAAAAGCCTCGCCAGGCAGGAAGTTGTAGCCGAGCGAGAGGTCGTAATACGTGAAGCGCCTCTCAGCTTCGGTAAGCAACTGAATCTGGCTCAATGTTTCAAAGCTTGTCTGGCCGCCGCGGGAACGGCCCCAGTCGGCCTGGAAGAAGAAGTCCTCGGTAATGTGGTAGGCGGCGGTGAAGCCGTAGGAGGGGTGGGTGCCGAAGTCCTCGATCGAGATGATCCCATAGTCCGCACCCAGCTCGAAGTTGCGGCTGCGGATCTTCGGCACCTTGATCTCGCGCCGGGCGACCTCCGGCTCGATGACCCGCGGCGGCGCACTCTGCTCCTCGCTGCCGCCAGCGGCGCCCGGTGCGCTGCTGGCCGCGCCGCCCGCGGAGCCGTGATGGAACCAGCCGCGCACCGTGGCGCAACCGGGCAGCGTCGCGAGGGCCGCTATCAGTAGAAGAATGCGAATCCCGCTTTCCATTCGTCGACTGCCTCATTCGTGGTGCGGTTGGTGAAGACGTAGTGGGCCTTGTATTCGGCGCGCAGGAAGAAGCGCCGCGTGAGATAGAAACGTATGCCGATGCCGGCGTAGGCGGTCGGCTCGGTGCGGTCGGAGGGCTGCACCAGCGTCGCCTTGGGCTCGGTGTGCACCTCGCCGATGCCGAGCAACAGCAGCGGCGACCAGCGCGACTCCGGCATCACCACGTGCGCGAGCCCGATGTCCCCGGTGACGCCGTTGGAGTAGCGGCCGAGGAACTCCCCGAGCGTCAGCTCGAGATGCAGCTGCGAGTTGAACGACAGCGCACCGTACAGCGAAATGAGATTGGCGCCGCCGTATTCCCCGGCGAAGATGCCGAGCTCGTAGCGGTGGTCGGTGAAGCCGGCGCGGTCGCCGAGATTGAATCGGAACGGCGTGCCATCGGCGAGCACGGTC
>Ga0335076_10007103_pt1 | contig 11297 bp, 7 predicted proteins | sample Lox_Sample_25_FD_206717 | JGI IMG/M metagenome (GOLD analysis project Ga0335076, IMG submission 206717) | Soil microbial communities from Loxahatchee National Wildlife Refuge, Florida, United States - Lox_Sample_2.5 | ecosystem: Environmental > Terrestrial > Soil > Wetlands | place: USA: Florida... | reverse complement strand
GTCCGGTGCCCCGGCGCGGGCGCCTTCAGCGTAGTTGCCGGCCCGGTCCCGGCAGATGACCGCCGCGCCCGGGTGCGCCGTCAGCCATGCCTCCAGCGTGGCGGCCTCCCGGTCCGGTAGCAGGTCGATCACGTCGCCGGTGCGCATGTCCACCACCACGGTCCCGTACACGTACCCCTTGCGCAGCGCGAAATCATCAACGCCGGTCACCTCGGGAGCCGACGTGAGGACCGGATCCGGCAGCGCCATGACCAGGCGCAGCACTGTGGACGGATGCACCGCGATGCCCAGCGTCCCGGACAGCCGGGCCGCGGCCCGCCCGGCTAGCTCCAGCCCGAACCCGGCCAGCATGCGCGCAAGCGGCACGCTGCGCCGCCGGTAGCGAGCCGATACCCCGCCGGCCTGTTCGGCGAAGGTGGCCTGCGGGCACGACGGCTGCAGGCACCGGAACCGCCGCACTGACAAGGCGATCAGCACCGGCCGGCCGCCTGCCGCGCCATCGGCCACCATCCGCGCGTACCCGCCGTGCACCCGCGACGATGGCGTCCCGCACCGCGGGCAGCATGCCGACGTGGCCCGGCACGACGCCGAGATCACTACCGCGTCCCCAGCGTCCTCCATCCGGTGCACCCGCAACCCGGCCAGATGCGGGAACAGCATAGTCAGCAGGCGTTCGCCCAGCTCGGAAACTTCCCAGACCAGGCAGGAGGAACTGGCCGCCCCCACTGGCGGCATGGCAGACTGAACCGGCAACGAGGCTCCCAGGAGCAGTGATCTTTCGCAGGACCACCGCGTCCTACCGGGAACCTCGCTGCCAGATCACGTCGCCACGCCACACAGCTCCCGAATCGTCACAATCAGCGCGCAGCCGCCAAGACCCGAGATCACACACTGTCATCAATCACAAAATCCGCGGCAGAGCCGAAATAGCTGATCGTCGGCAGGCGTGCAGCCCGTACCCGTAACTCAGGGCCCTGCGGTAACGGACCACCACCCGCGCGTCAGCCGCGGTGCCGGGCTATCGGGGCCGCCCGCGGGCGGGCCGGGCGCACGCGGAGGCTGGCCCGGCCCACCCATAACCAGGACAATGGAAGCAGAGCGGGCCCGCCGGCCGGCACGCCACGAGAACGCCGGCCCGGCCCGGGCAGCGGGAGAGCCGGGTGGGTTCCGGGCGCGCTGTCACGAGCCGGATGCCCGCCGATTGGGGAGCATGATGGTTGCGCACAGGACCTGGCAGCCGGGCGCGATGGGCGCCCGCGAGATGCTCGCCGCCCTGCTCGACCGCGGGACGTTCAGTTCCTGGGACACCCCGCCCGCCGAGGCCAGGCAGGATCCGGCGTATGCCGCCAAGCTGGCCGCCGCCAGGGACAAGACCGGGCTGGACGAGTCGGTGATCACCGGCTCGGGCCGGATCCGGGGGCGCCCGGTAGCGGTGGCGGCGTCGGAGTTCGCCTTCCTCGGCGGCTCCATCGGGGTAGCGGAGGGCCAGCGGCTGGTAGCGGCCATCGACCGGGCGGCCGCGCAGCGGCTCCCGCTGATCGCGCTGCCCGCCTCGGGCGGGACACGCATGCAGGAAGGCACGGCCGCCTTCCTGCAGATGGCCAGGATCACCGCGGCGATCGGCGCGTACCGGGCAGCCCACCTGCCCTACCTGGCCTACCTGCGGCATCCGGCCACGGGCGGGGTGTTCGCCTCCTGGGGATCGCTCGGGCACATCACCGCGGCCGAGCCGGGGGCACTCATCGGCTTCCTCGGCCCGCGCGTGCTCAGCACCCTGCACGGCGCCCCGCTGCCCGAGGGTGTGCAGACCGCCGAGAACCTGCACGCCTGCGGCCTGGTCGACGCGGTGGTCGATCCGCGGGAGTTGGCCGGGTTCGTCGACAGCGTGCTGGCCGTCGCCACCGCGCGGCGGCGTAGCGTGCCCCGGCCGCCAGCCGGGGAGGTCCAGCCGTCCCCCGCCTGGGAGTCGGTGCTGCACTCCCGCAGCGCGGGCCGGCCTGGCTTGCACCAGCTGCTCGCGGCGACCGGCGTCGAGGTGGTGACGCTGAGGGAGAATACGATCGTGCTGGCCCTGGCCCGGTTCAGCGGCAACCCGTGCGTGCTGGTGGGGCAGGACCGGCTGGCCCCCGTCCCTGGGCCGGCCGCGATGCGGCTGGCCCGGCGCGGCATGCGGATGGCCGCGGAGCTGCGGCTGCCGCTGGTGACCGTCATCGACACCACCGGTGCCGAGCTGTCGCAGCAGGCCGAGGAGGGCGGGCTGGCCGCCGAACTGGCCGCGACCCTGGCCGAGCTGGTCAACCTGGACGTGCCCACGGTGTCGCTGCTGCTCGGCCAGGGCGCGGGCGCCGCGGCGCTCGCCCTGTTCCCTGCAGACCGGGTGCTCGCGCTCCAGCACGGGTGGCTGGCGGCCCTGCCGCCGGAGGGCGCCAGCGCTATCATCTACCGCGACGCCGGGCATGCGGCCCAGCTGGCCGCCCGGCAGCGGATCTGCGCCGCGGACCTGGCCGCGGACGGCCTGGTCGACACGGTGATCGCCGAGGATCCGCAGCAGCCCGGGCTGGCCTGCGAGCGGGCCGCCGCAGAACTGGCCTGGGAACTCGGCCGGGTCGTCGCCGGCAGCGACGGGGCAGCCCGGCTGGCCGCCCGGCTGGCCCTCTACCACCGGGCCGACGCAGCCCGCCGCTAACGCGGATTTCCGCACCGGTACCTCGACCCTTGGGTCAGGGGGACTGGAAGCGGAGCCGGCGTCCGCCCCACCATGGGACGGTGGTGTCGTCGGGGAGACGAGCGTGGCGCAGGACGGTGAGTAGGCGCGGCGGTTGATCTTGACGGTGACGCCGCGGTCGCCGTCGCTGATGATCTCGCCGGGGGTGTCGAGGAAGCGGCGCTGGAGGGTGTCGGGGGTGACGTGGGCGTAGTTGCCGGGCAGGCGGAGCCGGAAGGCGGCGGCGAGGGCCTGGGCCAGGACGCATAGCACCACATCGAGGTCGACGTTGAGGTTGACGGCGCTGGACAGGGCGTCGGTGCAGAAGGCCTGGATGATCTCGGCCAGCCGCTGCTCGATGGTCATGCGGCGGGCGTAGCGCTCGAGCAGGGCCTTGGCCTTGATGCCGGTGTCGTTGGTGATGATGACGGTGGGGGCGTCACGGCCAGGCCGGTGATGACCAGCTGGCGGACGGTGCCGGGGTAGCTGGTCAGCTTGACAGCGGGTCTTCGTGGACCTTGGGCCGGTTGTGGGTCCGGGCCGGTTCAGGGGCACGGTCTTGTAATCGCTGCCGGTCAGGCTGTTGATGTAGCGCATCAGGGAGGCCGAGCGCATGCGCAGGGTGGCGAACTTGACGCCGCGGGCGTCGAGCTCGCCGAGGATGGCCTGGGTGGTGACCTTCTGGTCCATGATCAGCATCTTCGGGTCAGCGCCGGATACTGCCTTCCAGCGGTCGCAGAAGGCGATGGCCTCCCGGTTCTGGATCGCCTTCGTCAGGTCGGCGTTGGCGTAGACCAGGTTGCGGGTGCCGGTGTCCTGGGCGAAGAAGGTCAGCACCGAGCGGGTGCGCTGCGAGCGTGCGGGCACGTAGTGCTTTTCCAGCGAGGGATCGTCACCCCAGTGCATGACGGAGCGGTGTCGCTTCCGGCTGGTTGGATTGAAGTTACGGGAACCCCGGTCCGGCTCGGGTCGCGGCACGGCGGCCAGGCAGGCAAGTTTGCCGCTTCGCAGCCGCCGTGCCATGACCCGGGACGGGTGCGGTCCGCCGCTGGCCGGCAGGTTCTCGAAAAGCCGAACCGCTGCCGGACTGCCGGCCGCCGCTGGTACGCCAGCTCCGGCTTGAGCTGCTCCACTGTGAGCAACCCGGCGCCGTTGGCGATCACGCAGGCCCCGGTCTGCCCGGAGTTGCCCATGTGCGGCCGCTGGACGTCCGCACGACGTGCCGCTCCTGCCCGGCATCGCAGGCGATCGGCCCAGCCGGTACTGCATATTGTCCACGGACAGCCGGGCTTATATCCGGGCGTGGCGGATAAGATCCGCGGCTCGTTCGGCGATCGCCACCACCGGCGCCTGGGTGCCGCAACCGGGGATGACCGGGATTACCGACGCATCGGCCACGCGGAGCCCGCTGACGCCGACGACCTTGAGGTCGGGATCGACCACGCTGCCGATCGCCGCGGTACCGCACGGGTGAAAGTATGTCGAGCAATGCTCGCGGACAAATCGTACTTTGTCCTGATGCGATAGCTGCGTGGCCGGCATCACCGGCCCCTCGATGAGATCCCGATATGCCTTGGAGGAGGCGAGGGCGGCGATCATGTCCATGGACTCAGTCAGCGCCCGCACGTCCTCCGGGTCCGCGAGAAGGTTCGCCTGGATCTCCGTCTCACCCGATGGGTGCATCCGCAGGTAGCCGGTGCTCCGCGGGCGCATCAGGGCCGGGGAGATCGCGAACACGCTGGCGTCGCCGGTCAGCCCGTACCGTGCGGAAGCCGCGGCGTCGGCGTGCCGCCGCTGCACGAAGTGCGCCTGGAGGTCAGGCAGGTCCGCCAGGGAACTGCGCCAGTTCAGCACCGCACCCCAGCCGTTGTCGCGGACTGGCCCCAGCCGGCAGCGGGCCCGGAAGTTCATGCCCGCCAGCAGCGGGTGATCTTGCAGGTCGCGCCCCACCCCGGGGAGCGCGGTGTGCGTGGCGATCCCGAGCCGGCTCAGTTCCGCTGGGTCGCCGATGCCCGAGCTCATCAGCAGCCGGGGCGTGCCGAACGCGCCAAGCGCCAAGATCACCTCGCGCCGGGCACGGGTCTGGCGGGGGGTCCCGCGCACGCTGTGCAGCAGTGACACGCACCGCTGCGACTCCCATCCCAGGCGGATGGCGGTGGAGTTCGCCAGGATCGTCAGGTTGCCCGGCCGGCGGGCCAGGTAGCCGTCGGCCACGCTGTGCCGCCGTCTCGCCGCGATGGTCAGGCTGGTCAGCGCCGCGCCCTCACGGCCCGCGTCGCCGGCGCGGGGCAGGCCGAGCTCGGCGGCGGCGTCAAGCAGCGCCAGGGCGAGCGGATGCGGGTGCTTCGGCTTCCCGACATGCATCGGGCCGCCGGCACCGTGATAGTCGCTGGCCCCGCCCTCCCAGTCTTCCGCGCGGCGGAAGTACGGCAGCAGGCTCTCGTGATTCCAGCCTCTCGCGCCCGCGCGTTCCCACGCGTCGTAGTCAGCGGGATGACCGCGATCCCAGACCATCGCGTTCATCGCACCGCAGCCGCCGAGCACGCGCCCCCTCGGTACCGGTATGGCCCGGCCAGCCACGCTCGGGCTCGGCGCGTAGCGGTAACGCCAGTCCAGGCTGCTGCGGTGCAACGTCTCCCACAGCGCTGGGTCGGTGATCTGGGCGACTCCGCGACCGTCCGGGCCTGCCTCCACCAGCAGTACCGTGACGTCCGGGTCCTCCGCCAGCCGGGCGGCCAGCACGCACCCGGCCGTGCCCGCGCCGACGACGATGTAGTCGTACTCGGCGCCACTCATCGGCGTCATTGCCAGAACATCGCCGCACGGCATGTCCGCCGCGGCGCGGTCAGGTAAATCACGTGTTACATCCTCCCCGGCAGGTCTCGGCGCGGCCAGTGCCAAGTGTCCGGCACGCCCGGGACCATCGCCCTGCCCGGATGAGCCCATGAGCGACCGTGACTTCCCGCAACCGACGATCCCCGCGGCCTGCTCTTCGCCGTGCAGCGCCACACGACGGCGCGCCAGCACCGCCCATGGAGGCGCACACCGGCGTGGACGGACTGGCAGTCGCCAGCAGGCCCACCCACTCGCCGATCCCGGCGGCCTACGGACCCCCTGGTCACCCGGGTGCCTTGCGGCCGGGCCCGCACGGCCTGTCCGCCAGCAGGGATCCCGCGCGCAGATCGACCCGATCCGCGCGCCTCACCTGCTACGCGCTACATGCCCCAGACGTCGCACCGAACGGCGGGAATGCGCGCCTGGCACTGGGAATCGTGGCTACTGGCTGCGCTTGACGTGGGGCCAGGTCACGTCGGGGCGTTGGCGGTGGGGCAGGATGTGGGCATGCTGGTTGTCCATGTTCACGTGCGGGTGCTGCTGGAGCGGATGGGCGATTTCCTGGCCGCCACGCTGGTCAACGCGCGGGCTTCATTGGCCGAACCGGGCGTGCTGCGGTTCGACGTCGTCTGCGATGAGGCTGACCCGGCGCACGTGGTGCTGACCGAGGTTTACCGCGATGACGAGGCCGCGGCCGCCCACAAGCTGACGGCGCACTACGCTGCCTGGCGGGATGCGGTCGCGGAAATGATGGCTGTGCCGCGGGAGTCGGCGAAGTTCGCCGCTGTCTTCCCGGCTGGTGACGAGGGGTGGAAGAGCGGCTCGCGGTGACGGCGGTCGCGTTCGAGTTCGCGACTGCGTCCCGGATCGTCTTCGGGGCGGGGCGGGTGGCGGAACTGCCGGCAATCGTGTCCGGGCTGGGGTCGCGGGTGCTGGTGTGCACTGGCGGCAGCCCAGGCCGGCATGACCGGCTGCTAGCCGGGCTGGGGGCGACCGCCGGGGTGTTCGCAGTGCGCGGGGAGCCGACGGTGGAACTGGCGCGGGCGGGGGTGGCGTCCGCGCGTCGGCACGGCGCCGACGTGGTCGTCGCGATCGGCGGCGGCGCTGTCATCGACGCCGGCAAGGCAATCGCGATGCTGCTGGGCAATGGCAGTGACCCGCTGGACTACCTGGAGGTCATCGGGGTGGGGAAGGAGATTGCCCGGCCTTCGGTGCCCTTGGTGGCTGTGCCCACCACCGCCGGGACCGGTGCGGAGGTCACCGCGAATGCCGTCCTCGCCTCGGCTGGGCACGGGATGAAGGCGAGCCTGCGCAGCCCGCTGATGCTGCCCCGGATCGCCCTGGTAGATCCGCAGCTCACGGTCTCCTGCCCGTCGGCGGTGACCGCCGCCAGCGGCCTGGACGCGCTCACCCAGTGCCTGGAGCCGCTGGTCAGCGTCAGGGCGAACCCGGTTACCGACGGCCTGGCGGCCGAAGGGCTGCGCCGCGCGGCGGCGGGCCTGCGCGCCGCGTGCGCCGACGGGCAGAACCTGGTGGCGCGCACGGACATGGCAATCTGCGCCCTGCTGGGCGGGCTGTCGCTGGCCAACGCCAAGCTCGGTGCCGTGCACGGCCTAGCCGGTGTCATCGGCGGCATGGCGCCAGTGCCGCATGGCATGGCCTGCGCCGCGCTGCTCGCGCCGGTGACGGAGGCGAACGTGCAGGCGCTGCGGTCGGGGCCTCCTGGTCACCCCGCTCTCGGCAAGTACGCCCAGGCCGCCCAGATCCTGGCTGGCGATCCCGCCGCGGCCATCGAAGATGGCCTGGCCTGGATCCGCGAGACCGTCACACTACTCGGCGTGCCGCAACTGGGGACGTTCGGCGTCGGGCCGGAACAGGCTGATGAGATCGCCGCCAAGGCGGCCAGGTCATCCAGCATGCAAGGCAACCCGGTCCCGCTCAGCGACGATGAGCTGCACGCGATCGTGATGGCGGCGATCTAAGGATCGCGCGCCGCTGTCACGCCCGCGCTCATCCGGTGCCGGCCCAGCCTCTGGCGCCCGCCTGATCCCGGTGCGCTGGCTACAGCCGGGCGGAGCGGGGCGCCGTGGCGATGCTGGCAACAGGCCATCTGACCCCGCCAGCACACCGATCGTCGGATCGCGCATCTTACCGATCTCAGGACCCGGTGGCTTGCGGCGAACGTTCAGTGATCGCCATGAAGCTCCGGCTGCAGTATTCCGGTTCCCCTCGCTGCTGGACGGGCTGCATGAGAGCCGGCTGGATGACCGGTTTCCCGGCCGATCGCGGACCGGGACCTGGCCGACGGCCAGCACCGCAACCCCGACCCGGTGGACAGGCCGGGATTCTTCACCACTGCCTGCTTACACACCCTGGCCGCCGAGGTGGACGCTACCGGCTTCGCCGTCTACGGGGTCGAAGGGCCCGGCAGGCCGCTGCGCCAGGAATGGGCTAACGGACGACGCCGCGAGCAGATCCTGTCCGCGTCTCGCGCGGCCGAGACCGGACCCTCTCTCACCGGCTTCAGCGACCACCTCATCGCAGCCGCCGCAAAGCCACGGGGCAGACCGCCGACACGACACTCATTGGCTGGCCGGCTACTGTGCTGCCAGCCGGGCAGCGCCCTGAGCGGGAGACGGCCGCATCCGTTACGACATCACCGCTGGCCCGACACACCGGGCCGGTTCACCGGCAACGGCCCTCACGGTGCGCACAATCAGATAGTCGGCCCGATCAGTGTGGTCGGTCCAGCGCCAGAGCGGAGAAAGCAGTTGATCAAGACAGCCAGGCCAGGGCGTAACGGCACCGTCCGCGTCACCTTCGCACTGCCCGCCGATGAGCCCTGCGGGGCCGTGTCCGTGGTGGGTGATTTCAACGACTGGAATCCCTTCGCCCACCCGCTGCAGCGGCGGGCGAACGGCACCCGCAGCGCCGCGGTGACCGTCCCGGCCGGCAGCATGCTGCGCTTCCGCTACCTCGCCGAGGGCGGGGTATGGTTCGACGACGAAACCGCCCCCGCGCAGGACGGCCAGGACGCCAGCATCGCAGTGTGACTCTGGCGCTGGCGGCTCGCGGTGTGCGTCCGGGCAGCGAACGATCCAGGTCACTGTAGTGATCTTGCTGAGGCGGCGGCATGCCAGCGGGTTACGGGTGCGGGGCTGCGCCGTCAGGCTCATGGTGCCGGGGCGGTGCAGCGGTCAGCTGGTGCCGGGCTCGTGGGCGAGCCACAGGACGCCAAGGGGCGGCAGTGTGAGTGTGGCCGAGTAGCCGAGGTCGTGCCAGCCGACAGCTTCGGCAGTGACGGCACCGGCGAGGATGCCGCTGCCGCCGAACGTGGCGCTGTCGGAGTTGAGGATCTCCGCCCAGCGCCCCGGCTCCGGGAGCCCGATGCGGTAGTCATGGCGGGGCACTGGCGTGAGGTTGGCGACGCAGGCGGTGGTGCGCCCGCCTGTGGCCGGGAACCGGAGAAACGACAGCACGCTGTTTTCCGAGTCGTTGGGGTCGATCCAGCGGAAACCGGTCCAGTCGAAGTCCTGCTCCCACAATGCGGGCTCGTTGCGGTAGACGGTGTTGAGTTCGCGGACTAGTGCCTGCACGCCTGCGTGCTCGGGGTAGCCGAGCAGGTGCCAGTCGATGCTGCTGTCATGCCGCCACTCGCCGTTCTGGGCGATCTCACCGCCCATGAACAGCAGCGGCCGGCCGGGGTGCGCCCACATCCAGGCCAGCAGGGCACGCAGGTTCGCGAACTGCTGCCAGCGGTCCCCCGGCATTTTCCCGAGCAGCGAGCCCTTCCCGTGCGCGACCTCGTCGTGGCTCAGCGGCAGTATGAAGTTCTCACTGAACGCGTACAGCATGGCGAACGTGAGCTCGTGATGGTGGTGGCGCCGGTGCACGGGGTCTTTGCTGAAGTACACCAGGGTGTCGTGCATCCATCCCATGTTCCATTTGAACCCGAAACCGAGGCCGCCAAGGTAGGTGGGGCGGGACACCGCCGGCCAGGACGTGGACTCCTCGGCGACCAGCATGACCGAGGGGTGGTGGCGGTAAACCACCTCGTTGAGTTCCTTGATGAAGTCAATGGCTTCCAGGTTTTCCCGGCCGCCGAACCGGTTGGTGACCCACTCGCCCTCCCGGCGGGAATAGTCCAGGTAAAGCATGGAGGCGACGGCATCCACGCGCAGCCCGTCGATGTGGAATTCCTCGCTCCAGAACAGCGCGTTGGCGATCAGGAAGTTCCGCACCTCGTGCCGCCCGTAGTTGAACACCAGCGTGCCCCAGTCGGGGTGCTCGCCCAGGCGGGGATCGGCGTGCTCATACAGCGCCGTGCCGTCAAAGCGGGCTAGCGCCCAGTCGTCCTTGGGGAAATGCCCGGCGACCCAGTCGACGAGGACGCCGATGCCTGCCTGGTGCAGCCGGTCGACCAGGTAGCGGAAATCATCCGGGGTCCCGTACCGTGCCGTCGGCGCGTAATACCCGGTCACCTGATATCCCCAGGAGCCGGAGAATGGGTACTCCGCGAGCGGGAGGAACTCGACGTGGGTGAACCCGAGGTCGCGCAGGTACCCGGGCAGGGCTTCGGCCGCCTCGCAGTAGGTCAGGGGCCGCCACCGGCCATCGGCGTCCTGGGTGAGCCGCCACGAGCCCAGGTGGCACTCATAGACCGACACCGGTGCGTGCAGCAGATCGGTGGCCTCCTTGTCCGCGAACCATCCCGCGTCTTGCCATTGGTACCTGCTCTGGCTGACGACGCTCGCCGTGGCCGGCGGCACCTCGGCGGCGAAGGCGAACGGGTCCGCCCGCAAGCTCAGGTATCCCTGCTGGCTCACAACCTCGAACTTGTAGTGCGCGCCGGGTCCGACCCCGGGCAGGAAAATCTCCCAGACGCCAGAGCTGCCCAGCACCCGCATCGGGTGCAGGCGGCCGTCCCAGCTGTTGAAGTCGCCGACGACCCGCACCGCCCGGGCGCCGGGCGCCCATACCGCGAAGGATGTGCCAGACGCCCCCTGATGCACCCGCACCTGCGCCCCCAGATGGCGCCACAGCCCCTCGTGCCGACCCTCGGCGAGCAGGTGAAGGTCAAGCTGCCCGAGAGTCGGCCAGTACCGGTAGGGATCATCGATCGCCGCCACGACACCGTCCGGATAGGCCGTCTCCAGCCGGTAGTCCGGGATGCCCGGCTCCTCCAGCACCCCGGCGAACACCCCGGCGGGGTGGATCCGCAGCATCTGGACCCGCTGCTCGCCGACCAGGATCACCATGCCGGCCGCGTCGGGACGCCACCCGCGGACCACCACGCGGTCCCGGCCATCACCACCCCGCACCGGGTGAGCGCCCAGCAGGCTGTGCGGATCGTGATGCTGCCCAGCGACCAGACGCTCCAGATCGGCCCCGTCCACCATCAGCCCGAATTCGACCGGTGAGCCCATGCCAGCCCCTCTCACGCACGGCGAGCCCGCAATCGCCCACCCACAGTCTGCCCATCCAGCCCAGGAACTCACGCCAGCCGGGCGGCCACCAGCCTGCGAACAAGTCCCGGCCGAACATGCCAGGCTGCGCATGAGCATGTATTTGAGCAACGTCCTCCATTTGGCATGAGCGGTCTTCACGCCGGGCCGCGTGAACGTAGCGCGCCAGATCATCCGTTCTGCTCGGCTAATTGAGATGGTCACGCAAGCCTCACCGCCGGGTGAGTCGGCGGGGGGAGTCTCACCCCCCGCCGCTCTCAGGACCGGACGTGACAGTCTCCCGTCATCCGGCC
>Ga0335076_10007100_pt1 | contig 11298 bp, 9 predicted proteins | sample Lox_Sample_25_FD_206717 | JGI IMG/M metagenome (GOLD analysis project Ga0335076, IMG submission 206717) | Soil microbial communities from Loxahatchee National Wildlife Refuge, Florida, United States - Lox_Sample_2.5 | ecosystem: Environmental > Terrestrial > Soil > Wetlands | place: USA: Florida... | reverse complement strand
CAGGGAGATATTGTCGTCACTGATCTTACAAGCCCGGACTGGGATCCGGTATTGAAGAAAACAGCTGCTATTGTTACAAATAAAGGCGGAAGAACCAGTCATGCTTCCATCATCGCACGTGAGTTGGGAGTTCCTGCAGTGGTTGGTACAGGTGAAGGCACAGAAAAAATTGCGGATGGTCAGCTGATCACTGTTTCCTGCTGTGAAGGCAAGACAGGTTTCATATATGATGGCAAACTGAAATACCGCGAAACAGAACTGGACTTTACCCATGTAAAAATGCCGGAAACCGCTGAGGCCATGATGATCGTGGCAGATCCGGAAAAAGCATTTAAACTTTCCTTTTATCCAAATGATGGTATAGGCCTGCTGAGGATGGAATTCATCATCACCAATACCATTCAAATTCATCCGATGGCATTGGTAAATTTCAATAAACTGAAAGATGAATCAGTCAAACAAAAAATTGAGCGGCTTACACATCATTATCCTGATAAACAAAATTATTTTATAGACAAACTCGCGCAGGGCATTGCAACCATTGCTGCTGCATTCTATCCAAAAGATGTGATCATCAGGATGAGCGATTTCAAAACCAACGAATATGCGAACCTGTTAGGTGGAGCCGACTTTGAACCTATCGAGGAAAACCCGATGCTGGGCTTCCGTGGCGCTTCGAGGTATTATAGTGATTTGTACAAACAGGGATTCAGACTGGAGTGTGAAGCCATTAAAATGGTGAGAGAGACAATGGGACTAACCAATGTAAAAGTGATGATTCCTTTTTGCCGCACGGTGGAAGAAGGAAAGAAGGTCATCGCCGTTATGCAGGAATTCGGACTGGATCGCAGGACTGACGAAGCCTTGGAAATTTATGTCATGGCTGAAATTCCAAGCAATGTGTTGCAGGCAGAAGAATTTGCAGAGCTCTTCGACGGATTTTCTATCGGGTCTAATGATCTTACTCAATTGACATTGGGAGTAGATCGTGACTCCTCACTCGTTTCCGGTTTATTCAGCGAGCAAAATACATCTGCCAAAAAAATGATCGCGATGATGATCGAAAAGGCAAAAAATTCCGGTACGAAAATCGGTCTTTGTGGACAGGCTCCCAGTGATTTTCCGGAATTCGCCCAGTTCCTGGTAGCACAGGGAATTGATAGCATTTCCTTCAATCCTGATGCCCTGCTAAAAGGAATTGAGAATATTATTATGGCTGAAAAAATTATTAGACCTGAAAAAAATACGAGGAAACAAAACGTAAGCCATATTAATTTACTATAAACTGCCTGCGTTGAGTTTTATACGGTCGTTTGCTACGTAGAGCAAATATTTTATCTCTTGCTTTAATTGATGACATGTAAAAGAAATTCAAAGATTAATCAATATTATTCGTTATGCAAGCTTTAAAAAACAAAGTAGCAATCATTACTGGCGCGGGCTCCGGAATTGGGAAGGCAATAGCCCTTCTTTTTGCTGAAGAAGGTTCAAAGCTGGTGACATCAGATATTAATGAAAAAGCGGGCAACGAAACGGCGTCCGCAATCGCAAAAAAAGGAGGTGAAGTATTGTTTGTGGAAGCTGATACATCCAGGCCTGAGGATGGTCAGGCCCTGGTGGAACAGGCTCTAAAAAAATTCGGAGCCTTACATATTGCTGTCAATAATGCCGGAATTGCCGGCCCATTGAAGCCTGTTGGTGAATATCCGATCGAAGGTTGGGATAAAGTCATTGCGATAAACCTATCCGGCGTATTTTATGGAATGCGTTATCAGATTCCTGCCATGCTCAACTCCGGTGGGGGAAGCATTGTAAATATATCTTCCATACTTGGAAAAGTTGCAACAAAAGGTGCGCCGGCTTATGTAGCTGCAAAGCATGGACTGATCGGACTGACAGAAGCTGCAGCCATCGAATATGCCGATCAGAAAATCCGCGTTAATTCCGTTGGTCCCGGTTATATTTTGACTCCCATGCTTACGAATAATCTGGATGAAGCTACTATGAAGGCCGTAGCAGGACTACATCCCATGGGAAGATTAGGTACTCCAAAAGAAGTAGCAGAACTCGTTTTATGGCTGAGTTCTGATAAAGCTTCATTTGTCACCGGCTCATATTATAATGTCGATGGCGGATATCTCGCACAATAAGAGTAACAAACCATATCATCGACATGAAGAAAAAGTCATTCCCCTTATCAAGAGTATATAGTCTTCTTGAAACAAGGCCTGTTGTCATGCTGACTACATCCCACGGGGGTAGAAATAACGTAATGACCATGTGTTGGTACACGATGATGGAATTTGAGCCACCACTGGTTGGTTGCGTAGTCAGCAACCGGAATTATACATTCTCTATACTTAAGACATCCCGCGAATGTGTGATTGCAATACCTACTCTCGGAATGGCTGATCAGGTAGTGCGCGCAGGAAATATATCCGGAAGGAAAACAGATAAATTCAAAAAACTGGGGTTGGCCACTATGCCTGCAACAGAAGTGAAAGCGCCGCTGATAGCCGGATGTTATGTTAATCTGGAATGTAGGGTGATCGATAGGACGATGGTCAACAAATATAATTTTTTTATACTTGAAGTGGTCAGGGCCTGGATCAATCCTTCCACAAAAAACCCGAAAACACTGCACCACCGAAGCTATGGGTTTTTTATGGTGTCGGGTAAAACAATCAGATTCCATTCAAAAAAGAAATAAAAGAACAAAGATCCTGATAATATACAGAATCCATTGAGGTCAATCATTAGTACACCTGACCTCACTCATTACTGTTCTTCGGTTGTTCTTTTACCTTGGCGATAAATAACTAAAGATGGCCACGGTCGTAACTCTTACTTTCAACCCGAGTGTTGATAAAAGTATTTCAGTATCCCGGTTTGAGCCGGAGAAAAAAATGTATTGCGCTGCTCCACACCTCGATCCCGGCGGGGGCGGAATCAATGTAGCCAGGTGCATTAAAAGACTGGATGGAGATGTCATTGCAATTTATCCTGCGGGAGGCTACCATGGTCAATTACTCAACGATTTGATGAAACGGGAGCAGGTGCAGGTAATGCCTATAACGGCCAGGAACGACACAAGAGAAAACTGGATCATTTTCGAAAATTCAAACCATAATCAATATCATTTTGTAATGCCTGGTCCTGTGCTGAACGAAAGCGAATGGCAGCAATGCTTATACAAACTTGAATCAATTGATAAAATGGAATTTATTGTCGTGAGCGGAAGCATGCCGCCTGATTTTCCTAAAGATATTTTTGAAAAAATCGGCAAAATCGCCCGGCACAAAAAGGCAAAACTTATTGTCGATACTTCTGATGAAGCCCTGGAGCTTGCGCTTAGGCATGGTGTTTATATGATTAAGCCAAACCTGAATGAACTCGCCTTTCTTATCAAAGGATTTGATCTGGGCAGCAGAACCGTGGCGGCCGCAGCGAAAGAAATCATCGATAAAAAATTTGCCGAAATAGTAGTGGTATCCATGGGAGCTGGCGGCGCCATCCTCGTAGATGCAAACACAACCACTGAAATAAAAGCGCCTTCGGTAAGGAAAATGGGAACCGTGGGCGCAGGAGACAGCATGACTGCAGGAATTGTCCAAAGTCTTGTCAATAGAAAAAATATAAAGGATGCCGTGATGTATGGTGTAGCCTGTGGCTCAGCCACCACAATGAATCCGGGTACAGAACTATTTCACCGCGACGATGCAGAACATTTTTACGCCGGGATGAAAAAGGAATTAACCGGAGATCTGCAATCACGCTGACAAACATCGACAATAAAATTCCTCTTCTGCCAGATTGCTTTTTCGAAACAATAATGCGAAAGAATTTTATTTCAATCACCTGTGGGTTGTATGGCACTGGTTTCAACCATTAACATAATTGTTTTCTCCGGCGCTTTGGTTTTATGCATTATCCCACTGGAAATCGTAAAACCCTGCCACGGCTTTAAGAAGACAGTTTCATTTTCCAATTCAATAATCAGTTCCCCATCCAAAACAAAAAAGAATTCATCATCCCGATCATGTTTATGCCAGTGATATTCACCTTCTACGATACCGATACGTACAACACTGTCATTTACTTTGGTCAGCGTTTGGTTAAACCATTTGTCAGTGCATTCTTCTGCGATTTTCCGGACATCAATCAATTCAAGATGATCAAACAGGATGTTAAGATTCGTTGTGTAAGGATACTGTGTTTGCATGCCTTTATAGTTGATTTTGACCTAAAGTTAGGCTGGCAAATCGAAGATTTTATAGATCAGTTTTCTGAGTTTTCCGGTAGTATTCAACTATCAATAATTTTAATAATATCTTTATGACCCTCGCGATGCCTGCAGAAAATCAAAACATGAGATTTTATTCATTTTTAATATTCTTCTTTTTCCTTTTTAATCACAGCTCCGCCGAAATGGTCAGGGGCTATTATCTCACGGCAAACAATGATACAGTATCAACCCGAATAGATGTACCGAGGGCATTCCTAAGAGGGGGGACAGTTACTGAATTCTATTACAGGATTACTGCGTTCGACAGCTATGGGAAAAAAAGCAAATTTTCTGCTGATAATATCAATGGGTTTGGTTTTGTGTATAATGGCAAGAACTACACCTTTCGCTCCAAACCCAATGAAAAGGGAAATTATTATTTCCAGCAACTGATCGCAGGCGGCAGTCACGCCAACCTCTACCGGTATGTTCAGTTGGTGGAATTCAGTGATGCACTCAGGGAACTTGTCTTTTATACAGTACAAAAAGGCGATAGCGTGAATCTCTATCTTAAAGAATTCGACGGGAAAAAAAAGATCAAGTCAGATCTGATCGAATTTTACCGTGATCAGCCGATGTTCGATCAGTTGGTCAGCGGCAGGTTTGAACGCAGAGGCAATATTCTTACAGATCTCAAATTTGTTGTTGATGTATTGAATAAATGATGCTGAACCTCATGAAAAAATGAAATTTACCTGCTGTTTCTATAATCCCAATCCATATTAAATAATGATAATCGTAGTTACAGACGGATATGCAATAAATCCGGGAGATCTCAGCTGGGATAGGGTTGCTGCCCTCGGGCGTCTCACTGTCTATGAACGAACGCCTGCCGAATTACTGGTTGAAAGATGCAAAATGGCCGAAATTATTCTTACTAATAAAACGCCTGTCACGGGATCACAGATAGAAGAACTGCCTCTCTTAAAAATGATCAGTGTAATGGCAACGGGATATAATGTAATAGATATTTCCGCAGCTAATAAAAAAAATATTGTTGTCTGCAATATCCCCATATATGGCACTGCATCGGTAGCACAACATACCATCGCCTTATTGCTTGAGCTGACAAATCATGTTGGTATCCATGCTGATTCCGTTACAGCGGGTGAATGGCAACGATCAAAAGACTGGGCTTATGCCAAAACTCAGCTCATTGAATTAAGTGGAAAAACGCTGGGTATCGTTGGGTTTGGAAATATCGGACAGCTTACAGCCCGAATCGCCAAAGCAATGGGAATGAAAATAATTTATACTAGCAGAACAGAAAAAAATACAGAGCTCGGAACTTATTGCAATTTGGAAACACTCTTTTCATCAAGTGATGTAGTTTCTCTCCATTGCCCACTGAGGCCGGAGAACACGAGATTTATAAATAAGAATATGCTCCAACTAATGAAGCCGTCAGCGATCCTGATTAATACTTCACGCGGACAATTGGTCGATGAAACTGACCTCGCAGATGCTTTAAATAATCAGCTCATCGCAGGAGCTGCACTTGATGTATTATCTTCGGAACCTCCTTCTGCTGATAATCCTCTGCTATCTGCAAGAAATTGCATTATCACGCCTCATAACGCTTGGATGAGTAAAGAAGCAAGGCAAAGAATCATGGACACAACAAGTGAGAATATTGCGTCATTTCTTCGAAATGAACCGATACATGTTGTGAACGGACTAATTTAAAAGAAATGTGAAAATATATTAGGTTATGCCCTGTTCTGCACTGCAATGAGCGTAGCGATTTTATTATGCAGATCTTCCGGGCGGAAGGGTTTCGGTACAAATTCCATAAATCCCTTTTGCAGTAAATCGGCCCGCATATTATCGTACACTGCTGCGGTGAATGCAATAGCAGGAACAGAAGGATTAATTTTTTTGATTTCACCCAGCGCAGTGATCCCATCCATTTCGGGCATTTCGAGATCGATCAGCACAAGATCAAATCGGTCTTTTCCAAATAATTCAACAGCCTGTTTTCCATTGTAGGCTTCTTTTACATCAATACCCCACTTAGTAAGGAAGCGTCGGGCAATGGACATATTGATAGCATTATCTTCGGCAACCAGCACCTTAACACCATTGAACATGGCAAGCTGCTTTACCTTGGATTCATTGATATATGTTTTCCTGTTCTCATTGATCAGTAGTTTCAAAGTAAAGTGGAAAGTGCTTCCTCTTCCTTCTTCGCTTTCGACCTGCAAATCGCCATGGAAAAGATTTACCAGTTTTTTGGTGATTGCAAGCCCCAGACCGGTTCCTCCATATTTTCGTGTGGTATTTGCATCAGCCTGTGTAAAGTGTTCAAAAATTTCCTGTTGTTTATTCGGAGGGATACCAATGCCCGTATCTTTTACCATGAATTGGATAGTGGCCTTCTGGCTTGTTGAAAAAATCTTCCTTGCTACAAGCGTGATCTCGCCCTGGTGAGTAAATTTAATTGCATTCGACAGCAGATTACTGAATACCTGGTGTAATCTTGTGTCATCGGTCATGAATTCAATGTCCAGGCTATCATCAATATCAGTTTTAAATGCAAGCCCCTTTGCGTGCGCCTGGGCTGCAAATTGCACAGTTATCTTTTGCAGGAATTGTTTCATGTCGACAGGAGCCTGACCCAGTTGCAATTTGCCCGCTTCGATCTTATTGAAATCAAGAATTTCATTGATCAGCTGCATCATATGCTCCGACGAATACTTTAAGATATCCAGATGTGATTTTTGTTCAGGTAAATAAGTTTCCTGCAATAAAAGATTCGATGCGCCGATTATACCGTTGAGGGGTGTACGCAGTTCATGACTCATATTCGCCAAAAATCTCGATTTGGCCAATGACGCTACTTCGGCTTTTTGTTTGGCCTTCATCAATTCAAACTGGGCGCTCTTGATTTCAGAAATATCCAGAATACTTATTTTCAAAAAACGGTTACCCCTGTCCAGAAAGGGAACAATGTTCACGAACGCATAAAAGGTGCGATGCTTTGATGTAAAAGCCAATTCGCCTTGCCAGTTCTTATTGTTTGGATCGGCGAGTGTTTCTTCAATATTGTTGAACAATTTGACATGCTCTTCCGGAAACCAGTTCTCGATATTCGTTCCTTCAATTTCGCGTTTGCTTTCCATCTCGAATAATTCAACTGCCCTGTTATTACATCCTGCAACGGTTCTTTTCAGTGCATCCATGATGAACACACCATCCAGTGAAGTATTGTAAATCGTATCCACAAACTGCTTCTCCTGCAAAATTGCTTCTTCATTGTCCCTGTTTACACGAAGAATAGCATAAGAGAAAAAAGTAGTAAGCACTAGGGAAATCGCCAGGTTACTGTTATACAACCTGGTGAACATTCCAACAATGCTCACCTGGTAATAATTTTCGTAAGGACTTACGTTCAAACAAATTAAAACGGATATGATGGTAAGCAGGTAAACAAATTTGAGTTCACGAAAATTTTGCTGTACACTAATCACAAAAGTCATTACCAGGAAATAAGGAAAGTATAAAAGATATTCGCCGGCTTTTAATCCTTCCATGTAATTCATTACGATCAGGTAAAGATTAAGATTGACGATAGAAATAATGCGCGCGAGTTCAAATCTTTTTCTTGCATTGAGATGGAATGCGAGAATAAAGATATATGCTGAACTAAGATTGATAAGAGCGCTTATATACAGGCTCAATGAGAAATAGCTGACAACTGATAGCAGGTTGCCACATAAGGTGAGAATGATAAATTGATTGAAACGAATAATTTTTTTACGCTCCGCAATGGAGTTGCCGGCATTCAGCCCGGAAAAGGCGATATCCTGGTAGACTGACCATAGGACAGGTGATATTCTTTGTTTCACAAAGGTTTAGATTAAATTATGCTAAATATTAAAACGGTATAGCATAATAATTATTATTTAAAACGTTATTATTAAAGGAATCCTAATACCATGAACAACTATCCTACGGATAACCCATTCATTTTCAACAGTGAAATAAATGCCCAACATCTGGCTGAATTATACGGAGATGATTATGAATATGTTGAGGAGGTTTTCACGACTGTTTTGAATGAATACGCGGCCCTTACAGATAATGTTATTGCCTGCTATACTTCGCAGAATATTGCCGCACTCAAATCTGCTGTGCACAAGATAAAACCCATTTTTGGATTCGTCGGACTCATCAAGGTTCAGGAACAATGCCAGCAATTTGAAAATGCCTGTCAGACTGCCGGTTCTTTTGATGTATTGATAAATGATTTCAGTTTATTAAAAAATAGTCTCATAAAAAGTAAGACACTCATTGAAGACGAAAAGAAGAAATTAGGAATTTATAATACCCATCGTGCATGAGCCTGACCTGTATCATTGTTGAGGACCTTCAAGTAGCGGCCAACTACCTGATCAAATGCTGTGATAAAAGCGGACAGGTGGAGGTGAAAGGTCATTTCATAAATGTACAGGATGCTCTTTCTTATCTCAATGAAAATACAGTCGACCTGATATTTCTCGATGTGGAAATGCCCGGTGCCAACGGATTTGAACTGCTCGACCAGATCGCATTTTCTCCAAAAGTGATCCTGACGACGTCTAAAAAGGATTACGCTTACAATGCATTTCAGTACAATGTCTCCGACTACCTGATGAAGCCCTTCACCTATCAACGGTTTATCGAAGCCCTTCAGAAAATAAAGCCTTCACAGGAGACTGTTTCCACCAATAATGGTTCTGATCATATTTATATCAAGGCTGACGGGAAATTAATAAGACTGAATAACGATGCAATTCTCTATATAGAAAGCATGGGTGATTATGTAAAATTTGTGACGAACGACAACAAAAAATACATAACCCATAATACCATTAAAAACCTCGAAGAAAAAGTCAGCAAACAACATTTCCTTAAAGTTCACCGCTCTTATATTGTAAACCTGCACAAGATTGATGACATGCGGGAAAATATGCTCTTCATTAAAGGCAATGAAATACCTGTCAGCAAGGCCAATAAGGCCGATGTATTCAAAAGGCTGAATATTATTTGATCATTTTTTTACGCGAAGACGCTAAGACAGACACAAAGACGCAGTGAGTTCTTGGCGCCCTGTTGACACTTTGCCCTCTGCGCGAAAATTATTTCCAATTGAAATGGTCCAATCATCGACAATTTTCTCCCAAAAAACGAAGGAAAAGGCCTGTACAGCCAAAAGATTTCCTATAGAAGGGGGATTTTAGCAATTTTATATTGCAAACCATAGTCCTGAAGTCAGTATCCTTACCTTCTTAAGTGATGGTAATCCGAAAAACCTGACCTAGTCCCATGAGAAACTGAAATCCAAAGCTATGAAAACAGGGATTCACCGTCCAGAATTCCGCATAGCGATCGTCTCAAGAGATTTCACCTCATCAAAGCCGGGCCCTAACAGCCCGGTTTTCTTTTTTTATAAGAAACCAATTCAGCAATCACGACTTAGATAACAATTAATCGCATTCCTTCTGATCCTGGTTCATCGTTTTTTTCATTCCGAAAAACGACAGATTTTGACTGCTTATCGAATAAGTTATGCGAAGAGGGGAACTATTTCAATCTTTGTATTGTTGAGAGGATGACAAGGAAAATAAGACCAACAGACGATATAAGACCTATGAAAAAAGTATCCAATATTCTGAAAAATGTTGATGGTCCCTAAACCCAAAATCCAATCCTTGAAAACAACAAAAGTCAGGTTTCCAAAAACCGGTTCGCTCCAGAAATCTGTTCCTATCGACGAAAACCAAAATTTTTGACGACCCAAACAAACAGATTTAAAGCTGCCTTTCCAGGCAGCTTCTTTTTTTATGTCAATCCGATTTCATAATGCCTGTCCGGAATTTCGACGTCCAAAAATCCTTTTTTGATCAGCCTTTCCCTGAAGGCCTGCTGCACATCGTATTCGCCGTGTACAATAAATAATTTTTTAACCTTCCTGGGATCCTGGCAGGACAGGAATTGGGTGAGGTCTTCATAATCACCGTGGGCGCTCATGCTGCGAATACTTCCCACATCTGCGTGCACTTCATGTAATACACCGAAAATATTTACTTCTTTTGCGCCTGCCATCAATCTTCCACCCAGCGAATGGGGTTCACAATAACCAACAAGCAGGATAGCGTTTCGGCTGTTCTCAATATTATTGCTGATATGATGTTTTACGCGACCGGCTTCTGCCATTCCGCTGGCTGAAATAATCACGCAGGGTTCGTTACGGAAATTGAGCGACTTGGATTCATCCACCGATCTGATATATTTCAGCCTTTTAAATGAAAAAGGATCGGCATCCGACTCCAATATTTTCTGGATATTTTTATTGAAAAGAGAAGTATATTTTTTTACGGCTTCGGTAACAGCCATGCTCAACGGGCTATCTACAAAATAATCCAGATCCGGAAGACGATCCTCCAGTTCCAGCTGGTTTAATGCAAATAAAATTTCCTGTGTCCGGCCGACGCTGAAAGCCGGTATGATCAGTTTCCCTTTTTTCTGCAGACAGGTCTTTTCAATCCATGGCAACAATAATTCCGGAGTGTTTGTGTTGGAGTCATGCAAACTATTGCCATAGGTGGATTCGATCAGAATATAATCAGCCTGTGGAAAAACTTCCGGTGATTTAAGAATCACATCACGGTAGCGGCCCACATCTCCGCTGAATGTCAGTCGCCTTTCCACTCCATTTTCTTTTATGAGCAAATGAACAGAGGCGCTGCCCACAATATGCCCTGCGTCAGCAAACATGACTTTTACATTTTCGTCAACATCGAACCAGCTGTCATACTCCACGGTATGAAAGAGGCTGAGAGATTGCCTGGCATCTTCTTCATTGTACAGGGGCTGCAGGTAGGTATGGCCATCTACAATTCTTTTTTTATTCGCATATTTTATGTCTTCCTGCTGTATGCCTGCGGAGTCTTCAAGTAAAAGAGCTGTTATTTCTTTAGTGGCCGGAGTACAAAATATTTTTCCGCTGAATCCATCTTTGACCAGCTTTG
>Ga0335076_10007099_pt1 | contig 11298 bp, 11 predicted proteins | sample Lox_Sample_25_FD_206717 | JGI IMG/M metagenome (GOLD analysis project Ga0335076, IMG submission 206717) | Soil microbial communities from Loxahatchee National Wildlife Refuge, Florida, United States - Lox_Sample_2.5 | ecosystem: Environmental > Terrestrial > Soil > Wetlands | place: USA... | reverse complement strand
GTGGCGCTGTTCGGGGCAGGCCTGCTCATGGCCGGAGCCGTTGCGACGGTCGGCAGTGCGGACACGACGACGGAGACTCTTCCTACGACCTCGACCGTGGTCGAGACGACGACCGTCGAGCAGACGACGACGGAACCGGCGACGACCGTGGTCACGACCTCGACGGTCACGCCGACCACCGCCCCTCAGACCACCACCTCGACCGAGAGCACGAGCAGCGGGACGCAGACGTGGGTCTGGATCGTGATCGCGGTGCTCGCAGCCGCGGCGATCGGCCTCCTCATCGCGCTCCTGACCCGTCGTGGCGGCGGAATGCCGGAGAACGAACGGCAGCACCGGCTGCAGGGCGCGATCGACAGCTGGACCGCTCAGGGGTGGGCTCTACTGAGCGAGACGGCCGACTCCGCCGTGCTCCACCGCGGCAGCGAGCAGATGACGGTGTCCGTCGACGCGGCCGGCCGGATCAATACGCGTCCGCTACCGACACAACCGCCCGACTGGCCCACCAGTTCGCGCTAGATCTGGTCGAACCAGCGAAGAACGCTGGGGACGGCTTCGTCGATGTGAGCCAGCATGCCCTCGTGATCGTGGCCGGAGCAGACGACGCGAGCTCTCGGACCGGCAGTAGAGCCCCGAAGCAGTTGCGTCACCAGCTCCGCTGCGAAGGAGTCGACCGCGGGGCCGCGCGTGGTCTAGGTGCGACGCTCGAGCGACGGCGACGGTCGAAGCGCTTCCTCGTCCGGAGCGAGCTGGCTGCGAGGGTCGAGCGAGACACGTTCGAGCCGCGCGATCGACTGCTCGAGCGTGTCGGCCGCCTCGTCGCGAAGCCCCTCGTTCTCCGGACCGAGTTCCAGGAGAGTCCGGGCACTCAGTAGCACGGCGGTCAACGGCGTAGCCAAGCGATGCCGAGCGAGCCTCCGGTAGTCCACGAGAGCACGCTCGTATTCGCCTTTGCGAAACAGCGCGGAGTCTTCTGCCAGCTCCAGGGCACGGACAATTCGCTCGATCGAGAACAGGAGGAGCACTAGCGCCGAGACGATCGCCGGGTCGAGAAGCCCGCCAACCACCCTGGGTGCCGTCCCGAACACTCCGACCACGAGCCTGTCGATACCGCGGAGAAAGAAGAAGGCTGTCAGCGCGATCAGCCAGGGGAATCCGCGCCCGAAGCGCCAGAGGTGGACCAGTACGACGGCGCCGAGCACCAACTCGAGGATGCCAATCCCCAGATCGAAAACAGGGCTCGCCATCAGACCCACCAGCAGCATGGATGCCGGCGCAGGGTGTCGGTGCAAGGAATCGGTAAAAGTTCACGCCACGATGTTCTTACACCCGGCACGAGAGGCGCCACTCGGGGCGCGCCTCGGGAAGCTGGGCGGATGGACGGCTATCTCACGTGCTGCACGAAACAGCGGAGTACGACATAATGCCTCCCTGACGCAACGCCATAGACCGGTGGGGGGGGCCGGATCGCGCAGGAGAGGCGCCGGCTTCCGCCCTCAGGCAGCGAGGAGGCGAGACATGGACGAAGGGCAGTCGCATGAGCTCAACAGTTTCGAGGTTGGGTTCGCCGTGGTCGGCCGGGATGAGGAGCCCATCGGCGAGGTGATGCGGGTGAGTCTTGACAGGGTCTGCATGCTCGTTGGCGGCCGGAAGCGCCTATTCGGCCGCGGTAAGGAACACGCAATCCACAGCAGAGTGATCACGCGCATCGACGCCGATACACAAACGATCACGGTCGCCGTGACCCGGGGGCAAGTCGAGCAGGCCCCCGCATATTCCAACCTCGATCCACGCAGCAGCGAGAAGCTCGCCGACTACTACGCGTGAGCCACGGCCGGTCGGCTAGAGACCGATGCCGAAAAGACAAGGATCGAAAGGCAGGGGCTTGTGGCCTGTGGCGGCACTCCATGCCGGCCAGAACCTCGAACAAGCCCTCAGCGCCTTGCTGCGCGCCCGTTCCGGGCTGCCCGTCGCCAACGAGAACGGCAGCGAACCCGTCGGCTGGCTCACCCACATGGACATCCTGCGCGCCTATAACTCACGCCTCCAACAAGGAGTCGACCAAGCACCACAACAGCGAGGCGCCCGACCTGCCCACGCGAGCCCGGAGAAGGCCCGCGGCACACTGCGGAACTCCGCCGGCCACCGCACTCAACCGTCCTCCCGCTCCGCCGCGGCAACGACGCCTTCGAACCCGAGTTCATCGAGCGAATCGACCAGGGCGACCGCCTAACCGCCCTCGTCCTGGCCGAGCCGCAGACGAACTCGGCACCGGAAATTCGGCCGCATTGGCTAGGAGTCGTGAAGCTGGGCGATCGTTTCGCGCAGCACCTCGCTCTGTGCTGTCGTGAGGTCGATGGCGCTGCGCGAAAATTCCGGTTGGAGCAACGCTGCGTGAATCAGCGCAGCCACAGTGATTGCGCCCGGCTTGTGGGCTTCCGCCCAGAGCAGTTCATAGACTTCCCTCAGGTCTCCGTTCTCGACGATGATCGTCTCGCCATCGTCAAGGGTGAAGCGGGTGGAGGCTTGTGGCACCTCGGGAGTATCGCAAACCGTTGTTATCGCTACCCAGGCGCCGGGCCCCTCGGCAAACAGAAGGCCGTCGAGGAGCTGCTTCTTTCCTGGCCGTGCTCGCGTATGACGGCTCCGATGTGACTAGATCGACGTGGCACAGGGCAAGGCGATTCTCAGGGCACGGAGGAGCGGAGCCCGCTGGGCCGTCCGGGTTATCTCGAATCCCTATCCCAATCCCTGCGACCAACCACTCGCGACCCCGGACACAGGCGGGTCAAAGGAACGGAACCCGCTGGGGCCGACCGGGTTATGTCGATTCCACCAACCCGCCGGCAAGCTAGCGGGTTGGTGGGCCGGGCGCCGCGAAACGCCCGGAACGTGACCAGCAGGGTGGATTGTCCTGGTTTTGGCCGCGAAACGCCCGGAACATGACCGTCCCGGGTGGTGACCGGGGAGAGTCCGGGTACTGGCCGGCTACCGCCGGGAACATGACCCCAGTGGCCGCTTCCTGAGGAATTCGGGCTCAGGCTCTTGTTCTATTCACTAGCTAGCTGACATCTGGGGACTAGGCGCGGCGGCGCACCCCGGGCCGGGCGCGACATCCGGGGCACCAGCGTCGTTGCTTGCCTTCGAGTGCCTTGCCGCACCCAGCGCAGCGCGGCGGGTGGAGCGGTCCTCCCTTTCGCGTGGCGAGGTAGAGGAGTGCCTCGGGATTCGCGGGGAGGGGCTGGCCGGGGTGTGCGCGGTTGAGGGCATCTCGGGCGAGTGCGGCTGCGTGTTCGCGGGCCTTGTCGCGTGTGCGAGCACGGGCTCGACCGCTCTTGAGGTACCGACGGACGGCGCTTTCGCTGATCTCGAGTGCTCGCGCGAGCTCGGTGTGGCTCTCGCTGCGGACAGCGGCTCGCAGGATTGCGAGCGCGCGCTTGTGCGCATGTTGGCGACTCGGGTTCGGGTAGAGGGTGTAGTCGGGGTCGGTGAGGATGCCAGTTTCGTGGCTGTAGTTCGCTTCTCGGCCGATGGCGACTGACTTGTACGCCTCGGTTGACGCGGGCTGGAGCAGACCTTCGGTGCGGCCGGTACAGGGGCGTCCGTTGGGAGCGAGTGCTTTGCGTTCGGGTGCGCGGATGTGGGCGGCGAGGACGCTCCGGAGCGTTCGGAGGAAGAGCGGCCGTTCCGCGGCAAGCGTGCTCTCAGTCGCCTCAGATGGGAGAGGAGCGACCGGGGGCAGATTGTCGCCGCTAGCGAAGTCGCACCATTCAGCCTGGTCGGCGGTAAAGCTGTTGCGGTAGATGGCGACGGGGCGGGGGATGACGCCGTCGGGGGTTGCGCCGTAGGTGCGGTCGGCCTGAGCGACGACAAGCGTGTCCCAGGGGCGCACCCCGGTGAGGTCGAGGCGGACGAGGTCGGCGTGGCGGGTGAGCGGGATGTGCGAGATGGCGTAGTCGTCGATCCCGTCGGGTTCGGGGCCGGCGAGTGCTGCCCAGCTCCAGGCTTGGGCGACGCCGGCCTCGCCGAGTGCTGACTCGTCGGCGCGGAGTAGGTGGCCGAGTGCGAACTCCGACGGCGAGATTGGCTCGCGGCCAGCCGGACTGATCTCGTAGGGCGTTTTGCGCTTGCTCGCCACCCCGTAGAAGTAGAGCTGGCCGCCGGCGGCTTTCAGGTTCTCGGGCTCGAGCCGAAACAGGCTCGGCTCGCCGTGATGTTCGGCGTCCTTCTGTTGCCGTGGCCGGTAGGGGCTGTGTCGCTCGAGCGACCAGCGGATCTCGTCGACCTCGGCGTAGCTGAGGGCGCGCTCGCATTGGCGGCCCTGCTGGTCGCGGTGGCGTCCGCCGCTGACGGGGACGAGTCCTCCCTCCGGGGTGGCGAGGACGGCCAGGGAGTCGGTGTCCCAGTAGACGACGCAGCCACCAGCTGCCCGCACCTCGCCCATGCCGAGCGACAGAAGGAGCCTGCCGCCTGCCGTGACCAGGCTGTAGAAGGGCGGGAAGAACCAGCGGCCTGGCTTCTCGAAGGAATGCGCGTGCGTCGTGTAGGCGCCGTCGGGGCCGACGACGGTGCCTTTGCGGCGACTCCTTGTCGGTTCTTCCGGGTGGACTTCGAGGAAGATGCCTGAGCAGGCGGAGTTGTCCCACCCCTTGTACAGCGGCGATAGCCAGGCACGCTCGCTTTCGCCGATGTCGGTTTCGCCGTGTTCGAGCCGCTGTCGGCCCTCGGCTAGGAAGAGGAAGAGGTCGGCTCCTTCAGCGTCGGGGTCGAAGCAGCCAAGACCGGGAAGCTCGACCGCGTGGAGACCCTTCTGCCGGCCGCTGCCGACGAGCCTGAGCGCACTTTCGATCTTGGGCACTGTCCCTGTCTCGAAGAACGAGTTGGCGAGGTCGGGAAGCGGCCACCAGAGCGCTTCCTCGCAGTGCAGGGGCGCGACAGTGGTGAGCCAGGTCGTGCCAGACCAGATGCGATGCGGCACCACGTCGCCGTCCGGCCGGAAGCGGCAAAAGACGCACAGCTCGGGTGCGAGCCGGAAAGTTCCGCGGCGCTGCTGACTGATCCAGTGTTCGATCTCGGCCGGGTCGGTTGGCTCGAGCGAGAGTCTGTTCGATGTGAGTAGGTTCCAGATTCCCAGCGCGCGGGCGCATACGGGGTATTCAGCGGCGACGTCGATCAGCCGGATGGGAAGCGGCGGCGAGTCGGGCAGGGAGCGAACGCCGAGTCCGGACCAGCCGCCGTAGGCCGCGCAGGTGGCGGCGCCTATCCCCAGCAGGTCGCCCTCGTAGCGGTTCATCGGTGGAGAGGTCCGGATCGCGTCGAGCGTGTCCTTGGCGTACGAAGCCGGCGAGAACACTCGATCGGGTGGAAGCGCGAGCCCGAACGCGCGATGCCGCTCGAGCAGGAGGAGGTAGAGCTGGTGCGCCGCGTCAGCCCGAGCGAGACAGCGAACGGCAGCCTCGTGCGGCTCGAACACCGCGCGCGCATGCTCGGGTGGAAGGTCGATACCTAATGCGGCACACGCGTCGCCCAGGCTACGGATACGGCTTCCGGTCAAGGCACGAGCGAGACGCTCCAGGGGGAGTAGGTGGCCCGGAAACACGTAGTGGTCATGCTTCGCCCCTTCTCCTTCGGGTACCCGGTCGCGCCAGTCGGGGGCACGGCGGCCCGTGAAGGCAAGAGCGACAGAACTGTCAGGGAGCGTCTTACACAGCACGCGCGGCCGGTAGCCCTCCTCATAGCGGCCGTTGCGGAGCAGCCTGCTCGCGCGACGCCCATGGGGCAATCGACTCGTCCAGAGGATGAGCGAGACGCCGCCCTCGAACAGCCCCTCTGCCGCGGTCGCCGTCCAATCCGCGGCCAGACTCGCCAATTGTGCGGCGAGATCGAAGCCGACCAGCGCAAGCCGGTACTTGTAGATGTAGCGATAGAGGAGGTCGAGAAAGTCTTCGAGCGACAGAGGAGTCTCCGTCAGTTTGAGCCGCCGCCTCATGGCTGCGAGGGCGGGGCCGTCGGTCGCCGTGGCCGCCGGCCCCATGAAGAGCCCGCGAGCCAGAACCTCGTTACCTCGCACAAGGAGATAGGCGCCGAAGCGCGCCTCCCCGGCCAGCGTCTCACCTCTCACTGTCTCCACGATCAAGGCCAGCCCCGCCCATCGAGCACGCGGAGTTCGCGCAATGGTCTGCGGGACGGGTGCGACCCTGTACCCGAGCTCCTGCAGCTCCCATGGCGGCGGCAGCAGCAGCCTGTTCAGGACCGCCGCCTCTCTTCGTCGTCCAGGGCCCGCTCGAAGGCGAGGAAAAGCTGTAGCTCAATCCACAAACGCTCTGCGGGGGTCAGCGGCAGTTGCTCGAGCACGTCCTGGTAGCCGGCGTCGTGCAAACGGTGCCGATTCGCCCCCAACCGCACCACGAGATACGAGCCTTGGCCGCCGACGTGATGGAGTTCGACCGTCGGCCGACCAGACTGACGAACGTGACACTCGTAACAGCGAATCGGCCGCTGACCGAGCACGAGTAGCCACGGATTCGTCACGCCGCAGGCACACGCTGCCCCGGAAGGAAACAGCCGCCCGCGCAGATCGCGTTTCGCGGCGGCGGCGATCAGCCCCCACCGTAGTGCCGAAACGAGATCGTCTCTGCGCATGGTCAGCGACGCTCATAGAAGTCAGGCCAGTCGCGGTCGCCGCGCAGGTTGAACTCGTCGATCAGGTCGAGGTCACGATCGTCAACGAGGCGATAGCCGCCGAGCCGTTCCCCGCGATACGGACGCAATCCGGCTCCCGTGGGATCGTCGCCACGCTCATAGCGACGTAGCGCGTTGGAGTGCCGGGCCGCCAGCGAACGGTCGCGACGCTCCGGCAGGGTTAGCACCCGATCACCGCGCGACGTGAGCACGTGAACCTCGTCTCGTCCGGACATCGCCTATCTCTCGGCCCGTGCGCCGGTACCCGGACCGGCGAGGAGCCGGGTCAACTGCCGCTCGAGCTGTTCAGCGCTCTGGGCGGCGTCGAGGGCAGCTTCCAGATCCGTCTCCACAAGCTCTAGCGCCGGTGCGCAGAACGGTGCCGCGGCGGTCAGAAATCGCACGGAAGCAAGAGCGCTCCCAACGCGGATCCGGATCCCCGTGTGAAGCTGTGCGAGCGAGGCCACTGCTTCGGAATCCATCGTTTACCTCCGGGTTCTCTATTCGGGATTCGTCATGACTGACACCGAGGCAGGATGGACCAGGGAGGATTTTGGTGTAAAATCTAAGTGTGGCTGCGCGGACTGAAGAGCTTGAGTTCACGGCCGCCGAGCTCGTCGAAGCAGCTCATCAAGCCGGCTTCGAGGTCAAGCCTCGGCTGATCACGGACTGGGAGAGCCTCGGCCTTCTCGACAGCCCGCGAAAACGGCCACTCGGCCGAGGAAGAGGCTCCGACAAAGCCGTCTGGCCCGAACGTCAGAAGGATCTCTTCCTTTCACTGCTCCACCACCGGAGCACCGTCAACCGAGTCGCCGGCCTCGCGAACATCCCCGTATGGGTCTGGCTCGCCTACGGCGACGAGTGGATACGGCTTCGTCAAGCGCGCAAGGCGCTCGCAACATGGTGCGGCCGCCACCGCTCCAGGCCAGGTCTGTCTCATGCAGAGGCGCGCCGCATGTCCCGCCAATTTGCGGAAACGGTCGTCCAGCCGCACAGCCGACCAGCCGACATCGCAAAGCTGCGTCGAGTGGTCGAAAGCAGCATCGAGGCCATGGCCTTTGACCGCGACTCGTTTCGAGACACGGTCCGGCACGTGTTTGACCCTCACGACGAAGGACGCACGATCGGGCCGAGCGGAGCGCCGATACACACTGATCTCGTCGTGCGCCTCGTCGAAGCGCGGTTCGCAGCCCTCCGGGCACTCGACGGATTGTCCGACTACCACTGGGAAAGCGCACGACTCGTCTACATCAGCACCAAGGTGAGCTATGCGGGCGAGCAGCCGACGTTTGCGGGCGACCCCCTAACCGGCCGATTTCACGAGCCACCCTCATTTGAGCGCGACATCAATGGCGCCTGCATCGACCTTCTCACGATCCTCGGGATGAGCCTTCTCGCACCTGAAACGCACCACGGGCTCGCCGCGGAGGCACTCGAACAACTCACCATGACCTAGCCAAACAACCTGAGACAGTTCGCCCCCGCGACCGTCTAGCGGTCCGGGGGCACGGCACACGAAATTGGAGGTTCCGCATGCGCCCCGACAGTAGCGTCCCCCTCACCCACCATCTCCGCCGCGCCGACGTCTGCGTCGCCAGCGGGTTCGGGATCAAGGTCTTCGTCCACCGCGGCCAGCTCGTCGTCGAAGACGGCGTCGGTCGCGACCGACGAAGGCGCGTCCTCAACCGAGCGACCCACAGGATCAGCCGCCTGCTCGTCATCGGCACCGACGGCTTCATCAGCCTCGAAGCCACCCACTGGCTCCACCGACTCGGGATCGCGCTCATCCAGCTCGACCGCGACGGCAACATCATCGCCACCTCAGCCGCAAGCGGCGGCGACGTCCGCCTCCGGCGCCTCCAGGCCGCAGCCGGCAGCAACGAGACCGGTATCGAGATCGCCCGCATGCTGCTGCAGGTAAAGCTCGACGGCCAAGCGGCCGTGCTCGAGCTCCACGCCGCCGACACCGAGGCAAGTGCCGTGCGAGCGGCGACAGCAGCGCTGGCCAAGGCGTCAACCCTCGAGCGGCTCGTGTGGGCAGAACGCGACGCGGCTCTCGCCTACTGGGGCGTATGGGCTCGACGAGAAGTCCGCTTCGCGACGACGGACTTGAAGGCCGTTCCCGAGCACTGGCTCAGTTTCGGGCAACGCGGGTCACTCCTGACCGGCAGTCCCCGTCTCGCGATCAACCCGGCGAATGCGCTGCTCAACTATCTGTACGCGATCCTCGAAGCCGAGACTCGGCTCGCTTGCCTCACTGTCGGCCTCGACCCTGGGCTCGGCATCGTCCACGTTGACTACCGCAGGCGCGACTCGTTTGCGCTCGACCTGATGGAAGCCGCACGCCCTGCCGTCGACGCTTACGTGTTCGAGCTTCTTCAGTCGCGCGTCTTCGGTCGGCGCGATTTCGCGGAGACGCCGCGTGGCGTCTGCCGCGTTAACCCGCCACTCAGTCACGAGCTAGCCGAGACCGCACCAGTGTGGGCGGCCGCGATTGCTCCGGTCGCTGAAGCGGTAGCCCACGAACTCGCCCGCAGTAACGGCTCACGGATCAAGCAGCTCTCCACACCACTCACCGGGACGAAGCGGCTAGCTCGTTACGGCATGCCGCGACGTCGCTCCGCTCCTGCAGCAGCTGCCCGGAAGGCTCGGCCCGTTCCCACATGCAAGCGCTGCGGTGGGCCGGTGCCCCGCCGCAGCCGCACCTACTGCGACGATTGCCTTCCTCTCTACCAGCGGGAGCAGTACGAGAAGGCGTTCAACGGCTCCGGCCTCTCCGCGGTAGAACGGGCGAAGGCGGCTGGCACGGATCCGACGCACGGAAACGTGGCCGCAACTCGACGCGCCAGGACAAACGTCACCCGGAAGCGACAAGCCCGAGAATGGGACGAACGCCACGGCAAGCTCATCGACCTCTCCACCTTCGAGCGCGAAATCCTCCCACTGATCCAGGGTGTCCCGCTCAGCCGGTTACAGAAGGCCACCGGCCTATCGCTCCGCTACGTGTCGCTGATCCGACGCGGCGAGCGGAGACCACATCCGCGGCACTGGCAGGCACTCCTCGCCGTCACGACGATGCGATCCAAAGCCGAAACGAAAGACGCACAAGACCCCGCATCAACTGATCAGTAGGCGGCTACTGCGATCCCTTTCGTGCCCCCTGAATCAGGATCGACCGGGCACGTCTATCCACGTCGGCATTGCACTGCGCCGCAGCGCTGAGCAACAGTGGACCCCACTCTTCGGTTTTACTGAATCGACCGACATAGAGCGAGACCAGACCTCCGTGTCTGTCGCTGACCAGGATCTTCCCTTGGTTCCCTGCGCCTCGAACCATCACCCATCTGATGCTTTTGAGATCCATGAGATCAGCCGCTCGTTTCCAAGGCCCGATGGTTAGCTCGAGGCGAGTCGGCGAGTAGTGAAGACGCGGCAGAGCGATCCAAAGAGCAAAACCAATAGCCAGCACCAGCAGCCAGCTGTACTTGACCCCCACCACCCATCCCTCGGTACCTAGGATCCCGAACCAGATGATCGCGCCGACGGTAGCCGGTAGAAGCGGGCCGAGAAACGTCGGCCGAGCCATGCCTACTACGGGCTCGCTGATGGAGTTCACTTCAGTATCCGCCACTACGGGGACGCGCCAGCAGAAGCGCCGACAGTGGCGCTCGTGTAAGCCTGGCCGTAGAGCCGAAGAGAATTCAAGCCGGGTCTATAGATGTTCGAGTATTTGTATGGCCTAAACCCGCGAAGCGGGAACATATAGCCGCCTAGTGCTCCACCGACCGCGCCAGCCACCGTCCCAACAACGAGGTGGCAAGTCAGCGGATTGCCGCGGATTAGATTGCCGACCGCGGTTGCTGCAGCGCCGCCGAAGGAACCACACACCCCCCATTCGATCCATGTGCCACCCACACACGCTCCAGTCACCAGTCCTCCGACCGCCCCCGACACTGTGGCTGCGCCGAGGCCCGACCATGAGAACTCGTACTGTCCCTGCGCTGCCCCGTAGAGGTAGGTGCCGTCCGCCACGACTCCCCCGACAAGAGTGCCGATCGCCGCGCCAACCCCGATGTCGATCCCAACCGCGAGCCCGTACGGGTCAACGTTAGTGACCGGATCATTCTCCGCATATGCGTAGGGCTGATCGGTCTGATCAACCGCCGGGTCAAGGCTGAGGAATTGTCCCGTTTGGGGGTCGTAGTAGCGGCGGACTGAAGCCCCGACGCGTGGGGGCGTACTGGAGGGCGGGGAGCCCTCGCGGCCTAGCTTGCTCCGCTTTGAAATCTCTGGAAAGGAGCTGGGGCGATGACGCCGATCGAAGCCAATGTCGAGGAGTACTTGCTCTGGATGCGCGTGCACAACTACGCCGACACCACGATCGTCTGCCGGCGCCGGTATCTCGACTACTTCACGAGCTTCTGCCAGCAGCACACCGTCGACCGGGCGGCCGCGGTCACCTTCGAACTGGTCCAGCGCTACCAGCAGCTGCTGTTCGAACACCGCAAACGCGACGGACAGCCGCTTACCACCGCAACTCAAGCGCAGCGCCTCGTTCCGATCTGCGAGTTCTTCTCCTGGCTGCGCCGCAGCGGCAGGCTCCCGATGAACCCGGCG
>Ga0335076_10007098_pt1 | contig 11299 bp, 9 predicted proteins | sample Lox_Sample_25_FD_206717 | JGI IMG/M metagenome (GOLD analysis project Ga0335076, IMG submission 206717) | Soil microbial communities from Loxahatchee National Wildlife Refuge, Florida, United States - Lox_Sample_2.5 | ecosystem: Environmental > Terrestrial > Soil > Wetlands | place: USA: Florida... | reverse complement strand
TGTCGGTCGCACCGAAGGACGGGCACCTCTATGGCTACGATCTCGCCGCCAACAACCTGCTCTATCGCGTGCCGATAACCACGATCGAGAATGCCGAGGGCACTTTCGCCGTCGGCCAGAAAGTACATTTCTGCCCGGGTCCGGTGGGAGGTACCGAATGGAGCACTCCGGGCTACGATCCGACGACGAATCTCATCATCACCGGCACCGTCGACTGGTGCGATACCGTGACGATCAAGACCGACGAGAGACTGCGGTCGGTGGCCGTCGGGCAGCCCTGGACGGGAATGGCGACGTGGAACCCGATCAACATGTTCGGAAAGGAAGACCCTTCCGACGGACACTGGGCGGGATGGATCTATGCCAGCGACGCCGACACCGGAGTCTGGAAATGGCGCGTCAAGTCCAACTACCCCATTCTCGCCGCCATCACGCCGACGGCGGGTGGAATCGTGTTCGTCGGCGACCTCGGCGGCAATTTCTACGCGTTGGATTCTTCGACCGGCCAGAAGCTTTGGGGCGGCCCGCTCGGAAACGGCGGCGGGATCGGAGGCGGCGTGATCACGTACACCGTGGATGGCGTGCAGAAGGTTGCCGTGGCTGACGGATTCACCATGGTCGCGTGGCCAACGAAGCCGAGGCATGCAAAGGTAGTAATCTTGGGCCTGGACAGCGACGCGGCGAAACAATGACAGGGGACTTCGACCATGGACCTCGATCCCGTCTTCCTTTCGCGCATCCAGTTCGCGTTCGTCATCAGCTTCCACATCATCTTCCCGGCGTTCACGATCGGGTTGGCGGCGTGGCTGGCGACCATCGAGGGCGCGCGGCTCGCAACCGGGAACCCCCTCTACCGACGAGTGTTCGATTTCTGGCTGAAGATTTTTGCGGTGTCGTTCGGCATGGGCGTGGTGACCGGCATCGTGATGGCGTTCCAGTTCGGCACCAACTGGGGCGTGCTGGCGCAGCGCACCGGCTCGATCCAGGGGCCGCTGCTCGGCTATGAAGCCTTCACCGCGTTCCTGCTGGAAGCCACGTTCTTCGGTGTGATGCTGCTGGGGCGCGACCGCGTGTCGCCGCGCTTCTACTTCCTCGCTTGTTGCATGGTCTCGCTCGGGACGATGTTCTCGTCCTTTTGGATACTTGCCAACAACAGCTGGATGCAGGTGCCGCTTGGGCACACGATTGTGGACGGGAAGATCATTCCCGCGGACTGGTGGACGATCGTGACCGGACCGATCATGCGGGTACGCTGGCCGCACATGCTGCTCGCTGCATTCCTGACCACCGGCATGTGCGTTGCCGCCACCGGCGCGTGGTACGTGCTGCGCGGCATCCATCGCCCCGAAGCGCGAGTGATGCTGCACTGGGGCCTCGGATTGGTCGCGGTGCTGATCCCGGTCCAGCTCTTCTTCGGCCACCTGACCGGCCTGTATGTGCTCGAGCACCAGCCGGCGAAGTTCGCGGCGATCGAGGCCCGCTGGAAGTCGCAGCAGCCTGCGAGCGAGGTGCTGATCGCGATTCCGGACGAGGCAAAGGCGCGGAATCTCTTCGCGATCGAGGTGCCGAAGCTCGGGAGCTTCATCGCCTCGGGCAATTGGACCGCGCGTGAGATCGGCCTCGAAAATTTTCCGACTGAGGACCGGCCGCCCGTGGCGATTCCGTTCTTCGGCTTTCGGATCATGGTGGGGATGGGATTGATCATGCTCGCGGTCTCGTGGTTGGGGAATCTACTGCGGCTCCGCCGCCGTCTGGAGACCACGCGCTGGTTTCTGTGGGGAACGTTCCTCGCCTTTCCGACGGGCTTCATCGCGATCCTGACCGGCTGGTTCACGGCCGAGGTCGGGCGCCAGCCGTGGGTCGTGTATGGACTGCTGCGCACCAAGGACGCGGTGACGCCCTCGCTCACGACCGGCGACGTGTTGTTCTCGCTCTCCGGCTACGTGCTCGTCTACGCGGTGTTTGTCTCATTCGGCGTGTACTACATCTACAGGCTGCTGCGGGAAGGCCCGACCATCGCGCACAGCGCTATACCGGGAACCACTGGCAGCCGGCCGCTGGCGTTCGCCGACAGCGCAGAGACCGCGACCGGCAGCACGGCCAGGACGGGCGGATGAGCGCCATGGAACCACGCACCCCTCGCGTCGTTCTTACGACTACGGACTGCGATCGATCTCCATTCAGGGCTAAACCAACACTAGTTACCACGCACCGCCATCGCAGAAATAAGAACAGCACAGATACGAAACCGTTCGTCGAAATGTTCGGGCCGGTCATCCCGCAACGAAGTAAGATTTAGGCGATAAGGAACACTGACATGACTCAACCATCGAACCGTGCAAACATGGCACAGGCCGCCGACCCAAAAACGAACCCGGTGACCGCGATCGACGTCCTGATTGAGCCTGACGCAACGATGCTGAAGAACGCAGGGGCCGCCAACGCGCGGCTGCGCGAGAGCTTTCCCAAGGGCTTCGCTCTGGACGAGACGCATCAGCCCCACATCTCGTGTGTGCAGCGGTATGTCAAAACGGCGGACCTCGACAAGGTCTACGAGACCGTCGGCAAAGTCCTGGCTGGGGAGAAGCCGGCTGCCTGGAAGCTGAAGGCGTACAAGTACTACTACATCCCCTGGAAGGACGTCGGCCTCGCCGGAATCGTGATCGAGCCGACCGACGACCTGATCAACTTCCAACAGAAACTGATCGACGCCGTCGCCCCGTTCACTGAGAGGACGGGGACCGCAGCGGCGTTCGTGACCACTAAAGAGGACCCAGACATCAACCAACCGACGATCGACTATGTGGGGAGCTACGTGCCGAACCAAACGGGCAAGAAGTTCAACCCGCATGTGAGCATTGGCCTCGCCTCCCAGGATTACCTTAAGAAAATGCTCGAAGAGAAGTTCGAGGCATTCACGTTCTCACTGGCAGGGCTATCGGTTTACCAGCTCGGCAACATGGGCACGGCTCGGAAGAAGCTCAAGGGTTGGGAGTTGAAGGCCTGAGGCTGCGGCATGGCGACGGAACTGCGTCGGTTCGCATTTGCACGCGGGATATGCGTGTACCTGGCCACGCCTTGGTTTGGAGATTAGCGAAGCCCCGACCATGGAACCGAGTGCTCTTGCATCATTCTGGGCCGCCGTGCTCGCGTGCGCGATCCTCCTCTATGTCGTCCTGGACGGCTTCGATCTCGGCGTCGGGGTGCTGTTCGGCACGACCAAAGAGGAAGCGCACCGGGTCCGGATGATGGACACGATCGCCCCGTTCTGGGACGGCAACGAGACGTGGCTGGTGGTGATCGGCGCCGGGCTCTTCGCGGCGTTTCCCGACGTCTATGCGGTGTTCCTCGGGGCATTCTACTTCCCCGTGCTGCTGCTGCTGTTCGGGCTGATCTTCCGCGGCGTCGCGTTCGAGTTCCGCTTCCGAAGCAAGCAGATGCGCTGGGTCTGGGACCGGGGATTCTTCCTCGGCTCGACGGTGGTGGCGTTCGTCCAGGGGGCCGCGGTCGGGGCGATGATCCGGGGCATTCCGGTCGCGAACGGCCAGTATGTCGGCAGTCCGTTCGGCTGGCTGCACCCGTTTGCGATCCTCACCGGGATCGGGCTCGTGCTCGGGTACGCGCTGCTCGGCGCGGGCTGGCTCGTCCTCAAGAGCGACGGCGAGCTGCGCGACTGGGCCTACGCCCGCATCCAGTGGCTCGCCGGCGGCGTGGTGGCGGTCCTGTTCCTCGCGTTCGCGGTCACGTTCGACTACAGCATCCTCGCGCGAAGCAACCTGCAGGCACGGCCCTGGGGTCTCGTGTTCCCCGTGATTGGCGTGCTCGCGCTGACAGCACTTGCCGTTGGCGTCCACCGCAAGCGCCACGATGCGGTGGCGTTCGCGATGACCGTGGTTTTCTTCCTTGCCGCCTTCCTGAGCCTCGGAGTGACGTTCTGGCCGTACATGATTCCGTATTCGATCACGGTCGCAAACGCGGCGGCGCCGGATGCATCATTGCGATTCTTGTTTTACGGCGGCGTGGTGGTCCTGCCCGTCATCGCCGTCTACACGATCGGCGTCTATTGGGTCTTTCGCGGCAAGGTCCGCAAGGGTTACGGTCGAGGGGCCAACGGAGGGATCTAGGCGGGCCCGAGGAAAGAAGTACTGTTTGTTGCACGCAACTGTTGAAAGGAGTCAACGATGGCCAAGCAAGACAAACCCAATATCCTCGTCATCTGGGGCGACGATATCGGGATCTCGAACCTGAGTTGTTATTCGCACGGGCTGATGGGGTACCAGACCCCCAACATCGACCGCATCGCCAAGGAAGGGATGATGTTCACCGATTCCTACGGCGAGCAGTCCTGCACCGCCGGCCGCTCGTCGTTCATCACCGGCCAGAGTATCCTGCGCACCGGGCTTTCGAAGGTCGGCATTCCGGGCGCGAAGACCGGGATGAACGAGAAGCTCCTCACCATCGCAGCGGCGCTGAAGAACCAGGGTTACGCGACCGGCCAGTTCGGCAAGAACCATCTCGGCGACCTGAATCACATGCTGCCGACCAACCACGGATTCGACGAGTTCTTCGGCAACCTGTATCACCTGAACGCCGAGGAAGAGCCCGAGGCATACGACTACCCGCCGGAAAAAGACTTCCCGAAGTTCCGCCAGATGTTCGGTCCACGCGGTGTGGTCCATTCCTGGGCGACCGACAAGGACGATCCGACGGAGGAGCCGCGCTGGGGCAAGGTCGGCAAGCAGAAGATCGAGGACACCGGGCCGCTGACGGCGAAGCGGATGGAGACCTGCGACGACGAATTCGTCGCCGCGGCGACGGACTTCATCAAGCGCCAGCAGGCGGCCGGCAAGCCCTGGTTCGTGTGGCTCAACACGACGCACATGCACCTCTATACGCACACGAAGAAGGAGAGCCTCGGTCAGGCCGGTCGCTGGCAGTCGCCCTATCACGACACGATGATCGATCACGACAAGAACGTCGGCCAGATGCTCGATCTGCTCGACCAGCTCGGCATCGCGGAGGACACGTTAGTGCAGTACTCGACCGACAACGGACCGCACCGCAATGCGTGGCCCGACGGTGCCACGACGCCGTTCCGTAGCGAGAAGAATACCAACTGGGAAGGCGCGTTCCGCATTCCGATGCTGGTGCGCTGGCCGGGCAAAATCAAGGCCGGTAGCATCTCGAACGAGATCGTCCAGCTGCACGACTGGTTTCCGACCTTCCTCGCGATGGCCGGCGAGCCCGACATCGTAGAGAAGGCGAAGAAGGGGTATCAGGCGATCGGGCGCACCTACAAGAACCACATCGACGGCTACAACCTCGTCCCGTACTTGACCGGCGAGGTGAAGGAAAGCCCGCGGAAGCTCTTCGTCTATGTCAGCGACGACGGCGACATCCTCGCGCTCCGCTACGACAACTGGAAGCTCGTGTTCATGGAGCAACGCTCTCACGGCACACTGCAGCTGTGGGCCGAGCCGTTCACGCGGCTGCGTCTGCCGAAGATGTACAACCTCCGGACCGATCCGTACGAGTACGCAGACATCACCTCGAACACCTACTACGAGTGGATCATCCGCCACGCCTACCTCGCCTACGCCGCACAGTTCATCGCCGGCCAGTTCGCCGCCACCTTCAAGGACTTCCCGCCGATCCAGAAGCCGAACAGCTTCACGATCGACGACGCGATCAGGGCGATGCATAGCGTCGCCGCGGGCGGTTGACGCAGGCGTATGCGGCCGAGCGGCAGGGCCGTCCCTGCCGCTCGGCCGGTTTCTTCCGTACGAAGAGGAGATGCTGACGATGCCCGAGATTCCACTAGCCTCCTGGACCGACGGACCCGCGAGATCGGCAATCGTCGATTTCGTCGCGCGTGTGACGAAGGAAGGCGGAAAGGACTACGTTCGGCCGGCCGAACGGATCGCCACGTTCGATAACGACGGCACGCTGTGGAACGAGCAGCCGCTGCAGGTGCAGGTCTTCTTCCTCGCCGACCGGATCAAGCAACTCGCCGCGAAGGATCCGTCGATAGTGGGGCGCCAGCCGTTCAAGGCGTTCGTGGAGCACGATTTCAAGACGTTGCTCTCACTCGGTAAGCAGGGCATCGCCGAGCTCTTCTTCGCCACGCACGCCGGTATGAGCGACGAGGAGTTCGCTGACATCGGACGCGCCTGGTTTGCGTCCGCGAAACACCCGAAATACGGTTGCCCGTTCACGCAGGTGGCGTTCAAGCCTCAGGCCGAGCTGCTCGGTTACCTGCGGGAGAACGGTTTCAAAACGTACATCGTCACAGGCGGCGGCGTCGACTTCGTGCGCCTCATCGCCGAGCAGATCTACGGTATTCCGCACGAGCAGGTGATCGGCTCCAGCATCAAGCTGCGGGTGGAGATGAAGGACGGCCGCCCGGTGCTGATGAAGACTCCAGAGCTCGGCAGCTTCAACGATCGCGAGATGAAGGTGCAGAACATCGGCCTGCAGATCGGGCGTCGACCGATCCTCGCCTTCGGCAACTCGGACGGCGACCTGGCGATGTTGCGCTACGCGAGGTCAGGCGCGGGGCCGCGCCTTGCGCTGCTGCTGCACCACGACGACGGCGAGCGCGAGGTTGCCTACGACCGCGAATTCATGTTGAGCCCGCTCGCAGAGGCGCTCGACAAGGCGGCCGAGTACGGGATCACCGTCGTCAGCATGAAGAGGGACTGGAAGGTCGTGTTCGGCTGATCCCGGGACGGGAGTGGATTTCACAACACGGTGGATGGGCGCGGGACGGCCGCGCAAGCTTCGCGATCTGGAGATCGAATCGATGGCCAATCAAATCAAGCAGCCACATGGACTCGAAGTGAGGGTGACCTCGGACAGCCACTTCGCGTGGATCCGCACCCGCATGAGTCTCGAGCGCACCATGATGTCGTGGGTGCGAACCTCGGTGGCGTTGATCGGGTTCGGCTTCACGATCGTGCAGTTCTTCGAACGGCTCCATGCAATGGACGGTGTCGCCCCGGCGCTCCGGCCACAGGCGCCGCGGTATCTGGGGCTCACGCTCATCGCGGCCGGGGTGCTCGTGCTTCTCGTCTCGATCTGGCAGTACCGGGCGGTGGTCCGTTACCTGCTGAGCAAGGAGTTCGAACCCATTGCCGGTATCCAGGAAGTGGTCAGACACACGCCCCTCTATGCGATTTCGATCGCGATGATCTTCATTGGACTGTTCGCGTTCGGGGCGGTGTTCCTGCGCGCCGTATAGCGGTTCGTCGGCCCAGAGATTTCTCGTGCAGATCAATTCACCGGCGCAAGACCAGACACTGGTCGAAGCTGTACGTCCCTCCGGCAAGCCGCCCGCCGAAGGGATGGTCTGGATCCCGGGGGGGACCTTCTTGATGGGCTCCGACCGGCATTACCCGGAGGAGGCCCCGGCGCACAACGTGACCGTGAACGGCTTCTGGATGGACCGGCACACGGTGACCAATCGCGCGTTCAAGCGCTTCGTCGACGCAACCGGGCACGTGACGCTCGCCGAGCGCCCGGCCAACGCGGCAGACTACCCGGGCGCGAAGCCGGAGATGCTCGCCCCGTCCTCGGTGATGTTCAAGAAGGCGGCCCACCGGGTCGACCTGCGCAACAAGTTCAATTGGTGGGTGTACACGCCGGGCGCGAACTGGCGCCACCCGCGCGGACCGGGGAGCTCGCTGCAGGGCGTATGGGACCACCCGGTGGTGCACGTCGCCTTCGAGGACGCCGAAGCCTATGCGAAGTGGGCCGGGAAGGAGCTGCCGAGCGAAGCGGAGTGGGAGTTTGCCGCGCGCGGGGGGCTGGACGGCGCCGAGTACGTCTGGGGCGACGATTTCATGCCAGACGGGAAGCCGATGGCGAACACGTGGCAGGGCGAGTTCCCGTGGCAGAACCTGCTTGAGGACGGCTACGAGTGGACGGCGCCGGTCGGCGCGTTCGCGCCGAATGGCTACGGCTTGCACGACATGGCAGGCAACGTATGGGAGTGGACCACGGACTGGTACCAGGATCACGGCAAAATCAAGCACGCCTGCTGCACATTGGACAACCCGCGCGGCCCCCCGCGCGAGGAGAGCTACGACCCGTGCGTGCTCGACGTCAAGAGGCCGCGCAAGGTAATGAAGGGCGGATCGTACCTTTGCGCTCCGAACTATTGCCGTCGCTATCGGCCGGCCGCGCGCATGGCGCAGGAAGTGGACACGTCGACCTGCCACCTCGGCTTTCGCTGCATCGTGCGAGTCGCGGTCGGCGCGTAGCAACATGAGCCTGCAACGACGACCGGCAACAGGAGAGACCGATGCAAGGCTTGCCTGAAGCTTCTGCCCTGCTGGGGCTAGGGGTTGTATTCATGCTGCTGTTCATAACGCTGGGGCCGATCAAGATCCTCGGCCCCTTCGTGCAACTGACGCGCGATGTCGACGAGGCGAAGATGAAGCAGATCGCCGTGCGTGCGTTCGTGCTCGCGGTGATCGCGGTGGTTGTCGGTGGATTCGCCGGTCGAATCCTGGCCCAGAACTGGCAGATCTCAGTCGCGGCGTTGACGCTGGCGGGCGGGATCATATTCTTTGTCGTCGGACTGCGCCTCGTGCTGGAGCAGTACGAGCCCGCGCATGCCGCGCCGGTGCCGCTCCCGGAAGCGCCGATGGCTGCCGCGCTGCGCATCGCTTTCCCCACGTTAGTCACACCCTATGGCATCGCGGCACTCATCGCTCTCCTCGTGAACAGCCCTGACGCCGCGCGCACCGCGAGCATCCTCGCGATCCTGATCGGGGTTATGGTCGTCAATCTGCTGGCGATGCTCTATGCGCGCCGGATCCTGGGTGGCGTCATCGTTCTGGCCCTGGTGATAGTCGGTGCAGTGCTGGGCGTGCTGCAAGTCGCCCTGGCGGTGCAGATGATCCTCCGCGGCCTGCGAGACCTCGGGGTGCTCTAGCTTCGGCTTCGGGGGCGCAGAACAATCCAGGAAAGACAGTTGACCGACCGGAATGCCATGCACAGAGCGCTCGAAAAGCTGGAGATCTATGCGTCATGTTCTTGCGATGCTGGGAATGGTGTCCAATTACAGGACTTCATCAAGTGAAACCCATGAAAAGAACCACCGCAGTCATCCGCGCGAACGCGCAATCATCGGAACTGCTCCGATCGGTGCTGGCACCACGACCGACGATCGCCGAGCGCTTGGCTGCGGGCAAGGCCCTGCGCAAGCGTGTGCCGCGCGCGACGCACGCAGAGTACAAGCGCTCTGCTGCACGCCAGGATCCGATTGCAATCATCAAGGCCCAAGCCAAGACCCGGTTGCCGCAACTGGTACCGATCCGGCATGCACGCATGCTGGTGTCGCCATTCGCGTTCCTGCGCGGCTCGGCAGCGGTGATGATCGCCGACATTGCGCCAGCACCGGTCACAGGGATGAACGTCCAGGCCTGCGGCGACATGCATGTGTCCAACTTCGGTGTGTTCGCCTCCGCCGAGCGCAATCTCGTATTCGGCATCAATGATTTCGACGAGACCTTCCCCGCGCCCTGGGAGTGGGACGTCAAACGCCTCGCGGCCAGCGCGGTCGTGTGCGCACGCTTCGTCGGCGGCGACAAGGCCGATGGCGAGGCTGCCGCGCGTCAAGCCGTGAAGGCCTACCGGGAGCGGATACGTGGCTACGCCGCAATGGGCCATCTCGAGCTCTGGTACGAGCATATCGATGGCAGCGACGTGCTGGATGCGCTGTCGTCCAAGGCGCGGCGGGCCGCGGAGCGGGTCCTGACCAAAGCGCAGACGCGCACACATCTTCAGGTTCTCGAGAGAATGGCCGAGCTGGTCGACGACAAGCAACGCATCGTGGAAGACCGTCCGCTGATCGTGCGAGAGACCAAGACGCAGAAGGGCCGCTCGATCATCCAGGCCATAGACCTGTTCCTGCAGGGCTACGTCGAGTCGTTGCCATGGGATCGACGCCACCTGTTTGGCCACTACCAGCTGCTCGACGTCGCGCGCAAAGTGGTCGGCGTCGGCAGCGTCGGCACGCGCTGCTGGGTGACCCTGCTCAAGGGCGCCCACGATGACGATCCGCTGTTTCTGCAGTTCAAGGAGGCACAGCCCTCGGTGCTGGCGCCTTATGCGAAGACCACCATGCCGTATGCGAACGAGGGCCGGCGCGTCGTGGTGGGCCAGCGCATCATCCAGGGCGCCCCGGACATTTTTCTCGGCTGGGGCGAGGTCGACGGCATCCAATACTACATCCGGCAGTTGCGCGACATGAAAGGTGGCGCCGAGTTTCTGCCGGGCGCAACGATCATGTCCAACTTCATCGAATACTGCGGTTTGTGCGGCTGGGCTCTCGCCCTGGCGCACGCGAAGTCGGGCGATCCCGCGATGATCGCCGGCTATTGCGGTAAAAGCGAAGAACTGGATGAGGCAATGGCAACCTTTGCGCACGCCTATGCCGATCAGACCGAACGCGATCACGCGGCAATGCTCGCTGCGGCCAAGAGCAAACAGCTGAGCGTCGCGAAACTATTCTGATGAGCCGAGAATCCACAGGACCGGGCATCCTGGGCAAGGTTGGCAACGTGGCCCTGAAGTGCGGCAGCGCAGGCTGGATCGGTCTGACGCTGCTGCTCGGTTCGGCGTATGCGCTGGCGGCCACGTCGCCTGCTGACACCACCGCGCACGAAGCCGGCATCGACAGCGCGCCGGTCGAGATCGACGGCGATGTGCTGTTTCGCGTGCGGGGAATCACGGCTCTGCCCGCCGCGGAACGCGCGCGCGGGATCGAGAAGCGCATCGAGGCCGCAGCCGCCGATCGATCGGTTCGCGCCGAAGATCTGCGCCTGGTCGACGAAGACGACGCCGTCGCCATCGTCGCCGGCGACTCACCCCTGATGGCAGTCTACGCCGCGGACGCTCGACTCGAACAGTTGTCGAAGCGCGAGCTTGCGGAAGGCAATCGACGTCGCATCGCGCAAGCCATAGAGGACTTTCGGCACGCCCGCGGACCGGATGCGCTGCGCGGGGCGCTGCTCGCAGCCGCGGTCGCGACGTTGATACTCGCGCTGATACTGTTCGGCCTGTTCCGAGGCGCACGCTGGCTCAACGCGTGGTTGCATGAGCGCATTCTGAGACGCATTGGAACCGTTGGCATTCAGTCGTTCGAGATCGTCCGCGCCGAGCGGATTCAGAGCGGCGTCCGCGCCATCATGCACCTGGTGCGCACGCTCCTGATCCTGGCGGCATTGTTCGTTTATCTGGATTTCTCGCTGGCGCAGTTTGGACCGACCCGCGCGCTGTCGCGTCACCTGAT
>Ga0335076_10007095_pt1 | contig 11301 bp, 10 predicted proteins | sample Lox_Sample_25_FD_206717 | JGI IMG/M metagenome (GOLD analysis project Ga0335076, IMG submission 206717) | Soil microbial communities from Loxahatchee National Wildlife Refuge, Florida, United States - Lox_Sample_2.5 | ecosystem: Environmental > Terrestrial > Soil > Wetlands | place: USA... | reverse complement strand
GATGGAGGGCTGCCGCTGCCCGGACTCATAAGCACTGATCACGCTCTGGGTGACACCCGCCCGGGCAGCCAGGTCCACCTGGGACAGGCCGGCCCGTTTGCGTGCCTGACGGAGCAGGGCTCCTGCTTTGGCCGATTCCATGCTTTCAGTATAGCGGATCGTCGATAGTCATGTAGTGGGTGCGGGTGGCGTTGCAAGATCAATCTGAGTGGCAGATTGAGTGGCGAACCGTGCTTACGCGTGCTGTTTCTCAGCCCGTGAGTGCTGGTGTCCGCTTGTGTCTGCCCTGGTCAGATACGTTGTGCCTGGTGGTGGAGCCGGTTAGTGACTCGATGGTAAGGAGAAAGTCTACGGTTCGATTCCGTAAGGGGGCTCCGCAGGTCAGAGGATAAAAATCGCACATTTTGGAGTAACCGACTGAGTCCTAGGTGGGGACTATTGGCCGGTGCCAGGTCAACGAAGGCCCACTCCGAACCTGTGTCCACCGGAGCCTGGGGATGCCACAGTGACCGTGCGCCCGCTCAGCATCTGCCGCCCACGGTGCCTGGGGACTACCTCGAAGCCCTCCAGCGCCTGCTGGACCGGGGGTTTCTTGGCGGAGGCTGGCTGGGATCCAGCGGCTGAGGTCCTCGCGCCCCTGCCTGGCCATCCACTGCTGGGCTTTCGGATTTCAGCGACAGGCGCCAGTCGGTTGTCAGCCTTGGGGCCATGTGCGGAGCGCCGCTCGGGCGAATGTCACACCTTCAGCAGTCGCTTTTGCGGCCGGGCGCAGGTGCCCGTCGTCGCTGAGGGCGCCGAGTCGTCGCAGGACGATCCTGGCATCCCAGGAGGCATGGGCTGCGGTCAGCTCGGTAAGTTCGGTCCCGTCACCGTTGACCCAGCCGATCGCGCTGAGCAGACGTGCGGTGGTCACGTCCGAGTCCTCGGCGGCATGGGCAGCCAGGGCGGCGAGGAGGATGAGCCCAGCTTGGCTCTCGCAGGGGTCTGGTGATTTGGGTGGCATGCGTTCGGCCAGATGCCACCACAGCGCGACCGGATCGTCGCGCAGCCCGCGCGCACGGGAGGTGAGCGTCAGCATCCCGCGCCGCTTGCGCAGCAAGCCCATGTTGGTTGCGGATTCACGTAGGTGCAGCACGGGCAGTGTTTGATTTTCCCGGTTCCCTTTGCCTATCCATTCCTCCCCGAGGCTGAGCTCGGTCATAGCCGCTTCGACATGAACCGGGGGAAGGTAACCGGCGCTGGTCAGCATGATTCCGTCGTCGCCAACGCGGTTCAGCAGCCAGGTGTACGGGTGCACCATCCTCGCGGCGGTCTGGGCGTCGATCAGGACCGGCTGCTTCAGGTGGGCATCGTCGATCAACTGCCGCAGTTCTCGCTTGCCCGCCGTAGTCCGGACAGCATGGACCAGCTCATCCAGGGGCTGGGGAAAGTTGCGCTCCTGCGCACTGTTGCTGTTGGCAGAATCACGCTCGTCCAGCGGTAGGAGACCAGCCAGCGTCTCATTGATCTCGTTGATGTCGAAGGGGGTGGTCCGTATGCTTTCCGGAGCGGCTGACTCCCCATAGAAGCGGTCGAACTCGGCCACCGCGTCGGCGTGATCGGGATTGCCGGGGTCGGTGGCCGCAGAGATTAGCTCGTAGGCGTAGACGCCGCCGCAGTCCTCGGCCGGGCCGTCACGGCGGCCAGCCACGCATGCGGCTGCCGGCCCGGAGTCACGCCGGGGCAGCACCGCTTCGAGCTTGATGATGTGCTCCCAGCCGTCACCAAAGTCATAGTCGTAGAAGAGCCTGTCACCAGCATCGGCCAGCACCTCGTCCAGGCGCACGTCTTCCTCGGGGATCCCCGTCTCGCCGTCTTCCACCTGGAAGGGGCACAGGTAGTGCTCGGTTTCGGGTCCGTAGTGCTCCGGGCCGGAGCCGAACTGGTGGAGGTGGGAGTCGGTCCAGCCGAACGCTACCTGGATGATCTCGTGGACCTGGTCGAGGAACAGGTCGGAGGCCAGCTCGAGCCGGCGCCAAAGCGGCGGCCGGGTCCCCTTGAGGTCGATCCGGACACGGTAGGTAACGACGTCGGTGCCACGCGGCCGACGCCGCGACGGTGGTGGCGTAGCTTCGAAGGGGCGGGGAAGGGGCGCCCTGGCGGCGAGCAGACTTGTGAGTACAGCCCCGATCTGTGCCTGGGTCAGGCTGGACATCGCCGCCATCAGCTGTTCCACATCAATCGTTCGAGCATCCGGCGTTTCATGAGAATCGGTCCCGTTGGCCATGGCGACACGCTACCGACCACACGGCCGCGTGCGTGCGAGTCAGAAAGCGTACTGATGTCTTCTTTCCTTCTTCCCTTGCCGCACAGCCGTCGGAAACCCGTCAGCATCCGGCTACAGCGCCGTGGGCTGGTGGCGGAACGCGGGACGTGTTGGCTCATGCCGGGCCGTATCCTGGCAGCGGGATCTGGTCAGGCGGCTCCGCCGAGGTCGACGTCGGTGATTCCGGGGGCGGCGAGGCGCAGGGGACTGCCGGTGGCGTGGGCGAGGCGGGCGAGCATGTTGAGGGTGGGCAGGCTGCCGCCGCTTTCGATACGGGCGATCGAGGACTGGGTAGTGCCCATGCGCCGGGCCAGCTCGGTCTGGGTCAGGCCGGCCCGGGTGCGCAGCGTGTAGACCAGCTCGGCTAGCTGCCCGGCCAGGGTGGCCGCGGCGTAGGCACGGTCGTATTCGTCCCGGTCCTCCGGCGGATACTTGGCCCGCAGTTGGTCCAGGGTGATGGTAGCCATTGGTGCCTCCTGCCTGCTGGCTGGCCCGCATGGCCTGCCGGGCCCGGGCTACCTCCCGCCGCTCCGCTTGCCGCTGCTTGCGGAAGGTCGTCAGTGTGATCACCTTTGCGCGGGGTGTCGATCTAGTAGGTCACTCGGCGGGCGGTTTCCTCGCAGGTGAACCGTAGTTCGCACAGGCCGCCGAGTGGCCGGGCGTGCGGCATCCGCAACTCGGGCCCGTACTCGGCGAGCCGGTCGAACGCGCGGTCGGCCATCGCCTTGTCCTTGCTCTTCAGCGGCGCGTACGATGTCTCGACCTCCTGGGAGATCTCCACCGTCCAGCGGGGCCCGCCCATCAGCCGAGTATCGCACGAACACTATATCGCGTTCACGCGATACGCCAGCTTCCGGCATAACTGCCGCTGCTCATGGCGATCTGAGGATCTCGAGCTAGCACCTCTGCCTTACTTCGTCTTGTGTCTGGGCAGAGCGGCAGGCCCGGCAATCGCCGTTGTGATTGCCCGTTCATGTCATACGCGATATCGTATATGTATGACGATGCTGAGTTTCCGGGTCGATGAGGCAGAGGCACGCCAGGTGCAGGAATGGGCTGACCGCCTCGGTGTCGATCGCTCCGAGCTGCTGCGCGACGCCGTCCGCCGCCAGCTGAACCGTCTCGCGAGCGACAACGACGCCCTGACCTGGCAACGGCAACCTCTGGACGATGGGGAACGCGCGTTGTCCGCGATCGCCGACTGGGGCCCGGCCGAGGACTGGACAGACTGGGCTCATGCGGCGAGGTGAGATCTGGTTCGCTGCGACACCCGGCGGCGACCGGCCCGTGCTCGTCCTGACTCGCGACCCGGTAGCGGAACGGATCGGCGCTGTTGTCGTGGCTGCGCTCACGCGCACCGTCCGCGGCCTGATTTCCGAACTGGAACTCACGCCGGACGACGATGGGGTGCCGACACACTGTGTCGCGAACTTCGACAACCTGCACACGCTGCCCAAGGATGCGTTCCGACGGCGTGTGGTTCAGCTTTCCTCTGCACGGATGTCCCAGGCATGCCGGGTCCTGCTCGCAGCTACTGGTTGCTGATACAGCCATCCTGGGTGCGGCCCCACGACCAGCTAAATTGCCTACCCTGAAAACCTCATCCATTATTTCAGCGCCTGTGGTGATCACCGGGCTGAGCTCCCGGCGGTAGACGACCTCGGTGGTGCGGGTGGAGGCATGCCCGACCAGGTGGGCGATCTCTTCGATGCTGACACCGTGGTGGCTCATCAGGCTGACGAACGAGGTGCGCAGCTCGCGGGGTGTCCAGTTCTCTCCGGTTCCGGCTGCGTGGCATACCCGCTTGAACATCTTCCGGACGTTCCCCGCGTCCAGGGCCGCACCGTGGTGGGTGGTGAACACCAGCCCGGTGTCTTGCCATTGTTCCCCGGCCAGGGCCTTCTCGTGGGCCTGGCTGTCCCGCAGCCCTCGGAGCGCCTCGGCGGCCAGCTGGGGAAGGCCGAGCGTGCGGCGTGACCGCGTGGTTTGGTCTCGCCGCGCTCGCGCACCGACCGCCGGACCGCCACGCGCGGGGGAACGGGAGGGTCGGCGTGCGGGTCGCCGTCGAGGTTCACGTGATCCCAGCGCAAGGCCCTGGCCTCCTCGGTGCGGACCCCTACCAGCAGGCTCAGCACGATATAGGCGTACATCAGTTCGGCCGGCCGGCGGACATCCTTCAGGCCAGGGCGCAATTCCATCACCGGCAAGGTCTCGGCTGCGGTGATGACCGCCACGGCCTGCTCCAGGGTCAGCGACTTTGACGGCCGCCCTTGCTGGCCTTTGGGGGTGTCGACCAGGGCCGCGACGTTGCGGGCCACAATGTCGCTGGCTTCGGCGTGGCGGATGGCGCGCTTGAGTGCGAGGTGGCCCATAGTCACGGCGGCGCTGGAGTACCGGGCGGCCATCGTGGCCAGCGCCTGCCGCACGTCGGCTGCGGTCAGCTGGCGAAGCTTCCGGGTGCCGATGACCTTCAGGATCGGCTCCAGCACGTTCTGGTTCTTCTTGATCGTTTTGGCCGAGCGGCCGCCGAGCCCATTCGCGAGCCAGTCCTCGGCGGCCTGGCGTACCGTATAATTCGCATAGCCAGTTTGCGGGACGATCCCCTTGTCGAGCTCGTGATGCAGCTGCCGCAGTTTGTCCACAACCGCGGTCTTGGTCTTGCCACTGACCTTTCGCCGGATGCGCTGCCCATCGTCGGTGTAGCCCAGCGTGAACTCACCACGCCACAGCCCCGGGCAGTGCCGGTGGCGTTCGGGGTCACGGCAAGGACCGCAGTGCTCGAAGGAGATCCCGTCCCCGCCCCGCCTCCGCCGGGTGGCCATGATGACAGGCTAACTCGAAGTGGGGACTATCGGTGGTGACAACGGCCACGCATGCCCAGGCACCCACAGACCCATGAGGACTATAAAGCCGCAGGTAATCCATGCTTAGAGGTCAAGCTGTTGCTGGCCAGCGGAAGACCTGGCCTCCATGGTAAGGAGAAGGTCTACGGTTCGATTCCGTAAGGGGGCTCCCAGGTAATGAAGATATTTTCAAGATTAGTATCGATCTGATTCGTCGCTTCCGTGGAACGTGTCAAGGAGACGTCCCTACGCTCAGGCTGCTCACACTGGATAGATTCTAATCACTTTCCGTAATCAAAGTCATGTCCGCTGTTGTTTCATGGTCAAGGATGTCCGGCGCCACCGGATCGGTCAGCCCGCACCGGCCCGATCTGACCCCCTCTTCGCCAAGATCAGCGCCCCGACGCTGATCTGCGTCGCTGCCGGCGATCCGTACTGGACTGCCACCGATGCGGCAGGCGCCGCAGGCTGGCTGCCTGCCAAACGGCGCGTCCGTCATCGTTACCGGGTCCGGTCACGTCGCCCCGCTGTTCGAAGCGGCACCCGCCGTGCTGGACCTGCTCACCGACTTCTGGGCCAACCTGGTGCGGTGGTCACCCGTCAGCGCGCCGACGCGACAGCCTCGGCACCTCACCGGCCAGCAACCTGACAGCGAACGCCAGCAGGCGAATTCCGCTCGCCGGGGCAAGTCCGCACGGCGCGCGCCACTCATCCGTCAACGCGAAGACTTAGGGCCTGCTACGGCGCTACCAAATGTCTTCGCGTTAACGGGTGGGGTGTCCTGAGGCTCCGCGGTCGGCGTTCTGCCAAGCTTGGTGCCCGGGGTCGTTTGCCGGGAGTCGTGCGCATGCTGGTTATCCACGGGCTGTGGGCCCACGGGGCGTGCCATCTGTGGGCCGAGGATTCCGCGTTGCCCGCGGCGGCACCGGCGCGGCCGGGCAAGCCGTCCCGTGCTCCCAGGCCGCATCCGTTCGCCCTGCAGTTGTCGGGCCTGGCACGCGCGCTCGCCTGGCTGCCCGAACCGGCCGCGGGCCTGGCCGGTCAGGCGGTCGAGGACGAACTGACGCTGCGGCTGCCTTCTGGCACGGACGGGCCGCTCGCGTCGCCTGAGCTGATCCGCCCGCCCGGTCAGGACGGAGCGGGGGCCAGCCGGCCGGGCGGGCGCCGGGTGTCGCTGGCACCCTGGCGGGTCCCCGCGCTGGCTTTCGAGCCTGCCCCCGCCGTCGACCTGCTCACCGTGCTCGGCGAGCCCGGCGCGCTCTCGGGTGAGGCGATCGGCGGCGGCAGCGCGCGTTATCTGGCCGCGGTGGCGCGGCTGGGCGCTGATCTTGCGGCTCGGGGAAGGGTGCTGCCGGCGCTGCGCGCCGAGGACGGCGGGCACGCGGCGAGATGGCGTCCGGTGCTGTCGGGCGCGGACGCCGAACGCGCGCGTGAGCTCGCCGCCGGGATGCCGGCGATGTGCCGCGCGGCCGGCGCCGGCGATCGGTCGTCGGCCCTGATCCTGACCGGCGCGCTGGATGCCCTCACCGACGCCGCCACCCGGGCGCGGCTCGCCGGGCAGCCGCTGCTTCCAGACCGCCGCGGGCGTCGGCCGGCCCGCATCCCGGTGGCCGAGCGCTGGATCGTTGCGCTCACGTCGGCCGGTGGCCAGGTCGAGGTCACCACAACCGAAGACGAGCAGGAGGCAGCGGAGCTTGCCGCCCGGCTGGACGCCTGGCACTCCGCCGCGCAGCTCCCGGCCGGCCCCGTGCGCACCTGCTTCCGGCTGGTCGAGCCGGAGCTGGGGGAGGGGGCCGGGCTAGGTGCCGCCAAGAACTCCGCGGATGCCAGCGGCAGCGGCGGGGCGCCGGACGAGGTCCCCGGAGACTGGCGGGTCGAGTTCGCGCTCCAGTCCACCGACGACCCGAGCCTGATGATGCCGGCCGCCGACGTCTGGGCGGGCGCTTCCACGGTCGGCCTGGCCGCCGGGATCAAGCACCCGGAGGAGGAGTTGCTGGCCGGGTTGGGCCGGGCCGCCAGGCTCTTCCCCAAGCTGGACCGGGCGCTGCGCAGCCCTGCGCCGGCCGAGGTAACACTGGACACCGAGGAGGCGTTCGGCTTCCTCCGGCAGGCAGCGCCGCTGCTGTCCGGCGCCGGGTTCGGCGTGCTGCTGCCGGACTGGGTGCGCCGGTCCCGGCTCGGACTCAAGCTCACCACCAGGTCCAAGCGGGCCTCGAGCGGATCGGTGACCGACCCGAAGTTCGGCCTCAGCGACCTGGTCGACTTCCGCTACGACCTGGCGGTCGGCGACCAGGAGCTGGACCCCGGGGAACTGGCCGAGCTGGCCAGGCTCAAGGTCCCGCTGGTCCGGCTGCGCGGCCAGTGGGTGGAACTCGACGACCGGCACCTCCGCGCGGCGTTGCGGTTCCTGGAGCGCAGCCAGTCCGGGACGATGCGGGCTTCGGACGCGCTGCTAGCCGGCCTGCACGAAGCCGACGACGACCTGCCGCTGGTCGAGGTGGACGCCGACGGCTGGCTCGGCGACCTGCTCTCCGGCGGGGCCGACCGCCGCCTCGAACCGGTCAAGACGCCGGCCGGCTTCGACGGCGAGCTGCGCCCCTACCAAGAGCGCGGGGTGGCGTGGCTGTCCTTCCTCGGCCGTCTCGGCCTTGGCTGCGTCCTCGCCGATGATATGGGGCTCGGCAAGACCGCGGAGACGTTGTGCCTGGTCATGAACGATGTGGAGACCAGATCCCCGGCACCGGGCCAGGCTGCTCGGCCGGCCCCCACACTGGTGGTGTGCCCGATGTCCGTGGTCGGCAACTGGCAGCGGGAGGCGGCCAGGTTCACCCCGGAGCTGAAGGTGCACGTCCACCACGGCGCGGACCGGCTCCGCGGCGACGAGCTCGCGCGCGAACTGACCGGCACCGATCTGGTGATCACCAGCTACGGCATTGCCGCCAGGGACCGGGAGGAGCTCGCCCGGGTCCGGTGGGCGCGGGTGGTGTGCGACGAGGCGCAGAACATCAAGAACCACGCGACCCGGCAGGCTCAGGCGGTCCGCGGCCTGCCGGCCGGGTCCAGGATCGCGCTCACCGGCACCCCGGTGGAGAACCGGCTCAGCGACCTGTGGTCGATCATGGAGTTCACCAGCCCCGGCCTGCTCGGGCCGGCCGAGAAGTTCCGGCAGCGGTACGCGATCCCGATCGAGCGCGCCGCCGACGAGGAGGCGACCGCCCGGCTGCGGCGGATCACCGGGCCGTTCATCCTGCGCCGGCTCAAGACCGACAAGTCGATCATCTCCGATTTGCCGGACAAGCTGGAGATGAAGGTCTGGTGCAACCTCACCGCCGAGCAGGCGTCGCTGTACGAGGCGACGGTGACCGACATGCTGGCCAGAATCGAGGTGGCCGAGGAGGGGATCGAGCGCCGCGGCCTGGTGCTGGCCACGATGGCCAAGCTCAAGCAGGTCTGCAACCACCCGGCCCATCTGCTCGGCGACGGCTCGCGGCTGCCCGGCCGGTCCGGCAAGCTGGCCCGGCTGGAGGAGATCTGCGACGAGGTCATCGCCGAGGAAGACAAGGCGCTCTGCTTCACCCAGTACGCGGAGTTCGGCTCGATGCTCCAGCCGTACCTGGCCGCGCGGCTGGGCTGCCCGGTGCTGTACCTCCACGGCGGCACCTCGAAGAAACAGCGCGACGCCATGGTGGCCAGATTCCAGGAAGTGACCGAGCCTGCGCTGTTCCTGCTGTCGCTCAAGGCCGGCGGCACCGGGCTGAACCTCACCGCCGCCAGCCATGTCATCCACGTGGACCGGTGGTGGAACCCGGCGGTGGAAGACCAGGCCACCGACCGGGCGTTCCGCATCGGCCAGCGCCGGGACGTCCAGGTGCGCAAGTTCGTCTGCGTCGGAACGGTGGAGGAGCGGATCGACGCCATGATCGAGGAGAAGAAGGCCCTGGCCGAACGGATCGTGGGCACCGGGGAGGCCTGGCTGACCGGGCTGTCGGTGGCCGAACTGCGCAAGGTGATCGAGCTATCGCCCGAGGCGGTGTCCGAATGAGTGAATGGCCAGGGCCCTGGCCGGAACGGTCCCGGCCGCGCCGGGTGGAGGGCGGTGTGCGGGCCCGCAGCAAGCGCGGCGCGATCGGGGAGCAGTGGTGGTCGCGGCGGTTCATCGGCGTGCTGGAGTCGCTGGGCATGAGCGGCAGGCTGGCCCGCGGCCGCAACTACGCCCGCGCCGGACAGGTGCTCGGGTTCGAGCTGACCACCGGCTACGTGACCGCGCAGGTGCAGGGATCGCGGCCCAGGCCGTACCGGGTGCGCATCCAGGTACTGCCGCTGACCGCCAGGCAGTGGGAGCGGGCCGAACAGGCCCTGGCCGCGCAGGCGTTGTTCCGGGCCAAGCTTCTGGCCGGCGAGATGCCGCACGAGATCGAGGACGTGTTCGCGGAATGCGGCACGCCGCTGTTCCCGCGGTCGGCCAGGGACATGGAGATGTCCTGTTCCTGCCCGGACTGGGAAGTGCCGTGCAAGCACCTGGCCGCGGTCTGCTACGTCCTGGCCGAGGCGTTCGACGACGACCCATTCGGCATGCTGGCCTGGCGCGGGCGGGGCCGGGAGAAGCTGCTCGCCTCGCTGCGCCGGATCAGCGCCGGTCAGCCCGAGCCACCGGGCCCGGTGATCAACGTGACCGACCGGCCGCTGGCCGAGTGCCTGGACGACTTCTGGTCGCCCGGGCTGAGCCCGGCCCGACTGCGGGCCATGCCCACCGGCCCGGTGGCCGCCCCCGACCTGCTGCTCCGCTCCTTCCAGCCGCCGGCGATCGCCGTCCGCGGCCGGGACCTGGCCGACGTACTCGCCCCCATCTACCAGCGTCTGGCCGGCCACGACGGCTGACTCCTCATCGCCGCGGCTCCATGGCATCCCCGCCGCAGCCCGGGGCCGCCCGCGGCCGGGCCCCCGCGCGGCCCAAGCCGGTCGATGTGCGTGACGCCAGTTGCCGAATCGGAACGCGAGATAAACGGCTTCCGCCCTGGCGCGGATGCGCCCGGACGTCCGGTCCGAGCCGGGCCAGGCGGGCGAGAAGGTCGGCGGCGGCGGCGTGCAGCTCTTCGCCGGTCACCGGGTCCAGGGCGTCGAGGATGAACAGGGCCGTGCTGGTACCCTCGCGCAGCTGGGTGCGGCGGGCCTGGCGCCAGTTCCAGCGCCGGCAGGTCACCCCGGCGTCATCGCACCACACCACCTCGCCGGGGTCGGGGTCCTCGGTCACCGCGACGCCGTCAGCCACGGTGTCGAAGGGCTCGTCGCCGATGGCGCGAATCAGCCGCGGCGGACCCCGTCGACGGCCAGCAACAGGACGCGGTAGTCCGGGCGCAGCGCGAACACCGCGGCATCGACACAGGCGCCGGCGAGGAACTCCTGGACCATGCCCGCCTCAGGCATCGGTAGCCTCCGATCGTGCTCCAGGCCCCACGCCCGGCTCGAACACCGTCAGGGCGAACCGCGCCACCCGCGGGCCGGCGTTGACGTATCCGTGGGGCAGGTCGCCGGCGAACGAGGCCGAGTCTCCCGTGGCGAGTACCTCGGCGTGCTGGCCCACTCTGAGCTCAAGCTGACCGTCCAGGACCAGGAGCAGCTCGCGGGTTCCCGCCGCGTGCGCCTCGCTGGAGTGGCTCTCGCCCAGCCCGAGCGTCCAGTCCCACAGCTCGGTGACGTCCGGCGGCTCGGTGCCGGCCACGAGCACGGCCTGCCCGCCGGCCTTGCCCCGCCACAGCACCGGGGCGCTGCCGGCGCGGGTGACTCGCAGCCCGGGCGAGCGTTCCATATCGACCAGCGCGGGCAGCCCGATCCCGAGCGCGTCACTGATCAGCAGCAGCGTCGCGATGCTCGGGTTAGCCGAGCCCTGCTCGATGCTGACCAGCATCCTGCGGCTGACACCAGACCGCCCGGCCAGCTGGTCCAGGGTCCAGCCCCGGCTGTTCCGTCCCTGCCGGACCCGGCCGCCGATCGCCCGGGCGACGCTGTCCGCCCCGGCACGGGCCTCCAATTCTGACTGCCTCATTTAAGGCATTATACTGCACTATCGAGAGACGGGAGAACCATGACACCTGACCAGTCGGCCACACCCGCCGGCCTGCACCCGGAAACAGCGGTCATCTGGGCCGGCCGCCC
>Ga0335076_10007093_pt1 | contig 11304 bp, 7 predicted proteins | sample Lox_Sample_25_FD_206717 | JGI IMG/M metagenome (GOLD analysis project Ga0335076, IMG submission 206717) | Soil microbial communities from Loxahatchee National Wildlife Refuge, Florida, United States - Lox_Sample_2.5 | ecosystem: Environmental > Terrestrial > Soil > Wetlands | place: USA: Florida... | reverse complement strand
CACTCCATAATTCACGTACACCAGCGGCCCGGTCACGTCGCCGTCAATCGAATACGCGTTGTACGTCGGCAGTTGCTCGGCGGTCTGGCCCGAAGTCGGATCCTCCGGCACCACTGGCTCCTGCAGCTTCGCCGTGAAATGCGGCCCGCCATCCACCAACTCCACCAGTCGCTCCTTCGGGGTCGGGAACAGCACAGAAAAACTCTCAATCTGCGCGTCGAAGCCGAATTCCTTGAACTTCGCCAGCATCCACTCCGCGTTGTCTTTATCGTACGGCGACCCCACGTTGTGCGGCCGCGCCGACAGCCGCTCCATGTACGCGCGCAAATTCTTCGGATCCGGAATGGCCCGCATCTTCTCTTCCCACTGCCGTTCTCCGCCCGAGGATTCCGCCGAGTAGCCATACAGCGGAGCTTCATCGCTTGTGACACGGCTCTTCGCCGGCAGCAGCGACACTCCGCACACCACCGCACTTGCCAGCAACACACTTCGAATGGGTGTCTTCACGTTTTTCCCTTGTACGGCAAACCCGAGATTATTCCGTGAACTCGCCAATGTTGCAAGTCGCAATCGCCATAAACTCGTTACCTTGCATGTTCACCCTATAGTTTTGAAAGCTGCTGTTACACCGTCGCACCTTTTCACCCTTGCACTTCTGTCTTTGCTCTTACCGTCACCACCACCACCCCCGCCACAAACAGCATTCCCGCCACGCTCCACAATCCCGCGCGAAATCCCTGCGTGGCATTCCGCAGATATCCAATCCAGTAAGGCCCGAATCCGCTCCCCAGGTTTCCAATCGCATTGATCAGCGCGATTCCCTTCGCCGCGGAGCTCTCCGCCAACGCACCGCTGGCCATGGCCCAGAATGGCCCGGTCATCGATGACGAGGCCGCCAGCGCCAGTCCAAACGCCGCCACACTCAACGCCAGTCCCGTCGAAACTCCCGCCGCCAGCAAAGCCGCGGCGCCGAACATCGCGCACCCCGCCACGTGTTTTCTCCGCTCCCCGGTCTTGTCGGAGTGCATCCCCACCAACACCATAGCCACTACCGCCACCGCATACGGCACCGCCGAAACCACGCCGAGCAGCAAATTCGGCAACCCCGACAGGTTTTTCAGCGCGCTCGGCAGCCACAAACTCACTCCATACGTGCACGTATTCAACCCGAAATACACCAGCGCCAGCCGCCACACTTTCCCCGACGCGTACCATGCCTTTTCCGATTCATGCTGGCTCGCCCGCTCCCCGAACGGCTGACGCACCGCCAGTTTCCCGCGCAGCCAGCTTTTCTCCTTCTCCTCCAGCCACCGCGCCTCGTCCGGCCCGTTCGCCAGAATCTTCCAGGCCAGCGCGCCCAATAAAATCGCAGGAATTCCTTCTATCAGGAACATCCATTGCCAGCCCGCCAATCCTCCCGGCCGTCCCCAATCCAGCAGCGCCCCCGACACCGGCCCACCCACGATTCCCGACACCGGCCCCGCGGCCATGAACAGCGCCACCACGCCCGCCCGCGCTTCCGCCGGGAACCAGCCCCGCAGGTAGTAAATCATCCCGGGAAAAAAGCCCGCCTCCGCCACTCCCAGCAAAAATCGCAGCGCATAAAACGACCATGCCGAATGAATCAGAAACATTCCCGACGAAATCACGCCCCACATCACCATCAACGTTCCAATCCACCGCCGCGCTCCCACTCGCTCCAGCACCAGGTTGCTCGGCACCTGAAACATAAAATACCCGGCGAAAAATATTCCCGCCCCCAACCCGTACACAGAATCGCTGAATCCCAGCTGCCCCTTCATCTGCAGCGCCGCGAACCCCACATTGATCCGGTCCAGATACGCCACCACATACAGCGAAAACAAAAACGGCAGCAGCCTCCACCGCAATTTCCCGATCAGTTTCCGTCCGTACTCCTCGTCTTGCGCCTTCCATCCCATCGACGCCAGTATCTTCTCCACGATTTTTTCCGGCGCCTCAGTCACCTCTTCCACCTGCACCGCTTCCCCCGCTGGCTCTTCCAGCGCTTCGAATTGATCGGCTAGAATCGCTTCCCCGGCAAAATGACCGCTCCGCGCGCGCAACCGTCCGGCGATCAGCTCCGGCGTTCCCTTCAAATACACCACGCGCACATCCAGACCGGCCGCTAGTCTCTTCCGGTATCCTTCCTTTAACGCCGAACACGCCAGCACCGCATTTTTCCTGGCGAAATCGTTGGCCTTTAATTCCGCGTGCATCGCGTCGAGCCATGGCTCACGCTCCGCATCCGTCAGCGGTTCGCCCCGCCGCATCCTTTCTTTGTTCGCCGCGGAGTGAAAATCATCCGCCTCCAGGTACACCCATCCCAAGCGCTCCGCGAGCCTCCGCCCCACGGTGCTCTTCCCCGCTCCCGTCACGCCCATGATCAGCAAAATCATTGCGCGCCGAGTTTCCCGCAGTTCTCCCTATGAAGTCCAGCGCGCCACGGCAATCTAAGGTAATATCGCCAAAGTTTGGGGAATGGCGGGTCCCTTATCCCGCCTGTGCACGCGACAGGTCGATCCAACCGTGACTCAGTCCAAATCCGCCGTCAAAAAGGCCGGCCTTCTCTACTTCGTCTTCATCATGTTCGCCTACACCACGGGCAGCCCTTTCGGTATGGAAGGCATGGTCACCACCAGCGGCCCCGGCTTGACCCTTCTCTTTCTCCTCGTCATTCCGCTCTTCTGGTGCATTCCTGTTTCGTTCGTGGCCGCCGAACTCACCACCGCCATCCCCGTCGAAGGCGGATTCTATCGCTGGGTGCGCGTCGCTTTCGGAAATTTCTGGGGCTTCCTGGCAGGCTGGTGGAACTGGACCGCTTCCTGGCTCCTCGGCGCCACCTACGCCGTGCTCTTCACCGACTATCTCGCCTTCTATTTCCCCGGACTCGTCGGCTGGAAGCATTCCCTGGTCTGCCTCGCGCTCATCGCTCTCCTCGCCTACATCAACATCCGCGGTATCCAGATGGTCGGCGCGGTCGCCACGGTCCTCGGACTCGCTGTGCTCCTCCCCATTCTCATTCTCTGTGTCATCGCGGCCTTTCACTGGCGCCACAACCCGTTCTACCCGCTCATTCCGCCGCACGTCCCTCCTTTCCAGGTTTTCGGTGTCGGCCTCGCGCTTGGTCTCTGGCTCTATTCCGGCTACGAACAATGCTCCAGCGTCGCCGAAGAAATCGAAAATCCCCAGCGCAGCTATCCCCGCGCCCTTGCTATTGTCGTCCCTCTCTCCATCGCCACCTACTTCCTTCCCGCGCTCACCTCGCTCGCGGCACTCGGCAATTGGAGCGACTGGAACAGCTCCTACCTCCCCACCGCCGCCAAGCTCATTGGCGGCAAATGGCTCGGCTTCATCACCAACGTCGCCGCCATCCTCGGCAGTGTCGCTCTCTACAACGCCACCGTCCTCACCAGTACGCGCATGCCTTCCTCCATGTCGGAAGACGGCTACCTCCCGCCCGTCTTCGCCGCCAAGCATCCCAAATTCGGCACGCCGTGGATTGCCATCCTCATCTCCTCCGCGATCTTCGCGTTGCTGGCTTTCCATACCCTCGCGCAGCTTCTCACCGTTTACGTCTGGCTGCGCATCCTCGTCACCGCCCTCACGGTCCTCGCCGCGTGGCGTATTCGAAAGCAGCGCCCCGATCTTCCCCGCCCCTTCCGCATCCCTTGGGGCCAGCTCGGCTTGGCTTATGTTGTGATTGCACCACTGGCAATGAGCGCGGTCGCGCTCGTCGGTAGCGATAAGTTCGCCCTGAAGTGGGGACCCGTCCCCGTAGCCCTCGGTGTCCTCGCTTACTTCGTCTTCCCCAAACTCAAGTCTCGTTTCGAACCCGCCAACAAAAACCCGTCATCCTGAATCTTTCCGCTCCATCCCGCCAAAAGCACGGTGTCCTCCTGAGGAGTGTTTCCCGCGACCAAGGATCTCCACCCAGCGTCTTGGCTGCCGACAATAAATCTCGTCACCCTGAGCGAAGCGGAGGATCTCAGTCTTGGCGTCTTGCCTCAAAACAAAGATTCGTCATTCCGAACGAAGTGCGGAATCTCTCTTCGATTTATCCATCACTCGCCGTTGCCCTTCTCACGTCAACCAGTCCAGCACCCTGTAATACATCCCCGCCAGCGGCAACGCCCACGTGTTCCCGCTCCTTAACCCGATCGGCGCCCCCGGAAACGCGATCATCGAAAACGGATTCTCGTCCGGGTCCCCACAAATCGCTCCCGCCAATTTTGCTCCCATCCAAGTCGCCGCCGCCACGCCATGCCCTGCGAATCCCAGGCCAAAATGCATTCCGTCCAGCTTTCCCGAATGCGGCATCACATCCAACGCAAAATCCAGCGTCCCGCCCCACACAAATTCCACTTTCGTATCGCGCAACTGCGGATACACGTCAACCATTCCTTGCCGCAGCAATTCCGCGCTCTCCCTCACCGTGTTCTCCGACTCCGGAAAAAACGCCGCGCGCCCGCCAAACAGCATCCGGTTATCCGGTGTCAACCGGTAGTAGTAGAGAAAATGCTTTGAGTCGTAAATCATCCGGTTCCGCGGACTCACCTCCCGCGCCAGTTCCTGCGGCAACACTTCCGTCGCGATGATGTACGACCCGATCGGAATCACTTTCTTCCGCAGCGCCGGCGTCGCCGAAGTCGTATACGCTCCGCTCGCCAGCAACACTTCCCGCGCCGTCAACGGCCCCCGCGAAGTCTCCACGCGAAACTTCCGCGATCCGTTCGCGCCTTCCGCTTTCACGCCGGTCACCCGCGCGCCCTCGTATACGCACGCTCCCGCCCGTGCGGCCGCTTTCGCCAATCCGGTCACATACTGCGCCGGATTCAATCCCGCACTTGTGTCGTCCACCATCCCGCCAAAGTAAATGTCGGACCCGATCTCGCTCCGCAACTCGCCCTTCGGCACAATCCGCAGTTCGTGCCCGAATTCCGCGCTGATCCGCGCCGCCGACTCCGCGTACGCATCAAAGTGCGACTGCTTGCACGCCACTTCCAGGTGCCCACATCGCGAAAATGCGCACTCGACCCGTTCTTCCTTCACGATCTGTTCCACCAGATCAATCGATTCCAGCGACGCCGCGTACATCTTCCCCACCAACTCTCGCCCATAGCGCGAAATCAGTGTCGGTACCGGCAGCTTCAATCCCGTCAGCACCATTCCGCCGTTCCGGCAACTCGCGCCCCACCCGATCGTCTCGGCCTCCAGCACCACCGCCTTCACGCCGCGCTTCGCCAAAGCGAGCGCCGCCGCCAATCCGCAAAATCCCCCGCCTACCACGGCCACATCCGCGCTCTCCGGCAAGGCTCCGCCCACACCCCTAGCCCGCTCCGGCACAGTCTCCAGCCAATAATTCCTTTCCCGAATGTTCATGGCTTATCGCGCTGATTCTAACACCAGTGCAGAAATGGAAGGAAACTCACTGACCCAACTACAAGCCTGTCATCCCGCTTGCCCTGAGCCTCGAAGGGTCGTGCCAACCCCTTCACCAACAACCCGGCAACCCAGCCTACGCGCTGCGCAACACGATGTGCGTTATCTCCGGCGGCGCCCCCAGCCTTACCGGCGCTCCCACCGTGCCAATTCCGCGGTTCACGTACAGCGCCGATAGCCCTTTCGGCGCATTCTGCATCAGCTTGATGGTCTCTCCCATGCGCTTCGGCTGGTCCGGCATCGAGAGCGGCCGGTGATACAATCCTGCGATGTAATCCGTGATAAACGCCGCCGGACTCAAGCTCACATCCAGAATTTCCACCTTCACCTGCCCGCCGTGCGTATGACCCGCGAGCTGCAGCTCAATACCCATCTCCGCCGCGCGGTTAAACGAATTCGGATTGTGCGACAGCAGAATGTTCGGCATGTCGCTTCGCACCAGCGGCTCCACGTTCGCCAGCATCTGCATCTTCCGCCCGCTCGGCATGCGTTCGCGCTGGTAATCCACGCCAATCAGGTTCAGCTGCGCGCCCTTCCACTCGATGATGGCGTTTTCGCGCCGCAGCATTGTCATGCCCGCTTGCTGATACAGCCGCGCCGCCAGATCTTCCGCCCGCGCATAAATCTCGTGGTTCCCGTTGCATCCGTACACACCGAGCGGCGCATGCAAATGACGGATTTCGTCCACGCAATCCGCCACCGAATCGTGCACGCCGGTGATCAAGTCTCCGGTCACCACCGCCAGGTCCGCGCCCACATCATTCGCCATATCCACGGCGCGCCGCACGGATTCCCGCGTCATGTAACCGCTCAGGTGAATATCCGACAGCTGCACAATTTCCAGGCCATCCAGTTCGGGTGGCAGATTCGTCAGCGGTATTTCCACCCGCCGTACTTCATACCGTAAGCGTTCCGCGGCATAGCCATACATCACGCCCAAAAATGGCGCCGCTCCCGCCACCACGCTCGCTGTCCGGAAAAAGGTTCGCCGCGAAGGATCAGGCACAAAGTCGCGCAACGCCGCCGCCCGCTCCGGCAGCTTCTGCGTGTGCAACGGCGGAGCCGTCGGGCGGTGCAGCTTGTGCCACGCCCATTCGACCGCGTGCACCGCCTTCACGCACAGATAGCCCGCCAGCGCACTGGCAAACCACAATCCCACAAAGGTTGTAATCGGTGTATGGGTCTCAGCCGGAAGAATCCGCCCGTGATCCTGCCGCAGGCCGTCGGCAAAGGTCAAAATGATCAGCACCAGCCCCGCCAGGTACAGCATCCGCGCACCCATGCGTAGCGACACCCGCCCCCAGTTCGATGTCACGCGCCATAGCGCCTTGTACCAGAATCTCTGCGACAGGAACAGCACCGTCAGGACCCCGGTCGCAATCAATGCCCTTAGTAGAAACCAGCCCCAGTTCACCGTTGAGCGGGCCCCCTCAGCCCTGAACCTCTAGGATACCATTACCACCCACTTTGGCCGCTTTTTGCGCCCTGCTGCTCCCCAACGATTACCCGCCCCTTTTTACATCTTTTCACAACTACTCGCTTCTTCTGGCGTATGATGCGCCCCGTATCGCGCTATGCCGCCCAGTCCAGTTTGGCCTGACACCACAGCCGGCCTGCCGCGGCGCATCGCTCAGCCTTCCTCCCGGAAGGCTCATCCAAAGGAGAGAATCCGCATGAAGAAGCTCGTGCTTTTCCTGGCTGTCTTGCTGGCCGCTTTCTGCGCCGCCGTCCCTGCCCGCGCGCAAGAGGCGAAGAAAACTCCTCCCGGCCCCGCTCCGGATATGACCAACTCTGTTCTTGACCAGTGGAATGATATCGGCCGCAAGCTCGTCGCCATGGCCGAAGACTTTCCCGACGACAAGTACACCACTTACAAACCTGCCCCAGAATCCCGCACCTTCAAAGCCAACATCGTCCATGCCGCCGGCTCGATGTACTACTTCACCGACGTCGCCAACGGCAAAAAACTGCGCTATCCCGACGAGTACGCGGGCGACGATCTCAAGACCAAAGCCGACGTCGTCGCCTTCGTCAAGAAGTGCATCGCGGACGGGGCGGACACCATCAAGGCGAAAGGCAACAAGGGCCTCGACGAAGGTGTCGATTGGGGCGGCAAGCACCTCTATCGCCTCTACGACATCGCCTACGGCATCATCGAGCACTCCGGCGAACACTACGGCCAACTGGTGGTCTACTACCGCGCCAACGGCTTGGTCCCCCCGGAGTCCCGCCCTAAAAAGTAACCCCTCTATTCCCGTAGGGCACGATAAATCGTGCCCCTCTTGGCAACGCCGCCCCAACGCAAGTCTCTTCACGGGACACAGGTCACGGTTCACGAATTTCGTTCTTCTCGACTACCCCGCCGCGGTCCCCGCAATCCCCTTTTCCAAGATCCTCTTCAACTCTTCCGCATCCGAGGTCGGCGGCAAGCAGGTACGCCCCGCGCACACCAGCGCCACCGCCCGATCCTTCGGCAGATGTGGCAGCGTCTGTCGCAGCGCCGCCGGCAAATTTTCCACCGAAGTCTCCGGCGTCACCCGCAACACGGCTTTCCCTAACCGATACACGCCATTCGCCACCTCTTCCAGCCGCGCCGCCACCTCATCCCCTGCCGCTCCGGTAATCGCCACCTGCGTCGGATGCTCTGCAAACAATGTCGCCGCCAGCCCATACGTCGCCGCGAACAATCCATACTGCGACGCCACGCCCGCGAACGCCTCCAGCGTCCCCTCCGCCCAACCGCGATATTTCGCGTCATCCGTGTACGCGTGCATCCGCGTCAACGCCATCGCCGCCACCGAATTCGCGCTCGGCGTCGGCGAATCCTGAAACGGCTTCCGCCGCACATCCAGCCCGCCCATCGCCGGAGCATCGCTCGCGCGATCAAAGAATCCCCCACCCTCCGCATCTCCATACTTTTCGATCGTAACGTCCATGGTCCGCTGCGCCACCCGAAAATACTTCCCGTCCAGCGTCGCCTCATACGCATCCAGCAGTGCCATCGCTCCAAACACTTGGTCGTCCAGCGAACCGCGCAGCCCCGGCCCTCCGATCCGGTGCTCAAATCCCTCCTTCTCACTCCACGCCTCGCCCAGAATCCGATCCATCGTTCTCAACGCGAATTCTCTGCACGTGGTTCTGATTTCCGCGCTGCTAACCAAACTTCTTGAAGCGTCGAGGAAAGCCGACACGAACATCGCGTTCCAAGCCACATACATGGTTTTGTCGATGAAAGGAGTCGGCCGCTTGGCTCTCACCTCTCTCATTTTCGCCTCTGCTTGGAGCTTGATGGCGACAATATTCTGCGGCTCCTTGTTCAAAATTTTGGCAATCTCGTTGAATCCCCGTGCAATCCACAAAACGTTTTTTGCGGGATTGTGATGCATCTCCCCTTGTCCCTCAACGTCGTAATACAACTCGATTACTCGGGACTCTTCCGGGTTCAAAGCCGCGCGAACTTCGTCCAGTGTCCAGGTAAAGTAATCGCCATCATCATCGAGCGAGTAGTCCGCGTCCTGGCTCGCATAAAATCCGCCGTTATCCTTGTCCGCTAAACAATCCATTACCCACACTGCAATCCCTTGAGCGGTGTCTGAATGCGAAGCCTCCCTGTCATGCTTTTCACCGACCAACGAAACATGCAAATAGTTCTTCAACAGCTCCGAATTGTCGTAGCTCATCTTCTCGAAGTGCGGCACCAGCCACTTTTCATCCACCGAATACCGGTGAAATCCTCCCGCCAACTGGTCGTACACCCCGCCCTTCGCCATCTTCTCCAGCGTCGTTTCCGCCATGGCCAAAAGATGCTTCTCGCCCGTCTGCCGGTAACGTTCCAGCAGCAGATCCACCGCCGTCGCGTGCGGAAACTTCGGTGCTTTCCCGAATCCGCCATTCTTCAAATCGAAAAGCTGCGTGATCGAACTTATTTGTGCATCCACCACGCCCACATCGAATTTTGCCCGCGCCCCCGCAAACACTTCCGCCTTCGCCACCGCCTCCGAAAGTGCGTCCGCGGTCTTCAGCAACTCCTCTTTCTTGTTCTTGTACGCGTCTGCCACTGCCAGCAGCACCCGCGGAAAGCTCGGCCGTCCGCCCGTGTCCAACGGCGGAAAATACGTCCCACCGTAGAACGGCCGGCCATCCGGCATCAGAAATCCCGTCAACGGCCACCCACCCTGCCCGCTGATTGCACTGATCGCCGATTGATACCGCGAGTCCACGTCCGGCCGTTCGTCGCGGTCCACCTTCACCGGCACAAAATATTCGTTGATGATTTTCGCGGTGCTCGGATTCTCGTAACTCTCGCGGTCAATCACGTGGCACCAGTGGCACCACACCGCCCCGATATCCAGCAGGATCGGCTTGTCCTCGGCCTTTGCCCGCGCAAACGCGCCTTCGCCCCATTCATACCAGTCGATGGGCTGGTGCGCTGCCGAACGCAAGTACGGACTCGCCGAGTCCTTCAGCCGGTTTTCACTCATCTGACCGCGCTCCTCGTATGTGTCAATCCGTCATTCCGAGCGCGGGTTTTGCGCGAGGAATCTCTCTTAGGTTGCAACGAATTCGAATCGAGAATTGTTAGTCGTCTCTTTGCTGCGTTGCGTCGCTGCGCCTTCACTGCACTACGTCGCCCGGCCCCCGATCGCGCGGATCGAGCGGCTTCCTCCCGGCAAAGCCCTCATTCTGCTTGTGGTAATACCGGATCCGGTCCTCCCCCAGCTTCCAGCACAAATACACTTCCTCGTTATTGATGATCGCGGGAAAATCCAGCAGCCCCACATCCAAATCCTTGATCAGGCAACCCGTCGACAGAATCTTCTCCAGATTCGTCTTCATCACTTCCGCCAGGTTTTGGTGCTCCATGCGCTTTTCCGCGACTTTCGCGTACGCTACAACTATCCCGCCCATCATCATAATCCGCGTGGAAATCGCCGCCAGGTCCTGCTCCAGCACGTTCAGCTTCTTGCGCGCACCGATCGCTTCCACCAAAAACGGCTCCAGCTCTTTGCGCGTCCGTTCCGCCTCCGTCAGCGTAAACAACCGCTGCGGTTGCTCCGGCGATTCGTCTTGCTCGTCGTGTTCGTCGTGATCCGACATCCCATCTCCATGAACGCGAACTAATGCCACGGGAGCTTCACTTGCATCCCGCTCATCAAATTATATGAATTCTTGCGCCTTTTAGTGTCTTTCGCCAGCAAACAATTCACCCGGCCGTGGATTGGCGCCCCTGTCCCTTTGCGGGAAAAATTACAACGACGTCATTCCGAACGCAGTCTGTGCAATGAGGAATCTCTCTCTGTTGGATTCCTCTCTTTTTTCCAGTCTCCATCCCGCCGGCCCACTCCTCATCCCCCAATAAACACCATGGTCCGCGACGGCGGCACAAACCCCGGCTCATTGATCCGGTGCCCTTCTTCTTTCTCATTCACCACGCCGCGCACCCATTCCACGATCTCTTCATCCGTCGCCTTCGCTCGCAACTGCGCCCGCAAATCCCGGTCTTCCTTGCTGAACAGACACGTCCTCAGCTTCCCATCCGCGGTCAGCCGTATCCGCGAACACGCTCCGCAAAACGCCTGCGTCACCGGCGCTATCAATCCAATTTCTCCCGCCGCGCCGTCCGCAAACCGGTACTTCCGCGCGGTCTCGCTCTGTTGATGCGGTATCTGTACCAGCGGCCATTGCGCATGGATCCGTTCGTACACCTCCGCCGCCGGCACCATCAATTCCCGCGACCAGTGCCGGTCCGCATCTAGTGGCATAAACTCGATGAACCGCATGATTAGGGCACGCTCCCGCGCGAACGCCGCAAACGCCTCCACCTCATCCTCGTTAAACCCGCGC
>Ga0335076_10007092_pt1 | contig 11304 bp, 10 predicted proteins | sample Lox_Sample_25_FD_206717 | JGI IMG/M metagenome (GOLD analysis project Ga0335076, IMG submission 206717) | Soil microbial communities from Loxahatchee National Wildlife Refuge, Florida, United States - Lox_Sample_2.5 | ecosystem: Environmental > Terrestrial > Soil > Wetlands | place: USA... | reverse complement strand
CGCTGTGGTCCTCAGGTTGCACACGAAACACCGGAGTCGCACTGAGATCCCACAGATCGTCGACTATCGCGTTCGTTTCAACACCGTGCCAGTGGTCGACGCGACCGAGGATCGAGACGCCGATGTCGACGTCTCGAGGCAGGTGCCATGTGTGCAGATCGGCCGTGCGCAGCCCCAGGCCCCAGATGTCGACCGATTCTCCTCTACCAACTTCAACCGAAACAGCAATGTCGGCGCGCGCCCAGCCAGAAACGCCGAGGAGGCCGAGACAGGCAAGCAGCATCCGCGCCGGGCGTCTCACTCGGGGCTGTCTTTTGCTCCGCGGACCGAAAGGCGGCAAGGGGATCTTTCGACCGAGCCAGGACCGCATTGGAGAATGCAGAGGAAGAAATCGGTCGTCAAGCAGTATCCGCGGCGAAATTCATCCGATACATAAGGGCTAAAGGGGGCTAACGGCGGGATGAGGTACCATCTCGCGAAGTACGGTGGCGAGGTTCCAAGCGTGCGGCGTCTGCAGGGATTTACCTACATCGGATTGCTCATCGCCATAGCCTTGATCGGCATTGGCCTGGCTGCGGTCGGGCAGGTGTGGAGCACGGCGACGAAACGCGAGCGCGAGCGCGAACTGCTGTTCGTCGGCGGAGAATTCAGACAGGCCATCGGCCGCTACTACGAAGCGTCGCCCGGGGTGAAACAATATCCGCGCAGGCTCGAGGAGTTGCTGGAAGACCAGCGTTTCCCCGTGATCAAGCGTCATCTGCGCAAGATCTACGTCGACCCGATGACGAGCAAGGCCAATTGGGGCCTGGTCCTCCAAGGCGATCAGATCCTGGGGGTGCACAGCCAATCGACGGAGCGACCGATGAAAACCGCCAACTTCGAAGCCGCGGACAATTCCTTTGCCGGCGGCAATACGTACGCTGATTGGCAGTTCGTGTACGCCCCGCTCGAGGTTCCAAATGCGGCGGCGGTTCCCATTCCGCAAACCAGTCAACAGTCGCTGCCGCCCCCGAACCTCACTCCGATGACAGCGCCGAGCCAGTCGCCTACGTCCCCGTCCGCGCGGTGATCTCGGCCGCTCGGTACGCGCCAGACGTGCACCGATCCGTCTAGCGCCTGGCGGATCGGCGCGGTTCGACGCGCGCCTTGACCGGCCGTTTCTCGACCCGTCCCGGGAGAGGCAGCGCAGTCTGGTATTTCACCTGCTTGAGCGCGAAACTGGACTTGATATTGCCTACGCCCGGAACGCGCGAGAGAAAGTTCAAGATGAAGTGCTCCAGTGCCTGTAAATCCGGCACCAATACGCGCAACAGATAATCGGCATCGCCCGTCATCAGATAGCACTCCATCACCTCCGGGCGATCGCGTATTGCGCGCTCGAACGTCTCGAGCGCCGGCTCGATCTGTTTCTCCAGCGTGACCTGGATGAACACGCTGACCTTCAGGCCGATCTGCACTGCGTCGAGCAGCGAGACATAACGGCTGATGTAGCCGGCCCTCTCCAGCGCGCGCACGCGGTTCAGACACGGAGAGGGGGAGAGGCCGACTTGCTGCGCAAGGTCGACATTCGAGATGCGAGCATTGAATTGAAGCAGGTCGAGGATCTTCCAATCTGTTGCGTCAAGTTCCATGTGGAGGATTTTCTGCTGAATTGAAGGCTGATATCGGCAGTATGTATCTGAGGCGTCGGTTTTTGCTAGGATAAACGAAACCACCTGCTCCGCGAATCCTAGTACGATCCTGTTTGCTGATGCCCGAGCGCACGGTGCCGTTCGGACTAGCGACCAAGCGCGAACTACCACTAGCGCGCGTGAGTCAAGAATCACGTGCCACGAATCACGGAACTCACATGACCGATCTTTCCGACCTCAATTTCTCCGGACACTGGGCGGTGTTGCCTCCGGACCAGGACCCGACTGAGACCAGTGAATGGATGCAGGCGCTCGATGCCGTCATCGAGAATGAAGGGCGCGAGCGCGCCACCTTCCTGCTGCGCAAGCTGCTCGATCATGCTCGCGCTCAGCGCGTTGCCCTGCCCCCTGTGTTCAGTACGCCTTACTGCAACACCATCTCGCTCGCCGATCAGCCTCAGTTCCCGGGCAACCTGGAGACCGAGCAGCGCCTGATCGGGTTGGTCCGTTGGAATGCCCTCGCAACGGTGGTCCGCGCGAACAAGTTCTCCTCCGAGCTCGGTGGGCACATCGCGAGCTACGCGTCCGCCGCTGATCTGTTCGAGGTCGGCTTCAATCATTTCTTCCGGGCCGGACAGGCCGGAGACCTGATCTACTTCCAGCCCCACTCCGCTCCCGGAATTTACGCTCGCGCGTTTCTCGAGGGACGGCTCGAGGAAGAGCACCTGGACAACTATCGCCGCGAGGTTGGAGGCAAGGGCCTGTGCTCCTACTGCCACCCTTATCTCATGCCGGGGTTCTGGCAATTCCCCACCGGCTCGATGGGGCTTGGACCTTTGATGGCGATCTACCAGGCGCGCTTTCTGCGCTACCTCGAAAACCGCCGAATCCTCGCGACCTCTGGACGTAAGGTCTGGGCTTTCGTCGGCGATGGCGAGATGGACGAGCCGGAGGCGCTGGCTGGATTGTCGATGGCTGCGCGCGAGGTCCTCGACAATCTCATCGTCGTGGTGAACTGCAATCTCCAGCGTCTCGATGGCCCGGTGCGCGGCAATGGCTCCATCATCCAGGAACTCGAAGGATTGTTCGCGGGCGCCGGCTGGCACGTGATCAAACTCCTATGGGGCTCGGACTGGGACCCGCTGTTCGCCCGCGACCACGACAGCGTCATCCTCAAACGGCTGCACGAGACAGTGGATGGCGAGTTCCAGAAATATGCGGCCACCGACGGTCGCTTCAACCGGGAGCATTTCTTCAACAAATATCCTGAGCTGCAAGCCATCGTCGCGCATATGTCGGACGCGGATATCGACCGTCTCAAACGCGGCGGACACGACCCGGTGAAAATCTATGCGGCATATCACGCCGCAGTCAATCACAAGGGCCAGCCCACCGTAATCCTCGCGCAGACCAAGAAGGGTTACGGCATGGGGCACGGTGGCCAGGGCAAGATGGGCGCGCATCAGCAGAAGAAGCTGGAGGACGAAGCGCTATTGTCGTTCCGCGATCGCTTCGCTCTGCCTCTATCCGACGACGATGTCACCAACGTGCGTTTCCATAAGCCGGCGGCCGACACCCCGGAGATGAAGTATCTCCACGCTCAGCGGCAAGCGTTGGGGGGATATCTGCCGACGCGCACGAGCAAGGGCCCGGTCCTCGCGGCACCTCAGCTGCCGACACTGGCCAAGTATCTCGAGGGCACGCACGGGCGCGAACAATCGACGACGATGGTCTTCGTCCAGATGCTCTCGCAGCTGCTGCGGGATGCCGAGCTGGGGCAGCACATCGTGCCGATCGTAGCCGATGAAGCGCGCACATTCGGGATGCAGGCGCTGTTTCGGCAGGTGGCAATCTACTCCTCGGTGGGACAGCTGTACGATCCCGAGGACAAGGATGAGCTGCTCTACTACAAGGAAGCCAAGGACGGTCAGATCCTGGAGGAGGGGATCAGCGAGGCGGGCGCGCTAGCTTCATGGATAGCGGCGGCGACCAGTTACAGCAGCCATGGCGTCCCCATGCTGCCGTTCTACATCTTCTATTCGTGCTTCGGATTTCAACGCGTCGGCGACCTGATCTGGGCGGCGGGCGACTCGCGCTGCCGCGGGTTTCTGCTCGGTGCCACCGCTGGCCGCACAACGCTGTCGGGCGAGGGGCTGCAGCACGAGGACGGGTCGAGTCCTCTGCTGTTCTCTACCGTGCCCAACTGCGTGGCCTACGATCCCTGTTTCGGTTACGAGCTTGCGGTCATCCTCCAGGACGGTATGCGCCGCATGCTGCAGGACCAGCAGGACGTGTTCTACTACATCACGGTGATGAACGAGAACTACGCACATCCGGCTATGCCCGAAGGCGCCCAGGACGGCATCCTCAAAGGCATGTATCGCCTGCGGGAGTCTCGCATTGCGTCTCCTGGATCACGGGTTCAGCTCCTTGGCTCCGGCACTATCCTGCGTGAGGTGATAGCGGCCGGCGAGCTGCTGGAACAGGACTGGGGCATCGGCGCGGAAATCTGGAGCGTAACTAGCTTCACGGAGCTGCGCCGCAACGGTCTGGACGTAGAGCGTCATAACCGTCTGCGCATGGACGACGAACCCAGGCTGACATGGGTCGAGCAGTGCCTGGCCACGACAGCCGGCCCGGTCGTGGCGGCCAGCGACTATATGCGCGCGGTACCCGACCTGATCCGCGCATATATTCCTCCTGCTTCTCCCCCGAAGGGTGCCCGCCGAGGGCCTCCGGCGGCACCTCGCCGGTATGTCGCTCTTGGGACGGACGGCTTCGGCCGCAGCGACACTCGTGCCGCCCTGCGTAGCTTCTTCGAAGTGGATCGCCACAGCATCGTCGTGGCGGCACTCAAGGCGCTGGCCGACGACGGCGCCATCGAGGCAAATGTCGGCAAGAAGGCACTGGCGAAGTACGGGATCGACCCAACCCGCCCTAATCCCTGGGACGCCTGAAGTCCACCCCCGCCCCGACCGATAGGGACGGGGCGGTTCGGCCGCAACCCCTGGGACCGCCCTCGGGCGCGGGGCGCGCTCTGGCTCATTTCCTGCTGTGACTCCCGCGTCGTTGCCCAAAAACGCGCGGAGACACGCATGAAACCGAGCACATTGCTCGCTATTGGCACCCTGACCCTGGCCGCTAGCGACCTTATGGCTTACCAAATCGTCGAGAGCCGCTTCCATGTCGAAGTGGCACCCAGCAAGTACGTCGATCAGCTGGTTCTGCGCTGCGAGGACGGTCATCAGGTGACGGTCCCCTGGCAGTCGAAGCTGGCCGAAGCGTGCGGAGAGGACCTGATGGGTAACGTCACGGTGCCGCCCGCCAAGGCCAGCTCGGCACCTGTCGACGAGCAGCAGAAACAAGCCATGCTCGAGCAGCTGCGCTCGCAGTACGGGAACATATCGGAGAAGCAGGTCGAGTTCATTTCCGGGCCGGGTGGCGTATCGACGCGTTTCAAACCGCCGATAGTGGAAGTCCTGAAGAAATACGAAAGCTGCCGCAAGGCCCTCAAGGACAAGAGCTACTGCGCGGCAGAGCGCGATAAGGCCTTGGCCCGGCTGGCCGACCCCAAGCCAGCTTCAGCTGCAGCGCCTGCAACAGAGTCGACTGAGAGCGTCTCGCGCGAGCCCGACCCTGTTGCCCCGGTCGCGGAAGCGGCTGCGCACTCCGAAAGCCCAGTGGCCGAAGTGTCCAAACCGGCCGCATCCCAGGCCGCGGCGCCAACGCCTGAGGCGCCTACCCGTTCCGCACCTCCCACGGCTGCGAAGCGCAAGGCGAAAGGCAAAAGTGCCGTCGCGGCCCCAGAGGCAGCCACCGCCCCTGCTCCTGCCGCGGCTACGCAGCAGGCTGCTTCTCCCAGCCTCGCCCCTGGACCGGCGCCGACGGAAGCGACGGCCCAACCGGCAGCCAATGCGCAGGCGGTCGAAGCACAGCCGGCGCCACCATCCGAAGCAGAGTTGCGCTCTTCTGCGGAGCAAAAGATCAATCAAGACTACATGGCGTGCATGCGGGCAAAGCCGAAGTTCGACTGCGATCAGGCGCGCACCAAGTCCATGGCCGCGCTGGACAAGCCCAAGGTCGTCAAGCAGCGGAAGCCGACTTCTCCCGCTACCGGACCCCAAGCTCAGCGCTGATCTTGCCCGCCCGCCAAACGCCGCCGCATTCGCCGGCGGCGTTTGCATTTGCGACCACAGCCGTGACTTCCCCGGTCCCTCGGCACGCCGTAATCGATTATTCAGGATAATGTAGGTTCTCAGCATGTCCACCGTCACCGCTCGGAGAACCCGCCAATGCTTCCTCCCCGCATCGATCCGGCAGTAGTGGCACGCCGCATCGGCGCCTACGCCGACACCGAACAGACGTTGCAGCAGCGCGGCGACGTCTACAAGGAATTGCTGGGCTTCGTCCCTCCCCGCATCGAGGCGCGTCTGAACGTAACCGGCGCCCTGGACCCGACGATGTTGGATCTGCAGGAGCAGATCCGCGCGCACGGCATGTATCCCAAATGTTTTGATGTGAAAACAGCTCAGCTGATGCTGTTCGGGATGCTGCTCATGGATCTGAGCGACGCGGCCGCGCTGCACGCCATGGCAGCCCGCCGCGCGGGCGCCAGCTGGGAGGAGCTACAGGCCGTGATCAGTCTGTGCTTCCTGTTCCGCGGTCTCTCTGCGGCGAACCGCGGCGCGGAAATTCTGGCCAATCTCGCGAAACGAGAGGAAGAGGCCCCCGCCAGATGAGCGGCATCATCGCAGCGGCTGTCGTGGCGCACGTACCCACGCTCAGCCGCCGGGAGATCACGCCCGACTTTCAGCACACGCTGGTGGATGGCGAACGCGAGCTCGGCCGACATCTGCGCTCGCTTGCACCGGACCTTTGGGTGATCGCCTCTACCCATTGGGTCTCCACTTTCAACTGGTTCGCGACGAGCCAGAAGCAACACGAGGGCAGATGCGTCGCTGACGAAGCGCCGGATCTCATCCCCGGTATGCCATACAGCTATCGAGGCGATCCCGACTTCGCACGGGCCCTGGTCGATGAGTGGAAACGCCTCGAGATTCCCGCGCTGCCCAACGAGTCGCCACACTACGAATGGGACTATGGGACCTTCGTGCCGCTGTCGCACCTCGATCCCGAAGCGACTGTCGCAGTGGTCGGCGTTCCGGTCGTCCTGATGGCAGATCACGCCGAATGCTTACGCGCCGGTGCCGCGATACACGCGACGGCTCGGCGCCTCGGTCGACGCACAGTGTTTCTGGCCAGCACGGCCCTTAGCCACGCCTTGGTGCGCGGCAGGCACTTCATGCCGACGCCTGAGCGCGCGGATGCGGATGAGCGTTTGCTCAGTCGGCTCAAGCGCGGCGCGATCGACGAGGTAATCGCTGACTTCGGCAACTACAGCCGTGTCACGGCCGCGGAGATGGGCGGGCGCGCACTCGCTACGTTACTGGGGGTGACCAAGGCGCTCAGCGACGAGGGCGCTGGCCTCGAGGGGCGTCAATATGGCGGCTACGCCCAGTCTTCCGGCAGCGGCAACGCCAACCTGCTGATCGCCGCGCATGAGACATTGAGCAATATTCACTGACGCCGGCCATGGACACCCCGACGCAAGCCTGATTACTTCACCGTGTAACCACGGCCATCCAGACAGGCGCCCATCGCGCGTTGATACTCAGCCTGCTTCTGTGGCGGAACGCTCCCGGGTGCAAGTGTAGGATCGTAGCCAGTCTGGTTCACGGCCCAGCGATGGCATTCGTACCGATCCGTCGCTTGCTGCTGTTCGCTCTGTCCCTGGCGAGGATAGATGAACAATTGCTGCTCCGGCCCCTGTGCGATGCTAGGTGACGGAGCAGGCGGCGGTGGCTGCACGACCACAGCGGGTGGAGGCGCTTGCTGGACAACAAGGTTAGGTGGCGGTGGCGCTACGACGGTATACCCTTGCGGGCCCTGAACGTAGTAAACGTCGTTGGCATAGTAGTACGGGACGCTGCCTACATAGATCGTAGAATAGAAAGGCGGCAACAGCGGCACTACAATGCCGAGCGGCGGAGCCACGACCACAAAACCTGCTGGTCCGTTCGCGCGGTACCACACACCTCCGGCAAAATAGAACTGTACGCCGGCATGAAATACCACATGCGGGCCGGGCGGCAGCGCGGTGAATACAAAACCCCGCGGCGGATAATAGCGACCATGGCCGTAGCGTGCATCGAGGTACTGGCGCTCATGAAACTCGTGTTCACGAAATTCATGGTCACGATAGCCATGCTCGTCGGCACGCGCGATCGATGCGAAGCCTGGCGACAGGACCAGCAAAAGCCCCAACGCAACCCAACTTAATCTGGCAGTGCGAGACATCTACAACCTCCTGACGATGGGGACGCGGGCGACACGCGATGTCGTCGCCCTGGTGGTGGTAGACGTCTAGCTTGTATGCCGCGCATTCCACCGCATCAGCTTGTGATCTGCGATCTGCTGCTGTTCCGGAGTCAGATCTGCATACAGCGCTTTGGCAGCCTCGCCCACCGCCTCATAGGCCGCAGTGCGCTCCTTCATCCACGCCAGCCGACGATCCACGCGCTCGGGTACCGTCCGCGCGATATTTTTCCGGCCCTGATGCGCCGCCTTCATCTGCTTCACCTGCTGCAGTACCGTATCGCTGAATGCTGACCATTGCGGCTCCTGTTCCGGAGTAATGGCGAGCTTTGATTTGAGGCGCGCCAGCCGCTTCTGCGCAAACGCAACGGGATCGTGATGTCGTTTGCCTTCGGCTGCGGAGGTGTCTGCAGCCGCGCTCGCAACCACCCCGTCCTCTCGATCGGTGGCGACCGATTGAGCAAATGTGTTGGTGGCTACGACAGCCATTACGATTGGCACTCCGATGGAGAGAAGCTTTCGCATCGCTTTCATGACAATCTCCTTTGAGGGTCACGCGGGCGCTGGTCGGCGCCATCCGCGTGTTACAGCCTGCATTAGAACAACTGCATGTAAGCGCGATATTGCGCGCAGGTGCGTTTTCGTAACGGCGTGTTGCCCCCTGTAAGCAGGGGCGGCGCGAGGATCTGGAGGAAGCGGCGACGCGCCGCAGTGTCAGGCGGCGAAGCGCGCTTCGGGCAAGCCGCGCACGCCAGGATGGGCGGCGAATACGGCACCCGCAAGGGGCTGATGGGCAAGTTGCTCGGCTGTGAGGTGCTGACGCGCGGTAGAGATGTAGAGCGTATCGAAATCTTTGCCGCCAAAGCAGCAGCAGGTCGGGCTCGAGACCGGCAGCTCGATCACACGATCGATCCTTCCGTCTGGCGTATAGCGCACCGCTCTCCAACCTCCATATTCTGCATTCCACAGGCAGCCGTCGGCGTCCACGCACGAACCATCAGGATGACCGGGTCGGTTGCTGCAATCCACGAAGACACGCTCGTTATCCACGGCGCCGGTTGCGAGGTCGAAGTCGTAGGCCCAGATCGTGTCCAGATAAGTATCCGCGAAATACATCACCCGGTCGTCCGCGCTCCAGGCGATGCTGTTGGGGATCACGATGCCGCTGCGCAATTTAGCGCAGGTCCCATCCGGGTCCAATCGATACAGCGAACCACTGGGCTCACGTGGTCCGTCCCTCATCGTGCCGGCCCAGAAGCGACCTTCGCGATCGCAACGCCCATCGTTGAATCTGTTTCCGGGAAGGTCGCGCTCCGGTGCGGCTACCAACTTCAGCGCACCCGATTCTGGCTCGAGCATGTACAGCCCCGATTTCATGCCGGCGATCATCGTCCCGCCGGAACGCGTCAAACCGAAACTTCCAATCGTTTCGGACAGCGCGATGGCACGTACTTCGCCATTGGCCGGATTGAAACGCTTGAGAGCGGATCGGCGGATGTCGACCCACCATAGAACCTGCTCGCGATCGCACCAGATCGTGCACTCCCCCAGCACGTCTTCGCTGCGGATCACGCACTCAGCAACAATCGCCATCGCAGTTCCTCGGTAGTCTCCGCCCGCGGGCAGGTGGTGCCCGACTCGCAGCGATTATAGCTCCGCGGCGACGCGATCCCGGTGCGGCAGATCAAGCCGAATTCGATGTCCGAAAACGGCGAGCCCGCGAGCCGGGGAACGCCTACAATCGCGGCATGCTGCTCGATGCAAAGAACTGCTACCACGCGCTGCGCACGCACGATCCTCGCTTCGATGGGCGCTTCTTCGTGGGCGTGGCATCCACGCGCATCTACTGCCGCCCGGTATGCACGGCCAAGACTCCGCAGGAGAAGAACTGCCGGTTTTTTCCCAGTGCCGCTGCGGCTGAATCGGCCGGCTTCCGTCCCTGCCTGCGCTGCCGCCCCGAGCTGGCGCCTGGTAATGCGAGTATCGACGCCAGCGCACGCCTGGCTCAGGCCGCAGCCGGCATGATCGAGGACGGAATACTCAATGAGAGTCGCGTCGATAGCCTCGCTGCGCGCTTGGGCGTAAGCGACCGGCATCTGCGCCGGGTGTTTCAGGCGGAGTTCGGTGTGTCGCCCGTGGCGTTCGCCCAGACCCAGCGCTTGCTGCTGGCGAAGCGGCTGTTGACCGATACGGCGTTGCCGGTCACACAGGTGGCGATGGCGAGTGGCTTCGGCAGCCTGAGGCGATTCAACGCGCTGTTGCGCGCCCGCTACCGTCTCAGTCCTTCGGACCTGCGTCGACGTGCCTCCGCTGGCACGCGACTCTCCGACGTACTCACTTTTCAACTGGCTTATCGACCGCCTCTGGAATGGGAGGCGCTGTTGTCGTTTCTAGATAAACGCGCCATTAGCGGCGTCGAGCACATCGAGGACGGCAGTTACTTGCGTACAGTCTGCGTCCAGCAAGCAGGCAACGTCCACATGGGGTGGATCATGGTCCGACCGCTCAGACGCAAGCCGGCGCTCGAGCTGCGGATATCCGCGTCTCTCGCGGGTGTGGTCCCAGCCGTGCTCGCCCGCGTGAAGCGCGTATTCGATCTGTCCTGCAATCCAGGCGACATCGTGCTTGCGCTCGGGGCATTGGCAGCAGACCGCCCCGGTCTTCGGCTACCTGGCGCGTTCGATGGATTCGAGCTCGCGGTACGCGCCGTTCTCGGGCAACAGATCACCGTCAAGGCAGCTCGGACGCTGGCGGGTCGTTTTGCCGCCACGTTCGGCAAGCCGATCCCCACACCGATACCCTCGTTGAGCCAAACATTCCCATTGGTCGAGAAGGTGGCGGCGCTTTCGCCCTCGAGTCTCGGGGAGATCGGCGTAATAGCTGCGCGCGCCAGGGCCATCGTGGCGCTCGCGCGTGCGGTTTCGGTCGACGGCCTGGTATTGGATCCCGGTGCCGACGTAGGGGCAACACTGGAGCGATTGCGGGCCCTGCCAGGCGTCGGGGAATGGACCGCCCAGTACATCGGCATGCGCGCGCTGTCGTGGCCCGACGCATTCCCGCATACCGACTACGGAGTGTTGAAGGCGATGCGCGAGAAGGATGCCCGCAAAGCGCTGGCTCGCGCAGCCGCGTGGCAGCCTTGGCGCGCTTACGCGGTCATGCACCTGTGGCGATCACTGGAAACGGAGAACCCATGAAACATCACACTTACATCGATAGCGCGCTCGGACGCATCCTGCTGATATCGGATGGTCACGCGCTGACTGGTCTGTATTTCGTCGGACAGAAATACCAGGCA
>Ga0335076_10007091_pt1 | contig 11305 bp, 9 predicted proteins | sample Lox_Sample_25_FD_206717 | JGI IMG/M metagenome (GOLD analysis project Ga0335076, IMG submission 206717) | Soil microbial communities from Loxahatchee National Wildlife Refuge, Florida, United States - Lox_Sample_2.5 | ecosystem: Environmental > Terrestrial > Soil > Wetlands | place: USA: Florida... | reverse complement strand
TTCGTATTTCCAAACTTCTACAATTATCAGATTTTATCCTTTTCTCTTATTACTCCGGCATCAAACTTGACAGTATAGATTTCACTTATAAAAGATAGGATTATTCATCAAGAGGTGTTATTTTGTCATTGATTATGAAAGAAAAAACTTTTTTCCAAAGATCTGAGGATGAGATGGATTTCATGCCCATTATTCCGCTTAACGAAAACGACAGCGAAACCCTTACGGATATTGAAGTTCCACAGGAATTGCCGGTATTGCCACTTCGGAATACGGTTCTTTTTCCCGGAGTCGTTTTACCAATCACCGTAGGCCGGGATAAGAGCATAAAAGCGGTCAATGATTCGTATAAAGCCGACAAATTGATAGGCGTCCTGGCACAAAAAGACAGTGGGGTTGAAGATCCGGTTGTGTCTGATCTCGAAGAGGTTGGGACAGTGGCGAGAATCATCAAACTCATTAAAATGCCTGACGGTGGCACTACTGTCATTCTCCAGGGTCGGCGCAGATTCAAGGTTGGCGTGGTCACTGCAGAAGAACCTTATTTCAAGGCCCAGGTTGTTCTTTTACAGGAAGAAGAAGCGCCGAAGGACCAGGACTTTGAAGCCTATGTTTCGAATATCAAAGACCTGGCAGCACAAATCATTCAGCTTTCACCGAATATTCCTTCCGAAGCTTCGATCATTCTTAAAAATATTGAAAACCCCTCCTTCCTCATTCATTTTATTTCGAGCAATCTCAATACCGAACTGCACGAAAAACAACAGCTATTGCAACTGCATCATATAAAATCACGCGCCGATCTGTTGATGCAATTGTTGCAAAGAGAACTACAGTTTGCAGAATTGAAAAACAAACTGACTAATAAAACCAAAACCGAACTCGACAAACAACAGCGCGAATATTTTCTGCAACAGCAATTGAAAAGTATTAAAGATGAATTGGGAGGAGATGTCAACGAACGTGAAGTAAAGGAAATGCAAAAAAAGGCCGAAGCAAAAAAATGGCCGGTTGCAGCAAAAGATTTGTTCAGGAAAGGCATTGAGAAACTGGAACGCATGCATCCCAGTACGCCGGATTATTCGGTAGTTTACAATCATCTGGACCTCATGCTCGATCTTCCCTGGGAAGATTATACCGAGGATTCTTATGATTTGAAAAAGGCTAAGAAAATTCTCGACCAGGATCACTATGGAATGGATAAAGTGAAAGAAAGAATCCTGGAATACCTGGCCGTGCTGAAATTGAAAGGCGATATGAAGAGTCCCATACTTTGTTTTGTCGGCCCTCCGGGAATTGGGAAGACTTCGCTGGGCAGAAGTATTGCAAACACCATTGGCAGAAAATATGTCCGAATCAGCTTGGGTGGCCTGCATGATGAAAGTGAAATACGTGGTCATCGTAAAACCTATATCGGAGCCATGCCCGGAAGAATTTTGCAATCCATACGAAAAGTGAAATCATCTAATCCTGTGATGATTCTCGACGAGATTGATAAGGTAGGAAACGATTTTCGCGGTGATCCTTCATCAGCCCTGCTTGAAGTGCTGGATCCTGAACAGAATCATACTTTCTATGATAATTACCTCGAACTGGAATATGATTTAAGCAAAGTACTGTTCGTCGCCACTGCCAATGATATCAATCATATTCAACCTGCGCTGCGCGACAGGCTGGAAATTATTGATTTGAGCGGGTATGCAATTGAAGAAAAAACTCAAATTGCCAAAAGACATCTTATACCCAAACAAAAAGAAGCTCACGGATTAAAAAATATGCAATTCAAAATCGGAGATAAGATTTTGGAAAAGATCATTTCTGATTATACCAGGGAAAGTGGCGTGAGAGAACTTGACCGGCAACTGGCTTCAATTATGAGATATGAGGCTAAAGAACTTGCGCTCAAAGGAAAATTAAAACCTACATTGGTTAACAAGGATGTTGAAAAAATATTGGGCAAGTCAAAATACAGCAATGATCTCTATAAAGTTGCCCATATGCCAGGTGTTGCAGTAGGACTTGCCTGGACTTATGTCGGGGGAGATATTTTATTTGTGGAAACCAGCTTAAGCGATGGCAAAGGTGATCTTAAATTAACCGGAAACCTGGGCAATGTCATGAAAGAAAGTGCCACAACAGCTTTAACTTATCTTCAATCCAATGCCAGAAAATATGATATTGATCCGGAGGTCTTTAATAAGAAGACACTTCATATTCATGTGCCCGAAGGCGCCGTACCCAAAGATGGTCCAAGTGCAGGCGTTACGATGATGACTTCCATTGCTTCGGCGGTAACTTCAAAAAAAATAAAACCTTACCTCGCCATGACAGGGGAAATTACCCTGCGGGGGCAGGTTCTTCCTGTTGGCGGCATAAAAGAAAAAGTATTGGCTGCCAAACGCGCCGGATTAAAAGAAGTCATTCTTTGCTGGCAAAATGAGAAAGATATCGGGGAAATTGATTCTTCATTTATCAAAGGAATAAAATTCCATTACGTAAAAACAATGCAGCAGGTGCTTGATCTTGCACTTGCCTAAACAAGTCTGATTTTTCACAAATCTTTAATAAACTATTTTTCTGCCCTTACGTTAATTATATAGAACAACAAAATTTTTCATGTTGGTTGTTTTAAGGGTTAAAAAAATTCCTCCATGTCTATGGAGGAATTTTTTTGTTGAATTGAAAGCTCAAAAAATCAGACGCCAACAGCAAATTCCGGATCTTTCTCTTTCTCATCCTTAAATGCTTCTCTCGGCTTGAGCCCCAATAAAGCAAACATTTCATTGTCCTCCTCGAATGAAGGATTAGGTGTAGTGAGTAATTTATCTCCTGCAAAAATGGAATTTGCGCCGGCCATAAAACACAAAGCCTGTTCTGCCATGCTCATTTCCATTCTGCCTGCACTGAGCCTGACCATTGTTCCCGGCATCAATATTCGTGCAGTGGCAATCATGCGGACCATGTCCCATATGTCAACTTTGGGATTATTTTCCAACGGAGTTCCCTTCACACGCACCAATGCATTAATTGGAACGCTTTCGGGATGCCGTGGAAGAGTTGACAACACATGCAGCATCTTTATGCGGTCTTCATGTGTTTCTCCCAAACCAATGATACCACCACAACAAACTGTGATACCTGCTTTCCGAACGCTATCCAAAGTCTTCAGTCTGTCCTCATAATTTCTTGTTGTAATGATTTCACTATAATACTCCGGGGAAGTATCCAGGTTGTGATTATAGGCATGCAATCCGGCATCAGCCAGTTTTTTTGCCTGCTGATCATTGAGCATCCCCAGAGTACAACATACTTCCATGCCGAGGGAGTTGATATCTTTTACCATGTCAAGCACACGGTCGAAATCACGGTTATCCCGCACTTCACGCCAGGCGGCTCCCATACAGAAACGCGTGGATCCTGCCTGCTTCGCTTTCTGTGCATATTGCAGCACTTCATCCTTATCCATCAAAGCCTGAACCGACACATCCGTATGATAGCGGGCCGCCTGGGGGCAATAGGCACAATCCTCCGGACAGCCACCGGTTTTAATCGACAGCAGTGTACAAACCTGCACTTCACCCGTGTCATTATATTGACGATGAACGGTCGCAGCGCGGTAAATCAGCTCAAGCAGGGGTCCATTGTAAATTTCATGTATCTCTTCAATTGACCAGTCATTTCGAATCATAATCCGGGATTTAGTCTATTGCTTCTATTGTAAAAATATGACAGAGTCTTTTAACATTGGAATTTTTTGATTGAAGATTTTATTGAAAACAACCCGAAATTGATTAACCGCTGTTATGCTATCATAGAACAAGCTATAATCTCCATCAGGAAAATACACCGCATTTTGATTCTGAAAACAGGAAGCCGGATAATAATACCTGTTCTCATATCTGAACCCATGATCTCCCATAAAAATAATCACAGCCTTCCGCCCCGTATTTTTTTGAATGGTTTTAATCAGGTCTTTGAGTTTATTATTTGTATAAGGGATATAGCCGAGATATCCCTCAATAGTATTATCAGGAGTTTCCCGATTCATCAAAGAATCACTTCTTCGGTTTCCTGATTTATCAAAAAAGAATGGATAATGAGGCATTTCCACATGAGTATAAATAAAGCGAGGGCGGTCTGTTTTTAATTCACTTTCTTTTTTTGTTAACTCAAGCAAAAGACTATTATTATCAAGCGTCCCTCTTACTCTTTTTTCACCAAGAGCGCGGATAGCCAATCTCCCCATATACAAATGCCATCCCAGATCCCTCTTCATACGGGAAAACAAAGTAGCCGAAGTAATCAATTTTGTTTTTAAGGGGAGGAAATCCTCATCCACTCTCGAAGGATTTCCAGCCAAATCAAATATGGAATAATTGATGATACTATACCCTTGATAGGAAAGGAACTTGATCACTTCGTTATCGCGTATCAGCTTATCACTATAAGCATAGTCTTCTGCGGCAGCGTATCCATCATGTACACCCCGCAGATAGGACATGTTTAAAATGGAGGCCATGGAAAAAGGCGTGATATTATAATTGCTCCTGCTAGCGGTAAGGATATGGAATCCCTCATTGTGCAAAAAACTGTCCAGTCCATTGTTATCATAATTATATACCTTACTGAGAGAACTTGAGCTGGAATATTCGTCGAAAAGCAGAAGATAAATATCAGGTTTCTGACAACCCTGGCAAACCCGGTAAGGATCAGTTCCCACAAATGAATAAACAGCAAATTTATTTGCCGGAGGATTAATAATCTTAGACCCAATAACACCCAGATCAATCAACAAGTATAATACAAGTAGTACATTAAAAAATAAACTTGTTCTGGCAAAAGTCCTCCCCGTTTTTTTGAGCCAGCCAATTACAATAATCAGCAGGATAGCAAAAGCAGGCAGGATAATGATGTACTTGTGTAAAAAAATCCGGCGATCATTTAAAAAATCATGAATCGATCCAAAAAAAAGATAGAAAGAAATCAGCAGACCGGCAGCCAAAGAAGCCTTAATATGATTTTTGAATAGCAGATAAAAAGAGAAATACAAAGCAACAGTTGGAATCAGGTATGTACCCATCAGCAGCAAACATTCGCTGAAATTTATAAACCCGAAATTTTGAGAATATCCATGCAAGACAAAAAAAACAGGAACTAAAAAAACAAAGAAGGGAAATTGAATATATTTTTTTTCCATTTGTTTCTAATTGCAGTATCAGTAGCCGGATTTAATATTACCGGATTTCGTGGTGCAGAATAATCTGCGAAATATGTTTAAAGATAACTCAGATTAGTTTTGGGATTTAATACAAGCAATCCCTCAGAGATCAGCCTGATCGTTTCTTCAATATCTTTTTTATGCAGCATTTCGACCGTGGTATGCATATATCGGAGAGGAATTGAAATGAGTACCGATGGAGTTCCATCATTGGCATAGGCAAAAGAATCAGTATCTGTTCCGGTACTCCGGGAAGCAGTCCGGAGCTGTACGGGAATTTTCTTTTTTTCAGCGGTCTCCTGGATAATTGAAAGTAATTTGTTATGCACTGCGGGTCCATATGTCAGTACAGGCCCCCTGCCACAGGCCACGTCTCCTTCTGTGATTTTGCTGACCATTGGAGTGGTGGTATCATGAGTCACATCCGTGATGATTGCAATATCCGGTTTGATTCTGCGGGCAATCATTTCTGCCCCGCGTAAACCCACTTCTTCCTGGACTGCATTGACAATATACAAGCTATAAGGAAGATGCTTTTTTTGTTGTTTTATCAATCTTGCAACTTCTGCAATCATGAAACCACCAATCCGGTTATCGAATGCGCGTGCGATGAAATAATCATTTGAAAGTTCATCGAAACCTTCCTGGTAGGTTACCACAGAACCGATATGAATTCCTAATTTCTCAACATCTTTTTTTGATCTTGCCCCGCAATCCAAAAAAAGATTATCCACCTTGGGTTGAATTTCTTTGACATCAGGGTTTCCGGTGCGCGTATGAATAGCCGGCCAGCCAAATACCGCTTTGACCGTGCCTTTTTTCCCATGAATAAAAACCCGCTGCCCCGGTGCTACCTGGTGATCCACTCCGCCATTGCGTTTAAGATAAAGCAGACCATCAGAATTGATGTAGTTCACGAACCAGCTGATTTCATCCGCATGCGCTTCAATCACAATTTTAAAATTATTCTTTGGATTAATAACCCCAACTGCCGTCCCATACGGATCAGTGAACGTGTTGTCCACAAAAGGCTTCAGGTATTCCAACCATAGTTTTTGCCCTTTTGTTTCAAAGCCTACCGGTGAAGCTGTGTTCAAATAATTTTTCAGGAAAACCAATGACGGAGTCGTAAGAATAGCTGGCTTTTGCCGAGCTTTTCTACTCAGTCCGGATTTCTTTTTTGCGATTACGCGTGCGATTTGAGCCATCAGGTCGATTTTTTTTTCAAAAATAATCAAATCTCAAAAAACAACATGAGCAATGCTGAAAGCATCATGAGGCCATCCAAAATAAAATAATAGAAATAATCAGAAAAATTCTTCTTTGAATAGCCCCTCAATAAAGCCGTAATTATTCCAGGTATCAATAAAATAATTATCAGGTATACATCATAGTTATACGCTGCCAGTGCAAAGGTGGACAGGCCAAATAAAATCAAAGAGATGGCGAACAGGGTATTGATGCCGCGTTCATTCAGATAGGTGATCATACTCCGAATGCCTTCCTGCTTATCATCTTCCCTGTCGCGATAATCGAATAAAATGCAAATGGCATAAATCAGGGTGAATCTGCTGATTGCAAACAGCGTGTATGCAGTTGTCCAGGGTTTATTGGCTACCAGAACAGGCAATACAGCAGTGACATACATCCAAACAAAGGCAAGGAATATGGTTTTTCCGACAGCTATTTTTTTTAGTTCCCTGAAAAAATGCTGTGGAAGTTTCGGAGCAGAATAAAGAAAAGTCACAAAAGCTGCAAATGACAATGCCAGCCAATGCTCTTTGATGGTAAAAAAAAAGACGATGGAACCCGCCAGTCCAAGAAAATAGAGGATAAGATGCAATCCTTTATGCTGTTGAGCCCAATGAATACGCTGGGAGAACTTAACCGAATATGGAGTCAGATACCAGTGAAAATTATAACTACAGACAGTTGAAAAAAAGACAAAGCAGGATAAATTAAAAGAAGGGGTGGATCTAAAAAGAAGCCAGTCGGTCTGGTATAACATCAACACCGCGCACAAAGAAATATATAGACTACTGAAGATAAAGAAGTCAAATACTTTGCGGAACACAGTCAAAAATAAACAAGATTACTGGTATAAAATCACAACCTGGGGGGTAACGATGGTGTCGCTCACATTTCCGAGACGATCAGTAACAGCAATTTTAAACACGATGGTATCATTTTCCTCATCGCTTTCATGAAGATTATTCCACGTGAGCGTAAAATCAAGTTCTCCCTTGGCTTTATCAGGAAAAGCAGGGATTGGCATGATAAAATCATCAGGTTGTTGTTCAGTGGAGAGCAAAGGCTGCTGATTTAAGCGATGGCGAATAGCTGCAAAAGTACCCTGACCCAGCTTGCCACTGCTTTCCGTGAATTTCAACAGGGTTTCAAATCCCCCTCCGACCGGAACAACCTGTGTAATAGATTCCACGCTGATCACCGGTTTGGTCTGTGAGCCCTTATTGCAGGCAATAACAGATAAAAGAAACAAACATCCCAGTAAATATATACCCTTCATGAAGTTGATTTACTACATACAAATCTACGCGTTTTTTGGTGAAAAGGTTTACTATTGCAAGTGTTTTTGCAATTCATTTACGTACTATATCCCTTTTATGTGGAAGCCTGAAATTTGCAGGCATGTATTCAATTCCTCCAGTTATGGGAACAAAGTTTGCAGATCAGGTTTTCGCAATTGACAGGCAGGGATTTGCAGAATCTGCACTCGATCTTTTCTTCTTTCAATATAAGAACAATGCCATATACCAGGCGTATGTTGATTCACTGTCCATTGATCCTGCACACATACAAACCATTGACAAAATCCCTTTCCTGCCGATTGATTTTTTCAAAACCCATACAGTCAAAACCACGGCATTCGAACCTGAAATTATTTTTGAAAGTAGTGGCACGACACGCGAAATGCCGAGCAGACATTTCGTTAAAAATCTTTCTATTTACAAAAAAAGTTTCACCCGGGCTTTTGAGCAATTCTACAATAAACCTGATGACTGGTGCATCATCGGATTATTGCCTTCCTATCTTGAGCGGAACAACTCGTCACTGGTATTCATGGTCCGGGAACTGATTGAAAAAAGCCGGCATGCACAGAGCGGTTTTTACTTGCATGAATATCCCCAACTGGCTGATACTTTGCAGGAACTCGAAATTGGAAAACAAAAAACATTGCTGATCGGCGTCACCTTTGCATTGCTGGATTTTGCCGACCAATTTTCGATGAGACTAGACCATACTGTCGTTATGGAAACAGGCGGCATGAAGGGAAGAAGAAAAGAAATCACACGGACTGAATTACATCAACAATTAAAAAACAAATTAGGAATCTCTGCTGTTCATTCCGAATATGGCATGACAGAATTATTATCACAGGCTTATTCAAAAGCTGACGGCATTTTTGAAACTCCACCCTGGATGAGAGTATTGGTCAGGAATGAAGATGATCCTTTTACAGTACAGCCAAACGGCGAAGGCATTATTAATATCATTGATCTCGCCAATATTTATTCCAGCGCTTTCATCGCAACCGAAGATATTGGAAAAATTCATGAAGATGGGCGATTCGAGGTGTTGGGAAGAACAGATACCAGTGATATCCGCGGATGCAGCCAGTTAGTGGTTTGATAGAGGCTAGTTATTCAGATACAGTATCAGGTTTTTCAGCGAGGATTCATCAATTTTATCGCCAGAATAATTAGCTAAATATGCCCGAACCCTGTCTACATCCTGATGCAGGGTGAATATGCGTTCGACCGCATTTTTTTTCAGGTTAAAGAAACTTCGGATTTCTTTGTTTGGAAAAATTATATAGTACTCCGGGGCGTCCACAAATTCATCATAATTCCTCTCTCCTTCCTTCGGATCCTTTGAAGTATAGTACACTTTTTTTAATCCTGTATGAAGCAATTTGAACAGGGAATAATGCGTTTCTGATTTTATTATCAGCTGAAACAATTTTTTATCATTGATCAGGTTCACGTGTTCAAAAACATAAACGCTGTCATTCTGATAAAATGTAACTGCTTTAAATTCTTTCTTATCTATTTCTTCAATAGTCCTTAAATCCCGCGTGATAAAAAGTGTCTGAGATATCTTATCCATATTAAATCTCAAAGAATCATTGCTCACCAGGTCGTTGTTCTCCAATAAAACAATCCCTTTCACCCAATCATTACCAAACAAATAACGGGTTCCCTTCGCACCCCCGTCGGAATAATATAAATCGGCAATACTTCTGTTTGAACGGAAAGAAGGCAACAGGCTGTTTTGTGTATGCGCATTCACAAGCAAAGTCAGCAAAATTGTGAATATCAGACCAGCCTTTCTCATAGGCCTAATTTTGATACTAAATTTAAATTAATTTATCCGCCCAACCTGAAATAATTTTTAGCCGGGGACTGCATAAATAATTCATCGAATTGAGCAGAAGAACATGCTACTTAATCTGTGAAGATTACCTGGAACTCATACCGGAATTTGGATAAATCCACTGCATTCGAGCGTTCTTTTTTTTCTGCTGCTTTCCATGGCAAGTTCTACCATGCGGATGGTATTGAATCCATGTTCCGGTTTTTCGAGAAGCGGCGCCCCGAGAGCAATTGTTTTATAAAGATTCTGATAATAAAATCCAAAATTCCCATGCAGTGATGGATAAATCCACTTAAGCACCTTATCATCTACAACAGTATGAATCAGACCCCAATGCGCTTCGGGCTCTTCACCCCAGTGCGGGATATCCGGCAACACACCTTCTTTCAGCAGGGCTTCCTGCGGATCTTCCCCATATTTGAGAAATGATCCTTTGGTACCATTGATCATGAACCGCGGACCAGGCTCACGGACAAGCATACCCGATTTTAGGATCACTTTGGTGAATCCGTAATCCAGCCAGAGTTCAAAATAATCATCCACCCTGGCATGCGGGCGCTGCAGCCTCACATCTGCGGTAATCGTTTTAGGAATTCCAAAAAGGTAAAGGGCCTGATCGATGAGGTGCGAACCAAGATCGTATAAAATCCCGCTGCCTGGTTTATTTTCTTCTCTCCAGGCATTGGGTTTTGCCTCTGGCCGGTAACGATCGTAATGAGCTTCATACTCTACGATATCGCCCAACAATTTTTCGTGGAGAATTTTTTTTACGGTAAGAAAATCGGCCACATATCTCCTGTTCTGATATACGCTCAGTACACGATTGCATGACTTCGAAAGATCGATCAGCCTGCGCGCATCTTCGCTGGTAATCGTAAATGGTTTTTCGAGGACGACATGCCTGCCCGCTAATAGCGCTTTTTCTGTATAAGGAAGGTGAGTATCGTTGGGAGTAGTGATTATGATAAGATCGAGGCTGGGATCAGATACCAGTTCATCAATATCCCTCACAATTTTAACCTCGGGGTATTTCTCTTTCGATTCTTTACGATGTCGTTCCAATACACTGACAACCTGATATTCATTTTTCAGCGTGATAAGAAAAGGCATGTGCATGACCTTAGCCGCCTGCCCATAACCAACAAGTCCGACGCGGAGAATTTTTTGCATATTGAAATGCAAAATAAAAAATTCCGGTGAATGAAAAATGATCGGTAGTGACTCAGTTTGAAAATTTCACCACATAGAAACATAGGGTCATAGAAACACATAGCTATGTGAAACTATGTTTCTATGTGCCCTATCCCGCAAAATGCGGGACAAGTTGTTGTTATTTTTTTAAACTGAGTCACTACTAAATGATCTGTCTTCGCAATTATAATGATTGCAAAAAGCTGATCAGTTTATCCCTGTCAGATTTTGACAACTGTATAAATTTTTGCCTGGCATTTTTTGCTTCACCATCATGCCATAATATAGCTTCTTCAAGAGTTCTTGCACGGCCATCATGAAGATAATAAGCTGTTCCGGTTGTTTTTTGAAGAAGACCGATTCCCCACAATGGCGGGGTTCTCCATTCGCTGCCATTTGCCAAATAATCAGGCCTGTTGTCTGCCAGTCCGTCGCCCATATCATGCAATAGTAAATCGGTATAAGGATGAATACGCTGGTTGCTGATTTGAGGAAGCGTAA
>Ga0335076_10007090_pt1 | contig 11306 bp, 13 predicted proteins | sample Lox_Sample_25_FD_206717 | JGI IMG/M metagenome (GOLD analysis project Ga0335076, IMG submission 206717) | Soil microbial communities from Loxahatchee National Wildlife Refuge, Florida, United States - Lox_Sample_2.5 | ecosystem: Environmental > Terrestrial > Soil > Wetlands | place: USA... | reverse complement strand
GACACCTCGATGCCGCACGCGTCGTAACAGTCCCGCGGGCAGGTGGTCAGGACGCGCATGTCAGCCATGGCCGACCCCTCTTCAGCGGCGCGAGCGAGCACTAGGCATAGTAGCTCCGGCTAGCCGCGGTGCCGGCTCTGGCCTGCGCAGCGGCGGGACGTCCATCGCCGGGTCGCTACCGGAAAGCCCGCCGGGGTCCAGCCGGGTCCGGAAGCCTCAATCAGACGGCCACAAAGCAGATGGCCCCGTTCTGTGCTGATCAAAAGGCAGATCCGGCTGCTGCCAAACCACGCAGATCGACGGATCCGGCGTTGCGCTGTGGCGCACCGGGTCACGTTCTGTCAGGGCGTGGATCGCTCGGGCAAGGTGGGCACGAGAGCTTCGAGCGCGGCGGTCCAGCTCTCCCAGTAGGGGCGGTCGGGTTCGGCGGCGATGGCCTTGATGAGCTGCTGCCGGAACGGTTCCCGGTCGCCGCCGAAGGCATGCTCGATGACCGCGGCCGCCAGCGCGAACACGGTGCCTTGCCAGGGCGCGTCGAAGGCCAGCTCGCCGTTGCGGCGGGGCAGGTCCAGCCCGGACAGGCTCAGCGGGGTGGTCACAGCCGGGCCACGCCGATCATCGAGTCTCGGGTCACCAGGGCGGCCAGCTCAGCCTCGGTCATGCCCTCGGCTGCGGGCGGGCGCTGGGGCAAGACGAGATAGCGGACCTCAGCGGAGGAGTCCCATACCCGGATCTCCACCTCCTCGGGCAGCGGGCAGCCCATCTCGGCTAGCAAGGCCCGGGGCTCGCGGACCATCCGCGCGCGGTAGGGCGGGTCCTTGTACCAGGCCGGCGGCAGCCCCAGCACCGGCCACGGATAGCAGGAGCAGAGCGTGCACACGATCACGTTGTGCACGATGGCGGTGTTCTCCACGACCACCATGTGATCGCCCTCGGGCCCGCCGAAGCCGAGCTCAGCGATCGCGGCGGTGCCGTCAGCCAGCAGCCGCCTCCTGTACTCAGGATCAGCCCAGGCCCGGGCTACCACCTTCGCCCCGTTCATCGGGCCGATCTCCGACTCATACCGGCGGGTGATCTGCTCGATGAACCCCTCGGGCACCAGCCCTCGTTCGGTCAGCAAAGCCTCAAGCGCCGCAACCCGCTGCTCAACCGGCGACACCGGAGGCGGGTGGTGCGCGCTGCTGCTCATGATGGCTCCAGGTAGCTGTCCCACAGGTCGACGTGCACCCACACACCGCGCTGGCCGTCACCCCACAGCTCCGCGGCGTCGAACCGGACCGAATACGTCGGCTCGTGGCGCCGGGCAATGCCGTGGGCCTCGATATCGGGCACCGAATAGATGCCATCCAGCCGCACCACCGTCCCGGTCTTGCCCCGCACATACCGAGGGCAGCGGGTGTGCCCGGGCGGATGCCACTCCCGCACCCGGACCCGGTCGCCAACGCCAAAACGCGGCGTGCCGGCATCCGGCCCAGCATCAACCACGGGCGGCGCCAGCAGCGGGCCGCTCAGCGGGAACCGCCCGCCCGCGCGTGCCTCAAGCTCGGAGCCCGTCACCAGCCCATGCTCAACGGCCAGGGTCGCCGCCGCGGTGAGCCAGTGCTCGTAATAGCTCGACGTCAGGTAGTGGCCCGGCTCCATGCGCTCGATCGAGTGCCGGAACTCCCCGCCGCTCGCCTCGACCGCGCCAGCCACAACCGCCAGCAGCGCCCGGGCTACCGCCTCCCACCGATAGCGGAAAGCCGGTTCCGCCGGCGAATGATCTACCGCCCCCAAGCCCTGCATGCCACCCAGGTCATGGATACCGTCCACCAGCAAGACCTTACCTCCGTTCAGCGGTACCGAATGGTCCGATCTGGGCAACCGTGACCGCAGAGCGGCCGCTCTTCACAACCGCGCATCAGGCGGGTCTTCGTTCACTTGGAATCTGATGAATCGTCACGCTACGTAACAGTCGGCGCCTTCGCGGTGGCCCTGTGCGGCCTGGCGGTGGCACGGTGGTCACCGGCCTGGGGCATGCTGGCGGAGTGGACGCTGGCAGGTGCCCGGGCGGAGGCATGTTCGTGGCCGCCGACGTGCACTACCTGCCATCTGGCGGGGCCCGGGCGGCCGCCGTCGTGGCCGCCGCCGGGATGCCCCGCGCCCAGGCCGCCAGCCTCGTCCAGCGGATGGCCGGCCGGCACCGGCTGCCTGACGCCCTCCGCCGGGCCGACACCCTCGCCCGCCACGGCACGCCCCAGGCCCCGCACTGCTGACACCCCCTGCGCATCACAGCGCACCTCGCGGCAGGCGCGCTTTTGTTCGCGCCAAAAGCTGGCTTCTCCCCCTTGACGCAGGGCAGATGCAGGATTTAAGTTTCGTGAAACGTCGTTCGACGATGTCGAACACGTTTCGAGCAAATTCCCCGTCTCGCCGGAGGAGGTGAGACGCCCCGGCCGCAGGCCGAGGGCGACCGCATGGCAGCTCCACCCACCACTACGCAGAAACTTCTCGCCGAGGCGCTCGGCACCGCGTTCCTCGTGTTCGTGGGCGCCGGGTCGGCCGCGGCCACTGGCGTGATCGCGTCCGGCACCAAGGTCGCCTTCTCGATGGCTCAGCTCGGGATGATCTCCTTCGCGTTCATGCTGGTCATCGTCGGCGCGGTGTACGCGATCGGGCACATCTCGGGCGGCCACATCAACCCGGCGGTCACCCTGGCGCTAGCCGTATCCGGCAAGTTCCCCTGGCGCGAGGTGCCCGGCTACGTCGCAGCCCAGCTGGTCGGCGCGACCGCTGGCGCGGCTGCTATCTTCTTCACCCTGGGCCGGGCCGCCACGGTCGCCGCCGGCGGCGGGGTGACCAGCTACAACTCCGCGTCGATGGGTTTCGGCCGGGCGTCGCTGATCGAAGCGATCGGCACGTTCATCCTGGTCTTCGTGATCTTCGGGGTGATCGACCACCGGGCCGTGCCCGGCTGGGCGCCGATGGCCATCGGCTCGGTCGTGTTCGCGATCATCATCATCGTCGGCCCGGCGACCGGCGCGGCCATCAACCCGGCCCGCTACCTGGGCACCGTGTTCATGCAGGCCGGGTTCGGCGGCACCGTTTCCTGGGCTCAGGTGCCCGCCTACCTCATCGGCGAGATCGCCGGCGGCGTGCTCGGCGGCCTGGCCTGGGTCTTCATCGGCCGGGTGCGCAGTGACGCCGCGATGACCAGCCTGGCCCCCGCCGACGCGGAACCGGAACGAGTAAGTGGAGGAGCGTCATGAAGAAGCTCATCAACAGCGCCGAGACGGTTGTCACCGAGGCCCTGCAGGGCGTCGCCGCGGCGCACCCCTCGCTGTCGGTGGACGTGGAGAACAAGGTGATCGTCCGGGCGGGCGGGCCCACGCCTGGCAAGGTCGGCCTGGTCTCGGGCGGCGGGTCCGGCCACGAGCCGCTGCACGGCGGGTTCGTCGGCTACGGGATGCTCGACGCCGCCTGCCCGGGTGAGGTCTTCACCTCGCCGGTGCCCGACCAGATGCTCGCCGCGACCCAGGCCGTGAACGGCGGGGCGGGCGTGCTGCACGTGGTGAAGAACTACACCGGAGACGTGCTCAACTTCCAGATGGCGGCCGAGATGGCCGGGGACGAGGGCATCGAGGTCGTGCCCGTCGTGATCAACGACGACGTCGCGGTCGAGGACTCCCTGTACACCGCGGGCCGCCGCGGTACCGGGGCCACGGTGTTCGTGGAGAAGATCGCCGGGGCGCTGGCCGAGCAAGGCGCCGACCTCGCGGCTGTGGCCGCCGCGGCGCGTGAGGTGAACGAGCGGAGCCGGTCCTTCGGCGTGGCGCTGAGCTCGTGCGTGGTGCCCGCGGCGGGCAAGCCGACCTTCGAGCTCGGCGAGGCTGAGGCCGAGCTCGGCATCGGCATCCACGGCGAGCCCGGCCGGACCCGGACCGCCCTCGCCCCGGCCAGCGAGCTGGCCGCGGTGGCGCTGGACGCCATCAGCACCGACCTGCCCGTCGGCGGCGACCTGCTGGTCATGGTCAACGGGATGGGCGGCACGCCGCTGATCGAGCTCTACCTGATGTTCAACGAGGTGCGGAAGTACCTGGAAGCCCGGGGCGGCCACATCGCGCGGAACCTGGTGGGCAACTACATCACCAGCCTGGAGATGCAGGGCTTCTCGGTGACGGTATGCCAGCTCACCGACACCCTGACCCGCCTGTGGGACGCACCGGTGGACACGCCCGCCCTGCGGTGGGGACGCTAGGCGCAATGATTTCCGCCGTCAGTCAGGGAGCCATCATGGACGCTCAAGTCTTCCGGGCCTGGATCACCTCGGCCGCCGGGGTCATCGAGGCCAACCGCGACCACCTCACCCAGCTGGACGCGGCCATCGGCGACGCCGACCACGGCATCAACCTCTCGCGCGGGTTCACCGCCGTCCTCGGCGCGCTGGAAGCCGGGGGCGCGAAGGCGGGCACGCCCGGGGCGATCCTGACCGTGACGGGCAACACCCTGATCTCCAAGGTCGGCGGCGCCTCCGGCCCGCTGTACGGCGTGGCGTTCCGCCGGGCCGGCAAGGCGCTGGGGGACGCCGCCGACGTGGACCTGCCGGCCCTGTCGGCCGCGCTCGACGCGGCCCTCGCGGGCGTGCAGCAGCTGGGTGCCGCCCGCGAGGGCGACAAGACCATGGTCGACGCGCTGGCCGCGGCGACCAGGGCGTTCGGCAAGGCGATCGCGGAGGGCGCGTCACCGGATGACGCCCTTTCCGTGCTGGCCGAAGCGGCCTCGGCCGGCGCCACCGCGACTATTTCCATGCAGGCGCTGAAGGGCCGGGCAAGCTACCTGGGTCCGCGCAGCGTCGGCCACGAGGACCCTGGCGCGGTCTCGACCGCGCTCATCCTCGGCGCTCTGAGGGACGCCGCCCGGGCGGGACGATGAGCGCGGCCAGCCGCTACCGGGGCCAGCCGGTGTCAGAGGGGATCGCGGCCGGCGAAGTCTATCTCGGCGACGCGCTCGGCGTCGGCGGCGCAGGCGGACCCCGAGGGGGAGCCACCGCGGATGAGGTGCGGACGGCCTTCGCCGCAGTGGCCCATGACCGCGCGGAGCTCGCCAGGGAGCTGCGTTCTCGCGGCCGGGACCGCGACGCCGGCATCGTGGAGATCGGCGCGCTGATCGCGGCGGACCCGGCGCTGACCGGCCCGGTGCTGGACGCGGTGCGGGGCGGAGCTGATGCTGTCGCCGCCATCGGTGAACAGGCCGAGGCCCAGGCCGCGCTGCTCGCCGCGCTGCCCGATCCGGACCTGGCGCAGCGGGCAGGCGATGTCCGCCAGATCGCCAGCGCCGTGATCGACTACCTGAGCGGCAACAGCGTGGCCCCGCCGCCCGAAGGAAGCTTCATCCTGGTGCGCCGCGAGGTGGACCCGGCCGACCTGATCCGGCTCGCCGAGGCCGGGCTGGTCGGCGCGGTCTCGGTCGGCGGCGGAGCCAGCTCCCACGCGGCGATCATCGCCCGCGGGCTCGGCCTGCCCATGCTGGCCGGGGCCGATCCCCGGGTGCTGGCCGCGGCGGCCGGGCACCCGGCGATCCTGGCGGCAGCGCAAGGCGCTCTCATCGTCGATCCCCCCGCACCCGAGCTTGCCGCCGCGCGGGCGAAGACGCGGCCCACGCCCCAGCCCGGTACCCCGGCAACGGGGCCGGCCCGCACCGCCGACGGCGAGCAGGTCACCGTGCTGTGCAATGTCGCGTCCGCGGCCGAGACGCGCCTTGGCCTGTCCGGCGGAGCGGCCGGCGTCGGCTTGCTGCGTACCGAGATCCCGTTCACCGGCGCCACCGGCTGGCCGTCCCAGGCCGATCACCTGGCCCAGCTGAGCCCGGTTCTCGGCCTGCTCGCCGGCGAGCCCGCCGTTGTCCGGCTGCTCGATTTCTCGGGCGACAAGATCCCGCCGTTTCTCTCCGGCCGCGTACCCGGCCTGGCCGCGCTGCTCGGTGAGCCGGCAGCGCTGCGGGACCAGCTCACCGCGATCCTGCTGGCGGGCCGCGATACCCAGCTCGCCGTGCTGGTCCCCATGGTCAGGTCGCTGCGCGAGGTGGATAGCGTCCGCGCGGCGCTGGCGGAAGCCGCGGCCGAGGCTGACACGCGGCCGCCCGAGCTGGGCATCATGGTGGAGGTGGCCGCCACTGCGGCGGCGGCCGAGAAGTTCGCGCCCGAGGTGGACTTCTTCTCCATAGGCACCAACGACCTGACTAGCGAGGTGCTCGGCCTGGACCGGGCGGGCCCGGGAAGCCAGCCCGCGCTGGCCGCGGACCCCCGGGTGCTCACGCTGATCGAGTCGGTGGTCCAGGCCGCGGGCCAGGCCGGGGTGAAGGTGTCCGTGTGCGGTGACGCGGCGGCCGACCCGTCTGTGCTGCCGCTACTGATCGGGCTGGGCGTACGGACGCTGAGCGTCGGCGCGGCGCGCGTGCCGCACGTCGCCCAGCAGATCGCCCAGACCGACGCCGCCCAGGCCGCCCGCCGGGCCACGCAACTCCTGCGCGCCAGGGTGGGACCATGATGCCCGCCTCAGCTCAGGGCGGACAGGGCCACGCCACCCCGGCCGGCTCCCAGATCCCTGGAGATGGCCCGGGCTGCTTCCTGGACCGCTCGCACCAGCTCCTCCATCGATGGCTGGTTCAGCAGCCGGTCGGCCGCGCCGACCACGCCGATCGCGCCGGCCACCACGCCGTCCCTGGCCAGGATCGGCGCCGCGATCCCGGCGTCGCCCACGGTCGCCTCCTGGTCCTCGACCGCATACCCGCGCTGGCGGACCTGCGCGAGCGCCCGGGTCAGCGCGCTCCTGGTGGTCTTGGTCCGGCCGGTCAGCGGGGCCAGCTCGGCGGCCAGCGCCCGGGCCCGCTGGGCCTCAGGCAGGACTGCCACGATGGCGTGGCCCAGCGCGCAGGCGTGCCAGGGGATGGCCGCGCCGACCTCGAGGATCTGCACGGTGTTGTCCGGCCGGAACACATGGTGCAGCACGATGACCCGGGACCCGGACAGGGTGGCCACCCAGACCGCCTCGCCGGCTCGCTGGGCCAGCGACTCCGCCCATCGCAGCGACCTGGCCCTCAGGTCGGAACCGTCCAGGTAGGCGTTGCCGAGCTGCAGCACGCCGGGTCCCAGGCTGTACTTGCCGGTGTCCGGGTCCTGCGCCACCAGGTCATGGGCTTCCAGCGTGCGCAGCAGGCCGTGCACGGTGGGCTTGGCCAGGCCGGTCCGGTCGGCGATCTCGGTCACGCCAAGGCGCGGCGTACCCGAGCCGAGGACGGCGAGGATCTGCGCTGCTCGCTGCACCGACTGGATCATGACACCCTTTCAGCAATGCCGAACAACATTCAGGATATGCCATGACCGCCCAGCCCGTGAGCACAGGCACCGTCGGAATCGTCCTCGTCTCGCACAGCGCCGAACTCGCCGCGGGCGCGGCGCACCTGGCCGCCCAGGTCAGCGGCGGCACGGTGACCATCATCGCGGCGGGCGGCACCGACGACGGCGAGCTGGGGACGAGCGCCGCCAAGGTGGAACGCGGCCTGCGCCTGGCGGAGAGCGGCCTCGGCGTGGTGGTGCTGCCGGACCTGGGCAGCGCGGTGCTCACCGTGCGCGCGGTGCTCGAAGACGAGGACCCGGCCACAAACGTGGTGATGGCCGACGCGCCATTCGTCGAGGGCGCGGTCGCCGCGACGGTCACCGCCGCCGCGGGCGGGGACATCAAGGCGGTCGCCGCCGCCGCGGAGGAGGCACGGAATGCCCGCAAGCTATGAGCAGCAGATCACCCTGGTCGGCGACCTGCACGCCCGCCCGGCCGGGGCGCTGGCCGTGGCGGCGGGCCGGTTCGCCTCGGCGGTCTCGGTCACCGCGAGCGGCAGCACCGCCGACGCCAAGAGCGTGCTCGGGGTGATGGGCCTGGGCGCCACCAGCGGCCAGCACATCACGATTTCCGCGGCCGGCCCGGACGCCCGCGAGGCTGTCGCCGCGCTCATCGCCATCCTCGGCGAGGCGACCAAGGTCGGCAGCTGAAACATGCCACTGCACGCGCGCACCACGGCTCGTAGGGCTCGCACTTCAACCGCGCCTACGCAGAAGCGGCCGGCCCAGTGAGTACGACTCATCCGTCCCGGGCGGTCGAAGGTCACAACGCCGGGCGGCCGGCTGGGGAACAGCTCAGTGCCATGGCCTGGCCGCCCGCTCCGCCCAGTAGGCGTCGGGGGCTTCGGCGAGGCTGAGCGCCGGAAGCGGGCCGACGGTGGGCGCGGCCAGGTTCTCATCCAGCTGCGCGCGGGTGACGGCGCCGGACAGCACAACCGATGCCCACGGCTGGGCCAGCGCGGCGGCCAGCGCGATCGCGTCTTCGGTGAGGCCGCGCGCCGCGGCCAGCGCGGTCAATGGCGCCGGCGGGCCGCCCGCCGCAGTCAGCCGCCCGTTGGCGACCGCCTCCTTGACCAGGACCGCCCACCCGGCCGCGGCGGCTTCGGCCCCGGCCGGGCCTACCGATGGCTCCAGGAGGTTCCATGTCACCTCCGCCGCGGTGAACAGCTGCTGCCCGTCAACGGTCACCGACAGCGCCCGGCGGATCGTGTCCGCCTGATGCGGCCCGCTCGTGCTCAGCCCGATGATCACGCCCTCGGCGCGCAGCCGGGACAGCGCGGCCAGCAGCGCAGCGTCGGTAAACAATCCGGAATCAACGGTCAGCGAATGCACCTGATACAAGGTGAGCCGGTCACCGAGCAGGCCCCGGCTTTGCGCCAGCTGGGTCGTGAACATGGCCAGCGAATGTTCCTTGACCTCCTGGCGAGGAGCGTCAAGCCGCCAGCCGCCGGTGTACCGGTACCCCCACTTCGACCCGGCGATCACGTCCGCATGGCCGCGCTCGGCCAGCCAGCCGGCCAGGAATTCCTCCGCCCGGCCGTAAGAACGGGCCGCATCGATGTACCTGACCCCGGCCGCGTACGCGGCGTCCAGCATCGAGAAGGTCCGGGTCCGCATGCCGGTAACGCTGCGGTCAGGCAGGTCCTCCTCACGGCCGCTGGTGATGTACGCCGGGCGGCCCAAAGCGGCCAGCCCCAGCCCGATCCGCGAGACCACCGGTCCCCCGGCCCCCAGCGTGGCCGTGGGCACGGGAATCCGGCCCCTGCGGTCGCTGACCATGGCCACTACCGTACCGGCGGCCCGGCCAGCGGCCTATCCTCCGCTGCAATCGTGGAGGGCAGGGATGAACAGCGATGTCATCGTGGTGGGAAATCATCAGTGGCGTGAGCTGCGCTCAGCCAGTCTTCCCCTGTCGTCAGCGCGCCGTCGGCACCGTGCCATGAGGGGCTCCTCCCTACCGCACCGTGAACCAAGCCGCGCCGCTCCGCCCGCCGATACGCGTGGCGCCCGGGCCCGACGTGTTGTGATCCGGCGGCCACGGGGCATGGCATGACCACTCGCACGCTGGCGGCACTGCCAGGTCGTGCGGGTTACGGCACGAGGGGGATCACCATGGCCTTGCGGATCATCATGTCTTCACGGGTAGCGCGTTTGCGGGACCTGCTGCCCGGCTGGGTTCGGCGCGGCGCGGATTGAAGTACCCAACCGGCATCGAGGCTGCGCTGGAGCCCGAGCCGCCCTGGATGGTCACCGGCCTGGCGCGCGGTTGCGCTGGCATCGTGGTTGCCGCACTGGCACCCAGTATCCCCTTTCGCCCGCCGCAGGCCCTCCACGCAGGTGGAGTAGCCCCGGTGCCCGGCCTCCAGATCCCCGCTGCCCCAATAGACGAGCCCCAGCAGCCCCGCCGCCGAAGCGCGGCAGAGATGGTCGTCCTCAAGCGCAAGCTCGATCGCCCGCTCGGCGTGCCGGACAGTACCCGGTGCGTCACCCCGGACCAGAGCCTGATACCACCGGCGGCGGTCATCCAGCGAGACAAGGAAACAAGTTCCCCGGTCCAGCGCCTCCAGCATGCCCTGGCCGCCACCCTGCCCGGTGACGGCATCACACAGCGGACCGCACAGCCGGCCCAAGATGGACGTCTGCAGCAAGAAGGCCTGGACACGATCGGACTGACGCGCCAGCACCTCCTCGGCCAGGTGATCGACCACGTAGCGGTCATCACCCGCGAGACCGGCAATGAAGGCGGCCACGTCGTCTCTGCCCTGCATCGACAGCGCCGCCAGCTGAAGCGCGGCGATCCAGCCCTCGGTGCGCCCCTCCAGTGCCGCCACGTCCTGCGCCGTCAGCTGCAGCCCTGGGTGATCGTCGTAACCTGACCGGACCGACGGTCTGTCGCAGGAACGCCTTGCGGATCTCGGTGACCGCGATGATCGACAGTGCCACGGCTACGCAGAGGAGCCACTGATCTACGTCGAGCGCGGTGGTCTTCAGGATCGCCCGGCACGGCGTCAGGACGGTTGCCATGACGAGCAGGAAGAGGGACGCCCCGGTCGTCACGATGCACGTCCGGTCGGCGAACGTGCTGAGGGAGAACGCCGACTCCCGCCGGTCCCTCGACTCGATCGAGAAGAACAGATTAAAGAGCGAGAACACGACCACGCCCATGGTCCGCGCGATGGCGAGCGTGTGTGCCTGTTCCGCCCAGCTGACCACGCTCAGCGTGCCGATCGCCATCACGAGCCCAACCGAGACGAGCCAGCTGATGATCCCCCCGCTCAGGAGCGGCTGGCTAGGCGGCCGGGGTCGGCGTTCCATCAGCCCTTCGACAGGCCTGCTGTACCCGAGCCCGATGGACTGGATCGTCACGGTGGTGAAGGCCACCCACAAGACCTGCAGCGGAAGAAGCGGCTCGCCGTGGGCGATGTCGAAGATGCTGGCGCCAAGGAAGGTGATGATGAAGCCGAACATGCATCCCATCTCGAACCGGATATACCGGACGAGGTTGTCATACAGCCCGCGGCCTATTTCCACCGCTTTGGTGATCGTGGAGAAGTTGTCGTCGGCCAGAACCATCACCGCGGCTTGCTTGGCCACCTCGGTCCCGGTCTCGCCCATCGCGATCCCGATGTCGGCCTTCTTCAGCGCGGGCGCGTCGTTGACGCCGTCGCCGGTCATGGCGACGATCCGGCCTTCGCGCTTGAGCATGTCCACCAGGCGGACCTTATGCTCCGGAGTGACGCGGGCGATCACGCCGACATCGGCGATCGCCTCCATCGCCTCGTCATCGGTCATCGCGCCGAACTCCGCCCCGCTGATGACCTTGCCATCGATGCCAAGCTGGCGGGCGATCGCGGCCGCGGTAACCGAGTGATCACCGGTGATCATGCGGACCTCGATCCCGGCGGACTTCACCTGTCCGACCGATGCTCTGGCA
>Ga0335076_10007089_pt1 | contig 11306 bp, 10 predicted proteins | sample Lox_Sample_25_FD_206717 | JGI IMG/M metagenome (GOLD analysis project Ga0335076, IMG submission 206717) | Soil microbial communities from Loxahatchee National Wildlife Refuge, Florida, United States - Lox_Sample_2.5 | ecosystem: Environmental > Terrestrial > Soil > Wetlands | place: USA... | reverse complement strand
CGTTCGCCCCGCTACGCGTCGCGGATCGCGCGCGTGACGAGGTTCTGCAGCAGCGGGATCTTGAAGTGGTTGAAGTTGCGCGGCGTCGCGCCGTTCACCGCGCTGCGGCCCGCGAGCATCGCCGTGTCCGCGGTCTTCGGCTGGCCGGCGACGACCTGCTCGACCGCGGTGAGACGCCGCGGCACGCACTGCACCGCTCCGGCCGCGATCCGGATCTTGTCGATCTTCTCGCTGCCGGCGGCGCCGCTGACGAGCATCGCGGCCGCGATGTTCACGAGCGGGAAGTCCCACGTGTTGCGGTCCGCGACCTTCTCGAAATAGAAGCGCGCGCCCGACCACTCGGCGGGCAGCCGGATCGCGGTCAGCACGTCGCCCTTCTCGAGCGACGTCATCCGCGTGATGTCGACGTTCGGACCGATGAAGAAGTCCTCGGCGCCGACGACGCGCTCGCCCTTAGGTCCCAGCACCACCATCTTCGCGTCGAGCGCGACGAGCGCGGGCGCCGTGTCCGACGGGCTCACCGCGATGCAGCGGTCCGCGCCCCAGAGGCAGTGCTCGCGGTTCTGGCCTTCGGGCGTGTCCGCGTAGCAGCGGTTGCCGCCGGCGCGATAGCAGTTCACACCGTAGCGGTAATACCAGCAGCGCGCGTCTTGGCAGACGTTGCCGCCGATCGTGCCCGAGTTGCGAATCTGCGGGCTCGCGACGCGGCGGGCCGCGTCGGCGAGCACCTTGTAGCGACCTTGAATGAGCGAACTGCTCTCGACATCGGTGAGCGTGGTCAGCGCCCCGATCTCCACCCCGCCATCAGAACTCTCGCGAATCCCCCGGAGCTCGCCGATCCCGGAGAGATCGACGACGTACTTCGGCCGCTTGATGCGGTCTTTGAACCAATCGAGGCTGTCGTTGCCGCCGGCCACCGCCCAGCCCTCCTTGCCGAACTTGCCGAGCAGGTCGACCGCGCCTTTGACCGTGTCGGGCTGATACAGCTCGAACGCCGGCATCATGTCTCTGGACATCGTCGCAGCTCCTTAGCGGGTGCTCGTCAGTCGCCTAGGCCCGGCTCAGGTTCTCGCCGGAGCCCGCGGCCCGCATCACCGCGTTCAAATAGTTGTCGTACGCGCCGCAACGGCACAGGTTCCCGGACATCGCGTGCCTCGCCTCGTCGCGCGTCGGCTTCGGATTCGCCTTGAGCAGCGCGACCGCCGACATGATCTGGCCCGGAGTGCAGAAGCCACATTGCGGGCCGAGCTCGTCGATCATTGCCTGCTGCACCGGATGCAGCTCGCCGTTCGGGCCCTCGAGCCCCTCGATCGTGGTGATCTTGGCGTTGCGGACCGAATGCGTGAGCGTCGAGCACGAATAATGCGCGACGTCGTCGATCGTCACCGTGCACGCGCCGCACTCGCCGCGGTCGCAGCCGAGCTTCGTGCCCGTGAGCCCGAGCTTGTAGCGCAGCGTCATCGCGAGCGTCTCGTTCGGCAGCACGTCGACCGTGCGCATCTGGCCGTTCACGTTGAGCTGCAGCATTCGCTCGATGCCGCGCGCCGCGCCCTGCTCGCGCGCACAGCCCGCGAGCGTAAACAAATACCCGGCGCTCGATACCGCAGCGCCCGACGCGATCACGCCCTTGATGAATTGGCGCCGCGAAGTCGCTCGTGACGTCGGCACATCGAAGCGCGGCTCCGGATAGCCGCGGCCGTCGCTGTCATCCGCCATGGATCGTTCCCCCGTCTCGTGCTCGTGTCGGCTCTGGTGCCCGAGATGCTACCCGCTCAACAACCCGCGCCGCAATCGCACGCTCCGCCGTGTCGGGTCGGATATAGCGGTGCAATCAGCCATCGTCAAGCGGTGTTCACCTGCAGCGGCTTGTGCGACTGCGGCCGCCCGGCCGCGGCGTTGACAATCATGTCCGTGACGACCGGCGTCCGGTTGAAGTAATACCCGCCGAGCGCATCCGATATCGCGCCGAGCAACGCCGCCGCGGCGCAACCCTGTACCGGCTCGCCGATGCCCTTCGCGCCGACGGGGTTCTGCGGGTCCGGGATCCCGACCGCGTCGGTCGCCATCGCGGCTGGCGCGTCGAGGTAGGACGGCGGTTTCGCCTGCAACAGTCCGACGACACCCGGCAGCCCGTTCTGCGGGTCGAAGATGTGCCGTTCGAGCGTCGCAAGCCCGATCCCCATGATCGCGCCGCTCTTCGTCTGCGCCGCGAGGCCCTGCGGGTGCAGCACGGTGCCGCAGTCCGCGACGCCGAGGTAGTCGACGATCGCGTACTTACCCGTCTCGACGTCGAGCTCTATCTCGATGAAGCCCGCCGCGAGCGCGGGCACCGTGCCGGTGCGCGGCAGCTGATCCTTCGCGACCCCGATCAGGCCCGTGCCCGCCAGCCCTAGGGCCGAGGCCTTCGTCATCGCGTTCAAGTCTGCCGGGACGTCATGGCCGTCGAACTTCCCGCCGAGATCGATCGCGCGCTGCGCGGCGGCCGCGTAAGTGAGCTTCTTCACGGGATCGGAGCGCCGGAACACGGTCTCGTCGCCGAACTCGTAGTCCTCGATCGCGCCGCCGAGATCCCTCGCGGCGATCTCCTTGAGCTTCGCAGCCGCGTCGCTCGCCGCGGCGAAGTTCGTGCGCGTCATCGTGAACGAGGTGTTGCTGCCGAACTGGCCGTTGTTCCAGGGCAGATGCTCGCGGCTGTCGCCGCGCACCACGACACACCGGTCCCAGCTCATCTTCAACACCTCGGCCGCGACGCGGGACGTGACGGTGTGCGAGTACGTGCCGAGATTGCCGACGCCCGTGTGGATGTACAGCTTGCCGTCGGGCGCGAGCCGCACGAGCCCGTCGAAGCCGTTGCCGCCCGCCGGGTGAAACGCCGTGCCGACGCCGACCCCCGTCACCTTCGATCCCCGGCGGCGGCCGCTGCGCGCGAGACGGCTCGTCCAGCCGAAGCGCTCCGCGCCGCGCTCGAGCGCGCGAGCCAAGTGCGCGCTCGTGACGCCGCCTTGCAGCGAGCCGAGCTTCGCCGCGTCGTCGGGCGCGTTGACCTTGCGGATCGCGACGCGGTCGAGCCCAAGCTGTCGCGCGGCTTTGTCGATCAACGGCTCGATCGCGGCCGCGATCTGGTTCTGACCGGGGCCGCGCTGCGGCCCGCGAGGCGGCGTGTTGGTGAGCACGGGCACGCCGCGGAAGCGCATCGCGATCGGCTGATAGACGAGCGACACCGCGTCGGCCGCCGACAGCCAATCGTTGAAGCCGACGTTCGGCCCGTTCTCCTGCACGATGTACAGATCGATCGCGCTTACTCGGCCGTCCGCGCGGAATGCGATCTTGATCCGGCCCTGGAACCCGGCGCGCGCCGAGCCGATCGCGAACTCCTCGTGACGGCTGATCCGCATCATCACTGGCCGGCCGATCTTCTTAGCGAAGTACGCGGGCACCGCGACGATCGGATACGCGCCGCCCTTCGACCCGAAGCCGCCGCCGCAGAATTCGGCGACGAAAGCGAGATCCGCCGGGTCGATGCCGAGGTAGCGCGCGATGCCGGGCACCGGGAAGCTCTGGCTCTGCGACGACGCGTGCAACACGCACTTGCCGTTCTGCCAATAGGCGAGCGCGCTGCGCGGCTCGAGCGAGTGGTGCGAGAGGCCCGCGGTGACGAACGACTCGTCGAGCACGAGCTTCGCGCCTTTGAGACCCGAGTCGACGTCGCCGTAGGACCACTCGGTGACGGGCGCGCCGGCGGGCAATTGACCGTCACTCGCCTCGGCGAAGTCGCGAGCGGTCCATTTGTAACTCTTCAGGTCTACGCCCGGATTCGCGACGTTGCCGTTCGTGCGCGCCTCGGCGCCGCCGGGGAACAGGCTCGCGAGCGGGTCGACCGTGAACGGCAGATCCTCGTACGTGACCTTGATCTTCTCGAGCGCGTCCGCAGCGAGCGCCTCGGAATCGGCCGCGACCGCGAGGATTGGCTGGCCGACGAACACGGGCTCGTTCGTGAGGATCGCGTCTTGCGGCGCCGGGAAGCTCGGCACGTCGTCGGCCGTGAGCACGCCGTGCACGCCGGGCATCGCGAGCGCCGCGCTGGCGTCGACGCCGGTCACGCGCGCGTGCGGCGATGGGCTCGTGAGCAGCTTGCAGAACACCATGCCGTCGACGCGGAAGTCTTCGGCGTACTTCGCGCGGCCCGTGACCTTGGCTTTGACGTCGGGCGGGGTAAAGTCCTTGCCGAGCAATTCGTACGTCATGGCTGTGCCCCTCGCTGTCGGACCTCGCTACGGGACGATGTTACTTCTCCCGTTCCGCGAGCGCGATCCACTCGGCCTGGCTGCGGCGGAAGTGCCTCGGCGCAAGGCGCGCGTCCTTGAGGATCGCGGCGAACAGCGCGGACGCTCTCTCGCCTTCCCCGAGCTCCTTATAAAGGAGTGCCTGGCGCACACGCGCCTCCGCGCCGGGGTAGTAACGCGCGAGCGACTCGTACTCCTCGGCCGCGCGCCGCGCCTCGCCGCTTTCTGCAAGCGCCCGGGCATACAGCAAGTGGCCGTCGGCCATGCGGAGCCCGGGATGCTGCTTTCTCAAGTAATCGAGCGTCGCGATCGTATCCGCGTGACGGCTCGCGGCGAACTGTGCCTGCGCGAGCGCGAGCAGGATCTTGGGATCGTCCTCGAACACGCCGGTGCGAGCTTCCGTGCAGATCTTGATCGCATCGTCGAACCGTCCCGCCTTCGTGAGCTCGTCGGCGAGGCGGCTCGCGGTCTCGACGTTCTGGCTACGCTCGTACTCGAGCGCGCCTTCGCGCAAGCCGCGGTTCGGGTCGATCGTCGAGCGAGCGCGCCGCAGCGCCTTGCGCGCGCCCGGACTGTAGCGCCAGGAAGGCAGCACCTCGATGATCAGGTAGGCGAGCGGCCCGACCACGGGCAGGAACACGATCAACAAGATCCAGCGCATATCCCGACCAGTGCGCAAGAGATGCACGATCGCGATCAGCGGCAACAGAATAGAGACGACATAAACCGGCATGGGGGACCCCTGGCGGCACATTCTCGGCGCGCGAAATGTCGTGCTCAAGCCCCTATCGGATGAACCGGGGAACACCCTAAAACCCCGATCTTGTGCGCCGGTTCCTGTTTTACGGAACGTGCCGTGGTCCAGCATGCGGCGTGCTCACGAGACCCGTATTCTGGCTCGGCCGCCAGCCGATCCTAGACACGATGGCCGCGACGGTCGGCTACGAGCTGCTTTTTCGCTCCGATCCCGCGAATGCCGCGCAGGTCGACGACCACCGGGCCGCGACCGCGATCGTGATCAACCACGCGTTCAGCGAGCTCGGCATCGCGGCGGTGCTCGGCGAGTGCCGCGGCTTCATCAACTTCGACGGCGAGCTCTTGATGTCGGACGTCGTGGAGCTCTTGCCGCCCGAGCGCACGGTGATCGAGCTGCTGGAGGGCCTCGACGTGACGGAGCCGGTCATCGAGCGCTGCCGCGAGCTGCGCGAGCGTGGCTTTTCGTTCGCGCTCGACGACATCGTGCAGCTCGACGACGTCAACGCGGCGCTGCTGTCCGTCATCGACGTCGTGAAGATCGACGTGCTCGCGACGCCGCCCGACGCGCTGCCGGATCTCGTGCGCAAGGCGCGCGCCACGGCACGAGTGAAGCTGCTCGCGGAGAAGGTCGACACGCGCGTGCAAGCGGATCGCTGCCGCGATCTCGGCTTCGACCTGTTTCAAGGTTACTTCTTCGCGCGGCCCATCCTGATTCAGGGCCGGCGCACGGACCCGTCGAAGCGCGTGTTGCTGCGGCTGCTCGAGCAGACGCTCGACGACGACACCGAGACGGCCGACATCGAGGAAACGTTCAAGCAGGCGCCGGACTTGAGCTACAAGCTCATGCGACTCGTGAACTCGGTCGGCATGGGCTTGCGCGCACCCATCGAGTCCCTCTCGCACGCCGTCAAGATCCTCGGACGCAGGCAGCTCCAGCGCTGGCTGCAGGTGCTCATGTTCGCGAAGCAGACCGCGACCGATTTCCCGAGCCCCCTGCTCCAGATGGCCGCGGCACGCGGCAAGCTCATGGAGCTGCTCGCAGACAGGAGCTCGCGCGACGGCCATCTGCACGACCGCGCGTTCATGACCGGCATCTTGTCCCTGCTCGACACGCTGCTCGAGATGCCGATGAGCGAGGTCATAGGCCAAATCCACCTGCCCGACGACGTGTACTCGGCGCTCTTGCAGCGCAACGGCCGGCTCGGGCGCCTGCTTCTGATCGTCGAGGCGCTCGAAAGAACCGACGACGCCGAGGTCGCGTCGCTGCTCGCGGACGGGGATCCCTGCAGCATGGACGAGCTGCCGCTCCTGCAGATCGCGGCACTGAGCTGGTCGAATCGGCTCGGGCAGACGAGCGAGCCGAACGAGCACCGGCCTGCGCGCTCGTCGTCGCACGCGTCCCGTTAGGAGCCTTCTCAAGACGCCGCGCGTCGGCTAGGCTCGACCTGCTTCACCCGGCGACGGAGGTCATCGACATGCGTTCCACGACCTGTCTCGTCATCGCACTGGGCGCGCTGTGGGTCGCCGCTGCGGCCCTCGCCGACGACAGCGCGCAGAGCCCGGACCCGATCGCGCAAATGCCGCCGAACCCCGTAACCCAACCGCCCGCGGCGCCGAAGAAGATTTGCCGCAGCATGGATGTGGCCGGCTCGAAGATTCCAAAGCGCGTCTGCGCGACGCAAGAAGAATGGGCGACGTTCAACAGGAACGCGGGCGAGGACGCTCAGGACGGCATACGGCACTTCCAGAATCAGGGCGCCGTGATGCCGGCGAGCCCCGGCGTCAGCGCGTCCCAGCTGCCGCCGTAATCAGCGCAAGCTCTGCGACCAAATCCGGACTGGCTTGAACACGAGCCAGTCGATCGTCCGCCATTGCGCGATCGCGATCGCACGGAACGCGAGCGCGGCCGCGGCCTGCGAGAGAATCGTCGCGAGCCATAGGCCAATGTGCTCGGGCCCCGATAGCGCCGACCAGGCGCCGACGCAGGCGCTCGCGACGAGCACGGCGGCCACGCACAGCTCGATGAGGCGCGAGTCGCGCACGAACGCGACGCCGAGATAGACGGCGAGCAGCGCCGTGGCGGCCGCGGACGCGAGGCCGCGCGCGAGCGCGGGGATCGCGACGTCGTAGGCGAGCGCGAGGCCCGTCGACAGCACGACGCTCACGGCGATCGCTCCCGGCGCCGCCCTGCGCCAGATTTGCTTTTCGATCGCGGCGAGCAAGCCGCGCCGCGAGAGTCCGCTCTTGAGCCAGACTGATCTCGTGCGCCGCGCATGGGTGGTAGCTACGGCCGCGAGCAGCGTGCCCGGGATGACCAACCCGGGGAAGAAGAGGAACACCCGCGCGGTGTATAGCGGCAGGTGTAAACCGCTCATGGCGCCCACCGCGAGCTTCGTACCGACCACAAGCATCGCGATAAACAGGGCCCGTTGCCTCGCGCCTTGCGGGTGTGCCGCGCTCAAGCTCGCCTCGAGGGCCCTGCCGCGATCGAAGACGACCGAGCCGGCCGCGGGGCCGATTCCGATTTTGTCGAGAATCATCGCGGGTGTCTGAATCGGCTCGATTCGCCGCACGCGCAAGTACCAGATCGAGAACGCGATCCAGATCGCGGCCCAGACGCAGAGCAAGAAAACGGCGATTGCGAGCGCGCTCGGGCCGGCGTCGGACGGCACCTCGACGAGCGTGGGGTGCGGCAAACCGAACCTCGTCACGAGCCAGCCGACGGCGAGCAACGACACCAACGTGACGGCCGCGCCGACCGGGAAGAACGTGAATCCGACCATCACGATGATGATGAACAGCGGCCCGACGAGCGTCACCGCGTACGGCGGCCGCAGCGCCGCCCACGCGACGATGACGAGCCACGGCGCGGACACCACCGCGACGATCGCGAGGAACGCGGCCAAGCTGCGGCCGCGAAAGTGCGGCAGGAATCGGTGCGAGCGCGGCGACGACAGCACGCGGAACAGGTAGCCCGCCGCGATCGTCATCGACAGCGAGTGGATCGCGAACGCGAGCATCGGCAGCGCTATGAAGCCGCGGGTTCGCGGCCACATCCCGATCACCGCGAACGGCAACGACGCGAGCGCGACCGCGCCGACCCAGCGCAGGATCGGCAGCGCCGTGAGATACGTCCAGACGAGGCGCGCGACAGCCTTCATCGGTGCAGCTCGAGAAAGATGTCCTCGAGCGCGAGGCTCTCGACCTCGACGTCCGCGTCGAGGCGCGCGGCGACCGCGGCGGCGCGCTCGCTCGTCCAGTGAGCCGCCGCCACCGTCGCGCGCGAGCCCTCGACCCGGCTCGCGAGCGCGTCGGGAACGCGCAGGTCCCCGGGCAGCGCGCGGCGGCCATGGATGTGCAGCCGCACGACGGACTCCTTGAGCGCGTCGAGATCGCCGGCCCACGCGAGCCGACCGTCCTTGATGATCCAGACCTTGTTCGCGGCGCGCTCGAGATCCGAGACGATGTGCGACGAGAACAGCACCGTGCGCTGCGTGCCGCGCGCTCGAGCGACGATCTCGGTGATGAACTGCCGGCGCGCGATGGGATCGAGGCTCGCGACCGGCTCGTCGAGCACGAGCAGCTCCGGGTGGGCGCCGAGCGCGAGCAGCAGCGACAGCTTCTGCCGCTCGCCGACCGAAAGCGTCTGGATCCTGCGGCCGAGCGGGATCTCCCACGCCGCGGACAGGCGCTCGATCAGCGCGCGATCCCAGTGCTCGTAGAACGCGGCCGTCAGGCTCAGCTGCTGAGCGCCCGTGAGCAGGTCGATGAGCTCGTCTTGCTGCGGCACGAACGCGATCCGCTTCTTCGCGGCCGCCGACAAGTCCGCGCTGGGCTCGCCGAAGATCTCGGCCGAGCCCGACGTCGGGATGCTGAAGCCGAGCAGCAGCTCGAGCAGCGTCGTCTTGCCTGCGCCGTTCTTGCCGAGCACGCCCACGATGTCGCCGGCCTCGACGTCCACCGAGATCTCGTGCAGCACGTCCTTCGCTGCAAATCGTTTACTGAGCGCCCGTGCGCTGACGACCGCTTGCGGCATGCTCGTCTCCCCACTTCTTGTCGATCAGATCCAAAACGTCGCTCTTCGCGAGCTCGAGCTGCTTCGCGGCCAGCACGAGCTGCTCGGCCTCGCGGTCGAGCCGGCGCAGCCGCTCGCGCAGCGCCGCGTGGCTCCTCGGCTGCGCGGCCACGGTCATCGGCTTGCCGCGGTTGCGCTCGAGCAGGCCTTCCGCCTCGAGCAGCGCGTAGGCCTTCGAGATCGTCATCGGGTTCACCGCGTGCTCGACGGCGAGCTCGCGCACGGACGGCAGCTCGTCGCCGGGCGCGAGGCGCCCGCTCGCGACGAGGCGCCTCACCTGCTCCAGCAGCTGGCGATAGATCGGCGTGCCGGATTGCGGGTTGAGGATGAACACCGACGTGGTCTATCTATGTGTATCATTACACTAATACACACGGCGACGCTCCGTCAATGAGGGCAGCGCCGTCGGCGACGTCTTGTTGTGAAACCTGGAGCGGCGTCGCACGCCCGCAAGCGCGCTGACGGAGCTCACACCACGACCGAGAGCGGCTCCTCGTCGAGCGCCGCGCGCTGCTCGAGCAGCGCCTGCACGTGCTGCTCCCAGTAGCGCGCCTCGCCGAGCCACGGGAACGCGCGCGGGAACGCGGGGTCGTGCCAGCGGCGCGTGATCCAGGCGGTGTAGTGCATGAGCCGCAGGGCGCGCAGCGCCTCGATCAGCCGCAGCTCGCGAAAGTCGAACTCGAAGAACTGACCGTAGCCTTCGAGCAAGTCCCCGAGCTGCGCGGCCATCTCGTCGCGCGAGCCCGCGAGGAACAGCCACAGGTCCTGCACCGCGGGGCCGTTCACGCAGTCGTCGAGGTCGACGAAGTGTGGCCCGTCGTCGGTCCAGAGCACGTTGTTGCGGTGGCAGTCGCCGTGGATCCGCAGCGAGCGGTACGCGCCGACCTCGTCGAACGCGGCGTCGATCTGCTCGAGCAAATGCGCGGTCGTGCTCTCGTAGCTGTCGCGCAGGTGCGGCGGAATCCAGTCGCTCGCGAGTAGCTCGTCGACGGACTTGCGGCCGAGCTCCCGCAGGGACAGCGTCTGCCGAAACTTGAACCGGCGCATCGCACCGACCGCGTGCAGCCGGCCGAGGAAGCGCCCCATCCAGATCCGATCGTCCGCGGTGCCGAGCTCCGGCCAGCGCCCGCCGCGGCGCGGATAGACGGCATAGCGGTAACCGTCGAGCTCGTGCAACGACTCGCCGTCGTGGAGCAGCGGCGCGACCACGGGGATTTCTTGGCTCGCGAGCTCGAGCGCGAACTCGTGCTCCTCGAGGATCGCGTCGGTGCTCCAGCGGCCCGGCCGATAGAACTTCGCGACCACGAAGGCGTCGCGCTCGTCGTTCCCGACCACGCTCAGCTGATAGACCCGGTTCTCGTAGCTGCCGAGCGCGAGGATGCTGCCCGCCGCCTCGAAGCCGACGCGCTCGACGGCCGTCGTGATCACGTCGGGCGTGAGCCGATCGTACGGGATCTCGTCGCGCGACTTGCCGCGCGCAGGCTTGCGCCGGCCGCTCATCGTGCGCCGCCGGCGAAGCGGCGCGCGTCGCTCGCTCCGAACAGCGTGAGTGATGTCGCGGTTGTCATGTTTCTTCCGGCGTACCATCTCCGGCGTACAATCGTTCCGGATCATAGCAACGGCCGCGGCGCGGCGTTCGATAGGAGCCCTAACCTCTTGCGCAAGCCGACCACGCTCATCGCCGGCAAGTTCGGTAGCCGGCATTTCGGCACCAAGCCTTACCTCGCCGACGCCATACGGCTCACAGGCCGCGACAAGCCGGTCGCGCTCTACATTGGCGCCGCGAGCGGCGACGACCGGAATTTCGGCTCGGCGCTCTCGGCGCTGCTCAAGGGCGCGGGCGTCCACAAGATCGTCTGGCCGAAGCTCTCCAAGCGCAAAAAAGACGCAAGCAGCGCACGGGCCGCGCTTGACGACGCCGACCTCGTGTTCGTCGGCGGCGGCGACGTCGAGGCCGGCATCCAGGCGCTGCGCGAAGCGGACCTCGTCAACGAATTGCACGACGCGGCGCAACACGGTGTCGTCTTTGTCGGCATGTCCGCCGGCGCGATCATGCTCGGCGAGCGTTGGATCCGCTGGCCCCGCGAGGGCGCGGGCGACGACGAGGCCGAGACGTACGAGTGTCTAGGCATCGCACCGTGCTCGCTCGACACCCACGGTGAGGGCGACGGCTGGGGCGAGACCCAGTCCTT